>Ga0185299_10000217_pt1 | contig 170716 bp, 140 predicted proteins | sample PaiPotPPA55metaG_FD_128002 | JGI IMG/M metagenome (GOLD analysis project Ga0185299, IMG submission 128002) | Iron sulfur acid spring bacterial and archeal communities from Banff, Canada, to study Microbial Dark Matter (Phase II) - Paint Pots PPA... ...
GCCAAAAAGCCGGGCCTTCGCATTTAACCCGAAGACAGGGAGATCGGACCGGGGAAGTCCAGAAGTCCAGACCTATCCCTTGTCTTCCGAAGACTTTGCGCAAAAAAGTACCCCGTGGGGAGGGACTATGCAACACCCAATCGAAGCACCCAAACAGTACCAATGCCGCCACATCTTCACCGACGGACGCCGCTGCGCCAGCCCATGCCTCCGCCAGCAAGAGTTCTGCTACTATCACCACACCACGCGCAAGCCGGCCGCGAACCCAAAACAGCGTCGCAGCCGCCGCTCCACCTTCCACCTGCCCTTGCCCGAAGACCGCTCCGCCATCCAATCCTCCATCGGCCAGGTTCTCCAGCGCATCGCCTCCAACGACATCGACCCCCGCCGCGCCGGCCTCCTCCTCTACGGCCTGCAGATCGCCAGCCTCAACCTCCCCAAAATCCAACCCTCTACCAAACCCGCCGAATCCCAAACCGTAGAAGAGATCACCATCGACCCAACCCTGGGCGTCCTCGCCCCCCGAGCCGAAGTCGCCGAGATCACACAACCCAAAAGCTCAGTCGCCCAACTCATCGAGAGCATGCTGCAGGACGAAGAAGAACCCACCGCGCAACAACCCACCATCCTCCCCACCCTTCAAGCCACAGAGGAATCTTGTATCCTGACCAGTAATTTCATCAAAGAATGCCCCTCAACAGGTTGGTATCGCGGAGACGGAGTTCCCGGTGTTCACCATGCATCGGTTTACGGAATTGGGCGGGACGGGAGCACCCAATCCACTCTGCTTCGCTACCGGTACCGCAAATCTCTCCACACAACCTTATCCTTCATTCCCGAAAACTTATCTCATAGTTACATCGCTTTCACCTCTACTAGATATGCTTTAGTATCATGCACATGTCATTTTCCCCAGGCCTTCGGTTGAGCGTCGTCGCGCTTATTTTCAGCGCCACACTGTCCCCCCAGCGATCAACCGCACAGCAGAGAAACAATGTAATCATCTTTGTCGCGGACGGCCTAAGGCGTGGCTCCGTGAACGCCGAGGATATGCCGACATTATGGAAGCTCAGAACCAGCGGAGTAGACTTTCGCAACAGTCACTCCGTCTTCCCCACCTTCACCACCGCAAACGCCTCGGTGATTGGGACCGGACACGGGCTGGGAGACACCGGTGACTACAGCAATAGCATCTACCCGGGAGCCTGGCTGTCCAAACCAAACGTGACCGCGGCCGCCGGATCCATCACGCCTTTCCTCGAAAACGATCAGGTGCTGGCGAACATGAACAGCCTGTTTGGAGGAAACTATCTCAGAGAACGAACCCTGCTCTCAGTTGCCCGGGAAAAAGGATTCAACGTGGCATCGGTCGGCAAACTCGGGCCAACCGCGATACAGCAGAACGAGGCCGTAGGCTGGGATCAATCTGGATCTCTAAGCAGCAACGGAGCGATTATCGTGGACGATTCCACCGGAGATCCCGGCGGGTTGCCACTTCCGTCCGAAATCCTCAACGCCTTACAAAAGGCGAACCTGCCGCACGACGCCCCGCTGCGAAGCAACGGCTTCCCTGACAGCTCGATCTGGAACAGCGGCTTCACCGGCGATGCAGTCACTCCGGGAACCATCGCCGCGGACACTATTCAGGAGCAATGGTTCGCCGATGTGACGACAAAAATCCTTCTACCGAAGTTCGCCGCGGACAAGAAACCATTTGTTCTGCTCTTCTGGTCGCGCGATCCGGATGGAACGCAGCACAACGAGGGCGACAGCCTGCAGAGACTGGAGCCCGGCATCAACGGCGATACGTCGAAGCGCGGCCTGCAGAACGCCGATCACTGCCTGAAGCAACTGCTGGATTGGCTTGATTCACACCCGGCGGTGAAAGCACATACCGATGTGCTCGTCACCTCCGATCACGGTTTTGCAACAATCAGCCGGCGCGAGATTGCGAGCGACGGCACGCAGACCTCCGAACCCTCTGCCGCACTCGACTACGAACTCAACGGCAAGGAAAAGGCAGAACCGAAGGGAACACTGCCGACAGGATTTCTTGCAGTAGACCTTGGCATTCGGGCGCACCTGCGAGTCTTCGATCCAGCCGTACGCGCGACCACTGGATCTTCGGCATACGCGGAGTTGGTTCTCGGAGGAGAGAGATCACAGCACTCCGCAGGGGGCAGTGCCCTGCTGGGCGAAACCGTGAAGCGCGTGGACGGCTCCGATGCCCGCCTGGTTGTGGTTGCGAACGGCGGTTCAGACCTGCTCTACGTGCCGAGCAAGAGCGCAGACATAGTGCGCGACACCGTCCGTATTCTCGCTCAACTGGATTACGTGGGCGGAATATTCGTAGACGATGCCTTCTGTCCCGCGGCCAGCGACTGCCCCGGCGCTCTCCCGATGACCGCCATCGGGCTGGTAGGAAGCAGCCATGTGCCGCGGCCTGCAATCGTCGTAACTTACAAAGTTTTCTACAAAACGCCAGGCGATCTGCAAAGCGCCGCCCAAATATCCGACACAACCCTCCAGGAGGGACAGGGCATGCACGGAGGCTTCGGGCGAGACCAGACCTTCAACAACATGGCCGCCATAGGCCCCGACTTCAAATCCAGCTTCGTGGACGAAGCTCCAATGGGAAACGTCGACATCGCTCCCACCCTGGCAAAGATTTTGGGTATCGAGCTGCCCTCAGTCGGTAGCTTGAAAGGACGGGTCCTGCAGGAAGCACTAACCAGCGGAGAATCGGCCAGGGCGGGTGAGGTAAAAACCCTGGTCTCTGCCCCAACACAAAGTGGGGTACGCACTGCACTCGAATATCAGGAAGTGCAAGGGGTTCGATACTACGATCGTGCCTGTCTGATTACGAAAGATGCAGCGCAACGCTGCCAGTAGGGAGAAACGGTAGAGAAAGTCGATCTAGAAGGTAAATGCCAACCCCGCCTGAACGGTCCGTGGCGACTGCGCAAGAAACAGAGTCTGCCCATCCGCCGACAGGAACGGGCGATACCCTTGCGCCAGCAGATTCGTAACATCGACGGTAGCGTCGAGTCCGGCCGGCAGCAGATTCCCCAGCCTCAGCGCCTGCCGCAGATAGCAACTGAAATACGCCTGGTCGCTGAAAGAAGCATACGGATCGACTGCAGTCACCAGTCGCGTAGGCTGCCAGCGATACGATGCCCGAACTCTCGTCCCGGTGTGGAGGACCTTACCCCGCAGAGCGATCGTGGCAGTCTGAGCCGCTTGCGGCGTCAGGCTCGTCCCCATCGTGGGAAGGCTCATCACAGCACTGTCTTTCGCAGCCAGCGCCTCGCCCGTAGCATATTCCACTGCCAACCACATGTTCGGCGTCAGCGGCTCGCTCAGCATGACATTCACGCCCTGAGCCTTGAATCCGCCATTGAGAAAGCGGAAATTGCCGGTCGTCGAATCGGCAACGATCCCGTTCAAACCAGGCTGGCCCGTCTGCTGAATATCTGCAGCCCCCAATGCGCCGCCACCCGACACCGCGACCCGGTCCAGCGAATCGCGATAGTACGAAATCTGGATCACTCCCGATCCGGTCTTACGGCTGGCACTAAACTCCTGGTGATGCCCCTGCTCGGTCTGCATCCGGCCCCGGTACATCACCGCGATCGGCAGTTCCTGCTGCACCGAGTCAAGCCCCGCAAACGACTGCAGGTTCTGCGACGTGGCCATGCGATACCCAACTGTCCACGACTTGACCGGATGTGCCGTTATCTTCAGGAAAGGCCGCGAAGCAGTGGTGTAACCGGAAGAGCGGACCACATACAGAGTGCCCCCAGCCTCCAGATCGGCAAAGTCCCCGATCTTCATCTGCTGGGCGGTCGCCATCTGCATCGCGTCCAACCCCGGCGTCCCGCCGGAACTCAACAGCTCCGGATGGGATTGATAGCTCACTACCGCCCGGCCCGCACCGCCCAATCCAAGCCGCGTCTCGTATCCCGCCGCAACCTCCGTCGAGGGCCCAATAGCGGTCGGTCCCGGCTGCTTCCCAATATCCGCATGCAGCCGCAGACCCGCGCCGTCATCAAGCCTCCGGTCAAAAACAAAAACGTTGTGCACGCCGCTGCTGCCGAAGCCCCCATCGCCCGCCGTCATCTCGGCCCGTGCTCTATCAGAGCGTTTGGAGGCCGACTCCGTCACGCTTGATGAGACCATGATCAGGTCGCCATCTTCAGCCAGCCTCAGGATGGGACGATTGGCTGCCGAGCGCATCGTCCACTTCCAGTCATCGCTTGGCTCGTCCGCCTTACGCCGCTCTGCAGGGATCCACGTAGCCGACTCGTAAAGCGTATTCAAGGTAAGGTTGACAACCGCCTGCGCGCCGGCCCGAAGCTGCAGATTGCCTCGCAGCGCCGGAACAAACAGAGCAGCGCTCGCCCTCACCTGATATTTCCCAGGAAGCAGATGGGGAATGAGATAGCGTCCGTGAAGATCGGTGAACGCAGTGCCAAGAATGGCCGAGTCGTCCGTAATCACTTGAACCAGAGCGCCCAGCTGCGCCACACCCTGCGCATCGCGAACCACACCGGAGACAGCCGCGGCTTGACCCACAGCAACACGTACGGCTGCAGTCAGCAGCATGAGCGAGATAAACGCGATCTTCACCTGGGGTCGTTGCACAGTAAAGCCGTCCTGCGCGTCGATGGCCGTTGCAATATTTCCGCACCCGCAAAATAGGGAGCGTCTCTACAGAATGCGCGGTAACTGGTTATTGCCAACCGAAATCTGCATAACCATATCGCCGTACTACATCCGCACCTGCCTAATCCACGATGAACGGCGCAGATTCTGCGATCTGCTGCTTCGTTATTCCGTCATTTACTTTGATGTTGACCTGATACTTGCCAGGCACCAGGCTTGCCAGCGGCAAACTCTTTTCAATCGTAACCTGGTCCGTATTCGGACTTGTCTTTGTTGTCAACTCCTGCGTCTGCAAAATGGCTTTATTCGTCGCCATGTCCATAATCTGGTATTCGATGGTCGCGCCGTTCTGCTTACTCTTCTCGTCGATACCGAGGTTATACACCTGCATCCAGAAGTTCAAACTCTGCCCCCGATGGTAGGTCACAGGAACCCCAATACCGCTTGGCACTCGCGGAACGATATGAGTGTCGCTAATCACAAAATTCCCGGCTCCGATGTCCCGCGATGGCACGCGCTCCATCGTGCTGGCAAGAATCAGCGAGGACGACGCAAGGCGATCGTCATCATACCTCGGAACATTCAAACTGCGCTGCCACCTGCCGACGTGATCGGGATTATTGACGTCCTTGATCACGATGTCGATCTTGTACAGGCCGGGACGCAGTGGCAGAGACTTCCAGTACACCGACAGATCGCCCCGCTTGCGGGCAAGCAACTCACTGGGCACCTGCACGGAAACTGTATCTTCGAAGGTTTGAATCGGCTTATGGTTCAGGTTCGACACGCGTCCCAGAATATTCACCGTGCCCATGGCAACGCCATCTTTGTTGGTGTACGTGATGTCGCCATTCTTGATCTGCAGCGTCACAGGCACAAGGATCGTATCGTTGGTCACCTTCACATAGTCGGTGCGAACATCAAATAAGAACGGCGGCCCGGTCAGGATCTTCGAGGTCGTCATGAACGACTCCATGTCCTTGAACTTGATCACCGGGGCTGCCTGCAGCTTGGCGAATTGATCGAGACGGTCGAACTGCTTGCTCTGGTTCTGCGACGCCATGGGCCCCGCGCCGAGCTGTTCCAGTCCGCCTCCCGAAAAGCGATCCGCCTGCTTTGCCTGTCCCATCTGCTCATACAACGTCTGCCCCGCTCCCGGAACATGCTTCAGAGCATCTTTCTCTGAGCGGTCGATCGTCATGTGGTAGTCGCCGCACATGCAGGTATCAACGAACTCGATGTCGATGTTGTCGCCGATCCCCTCAATGTAACGGTAGTGCCAGATCTCGAAGGGGAAGGTGGACGTATTGCCGCCGCCCTCTTCCATCGGCCTGTCATAGCTGCCGCCACTCGGATGGGAGTCGATACTGTCCGGCTTGCCGTAGGCGATGTACATGTGCCCGCGGTCTGTCTTCCACCCCGGCTTGCCCGCGGCGAAATGCTCGTTCGCATACGCTATGCGCGCGTAATGCTCCTCCCTGTACTCATTCTCAGGCGAGTCCGGATTCGGGTTGCGCCGCAGCCAGAAGTTCTCGATAAACTGATCACGCTCTTCGTCGTTGCTCAGGCTCTTGAACGCCTGCATCTCCTGGTCGGTAATGATCCAGCGGACATCCTGATCGATCCATGTCTTGTACTGCCCCTTCAACTCCTGTCTCAGCGCCTTCTGTTGCGTGATCTTCTCCTTGTCGCTCAAGGGGCGTTTCAAGGGGTCCGGTTTCTCCACCGTTACAGGCCCCTTCGTCACGCCGTCAGCCTGCGCCGGAGCCGCAGGTGTCTGTTCAGCCAGGACCCGCACTCCCATCATGGACAGGAAGAGAAAAGCCGTGCCGGACACAAAGCGTCGTGAAGTCGTCATAATAAGGGGGGTACTCCCGTTACCAACATGTATTGTAGTGCGGTTATTTCCCTGTTACAAGAGGTAGACGTACAAGCCGCCCTGTTATCATCATCTATATTCGTCCCAGACTCAGAAGTTTTACCTTCAGGGGGCTTGCACCTCGACCCAATCTCCGTATAAGGCATCTAACTCCAGTTTTTCTGGAAAGAATACGGAACGCAGACCCGATTGTCTCCGTATTGTCTCCCTGATAGGTATTGACAGGTAACCGACAGGCACCAACTTCGCCAAAAGCACCTCTTGTCGACTCCGGAGGTCCTTAGAGAAAGCAGCAATGAGCGCTAAAAAGATTATTGTAATCGTCGCCGTCGTCTTGGTTCTCGCAGGCATCGTCATCGGCAGCATTGTCCACGGACAAGCCAGCGTCACTAAGGTCGCCACAGGAAAAGCCGTCCGCCAGGACCTGGTCTCCATCGTCAACGGCACCGGTCAGATCAAGCCGAAGACCTACGTCAATATCGGCGCCACCGCCTTCGGGCGCATCACCCACCTCTACGTCAAAGAGGGTGACCGCGTGAAGGCTGGAACCACCCTGGCCACTGTCGAAAGCGTTCAGCCGCAGGCTACCGTCGCCGCCCAGGAAGCCACCATCGCCGCCGCCCACACCGATATCACAAGCTACCTCGCCGCCGAAAAAACCGCTGAGGCCAACATCGCTCAGGGGCAGGCGGATCTCGAGCAGAAGAGGCTCGACTTCAATCGCGCCCAGTCTCTCTATAACGAAAAACTGATCGCGAAGCAGGACTTCGACGCGAAAAAAGCTGCCTACGATATGTCCGCCGCGACCCTCGCCCAGCGTCAGGCCGCCCTCGCCCAGGCCCGCGCTCAGACCGACTCCCAGCGCGGCCACACCAACCAGGCCGTCGCCAGCCAGCGCGCCAACTACGACGCCCTCGACAAAACCATCAGCCGCGCTCCATTCGACGGCCTCGTCACCAACGTCCCCGTCCGCGAAGGCGAAACCGTCGTCCTCGGCATCCAGAACGCCGAAGGCTCCACCCTCATGACCCTCGCCGACATGTCCGTCATCACCGCCGAGGTCAAGGTGGACGAGACCGACATCGTCAACGTCGCCCTCAACCAGCCCGTCGACGTCACCGTCGATGCCCTGCCCGGCCGCGTCTTCAAGGGCCACGTCACCGAGGTAGGCGACCAGGCCCTCCTCCGCACTACCGGCATCGCCACCAGCCAGAGCACCACCGGCACCGAAGAAGCCAAGGACTTCAAAGTTGTCGTCACCATCGACCCCACCCCCGGCGTCTCGATGGACGACCTTCGTCCCGGCCTCTCCGCCACGGCAAAGGTCACCACCGCGCACAAGCCGAACGCCCTCACCATCCCCATCCAGGCCCTCGTCCAGCGCGATCCCGCCACGGAAAAGATCCTCGCCGCAAACGCCGGCAAGCCTCCATCAGCGACCGTAGCCACTCCCGCCGGTGCCGCCACCAAGCCCCAACCCGTCCAGGGCGTCTACGTCCTCAGGACCATCCAGAAGAAGCAGCGCGTCGAATTTGTTCCCATCGCCACCGGCATCACCGGGGCCACTGACATCGAAGTCCTCAGCGGCCTCAAAGAAGGCGATCAGATCGTCACCGGCCGCTATCGAATCCTGCGCGCCCTAAAGAGTGGCACCGCCGTCAAAGTAGATAACACTGTTGAAGGCATCGACACCGAAAAGTCCTAGAAAAGTCCCAGACAAGTCCTGACGAATCGCTTAGAAGGAAGCGCTCCCCCCGGAAGATGGTTCATTAACCCTCTTGGAACCATCTCATAGGCCCAAACGTACTATCCTGAAACAGGCAACACAACCGGAGAACCGGATGGCCATCGAAACCGCAGTCGAATCCCCGCTCACCAGCACCGCCGCAGGCCCCAACCCGGGTGACGTCATCGTCACCGACAATCTCTGGAAGACCTACGAGATGGGCGACCAGCAGGTCCATGCTCTCCGCGGCGTCAACCTCCGCATCCGTCACAACGAGTACGTCGCCATCATGGGCCCGTCCGGCTCCGGCAAATCGACCCTGATGAATCTCATCGGCTGCCTCGACTCGCCATCGCAGGGCCGCTACTGGCTCAACGGCCACGACGTCTCCGAACTCAACGACGACGAGCTCGCCCGCATTCGCAACAAAGAAATCGGCTTCGTCTTCCAGACCTTCAACCTCCTCGCCCGCGCCACCGCGCTGCACAACGTCGAACTCCCCCTCATCTACAACGGCACACCCTCCGCCGAGCGCATCGCCCGCGCCACCGCCGTCCTCGAGTCCGTCAACCTCGGCTCCCGCATGATGCACAAGCCCAACGAGCTCTCCGGCGGCCAGCGCCAGCGCGTCGCAATCGCCCGCGCCCTGGTCAACCACCCCTCCATCATCCTCGCCGACGAGCCCACCGGAAACCTCGACTCCAAGACCGGCGACGAGATCATGGCCCTCTTCGACGAGCTCCACGCCAGCGGCAACACCATCATCGTCGTCACCCACGAGCCCGACATCGCCGAGTACGCCCACCGCGTCGTCACCATCCGCGACGGCGTCATCGCCAGCGATCAAGCCTCCTCCCGCATCCGCAATCAGTAGCCGCAACTGGGTCAACAACATTACGTAGCCGCCGCAGATAGCTCTTCGCCGTCTAAAATGGAACAATGGCAACAGTCCTCCGCGCCCCACGCTTCATCGGAACTCTAGCTGCCCTCCTGCTCGCCGGCTCGACACTCCACGCCGACCCTGCGCGCTTCGACCTCGTTGGCCCCAAGGTTGACGTCCACGTCACCCGCGCCGGCCGCACCCTGCCCATCGCCCAGGTCCCCAACCTCCAGCCCGGCGACAAGATCTGGCTGCACCCAGATCTCCCGCCCACGCAGTCCGTCCATTACCTCCTCGTAGCCGCCTTTCTCCGCGGCACCACCAACCCGCCCCCCGACAACTGGTTCACCGAGATCCAGACCTGGAACAAAAAGGTTCGCGAAGAGGGCGTCACCATCACCGTGCCCGCCGAGGCCCAGCAGGTCATCCTCTTCCTCGCCCCCGAAACTGGCGGCGACTTCAGCACCCTTCGCTCCGCCGTCCGCGGCCGTCCCGGCGTCTTCGTCCGCGCCTCACAGGATCTCCTCGAAGCTGGCTTCGAGCAGGCCCGCATCGAAACCTACCTCGCCAACATGCGCCGCGTTCCTCCCTCGGACTCGAAGGCCCTCGCCGAGCACTCCGACCTCCTCGCCCGCACCCTCAACCTCAAGCCCAACGGCGACTGCTTCAAGAAGCCCGTCGACGCCCAGGCCACCTGTCTCACCCAGGCCGGCAACCAGACTCTGCTCGACGACGGCCACGGCCAAACCGTCGCCGACGCCCTCAGCAACGGAGCCAACACCGACCTCATCAATCAGGCCAGCTACACGCAGATGGCCGGAGGAGGCGTCTACAGCGCCTACGTCGGCGCCATCGTCGATGTCGTCCGCATCATGAGCGGCCTCCACATCGCCAAATATCAATACATCCCCGCCATCGCCTTCCCCAGCGACGAAGCCCTCAACCTACGCCTTAACACCCCACCCTCCTTCCACGATCCCAAATCCGTTATCGTCATCGGACTGCCCGCCATCCAGGCCGCCGTCCCGCCGCCCCTCCGTCCCGCCGACCCCAAAGAAATCTCCTGCCTCCTCAAGCCAGCCGTCGTCCTCCCGGTGGAAGGCGCTCCGCTAGTCTTCTCCACCGCCTACGCCCACGACCTCGTCCTTCACCTCGACGGTCCCGGTCCAGGCGCAGATATTCCCGTCACCGCTGACGCCTTTCAAGGCGGCCTCATCCTCGCTCACGTCCCGGCCCGCCGCCCTCTGCAACTCGATGCAGTCTCTACAGACGATGCGCCAACCACAGCGAGCCCTCACCCCGCACCCCCCTCAACCCAGCCCGCTACGTCCTCGCCTCCAGCGACCAACACCATCACCGGTATCGTCAAGGGCTACTGGGGATTCGACCCCTTCACCGGCCCTGTCCTCAACCTCCAGGACACCCCCGGCAAAGACTGGAAGCTCGCCGACGGCAACACCCTCATCGCCGGCCAGGACAACCACCTCGCTCTCACCTCTAACGGCACCGCCTGCATCGACAAGATCACCGTCGACACCGCAGCCGGCAAGCAGATCGACACCCAGTGGAAGCTCGCCGCCAAACCCGCCTCGGTCGACATCACCGCCTCGCTGAAGTCCGTCGATCCAGGCGACCTTCACCTCGCTATCCATCAGTTCGGCAACGCCAAACCCGACACCGTCTCCACCCGCACCTACTCCGAGCCCGCGACCCTGAAGGCCCTCGAGCTTCACGCCGGAGACACCACCGCCGACCTCACCGGCACCAGCCTCGACCAGGTCCAGCACCTCACCATCAACGACCTCACCTTCACCCCCGCACCGCCCAGCACGCCCTCCAATCAGGACACCGCCTCCCCAGCCCCCGCGCCCTCCAACCCCGGCACCAACCTCCGCCTCACTCTTCCCCCCAACAGCCAGGCTCCAAAACTGAGCGTCGGCGAACGCCTCACCGCCCACTTCTCTCTCAAGGACGGGCGCACCCTCACCCTCCCAGTCACCGTCTCGCCCCCACGCCCGTCCGTCACCCTTCTCAGCAAGAGCATCGGCCAATCGGCCGACACCCCCATCCACCTCGCCGATCAGGACGACCTCCCCTCCAACCAGCAGCTCACCTTCTCTCTCAAATCCTCCACACCCTTCCCGCGCACAGGCGAGCTCGAGATCGCCAACGCCGATGAGACCCTCCGCACTACCCTCACCGTCTCTTCCGGCAGCCTCGTCCTGCAAAACCCGCACACCCTCCTCGCCACCCTTGACCCCCTCAAGGCCTTTGGCACCTCCGCCTTCGGCCCGCTCCGCCTGCGTCCCATCTCCCCCGACGGCACCACCGGCGACTGGCTGCCTCTGGTCACCCTGGTCCGCCTCCCCACTCTCAAAGACCTCCACTGCCCAACCGACACCACCCAACCCTGCACCGTCTCAGGCTCCAGCCTCTACCTCGTCGACTCCATCGCCACTGACCCTGACTTCACCACCCCCACCACGGTTCCCGAGGGCTTCGTCGGCGACACGCCCTCCCTCCCCCGCCCAGCCAAGACAGGCTTCTTCCTCAAACTCCGCGACGACCCCACCGCCGCCAACTCCGTAACCCTACCCATCCTCCCCCAACCCACGGCCCCCAATCACTAACCGCCACTAACTGCCTGCTTTTACCTTTCTTTTTAGTTGTCATCCTTCCGCGAAACCGGGGTCCCCGACGAGCGCTTTTGGCTCGTTGGGGTGGGAAGCGGGAGGATCTGCTTCTGTCGTTGTTTTTCTTCCGCCAACCCACATAGTCGTTGCATCCAGGTAGAACCGGGCTTTAGCTGTTTAGCCTTGGGGTTCCTCCCCCGCCACAATCGCTCGTGTGCCCCGAACTTTTCAACACCCCCCACCTAGCCATCCCCCGCCGAAGGGAGTAATTTATCTCTGCACGCAACTACGTCGGATGAGGCACTCGGCAGCCCTCTATCCCTTTCCCAGGTTCCGCGCTCACGAAAGTCGACCGAACCATACCGCCTGCCGCGTGCACGCCGTAAACCTCCACCTCCAACCCACATTCTTGAGGAGAACATCATGGCAGACAAAGTCTCGTATATTCCCAAGGACTACAACTCCGTCACGCCTTACCTGATCGTCAGGGACGCGGCAAAAGCCATCGACTACTACAAGAAAGTCTTCGGAGCCACCGAAACCATGCGCATGCCCGGCCCTGACGGCAAGATCGGTCACGCCGAGCTCAAAATCGGCAACTCGCCCATCATGCTGGCCGACGAAAACCCCAGCATGGGCCCCGGACACACCAGCGCCGCCACCGTCGGTGGCAGCCCGGTAAGCCTCTACGTCTACCTTCCCAACGTCGACGAAGTGATCAAGCGCGCAACCACAGAGGGCGCGAAGCTCCTCAAGCCGGTTGAGGACCAGTTCTACGGAGACCGCACCGGCTTCATCCAGGATCCCTTCGGACACCTCTGGGGCGTCGCCACCCACATCGAAGATGTCTCACCCAAGGACATGCAAGAACGTATGAAGAAGGTCATGCAGGCAGCCTAGCTCGCTCCAGCCGGAGGCAGGACATTCACGCCCTGCCTCCGTACCCGTCTTTGCCGTCATCCTGACCCTGAGTTTGTCGAAGGGGAAGGATCCCGAGGAAGTTCAACCCGCCACAGCCCTCAAACCCTTCCAACCGGGAATCGAACCCTTCGCATCGCAGCTGCAAACGGTCATTCCCTAACACATTCATCCCATTGTGCTTACCGCCACAAAAAATATTTTCCTCAAAAACAGCCCAAAAATCGCATGTCAAGCCCCAAAACCATTTAACTCCATCAAACAAAACAAGATCGAGCTGGCACGTTAGTTAGGTTCCAACCGCTATACTTAAAACAGTAGAGAAAAACAAGTTAGCCCCGAAGGGAGAAACAAATCCCTCGGGGCTAACTTATTTGGATCGAAGACTTTACGCATAACTCACTTCATATGAAGACCTTACCCAAACAGTCCGCAGCCAAGACCTTACGAATCAAGACTTTACCTCAAAGCAGCAGGAGGGGGGACATCCACCGTTTCCTCCCGAAGCGCCGCCTGCTGCACCTTACTGTGCTGTCGGCTGTAAAAGAAGTAGACAAACATTCCGACGATCAGCCAACCTATCAGCCGAATCCAATTCGCCCGGCCCAACTCCACCATCATGTAGACGTTGAAGGCGATCCCTAGAACTGGTACCACCGGAATCGGCCACGCAAGGGGTGTTTTGAACGGACGAGGACGATCAGGATCCTTGTGCCGCAGAACCATTACCGCGATGCACACAATCACGAACGCGAATAGCGTTCCGATATTCACCATCTCGCCGATCTTCTCGATGGGTGTGACGCTGCCGACAATCGCAGCGATCAATCCAGCAAGGATCGTCCCCTTCCACGGCGTGTGGAATTTAGGATGGATATCCCCGAAAAATCCCTTTGGCAGTAGACCGTCCTTTGCCATTGCATAGAGCACTCGGCTCTGTCCGAGCAGCATCACCAGCATCACGCTCGTCAGTCCGGCCAGCGAGCCGATCGTAATGACATTAGCGGCCGAGTTCAGGTTGTGCTCGAGGAATGCGCGCACGATCGGCGCCTCGACGTTGATGTCTGGCCAGTACACCATCCCTGTCAGCACCGCCGCCACTCCTATGTAGAGGATCGTGCATATCCCCAGCGAAAGGATGATCCCGATCGGCATGTCACGCTGCGGGTTCTTGGCCTCTTGCGCAGTCGTCGACACTGCGTCAAAGCCGATGTAAGAGAAAAAAACCAGTCCTGCCGCCAGTCCGATCCCGCCCACCCCAAACGGGGCGAACGTATGCCAGTCCGATCCCCAGTTCGCCTTGTTAACATAATGCGAACCTAGCCCAAGTACGAACAGCACCACCGCAACCTTCAGCACCACAATCCCCGCATTGAAATTTGCCGATTCCTTAATCCCGATCACCAGCACCGTCGTGATGACCAGAGCAATCAGGAACGCCGGCAGGTTGAATCCCAACTCCCGGCCAAACAGCATCGGTGCATGTAATAGCTCATGAGCTCTCGCAGTCAGGTCCGCAGATGGATGTGCCAGCATTGCCGCCAGCGCCTCGCTGAACGGCTTCGTCCCCGGCACCAGATCTGGATGGACCGCCAGCAACGATTGCCGCGCCACAGCATCGAAGGCTTTCTTTAGCCCCGTCCAATGGTCGTAAGCCAGCCACAGGGGAAACTTTAGATGAAAGATTGCAAGAAACTCAACGAAGGTATTGGACCAGCCGGAACTGACCGTGCTCGCGCCCATCGCGTACTCAAGCGTAAGGTCCCAACCGATGATCCATGCAAATAACTCACCCAGAGTTGCATAGGCATACGTGTATGCCGATCCGGCAAGCGGAATCATCGCCGCGAACTCCGCATAGCATAGACCCGCAAACGCACATCCCAGCCCGCTCAGAATGAACGCCAGCATCAACGCTGGTCCCGCTGTATGCGCCCCCAGTCCACTCAGCACAAAGATGCCCGCGCCGATCACCGCTCCGATGCCCAACGCCGTCAACTGCACCGGCCCCAGCGATCGCTCCAGCGTGTTGGACCCGTGTTCCTCAGCCTCGGCCATCAACGCGCTCATCGACTTCTTTGCAAACAGATTCGCCATGCGTCTCCTATTCCTCATTTAAATCAATCCAGCTCTTCAACCGTCAAGCAGCCGCTTTATCGTTTCCAGCCGCTCCCGAACTGCGCCGCCACACCAGGTACACCGGCACGCCCAGCAGTACGATAATCAGCCCCGGCCAGGTATATTGCGGTTTATAACGCAATAGTACTGCACTGATCCACACAGCCATCACGATATACAGCGCAGGCAGCACCGGGTAACCGAGCGCCCGGTAAGGCCGCACCGCATCCGGCCGCGTCCATCTCAGCACAAACAAACCCACGATCGTAAGAATATAAAAGACCAGCACGGCAAAGATCACATAGTCCAACAGCTGCCCATAGCTCCCCGACAGACAAAGCAGACAAGTCCACGCCCACTGCACCCAAAGCGAGTTCACAGGAGTCTTCGACCGCTCACTCAACCGCCCGACAGACTTAAAAAACAACCCATCCCGGCTCATAGCGTAATAAACCCGCGCCCCAGCCATCAGCAACCCATTCACACAACCAAACGTCGAGATCAAAATCACCGCAGCCATCAGCTTCGCGCCGAACCCAGCGCCCGCAGCCCCGAGAGAGGAGCCCGCCTGTTCCATCACCGCCGTAGCAACCCGATCCTCCGACGCAAACTGAATCCCGCGCCCCGCAATCGTCGTAGCCGCCGGATCACCCGTCATCGGCAGCACACTGAGATAGACGAAGTTGCAAGCCACATACAACAACAGCACCACACCAGTCCCAATCACCAGCGACAACGGAATATTCCGCTTCGGGTCCCTGATCTCCCCCGCCGTAAACGTAACGTTATTCCACGAGTCCGAGCTGAACAACGACCCAACCTGCACCACCGCCACCATCGTCAGCAGCCCAACATAAGCCGTCGGCCCGCCCACCCCCACCTGCACCGCATGCAGCGTACCCCAACCCGCCCCAGCCCAGAAATTATGCCAAACAGCGCCAAAGTTCGCGGCGAGCGCTACAGAATTCTTCGCAACTAAACCAACCAGCACTACCGCCGCCAGCGCCAGCACCTTCGCAGAAGTAAACACATTCTGCACCGCCGCGCCCATCTTCACACCCATCGTATTCAGCAGCGTCAGCAGCGTAATCACCACAATCGCCGACAGGTTCGCCGTATTCAACCCAATATCCATATTGCCAAGCACCATCGGCCCCACATGCCACGCCGGAACATGTCCGATATGCCATATCCAGTTCGACGCACTCACACTCGGAAAGAACACCCCCAGAAACTTCCCAAACGCAACCCCCACCGCCGCAATCGTTCCCGTCTGGATCACCAGAAACAGCGTCCACCCATACAAAAATCCCCAGAGAGGCCCCAACGCCTCACGCAGATAAACATATTGCCCGCCCGCCTTGGGCATCATCGCCGCCAACTCCCCATAGCTCAGCGCACCGATGATCGTCATCAAAGCCGTCACCAGCCAAGCCGCAATCAGCAACGCAGGCGACCCCAACCCACGCGACATCTCCGCCGAGACGATAAAGATGCCCGACCCAATCATCGAGCCCATCACAATCGCCGTAGCCGAAAACAGGCCCATCCCCTGCACAAACTGCGGAGCGGCCGAACTCAATTGTTTGTCAGCTTGTATCGAGGTAGTGGTATCAGGCATCGTTCTTTTCACAAAAATTCACGTTCCGTAAGTTCTACCGTAAAATTTCAAGAAAGTCTCTCGCCACTTTCTCAACCGTCTCTCCTTCAGCGAAAAGGGCGCTAATAACTGCTACCGAATCAGCCCCGGCATCGATCACACTCCGCGCATTCGCCCTCGTAATCCCACCAATCGCCACAATCGGTTTCGTCGTCAGCGCCCGCGCCCGCCGCACCCCTTCCAACCCGATCACCGGCTCCGCATCCACCTTCGTCCCCGTAGCAAACACCGGCCCCACCGCGATGTAATCAGCACTCGTCTCGTTGGCAACGCGCACCTGTTCGTCATTGTGCGTCGAAACCCCAACCCACCGCTCCACACCCACCACACGCCGCGCATCCTCCGGCGACAGATCCCCCTGTCCCACATGCACACCATCCCACTCAGCCAGCACCGCAAGATCAGCCCGATCATTCATAATCAATCGGCAACCACTCCCCGCCATCACCTCACCAATCACTGCCGCATTCCGCAGCACCTCTTGCGGTCCACCGGTCTTATTCCGATACTGCAGCAGTTGCACCCCAGCCGCGCGCAGTTCCACAGCAAAACGTTCAACGCCCAGCCCGAGCTGTCGTAGCAGACCCTCATCCACAATCGGATACAGTCGAGGCAGCATGACCGCCACCTAGCTATCCTTCTGCCGCTCGAAGAACCGCTCCATAAACTTCGTATCGAACTGTCCCGCCCGGAACTCCGCATCTGCAAAGATCTTCTGGTGCAGCGGAATCGTCGTATGAATTCCCTGTATAACAAACTGGCTTAGCGCTCGCTGCATCTTGTCCATCGCCTCTGCCCGGTCCGCACCATGGCAGATCAGCTTCGCAATCAGCGAATCATAGTAAGGTGGCACAACCCCCTCGGCATACTGCGCTGTATCCACCCGAACCCCATTCCCGCCCGGCAGATTAAAGGCAGTAATCTTCCCCGCGCTCGGCGTGAACTTCTCCGGATGCTCCGCATTGATCCGGCACTCGATCGCGTGCCCGCGAATCTCCACTGGCTTCGTAATAATCGACGATAACCTTTCCCCTGCCGCAATCCGCAACTGCGCCTTCACTAGATCAATTCCTGTAACCATCTCAGTTACACAATGCTCCACCTGAATGCGTGTATTCATCTCGATGAAGTAGATCTTTCCATCTTCGTCCATCAAGAATTCAATCGTCCCAGCGTTCCAGTAGCCAATATTCTCTAGAGCCTTCTTGATCGTCTTGCCCAGCTCCTCGCGCAGCTTCGGAGTCACCATCAAACTCGGCGCCTCTTCAATCAGCTTCTGGTGCCGCCGCTGAATCGAGCACTCCCGTTCCCCCAGGCTCATCACATTCCCATGCTCATCCGCCAACACCTGAAACTCGATATGCCGAGGCCGCTCGATGAACTTCTCCATGTACATGTCGCCGTTGCCGAAAGCGTTAGCTGCTTCTGTGGACGCCTGCTGGTACATCGAAGGCAGCTCCTCCGCGTTTCTGCAAATCCGCATCCCCCGCCCACCACCCCCAGCCACGGCCTTCAAAATTACCGGATAGCCAACATCCTTCGCCCACCCAAGCGCCTCCTTCTCATCGGCAATCACTCCATCGGACCCAGGCAGAATCGGCACCTTCGCCTTCTTCATCGTCTGCCGCGCCGTAGACTTCTCGCCCATCATCCGCGTCACCTCCGGCGGAGGCCCGATGAACTTGATATTCGAAGCCCGGCACACCTCGGCGAAGTTCGCATTCTCACTCAGCAGCCCATACCCCGGATGGATCGCGTCAACGTCCGCAATCTCCGCCGCCGAAATCACCGCCGGAACATTCAGATAGCTGTCCGCCGACCGAGGAGGCCCAATGCAAATCGCCTCGTCAGCAAACCGCACATGCAGCGAGTTCCTGTCCGCCTCGCTATACACCGCAACCGTGCGGATGCCCATCTCCCTGCACGCGCTGATCACCCGCAGCGCGATCTCCCCACGATTTGCAATCAATACCTTACGAAACATGTCCCCGGACGCCTTCCATCAAACTCATCTTTGACCTTTTGGCAAAATCAACCATCTCGCGAATCCATCGAAGTGCCGTCATTTCGACCGGAGCGAAGCGGAGTGGAGAAATCTGCTGTTTCTCCACGTCAAACACCCCAAAGCTTGTTGACATCATCTACCGTGCCCTGATGGCAAACAGCGGCTGCCCATACTCCACCGGCTGTCCACTCGAAGCGATCCGCCTCACTACCTCACCGGCTACATCGGATTCGATTTCATTCATCAGCTTCATCGCCTCGACGATGCAGAGCACCTGCCCCACCTCCACCTGGTCCCCGATCTTCACAAACGGCGGAGCCCCCGGCGACGGCGACTCATAGAACGTCCCCACAATCGGCGACTTCACCTCATGCAGTTTCTCCTCCAGCTCATCCGCAAGTGCAGCGGCAGCACTCGTCCCCGTCGAAACAGCGGGCGCCGGAGTCCCAGGAGCCGAAGCCATCAACCTGCTCAACTGGGCCATATCGAACCCACCGGCAGCGGCGGGCTCCCCAGCGAACTTGATCCGCACCTTCAGGTCATCCTGCTCCATGTCGAATTCGGCGATACCATTCGCCTTCAAAAAATCGACCAGTACGCGAAGCTCTTCCAGCTTATTTCCGTCCATCATGTCTCTTCCCGGTGCTCAAAACACCTGTAGTTCGATTCCTAGTCCGATTCCCTGCGCCTTGGGCCAGTGCCCTGAGCCCTGCCGTCACAACTCGATCCAGGCCTTCACACTCGGCGTCATCACCTCTCCGCCGTTGGCCGTTACCAGAACCATATCTTCTATACGCAATCCAAACCGTCCCGGCATATACACCCCAGGCTCGATTGTGATCACCATGCCCTGCTCTAAAACCTGCTTCTGCTTCGCTGCAAGCCTCGGTCCTTCGTGAATCTCCAACCCAACTCCATGCCCCGTAGAGTGGCTGAAGTACTTATCCAGCCTCACCCTCCGCAACACGCTTCGTGCCGCCTCGTCCACCTCGCCCGCCGTCACTCCCGGCGCCACGGCGGCGACCGCAGCCTCCTGCGCTTCCAGCACAGAATCATACACGTCCCGCTCACCGGGCATCGCCTTGCCCATGTGCACGGTACGCGTCATATCGCTCGAATATCCGTCGAGAATAACACCGAAGTCCAGCGTCACGAACCCTCGCTTCGGTAACTTCGCACTCGTCGCCCGGCCATGCGGCAGCGCCGATCGCTTCCCGCCAGCCACAATCGTATCGAAGCTCATTCCCTCAGCTCCCGCCAGCCTCGCCGCATACTCCAGCGTCGCCGCTACCTCCGTCTCCGTCAGCCCCACCTCCAGATAACTCAGCATCCCATCAAACAATTCACACCCAACCCGAGCCGCCGCCCGCATCTTGGCAATCTCATCGGCATCTTTTATCTCCCGTAGCCGAGCCACCACCGGCCCTACCGCCACAAACATCCCCCGCCGCACCTTACCCGACACCGCCTTCCGCATCGACTCCAACCCCGCCACCGTCGTATGCGATGCGTCGAACCCACACCGCCGCACCTTCGCCGCCTCCACCCATTCACAAGCCGCCACCACCGCCGGCTTTGCCGCAATCACTACCTTGCTTCCCACCGCCTCGGCCTTGGCCTGTCCGGTATACCGCCCGTCCGTGAACAACACCGCTCGCCCACCAGCCAGCACCAGCGCCGCATTCGATCCTGTAAATCCGCTGAGATACCGCACATCCGGAAGATGCGTCACCAGCATCCCATCCACACCGGCGCTCTTCGCAGCAGCCGCCGCTCGTCTCTTCCGCTGGCTAAAATTCATCTCTTTGATTTTACCCAACAGTACCGTTCTCGAGGCCGCTCACTTTGGCCCACCCACTTCCAACCCGGTATCATGACCTATGCCCGGCTTTACCCCTCCTCAGCCTTCCCGTTTCACCCGGCGAAGCTTCCTCATCGGTACCGGCACCGTCGCCGCCGGTCTGGCGCTCTACTCCGGCGAATTCGCCCGCCACGAGATCGACATCGTCTACCGCCCCATCGCTATCACCAATCTACCCAGCCCCTTCCACGACTATCGCATTGTGCAGCTCAGCGACATCCACCTCGACGAGTACACCGAGCCTTTCTTCCTCGAGCGCATCGTCCACCAGGTCAACTCCCTCGCCCCCGACCTCGTCCTCCTCACCGGCGACTTCATCACCCACGGCTCCCTCACCTTCATCGCCGGTCGCCACGCCCTCCGCCGCTGCGCCGAGATCCTCGCCACCCTTACCGCTCCCCTCCGCTACGCCATCCTCGGCAACCACGACGTCTCCTTCAACGCCCCTCTGGTCATTGAAGCCCTCACCAGCCACGGCACTCCAGTTCTAGTCAACCAGCACCTCCCCATCGAACGCAACGGCACCCGTCTCTGGCTCTGCGGCGTCGACGACCCCGGCACCAGCCACCCCGACCTCGATCTCACCCTCCCCGTCAAACCCGACGGCCCCGTCCTCCTCATGGCGCACGAGCCCGACTTCGCAGACCATGTCATCGCCCACCCCCGAGCATCCCTCGTCGACCTGATGCTCGCCGGCCACTCCCACGGCGGCCAGATCAGACTCCCCTTCCTCGGCCCGCTCATCCTGCCTCCCATGGGCGAAAAGTACCCTGAAGGCCACTACCGCTTCAACCGGATGCAGCTTTACGTCAACCGTGGCATCGGCACCGTAGGCCTCCCCTTCCGCCTCAACTGCCCCCCCGAGGTCACAGTCATCACCCTCCAACCCGCTTAGGCAGCAGAATCAGCAACTGAGAACAGGCAACTGTGGATCAAGCCCCAAACGCCATAAAAAAAATCATCACAAATCCCAATCCAAACAGCCCCAGAACAACCAGCAGTCGCCACACCACGCTGTACCACTGCTTCCCCACCACCGACCAGCTAAGCTGAATCGCGAACCAGAACGCCGCCACCGCGACCACGCCGAACAGCACCACATAGACATCGATATGCGAAAGCAACCGATTAGCCAAACCGTTTACCGGGCCCGCGCGACCGGCTTCTTCTGTCGCGGCATCACCGCAATCGGCGTCGGAGCCTTCACACCCGATTTCTCATCCATCCAGGCATCCAGCAGCGACTTCTTGAACCGCCACCGGTTCCCCAGTTTGAACGCAGGAATGAACCCTTCAGACGCATACCGGTACAACGTATCGCCGCTGATGCCCAGATACTCCGAAGCCTGCCGGATATCCATCACCTCGCGCGCCACCGTCTGCACCGCAACCGCCATCCCAGGTCTCCCATTCATCCACGTCAGAGCATGCCGGAATTCGAAATAACCCGGCAACCTCTTTGTATTCTCTTTTCGTTATCCGTACAACAAAATTCTCAGCTATTAACCACTAACTAACTGATACGAAAGTATTAGGGTGTCGACATGTTGTGGCCTGTACGCAATTGATTTCTATAGAATTGTCATCCTGAGCGGAGCCCCTCGCGGCCGTATCGCGAGAGGCGGAGTCGAAGGACCTGCGGTTGGCTCGTAGCTCTGACCTATTTCAGGTTTCAGCCCATCACCACCGCCTAAAGTCAATACACACAAACTCACTTCTTAGGCTGCAAACCCTTCATCACAGCCAGCAGATCCTCACCAACCGTCCGAGTCTTGGCGATCGCATCCGCCAGCGGAATATCCGTAATCTGCGTGCCCTTCAGCACCACCAGCCGCCCGAACTTACCCGCATGCACCAGATCGATCGCTGCCACGCCATACCGAGTAGCCAGCATCCGGTCAAAGGCCGAAGGCGTTCCGCCCCGTTGCGTATGTCCCAGGTTCACGCTGCGGGTCTCGTAGCCAGTCCGCTTTTCAATCTCCTCCGCCAGCGCCTGTCCAATCCCGCTCAACCGCACATGCCCGAACGAGTCCACGCTCTGGCCATGCGTCGCCTGCGTACCCTCTGGAAACTTCGCCCCCTCAGCCGCCACCACAATCCCAAACTTCTTCCCATGGTCATGCCGATACTTCAACAGCCGGCATACCTCTTCAATATCGATCGGCACCTCCGGCACCAGGATCACATCGGCCCCGCCGGCAATTCCCGAGGTAATCGCGATCCACCCTGCATCGCGTCCCATCACCTCGCACACCAGCACGCGGTTATGCGCCTCCGCTGTCGAGTGCAGCCGATCCACAGCCTCGGTCGCAATCGTCACCGCCGTATCAAAACCAAAACAAGCGTCCGTCCCGGACAAATCATTATCGATCGTCTTCGGCACGCCCACGCACTTCACGCCCTGCTCACTCAGCGCCAGCGAGATCGACTGCGTGTCATCGCCACCCAGCGCAATCAGAGCATCAATCTTGTTCTTCTTAAGCACCTCAACGCACTTCTCAAACCCACCCGGAATCTTCTTCACATTCGTCCGCGAAGACCGAAGAATCGTCCCACCCTTCTGCAGAATCCCCGAAGTCGTATCCAGATTCAGCGGCATCGTCACATCGTCCAGAACCCCGCGCCACCCCTCCATAAACCCGACAAACTCATCCCCATAGTGCAGAATCCCTTTACGCACCGCCGCCCGAATCACCGCATTCAGCCCAGGGCAATCTCCGCCCCCTGTCAACATCCCAATCCGCATCATTCTCTCCTTTGATCTTCTAAACTCCAGAAAAAATCATACGCCAGAGGCGGCCCATTGCTCAGTTCTCGGCCGCAAAAGAATTGCCCTCACTGGTAGTGGGTCGGTTTCCAGGTTTGTCGACGGTCCCTTGCCGAATACACTAGACGCATGGCGCTGAAGCTCACCACGTCTTATCTCGAGGACTCGCTGACGCTGTTCGGGTATTACAAGAAGCTTGCCGAACGCGCCATGGAGCAGCTTACGGACGAACAGCTCTTCACCATGCTGGATGAAGAAGCGAACTCGATCGGGATCATCGTAAAGCACATGGCAGGCAACATGCGGTCTCGCTGGACCAATTTCTTGACGACGGACGGCGAGAAGCCCGACCGCGATCGTGATAGCGAATTTGTGGATCCACCCCTCACGCGCAAGGCCCTGATGGACGTATGGGAGGACGGTTGGTCGTATGTGTTCCAGGCCTTGGAGCCGCTTTCGGACGCAGACCTCGGGCGCACAGTGACGATCCGCGGCGAACCGCACTCGGTAATGCAGGCCGTGAACCGCCAGATGGCGCACTACGCCCATCATGTGGGGCAGATTGTACTGCTGGCGAAACACTTCGCGCATGACCGGTGGGAATCGCTGAGCGTACCCCGGAACCGATCGACAGAATTCAATCAGAAGGTCACATCGGGGAAGCTTAGTCAGAGGTAAGAGAGCACTTCACTCGCTCAGCGCACTTCACTCATCAATCCAAGCGTATTGCCCTCCGGGTCCTTCAGAAACGCCATCCACAGTTCATGGTCCGGCATCCGGGCAACCAGATGCGGCGGTTGAACAAACGCCACGTCCTGCTCCGTCAGCGCATCATGCACCTTCTGAATATCAGGAACCCTGAAATACAGAATCGTCCCGCCAATAGAAACAGGCTCCTCAGACAATCCAATCATCAACCGAATCCCCCCGCACTGAAAAAACGCCATCGTCCCCGCGTCAAACAGAAACCTCATACCCAGTGTCTTCTGATAAAAGTCCTTCGCTCGCCCCAGATCCCGCACCGTCAAAGCGATCTGGCCAATATCATTCAGTTGAACGCTATTATCTGGTCCGCCCATCGCAACCTCCATTTCATTAGCCCAGCTAACGATATATCATGCGATCACCCACAAATGTCAAACGAAATCCTCACAAACTCACAAAATATCGCCGACCAGCTCCACTCCGCAGCCATCCACCTGCTACGAAGACTCCGCAAAGAGGACGAAGGCACAGGCCTCAACGCACCACGGTTGTCTGCTCTGTCAGTCATCGTCTTCGGTGGCCCCATCACCCTGGGCGACCTCGCCGCAGCCGAGCAGGTCCGCCCCCCCACCATGACGCGAATCGTCAACGCCCTCGAAGAACAGGGCCTCGTCACGAAGAAGCAAGACGCAAACGACCGCCGCAGCACCTTGCTCTCCCCTACACCGGCCGGAAAGAAGCTCCTGATGGAAGGCCGCGCACGCCGGGTACGAGCACTGGCGAAGCAAATCACCGCGCTCAGCCACAAACAACGCTCCACACTTCAGGAAGCCGCAGAAATCCTGAAAGAAGTCATCCGCACAATTTAACTGTGCGCCACTGTAGCCGGTTGACGGACCCGGCTAGCGATGCAAGGAGAAGTCGACACTGACGACAGTCGCGACTTCGACCGGAACACCATTGATCTTGTAGGGTCGATATCGCCAGGTTCGCACTGCATTCTTAGCCGCGCCACGTAACAAGCGATGACCTCTGATAACGTGCATATCTTCCACAGTTCCGTTCTTCGAGATCACCACTTGCATCACAACATTGCCTTGCGTGCGGGTGAGGCCGGCGAGTGTCGGATAAGAGGGTTTCGGACCTGACACAAGATTTGCCGCCATCACACCCGAAGACACATCCACGCGGCGATTGGACAGCGGCTCGGAACTCAATCGATAAGCGCGATCGGGTGAGTCCACAATCTCGGATGTCTCCATTGCCGTCACAGGCGGAGTCTCCGCATCCGCCGCGAGGGAGGAAGATGACGACGACGAACTGAAAGGAATCTGCGCCGACTTCTTTGACTCTTTCGTGGGCTTATCTGCCGAACGACTTAATCCCTGGCCCGTGTAACTGGGCGTCGATGCGGAACTGTCTCTTGGCGCTCCTCTGACAGCAGTGACTGAAGGATTCCCTACGGGCGCGACATTAGATTCGCCGACCACACCAACAGCAGAGGCGGCGTGAGGCGCGAGACTACCACCATTAGGCGCACCGTCAACCGATGCATCCACCGGGTGCACCACCACGTAGCCGGTGTCACGCCCAATCCCCCAAAAAAGAGAAGCAGCGAGCAACAGCGTTGCAACACCAACGAGAATCGGAAGCGCACTCGGTCTCCGGAAAGCATAAAACTTTGGGGAGTCTGTCCAGAGATGCGTAAGTACTGCCAGAGGTCCGGTCGTCACTCTACCTGCGGTCGCTGCTCCACCCTGTTCGTTCAACCCGGGTTGGTTCGACACGGGACGATCGCTGTGCGGCGGCTGAGGTTCAGTCTCTGAAGGAGGTTCTGGAGAAATTGTCGCGGAGTATCTCGCCCCGGCTTCCTCTCTCGGTTGGGCCAGCGGAGCGGATAGCACAAGCGGCGCAACGTTTTCCAGTCGCGGCTCCATCCTGCTGATCCTTTGGTCGATCGAATCCAGGTAAATCTTGAGTTGCAAGCTGTTCAGCTCCAGTCGGGTCAGAGATTCAGCCACCGTGTTCGAACTGCCGTAGTCGTTCGCCGGATATTGGTAGTCGTTCGCCGGAACGCTATAGTCATTCGCTGGACCTCCGTCAATAGAAGATTTGCTGGAAGAATCGCTTGCCGCCCTTTCGAAGAACGCATTCCCCGCCTCTGTGTGTCCTTTCGCCTCTTCGTCGCCTGGCGAGGACATATTCAGCACGGGAATCTGAAAGGGCTCCTCCGCCTCTTTGTAGCCGGACGCCTCTCCATCGTAGCCGGACGCCTCTCCATCGCCGGACGAAGAATTATCCGGCTCGGAAGTCCGGGCCGTTTCCTTCACAGTCAACTCCGAATAGAGGCCATCAGGGTGCTCGTCGTTGTGTTGTTGGCGGCCGCCGACGCCGATCAAAGATTCAATGACCAGCTTGACCGGGATACTCATCTCCCGGTCGGACGTCGCGACATCCAAGCCACCGCTCGCCACCGCAATGATCGTGAGAATGGTGCGAAACGAGATGTTCGTCTCACCGTCCATCACAGATTTCACCACGCGCAGCACGTCGCCACGAAGTTCGCTGTGATATTTCACCGTCCGCGCGAACGCAAAAAAATCTTCCGGCGAACCGAAATCAATACCGTTGCAGCGAAAGACATCATGCAGGTCGTCGACGTAATCGCCGAAGCGCGAGGCGGTCTCCCGGGTGTCCGAAAAATAATCCATGGCACCCAGTTGGATGCAGGCCGTGGCCGCACAGTTGACCTGCGTCCAAACGACACAAAGTACCAGCACCAACGGGCCTGCGGCTGATCACCTTCACCATGTGGAAAACAAACCGCCGCCGGATCAAGCAGCTACACACATCACCGCCACCAATCCGACCGCAACTCCTTTCCCGCCACAACCTCCGTGGGCCGCCCTGGCTCCGGAGCCCACACCTTAATCTTCCTCTCCTCCGCCAGTTCCAGCAGTCGCTCCATCGGCTGCCGCCACGCGTGCAGCGCCAGATCGAACAGCCCCCAATGAATCGGCATCATCAAACCGGTGCCACCGAGCGCCTCAAACGCCCGCGCCGCGCCATCCGGCCCCAGATGAATCCCGTCCCACAGCGCATCGAACGCCCCGATCTCCAGCATCACCAAATCGAACGGCCCATACATCGCGCCAATCTCCGCAAACCCCTCCCACCACCCCGAGTCGGCGCCAAAATAAACCGTATGCTTCATCCCCTTCAGCACAAACGCCGACCACAGCGTCTCAAACCGGTTGAACATCCCTCGTCCCGAAAAATGCCGCGAAGGCACTGCCGTAATCTGTAACCCATCCACCGCCACACTCTGCGTCCAATCCAACTCCGCAATCTTCTCCGCGCTCACCCCAAACTGCCGGAGACTCCCCCCAACCCCAAGCGAAGTCACCCACGTCGCTTCGCGCATCGACGCCAACCCGGCCAACTGCCGAATCGTATCCTCCCCCAGATGATCGTAGTGGTCATGCGACACCAGCACCACATCCACGCCCGGCAGATCCTCCAGCCGCAATGGCGCCGCATAGAATCGCTTCGGCCCAGCCCATCGGCTCGGCGAAGCCCGCTCATCCCACATCGGATCCACCAGCACTCTCACTCCATCGATCTCCACCACCAGCGACGAGTGCCCCATCCACGTCACCCGCAGCCCGCTCTCCGGCGCCACCGCATACACCGATACATCCGTCCGGAACGGCCCCAGCGGCTTTCGCGGAAACTTCTCCACCTTACTGCTCAGAAACCGCGGCAACACCTTGAAGATCGTGCCAAACCCGCCGATCGTCGTTGGGACCGGGTTCAAAAATCTCCGTCCCTCTCTCTTCGCCCCGCGCAGCATCGTCATGCCTGAATGTTACAGCGCCCCCTCACGCCGCAGACTCCCGCCAGCAACTCACTTCGAAGCCGTAGCCTCATCCGCATAAAACTCGCCAATCTCCTTCGCATACCTCTGCTCCACCACGCGCCGCTTCAGCTTCATGCTCGGCGTCAGCGTCCCATCCTCCACCGTCCACTCCACCGGGACCAAACTCATCCGCTTCATGCTCTCGTAGTTGGCGAGGCCAATATTCACCTTGTCCACAATCTCCTGGTACGCCTTAACCACCTTCGCGTCCTTCACCAGAGCAGCATGGTCCCCCGTCGCAATCCCCTGTCCCTTCGCCCACCCTTCCAGCGCGGCAAAGTTCGGCGAGATCAGCACACACGCAAACTTGTGCTTGTCCCCCACCAGCGCCGCCTGCCCCACCAGCACATTCGCCTTCAACTTATTCTCAATCGGCTGCGGCGCAATCATCTTCCCGCCACTCGTCTTCAGCAGCTCCTTCTTCCTGTCCGTAATCGACAGATACCCATCCTTATCGATGTTCCCAATGTCTCCCGTCTTAAACCATCCATCCGAGGTAAACGCCTCGGCTGTCTCCCTCTCCTTCTTCCAATAGCCTTTGAAGATCGAAGGCCCCTTCACCTCCAGCTCACCATCCTCCGCAAACCGGCACTGCACATTTGCGAGCGCCCTCCCCACCGTCCCCATCCGATGCGCATCAGGAAAATTCAGCGCGATCACCGGCGAAGTCTCCGTCAACCCGTACCCTTCAAAGATCCGAATCCCCACATCCGCAAACCACCCCGCAGTATCCACCCCCAGCGGCGCACCGCCCGAGATAAAAACCTCCACACATCCGCCAAATGCCTCGCGAATTTTGCTATACACCAGCTTGCTCGCAATCTTCGAGTCCAATCCCCCAGGTGTCTTTCCCACCAGCGTCTCCGCCCGGTGCTTCCTCCCAGTAGCCAAAGCCCAACCCATAATCTTCGACTTCACCGGCGACATCTCCGACTTCCCCTCCACCGCCTGCCGAATCTTCTCGTACACTCGCGGCACCGCCACAAACACCGTCGGCTTCACTCCCTTCATCGCCACCGCCAACTGATCAAACTTCGGACAGTACGCCAGCCGCGCCCCATAGCACATCATCGCGTAGTCAAGGTGCCGCGCCGTCACATGCGACAGCGGCAGAAACGAGATGCAGCTATCCTTCTCCCCAAACCCCATCTTGCCCGTGGAGCAATTGATATTGCTCGCCAGATTTCCATGCGTCAGCATCACGCCCTTCGGCTCGCCCGTAGTCCCCGACGTATAAATAATCGTAGCCAGGTCCTCCGGCTTCGCCGCCTTCGCCATCGCGTCAAACGCCGCATCCCGCCCCTGCTTCGCCTTCGCATCCTTCATCAACGCCGAGAAGCTGTTCGCATCCGGATCGTCGCTGCCATCCATCACCACCACATACTGCAGTTCCGGCAACTCGCCCGCAGCCATCAGCTTCTCGTACTGCTCGCGCGAAGAAACCACAGCCGCCTTCGCCCCCGAGTCGCGCAACATATACCCAATCTGTTCCGGCGTCAGCGTCGGATAGAGCGGCACATCCACGCCTCCAATCGCCAGCGTCGCAAAGTCCGTCACCGGCCACTCCCACCGGTTCTCCGACAGAATCGCCACCCGGTCACCCTTCCCCAGCCCCCACCCACGAAACACATCCGCCAGCGCCCGCACCCGCCCATACAGCTCATTCGACGTAATCGGCTTCCACGCCCCATCCGCATCCTGCCAAAGCATCACCGCGGCATCACCACGCCCCGTAACTATCCCCAGGACATCATTCACACTTCTCAAATCAAACATGCTTTTCTCCACGCTTCGTTCAATACAGCTTCTTTCAACATTTTTTCAACACATGAAGTCGTCGTCATCTCTATCCTGAGCAAAGTCGAACGGACAGCGCACTTTGCCGCCGAAGTGGAGAGACCCCCGCATTTCGCTTTTGCTGTTGTCGTTGCCTGTCCTCGCCGTTGCCTCCTGCTGTCATCGCGACCCTGAGCGAAGTCGAATGGGGAAGGATCCCGAAGAACTCAACACGCCAAACCATCCGTACCTTTCAACCCATACCTTCTACGTCTTTGCCGTTGCCTGTTCTCTCCAACCTCACAACCAAACCGTCATTTCGACCGAAGCTGCTCACGCTTTTGTGAGCAGCGCAGTGGAGAAATCCGCTTCTCCACGCAAACCATATCCCAGCCCAAAACGCATTAGCTCTCTGAACCCCTAAGCCCACCCCCAGCCGTTATCCCATTCAACAAAACATCCATCACCTGCGCAGCCGTAGCCTTCGCATCATAAACGCGCCCTGTAAACACAGCCGAACTCAACAACTCATCGATAGCCCCAAACATGCAGTGCGCCACCACGCCATCGGACACATCCCGCCGAAAGATCCCCTCCTGCTGCCCCCGCCGCACCACCTCTCTCACCACCTGGATGTACTTCACCAGATGATGGTGCGAAAACTCCGCAATAAACCTTGCGCTCTGCCGCACCTCGGTCTGCATCAGGATCGCCATGTTCCGGTTCACCGCATGGCTCTCCAGATGCACCTGGGCGATATACTCCAGCTGCTCCCGCGGCCCCTTCAGCGTCTTGAACTCTTCCTCCACTTGGCCGTGAAACTTATTGAACGTCTCATCGATGGCCGTCCGCAGCACGTCATCCTTGCTCTTGAAGTAGAGATAAATCGTCCCATCCGCCACCCCGGCCCTCTTAGCAATCGCGCTCACCGGCGAGCTGAAGTAGCCCCGCTCCGCAATCACCTCCACCGCCGCATCCAGAATGCGCTGATACTTCTCGCTTCCGGGCCCCGTAGCCGGCGCCGCTGCCATCGTCGAATCAGGCCCCGTCGTCTTTACTCTTCGCTTCAGCTCAGGCCTCACACCGAAAATCTCCGGTGCCGTCACTCTAATGAATTGCTTCGCCTTTGCCAACAATGAATTGCGATTCATTCTCCCAAATGCATCTTTATGCAGGCGGCACGGCGAACCTTACGCTAAACTCTTCATGTCACGCCTCAGCCGCAATTAAAACGAACCACCCCTCCTCCAACCCAACTATCCCCGTGATGGGTGATCACCCACCCACATCATGGCCATGGGGGTCCTGACGGCGGACTCGACGACGCCTTCAAAGGAGCCACTAACGACATGGCAACCTGGCTAGAGGAAGACTACAAACTCACCCCGTTCAGAGATAGCCCAGGTCCTCGGCACCGCCGCCGAATACCATGTCAGCGAAGTAGCCGACCGCAACGCCGGCATAGTCCTGAAGATCAGCAAAGCCCGCCTCGCCACCCTCACCAAATAAGAGCAACTTTGTGAGAACATGGTTGGCATGGGTGTGGTTTCAAGAGCCATAGATAAAGCTACCCACGTGGGTACAAGTGATTCTAATGGTCTTAGGAATCGCTGCTTGCGTATATGGCATCGCTCATTATGGTTGGTCTTTTATCTTCCGCATGATTTTTAGTCCCGACCTCTAGGGTTGCGTTAGCCAACGCATGTAGTGCCCCGCAAACTACTGAATCTAAGACCCTTCCATCCCCATCATTTTTCTTTTGCCATTTTCTGCCCAAAAAACGCATGTCAAGTCCCAAGAACACCTAACTCAATCAAACAAAACGAGATCGGGTTGGCATTTTAGTTAGGTTCAACCAGCTATACCGGATATATAGATCGAAAACAAGCCAGGCCCCCGAAGGGATGTAGACATCCTTCGGGGCTAACTCTTTTGTAAAGAAGACTTTGCGAAGTAGGCCATTTATTATGAATAGTTTACAGGTTAAGTCCCGCAGTAAGTCATCCATTATGAAGACTTTGCGCAACAATGGGGAGGGAGGGGGACCTACCCTTGAGGCTTCGGAGTCAGCCGCACAAACGCCCCGGCACTCCCAGGCCAATCCGCCAGCATCGCCTGCGCCAGCCCGCTCCCGGACCGCTCCACATGCGCCTCGATCAGCCCTCGCAGAGTCTCCCGCGAGTCAGGATCGACCGCACCAAACCCTTCAGCAACGAGGAACTCCGGATGATGCCTACCATCCCGCACGAAGGAACCATCCGCGTCATACACCCACGCCAACCCTCCCGTCATCCCGGCGCCAAAGTTGATTCCAACCCGTCCCAGCACAACGACGACACCGCCGGTCATGTACTCGCAACCGTGATCGCCAACGCCCTCCACAACAGCTGTAGCGCCCGAATTTCGAACCGCAAACCGCTCCCCCGCCCGCCCTGCGGCGAACAGCTTCCCGGAGGTGGCGCCATACAAAGCAACATTGCCCAGAATCACATGCTGTCCGCTATCCTTCGCAGCCAGCCCACGAGCCCGAATCACCAGCTCGCCACCGGACAATCCCTTACCCACAAAATCATTCGCCTGCCCCAGCAGAACCAGCTTCATCCCCTCAACCGTAAACGCACCGAAGGACTGACCAGCAATTCCATCCAGGTTGAAGGTCACATCCGCCGGGAGATCACCCTGCGCTCGCCGCAGAGCAAGCTCTCCCGCCAACCGCGAACCAACCGCTCGATCACGATTCGCAATCTTCGACTCAACCACAAACGGCAACCCAGCCTCAACCGCCGCCAGCGCCGGCACCACCCATGCCTCATCCAGCGGAGCCACCGCAATCGGCTGATCGTTTCGAACTCCCATCCAACGCCCCGGCACCTCCGAAACCTTGGCCAGCATCGGCTGAAGATCAAGATTGCCATCAAATTTAACCTGCTCGAGCAGATCCGACCGCCCCACAGCAGCCTCGATCGACGGCAAACCATACCGTGCCAGCAGCCTCTGCAGATCACCCGAAAGCTGCTCGAAGAACCGGACAACATGCTCCGGCTTCCCGCGGAACTTGGCCCGCAACTCAGGTCTCTGCGTCGCAATCCCCGTAGGACACGTATTCAGATGACACTGCCGAGCCATATCGCAACCCAGCGACACCAGCACCGCTGTACCAAACGCATACTCATCCGCACCCAGCAACGCCGCAATCAACACATCCCGCGCCGTTGCCAGACCACCATCAGTCCGCAGCCGAACCCGCCCGCGCATTCCGCTCTGCATCAACACCTGCTGCGCCTCAGCCAGCCCGAGCTCCCACGGATTGCCAGCATACTTGATGCTGGACAGCGCCGCAGCTCCCGTTCCGCCGGTATTCCCCGCGATCACCACGTAGTCCGCATAAGCCTTCGCCACGCCAGCCGCGACCGTGCCGACACCACAACCCGACACCAGCTTCACGCCAACCGCAGCCTTCGGATTCACCCGCTTCAAGTCGTAGATCAGCTGCGCCAGGTCCTCAATCGAGTAGATGTCATGGTGTGGCGGCGGCGAGATCAACGAAACCCCGGGCTGCGCATGACGAAGCCGCGCAATCATCCCACTCACCTTATGTCCCGGCAGCTGCCCGCCTTCACCAGGCTTAGCCCCCTGTGCCACCTTAATCTCAATCTCCTCCGCATGGACCAGATATTCCGCCGTCACACCAAATCGGCCAGACGCAACCTGCTTGATCTTGTTATTAAGCGAGACATGAACCGCCGGAGCCTCGACCATCGGCTCCGCCAGCGCCGCACCACCTCCCGAACGAGCCAGCAAACTCATCTCGTCGTCAGAACTCACCTGCTCTACACCGACAGGCTGAACTCGATACACCACCGAATCCTCACCACCCTCGCCGGTGTTCGACCGTCCGCCGAGCATATTCATCGCAGCAGTAATCGTATGGTGGGCCTCTGGACTCAGAGAACCGAGAGACATAGCGCTGGCCACGAATCGCTTGCACAGACTCGCGGGCGTTTCCACTTCGCTCAATGGAAGCTCAGCTCCAGCCGGACGAATCTCCAGCAGATCACGCAGCACCGCAGGATCACGCGCAATCACGTCTCGCGTATAAATCGCAAACGCCCCCACAGCATCCGTAGGCTGCGGCACATTCCGCGCACTCCCTACAACCGATTGCAACGCCTTCACCGTCGGCGGCTGCCAGGCATGCGGCTCCGACACATCCGCCTTACGGAATCGCACCCAGCCATAGTCTGGCAACTCGGCCGAGACAGGAGCACTCGCATCATTCGACATCCACGTCTGCCTAAGATGACGCTCAAGCTCCGCAAACCCAATCCCGGAGAGCGGCGCGGGCGTGTCGACAAAACACCGCGCGACCACGCTCGAATGCAGGCCGAGAATATCGAAGAGATGTGCGCCGCGATAGCTGTCAACGACGGAGATTCCCATCTTCGACATCACCTTCGCCAGCCCGGCATCAAGCGACTTCAGCACCTTGCGTTCCGCTTCCGTTGCATCGGTGCCAACGGGTGCAAGACTCATCCCGGTCTCCAGCGCCAGCCACGGACACACAGCACCGGCGCCATATCCGATCAGCACCGCAGCATGATGAATATCGCGGCAGTCGCCAGCCTCGACGGCAAGCCCCGCAAGCGTGCGCAGCCCGGCGGTGACCAGCGCCTGATGCACTGCTCCAGTAGCCATCGCCATCGGAATCGGAAGCATCTCTGTACTGGCCGTACGGTCCGAGAGCAACACGATCCGCGCTCCATTCCGCACCAGTGTGATCGCCTGCATGCAAAGCTCATCAAGCCCCTGAGTCAGCGACTTGCTCGCCACAAACACCGCCGGAAGCTGAGCCAGATTCAACTCCGCCCTGTGGGGGTACTCGCCTCGTCGCAGAGCCTCAACCTGTCCCAGCGACAAGAATGGCGAAGGCAACGACAGCCCAGGCAACGGGGCGCTTTTATCCAGCAGGTGCGGCCACGGGCCAAGCCGCGTATGCAGCGACACCACGCAAGACTCGCGCAGCGAGTCGATCGGCGGATTCGTCACCTGCGCAAACCGTTGCCGGAAGTAGGCATAGATCGGCCGCGGCGAACGCGCAAGAAAGGCCAACGGAGTGTCGTCGCCCATCGACCACACCGCGTCTTTGCCCTCCACCGCCATCGGCTGCAGGATCATCTTGACGTCTTCACGCGTGTAGCCAAAGCCTCTCTGCGCAGCGGTCAACGCAGCAGGATCAACATTAGAAGTAGATACAGGAGCGAGGGCAGTGTCCTCTACAAGCCCGGCATACGTTGTTCCAGCATCGAACAACTCCAACAACGCCTCATCCTCGTAGACCGTGTGGTTCACAAGATCGACGACGAGCATCTGTCCCGGCCCAAGCCGCCCGCTATGCGTCACCTCTTCCGGATCAAGATCCACCAGACCCGCTTCCGATCCGGCAACGACAAGACCTGCCCGCGTCATCGCAAAACGGCACGGCCGAAGCCCGTTACGATCCAACACAGCGCCAACCACCTGGCCGTCGCTGAACGAGATCGCCGCCGGCCCGTCCCATGGTTCAGCGCAATCCGTGGAATATCGCAGAAACGAAGAAGCGTGATGCCCATCCGTTGCAGGTGGAAGCAACATGCGAACGGCTTCCGCCAAAGTTCTTCCGTTCTGCGATAACAACTCGACTGCTTCATCCAGGCTCGTCGAGTCCGTACCGCCCACTGTCAGGACTGGCTTGCACTCCACCGGCAGCGTCGAGTCCCGAGCCGTCATGCGCGCACGATTCCCCCAGACGGTGTTGATCTCGCCGTTGTGCCCAAGTTTTCTCCCTGGTTGCACACGATGCCAAGTCGGCGAGGTGTTGGTCGCATATCGCTGATGAAAAACCGCGAACGGCGTGACGTAATCGCCCGACGCCAGATCAGGATAAAAATTAGGCAGAAACTCGCCCGTACACATCGCCTTGTAGACAATCGTCTGCGACGACAGCGAACAGATATACCCAGTTACATCGCCTTGCGCGTGCGCCCGTTCAAACTGCTTTCGCGCAAGGTAAAGCCGCCGCTCCATCGTTTCCGGTTCTCCAGCCCCGGAGTCAACGACCAGAACCTGCCGAATCTTCGGCATGGTGGCAAGCGCCATCTCTCCCAGCCACTCCGTACAAACAGGCACATCTCGCCAGCAAAGCACCCTAAAATCGTGCGAGAGCAGGCAGCGCTCAAGCAGCGCCTCGGCACGAGTCTCCTCGACAGGAACCAACAACATTCCGGCGCCAAGCAGTTGCTTTTCACCAATCGCAAGATTTGCAGCTTTGACCAGTAACTCCCGCGGAACCGCAGTCATAACTCCGACACCATCACTGCTCTTTCCGTCCGCAGCTGTCGCTCCTCGATGAGCCAGTCTACTCAGCGCGGTCAATGCCTTCTGCAAAATCTCATGAGAGGGCGCCCCATCTACTGAGGCGACAAAGCCGACACCACAGGAATCGTGATCAAAACGCTCGTCGATTAGCGACGGCGCAACTCCCGCAGCAGACACAGAAATACCGTCCAGAGTCCGCGTCGGAGTAGATGTCAGAGACCGTTCCATGCTTCACTATACGTCGTGCAGAGCCACGAATGTTCTGCGACGACACCTTCCTTTTGGAGAGTGTTTAGGCAGTGCTGTACGTTCAGACTCAATTCTATGAATAAATATACACAAATAATGTATATTTATACATAACGAAGATTTTCGCTCCTTTGTTTCAACCTGCGTTGAAGACGAAAGAGCAAGGGAACAGGTAAAACAACCCAATGAAGCAACAACGTCACGCCGTAATTCAGGAGCTGCTGGTAAAAACCACAGTCACCAGCCAGGATGAACTACGTCGAAAACTTGCAGGACGTGGATTTCATGTGACGCAGGCTACGTTGTCCCGCGACATTCACGAACTGCGATTGAACAAAGGACCCGAGGGCTACTCCCTTCCCGCTGGACCTGACGGCGACCAAGATGCTCTGCCGGGTATACGTGAGGTACTGGAAAGCTTTGGCCTTGAAGTGCGACAGGCCATGAACCTGCTTGTACTAGTGACAACAACCGGAAGCGCGCAACCTATCGCAGCCGGGATCGATTATGAAGACTGGCCTGAGGTCGTCGGCACAATCGCTGGAGATGACACCGTCCTCATTATCTGCCCCGATGAGAAACAGGCAAATCTGTTGAAGACTCGAATTGAAGGATATCTTGGCTAACTCAGTAATTATAAATTCGGCGGAGCGAGTTGATCCACAAATCGGCGACGCAGCGACAACTGGGCCTCGCACTGCAATCGCAGGTGTCGGTGGCTATGCCGGTGGCGAACTCGCACGTCTGCTTCTGCGTCATCCCAGATTGAACGGGGCGACGCCAACATTCTTTGGTCGTGCCGGTGAGGCAGAGATTGGACCAGCCACCTATCTCGAAGATCTGCATCCGCAACTCGCAATGCCGGGCAATCAACAAGCGCACGAGGTATTCCCCTTTAACTGGGAGCGGATCGCGGACACTGGCGTCGAAGTATTGTTTCTCGCCACGCCCCACGAACAATCTCGAGAGTGGGCGCCGCAGGCAATCAAGCAAGGCATCAAGGTCATCGATCTGAGCGGCGCATGGCGGCTGAAAGACGATGCCAATCGGAAAGTCTACCGTCTCAAGGATGCGAACCCTGAGCACGCGGGCAGGCTGCAAACCGAAGCAGTCTACGGGTGTCCGGAGCTGCACCGCAACGAGATCAGGCAAGCTCGTCTCGTCGCCAACCCCGGATGCTACGCAACCTCGATCATCCTTGCGCTCGCACCACTGCTTCAGGCTGGCTTGGTCGATGTTCAACACGGCATTATCTGCGACGCAAAATCGGGAGTAAGCGGCGCTGGAAAAGCCGCGACCGCAAAAAACCACTTTATGCACGCCGCCGACAATCTCTCTGCGTATGCCGTCTTCGGACATCGCCATACCGGCGAACTGCTCGAACAGCTCCATCTTGCAGCGGATCAAATTCAGTTCACTCCGCATCTATTACCAATACCGCGTGGAATCCTGTCGACGATCTATCTTCGTCTCAAACATGCGACCGATGCCGCGGTGATCAGCGCAGTGTTTCAGGACTTTTACCGTCCCAGCCCGCTGGTCCGGCTGCATACTTCTCCGCAGTTACCGGAGATTCAACACGTCGTCCGCACAAACTTCTGCGATTTGGGTTTTGCCCTTGCCGCCGATGGCAAACGACTGGTGATGGTCTCGTGTTTAGACAATCTCCTGAAGGGGGCAGCCGGTCAGGCAGTACAAAACATGAACTTGATGTGCGGATGGAAAGAAGAGGAGGGCTTGCTGTGAGATTCGTCGTCAAACTAGGCGGTGCCGCCCTTGAGGATAAGAAAATCCTTCACGCGTCCGGTAAAGCCATTGCTGATCTCGTGGCCGATGGAAATCAGGTTGCTGTTGTTCACGGTGGCGGTGTGCAGTTGACGCGCACACTGGCTCAGATGGGCAAGAAGAGCGAGTTCGTCTCCGGTCTGCGCATTACCGACGCCGAGACCCGCGACGCTGCCCTGATGGTTCTGGCTGGCCGCGTCAACAAGTCCCTCGTCGCCGCCATCGGCTCGCACGGTCAATCAGCGGTCGGGCTCTCGGGCGGAGACGGCCACGTCTTCCGCGCCCGCAAGAAAAAGACTAACCCCGATCTCGGCTTCGTCGGCGAGATCGCCGCCACGGACCCCCGCTGGCTCGAAGCCATCTGGACCATGGGCGCCGTCCCCGTCATCTCCTCGATCGCACTCGGCTTCGACGGCGAGTACTACAACATTAACGCCGACGAGATGGCCGCCGCCTGTGCCATCGGCACCAAGGCCGACACTCTCGTCTTCCTCACCGACGTCCCCGGCGTCAAAGGCGCCGATGGCAACGTGATGCGCTGGCTCACCCTCGCCCAAATTCCCGCCATGGAAAAAGCGCAGGTTGTCTCCGGCGGCATGTTACCTAAACTCAATGCCTGTCGCGACGCCCTCACCCACGGCGTCAAGCGTGTGCGTATTCTTCCCGCAGAGGCGGCGTGGCTCTTGCCTGATCTCGTCTCGACCCGGGTCAACGATGGAACGGAGGTCATGGTCGCATGAAAGTAACATCGATCCAGGCGGCGGAGAGCAAAATGCTCCTCCAGACGTATGAGCGCAATCCCTACCTGTTTGTCAGCGGGCAAGGCGTCTACCTGCGTGACGAAAACGGCCAAGACTATCTTGATCTTCTCAGTGGCATCGGGGTCTCCGCGCTCGGTTATGCCCACCCGGCAGTTGAAGAGGTAATTGTGCGCCAGAGCAAGCGCCTGATCCACACCTCCAACCTCTTCTATCACGAAGGCACAGCCGAACTCGCGCTGCGGTTAACAGAAATCAGCGGCCTCGACCGCGTGTTTTTGTGCAACAGCGGCACCGAAGCATGGGAGGCGGCACTGAAGCTGGCACGCGCTAACGCTGGACGTCTGCGCACCGCTGGAAGCCGCATCGGCACAAAGATTCTGGCCCTCGAACACAGCTTCCACGGGCGCTCTATGGGCGCGGTCGCGACGACACACAAGATAAAGTATCGCGAACCCTTCGAGCCTGTAATGCCCGGCGTCGAGTTCGTTCGTTTCAATGATGTCGACGATCTGCGAGCAAAGTTCTCAGAAGACATCTGCGCCATCTGCATCGAGCCCGTCCAGGGCGAGGGCGGCATTCACCCCATCTCGCGAGAGTTTTTCGCCAAAGCGCGCGAACTCTGCGACTCCACCGGCGCCCTCCTGCTAGCGGACGAAATCCAATCCGGCCTCGGCCGCACCGGCAAATGGTTCGCCTACCAGCACTACGGCATCCTCCCCGACGTCACCACCATCGCCAAGCCAATCGCGAACGGCATTCCCATGGGCGCGATGCTCTGCACCAACAACGCTGCCCTCGCCTTCACCCCTGGAATGCACGGCACAACCTTCGGCGGCGGCCCATTAGCCTGTGCGGTCGCAATTGCCGTCATCGACACCATCAAGCGGGAGAATCTGCTCGAACACATTCACAACGTCGGCGAATTCTTTCATGAAGAACTTTCAAAACTCGCAGCACGTCACGACTGCATCGTCGATATTCGAGGCATCGGGCTGATGCTGGGCGCCGAACTCAACTCGGCAGATTTGGCAAAACATGTGGCTGCTCAGCTCATGGAACGCCACATCATCGTCAACCGGACCAGCGAGACCGTTCTTCGCTTCCTTCCCCCCTTCATTCTCGAGCGCAAACACGTCGAGACCGCCATCAAAGCACTCGACGAGATCGTTAGTGCAGCATACGCCGGCGCAGCGCCGGCAGGAGAACAATCCCATGGGTAGCAAAACAGTAGTCATGAACACCAAGACGACGGAGATCGCCGGCGACGACCACACACCGGGCAAGCCAATCGCAACTCTCGGCATCCAATCCGACACTGGCTTCAGCGAAGCCTCGAAGCGCCTCACGGGGCGCGACCTCTGCTCGATCGCCGACCTCACCGTGCAAGAGATGGCGGCCATCATGGATCTCGCCCACGCCGTAAAGAATCATCCCGAAGACTTCCGCCACGCGCTCGACGCTAAGCAGATGGTCATGTTCTTCGAGAAGGCCTCACTCCGCACCCGCCTCACCTTTGAAGCCGCTATCAACACACTCGGCGGCAACGCCATCTTTGTCGATCAGACTCAGTCGCCCTTAGGCGAGCGCGAGTCCCTCGCCGATATGGCGCGCAATCTCGAGCGCTGGATGAACATCATCGTGCTGCGCACCTATGCGCACGACACCATCACCGAGATGGCAGCCTGCTCCAAAGTTCCAATCATCAACGCCCTCTCCGATCTCGAACACCCCTGCCAGGCCATCGCCGACTTCTTCACCCTCGAAGAACGCTTCGGCTCTGCAGAAGGCCTTCACTTCACCTACGTCGGCGACGGCAACAACGTCTGCCACTCGCTCATGCTCACAGCGGCCCAACTCGGTGCTCATTGCACAGTGGCGTCGCCAAAGGGTTTCGCCCCCAAACTCGAAATCATTCACAAGGCCATCGAGATCGCGGAGACCACCGGCGGTAGTATCACGTTGCTGCACGATCCCATCAAGGCCGTCACAGGCGCAGACGCCGTCTACACCGATGTCTGCACCAGCATGGGATTCGAGCATGAGGTGACCAAGCGTGCTCCGATCTTCAAGCCATATCAGGTCAACGAAGCAGTAATGGCGCACGCTCAACCCGATGCAGTCTTCATGCACTGCCTCCCCGCGCACCGCAACGCTGAAGTCACCGACGCAGTCCTCGACGGACCGCAATCCATTGTCTTCGACCAGGCCGAAAACCGCATGCACGCGCAAAAAGCTCTCTTGCTGATGCTCCTTGGTGGAGCGAAGCGCATCTCCAACAGCCGCAGCCGCGGAATCCAGGCACGCAAACGCGCCACCGCCTAGTCTTTCGGCGCGTCTGCTCAATCATTGAGGTCTGTATCACTATGTCCGTAATCCTCGAATCCCTGCCACTCGGCCAGAAGGTGGGCATTGCCTTTTCCGGTGGGCTGGATACCAGCGCCGCGCTTCACTGGATGAAACAGAAAGGTGCTCTGCCGTACGCCTACACCGCCAACCTCGGTCAGCCTGACGAAGCCGATTACGACGAGATCCCGCGCAAAGCGCTCGAATACGGCGCTGAAAAGGCCCGCCTCATCGACTGCCGCGGCCCGCTCGTTCGCGAAGGCATCGCCGCCCTCCAGTCCGGCGCGTTCCACATCACCACCGCCGGCGTCACTTACTTCAATACGACACCTATAGGCCGTGCGGTCACCGGCACGATGCTGGTGACCGCCATGAAGGAAGATGACGTCAACATCTGGGGCGACGGCTCGACGTTCAAGGGCAATGACATCGAGCGCTTCTATCGCTACGGCCTGCTTGTCAACCCGGACCTCAAGGTCTACAAGCCGTGGCTTGACGCCACCTTCATCGACGAGCTCGGCGGTCGTGCCGAGATGTCGGCCTTCATGCAGAAGTCCGGCCTCGCTTACAAGATGTCCTCCGAGAAGGCCTACTCAACCGACTCCAACATTCTCGGCGCAACCCACGAAGCCAAAGACCTCGAACTCCTCACCACCAGCATGAAGATCGTCGCTCCCATCATGGGCACCGCCTTCTGGCGCGACGACGTTGAGGTCAAGCGCGAAGAGATCACCGTCCGCTTCGAAGAAGGCTTCCCCGTAGCGCTTAACGGCAAGGACTATACAGACCCTGTAGCCCTGATGCTCGAAGCCAATAGCATCGGTGGCCGCCACGGCCTCGGCATGAGCGACCAGATCGAAAACCGCATCATCGAGGCCAAGAGCCGCGGCATCTACGAGTCACCCGGTCTTGCTCTCTTGTTCATCGCCTACGAGCGCCTGATCACCGGCATCCACAACGAGGACACCATCGAGCAGTACCGCGACAACGGCCGTAAACTTGGCCGTCTTCTGTATCAGGGCCGCTGGTTCGATCCTCAGGCCATCATGCTGCGCGAAGCCGCCCAGCGCTGGGTCGCCAAGCCCGTCACCGGCGAGGTCACCCTCGAGCTGCGCCGCGGCAACGACTACTCGATCCTGAACACCACCTCGCCCAACCTCACCTTCCATCCAGAGCGCCTCACCATGGAAAAGGGCGAATCCACCTTCTCACCGCGAGACCGCATCGGCCAGCTCACCATGCGCAACCTCGACATCACCGACACCCGCGCCAAGCTGATCACCTACGCGCAGAGCGGTCTACTCACACTGAGCAAAGGCTCTGAGATGCCACAACTGAGCAGCGGGAGCGACAAGGAATGATCACATCGCACCGTGGCACACTGACGTATGAGACCCATTTTGCGCAGCCAGGAAGCCTGGCTCTGCTCGTGTTGAACGCGATCGGTGCCATTGTTTATGTGTTCCGGGCTTCGCCCAGTTGGGCAATACCAGAAGAGAGGGGATTAGTTCCGACGACAGGAGAGCCGTTCATCTGGTTTCTTGGCATTCTGCCGGTCGTTACTGTTTTCTTCGTGCTGAATTTAATCTGGGGAACACTGATCCTCGCCCACCGACGATGGCGAAGCGGACGTTTTTGGCTGCTGGCAGCATTGTGTTGGCTGGTTGCCGCATGGATCGATTTCGCGCACCACTGACGCGGCAAAGCGCGCTATCCGCATCCGCTAACCCAACTTCCGGATCTTCGGACGAACATATAACCCCGAGAAGAAGAACTAGATGCCCAGCCAGCCGAACGAACAACCCGTCGCAAAGATGTGGTCCGGCCGCTTCCGCGAGCCCCTAAACACCACTTTCGAATCCTGGCAGCGCTCCTTCCCCTTCGACTGGCGCCTGGTCCCCTACGAAGTAGAAGCCAGCATCGCCCACGCCCGCGCCATCGAAGCCGCCGGCATCCTTACCAGTGAAGAACTCTTGCAGATGGAGCAGGGCCTCCGCGCCGTGGCAAAGCAACAGGCCGAACAAGGCGAAGCCATCGTCGCCGCCAACCCGCAAGCCGAAGACGTCCACCACTACGTCGAACTCGAACTCACCAAACAAATCGGCGACCTGGCCCTCAAGCTCCACACCGGCCGCAGCCGCAACGAGCAGATCGCCACCGACATGCGCCTCTTCGTCCGCGAAGCCATCGACAACACACTCGCGGGCCTCACTGCATGGCGCAAAGCCCTCATCGACCTCGCCGAAAGCGCAGGCGAAGCGTCCATGCCCTCGTACACCCACCTCCAGCGCGCCGAACCGGTCTTAATAGCCCATTGGGTCTTAGCTTATGTAACGATGATCGAGCGCGACGCCAGCCGTCTTACCGACGCCCGCAAGCGCATGAACCTCTGTCCCCTCGGCTCCGGAGCCGTCGCTGGCGCAACGCTCGCGCTCGACCGCACCATCGCCGCCAGGGCTCTTGGCTTTGAAGCGCCTACGCCGAACAGCATGGATGCCACCTCCGACCGCGACTTCGCCCTCGAAATCACCCAGGCGATCGCCACGCTTGGCATTCACATCTCGCGCTTCGCCGAAGAACTCACGCTCTACTCCACCGCGGAGTTCGGCTTCCTTGACCTACCCGAAGCCTTCTCCACTGGCTCAAGCGCCATGCCGCAGAAGAAGAACCCCGACCTCACCGAACTCATCCGCGGGAAATCAGGTCGTCTACTCGGCGCGGCCACCACACTTGCCACGCTTATCAAGGGACTACCCCTCGCCTACAACAAAGACCTTCAGGAAGGCCAGGAGCCCGTCTTCGACGCGGCCGACACCATAGCCGGAATCCTCAGCGTGCTCCCCGCCTTCACCAGCTCCCTCAAGTTCCGCTTCGATCGCATGAAGACCGCAGCTGAAACCGGCTATCTCAACGCCATGGCCGCAGCCACCTACCTCACCCACAAAGGCGTCCCATTCCGCAAAGCTCACGAGCACATCGGCAACGCCGTCCGTCTCGGCCTTGAGACCAACCGCGAGCTCCAGCATCTAACTCTCGATGAGCTGCGCACCATCAGCCCTGAATTCAGCGAAGACTTCTTCGCTGCCATCGCCCTTGAAGCTACGCTCGACTGCCATAACGTCATCGGTGGCACCGCCCGCACCCGGGTCGCTGCTGCCTTGGCTGATGCCCGTCGGCGCGTCTCTGCCGAAAGTCCGAGCGAATCTGCGAAACTTGAGTAGGAGCTATTGTCCGTGACCACCGTCTTTCAACCCGCCGTCAGTGAGTCAACCGCGTCGACGCGCCTCCGTGTGGGCGGAGCGGCGGTGCGCAAGGCGAAGCTTCCCGACGCGGTCAACATCTTCGATCTCGTCAACTCACTGTCCGGCGACGGAACGCTTCTGCGCCGCAGCTACGCCGAGATCTGCGAAAATGTCCGCGATTTCGCGGTAGCGGAATCCGAGTCCGGCGTCTTCCTCGGCTGTGGCGCCTTGCATCTCTACGGCCCCCACCTCGCCGAGGTGCGCTCCATCGTCGTCAAGCCTGAAGCCAAGGGCCAGGGCGCAGGTGGCCGGCTACTCCGCTCCCTGCTGGAAGAGGCCGAAGAGCAGAGCGTCACCGCTGTCTGCCTCTTCACCCGCATCCCTGACTTCTTCTTTCACTTCGGCTTTCGCGTCGTCGACCGCACCACCCTGCCCGACAAGATCTACAAGGACTGCCAGACCTGCCCTCGCCTGTACGCCTGCGATGAAGTGGCCATGGTCCGCGGCCCCCTGCCGAAGATCGCTGTTCTCGGCCCAAGCCGCATCGCTCAACCCGAGTTGGTCAAGCTGCAGACCGGCACGGTGCCGCCGCCAGGTTAACCCCCTCCCTCCCTCACTTTTGTTCAAAGTCTTCATTCCAGAAACTTTAGCTTTGGACTTTGCATCTCTGTCTCTTGTCTTACAGCGAGAGTGGCAGCTAACTGGGTGTTTCCCTGAAGCAGTTTTGTCAAATAACAGCTCTACTGACGCGCTCTGTCGGGGAAGACGGCGGCCTCACCACGCGTGGTAGAAGCCGTCTCTCTCCGTCATGTTGACTTCAGTTTTGAAGAGATTGCTGAGGTTGGCGGCGGTGAGGAGTTCGGCCTTGGGGCCATCGGCGACGATGCGGCCTTCGCGCATGAGCAGGATGCGGTCGATCTCCGGGAGGATGTCGGCGATGTGGTGTGTGATGAGGAGGATGCCGGTGCCCTGCTGGGCCAGTTTGCGGAGCAGGTTGCGGAGGTCGGCCTGTGCAGCGAGGTCGAGGGCGTTCGAGGGCTCATCGAGCAGGAGCATCTGAGTGGCTCCGTCCGCTGCGCTGGAGGAGCCGACGAGGGCGCGGCCGATCATGATGCGGCGTTGCTGGCCGGCGGACATCTCTCCTACAGGTTTGTTGGCGAGGGCGATGGCGTCGACCTGGGCGAGGACTTCATCGGCGCGGGCCTGCATGGCTGGGGTGACAGTCAGGTTTGGCCAGAGGGTAGAGCTCGAAAAAAAGCCGGTGAGGACGGCGTCGCGGCCGGTGGTGTGGAGGGTGGGCCGGCCGGGGAGTTCGGGGGAGACGACGCCGAGGCGCTTTTTGAGTTCGGTCAGGTCCCAGCGTTCGCGGCTAAAGATACTGACCTTCGTTTCAGGTTGGACGATGGGGTAGCACTCGCAGGTGATGGTCTTGATGAGGGTGGACTTGCCGCAGCCGTTGGGGCCGAGGATGGCGATGTGCTCGCCGGTGTTGACGGTGAGGTTGATGTCGTGGAGGACGACGTTGTCGCCACGGGCCACGTTGACGTGCGCCAGATGCAGGAATGGAGGCATTCGTTTCTAGGATATAGGACACATCCATAATGCTTACCTCATCTAGAGGCGCCTTCATTCTCGGTTGAAAAGGTTCGAGCACGTTAGGTGAGTTCAGACCCGGGGTCCTTCGACTTCCCCTTCGACTCGCTAGGCTCGCTCAGGGTTCGCTCAGGATGACGCTTCTTATCTGAAGATAGATTTTTTCAGGGAACTTTTCTTTGGGCGTTGACGTTCTATGCATAGATGAACTATGGATAGAGGCATGACAAAGAAATCTGACCTGATGCCGGGAACGCTGGACATGATGATTTTGAAGACGCTGACACGCGGGCCGCAACATGGCTATGGGATCGCTTCGTCGATCAAACGAGCGTCTGATGATGTGTTGACGGTTGAGGAAGGCTCGCTCTATCCGGCGCTGCAGCGGCTGCTGCTGCAGAGTTGGGTGAAGGCGGAGTGGAGATCGACTGAGACCAACCGGCGGGCGCGGTACTACACGCTGACAGCGGCTGGACGGAAGCAGCTGGGTGTGGAACAGACGCAGTTTGAAACGATGATCGCGGCCATCGGCCGTGTGATGCAGGACGCATAGGAGGGCGCCATGGACTCGATCGCTCGCTTCTTCAAAAAGGCAGGAATGCTGTTTCGCCGCGAAAGGTTCAACAGTGAGTTGGAGGAAGAGATGTCGTTCCATCGCGAGCAGAAGGAGAAAGAGCTTCGCGAAGCGGGAGTTGCTCCGGAGGCGGCTCATCATGAGGCGGCGCTAGAGTTCGGAAACCCTACGCGATTGAAAGAGCAGAGCTACGAGGTGATGGGGTTCCGCTTCGAGACGGTGTGGCAGGATCTGCACTTCGCGCTTCGTCAGTTGCGGAGAAGCCTGGGATTCACCTTGACGGCAATCCTTATGCTGGCGCTTGGAATTGGCGCGAGCGTGGCTATCTTCGCGTTTGTCGATGCCGCGTTGATCAAGCCACTGCCCTATAAAGACCCAACGCGGCTGGTCGATGTGAACGAACGCGCGAAGATGTTTCCCCGCTCCAACCTGTCGTATCAGGATTATCGCGATTGGCAGAGGATGAACAAGGTCTTCAGTTCATTGGAGGCCTATACCGGCATGGGCTACTTGCTGAATACACCGTCGGGTGTAGAGCCGGTGCCGGGGGCGCGGGTGAGCGCAGGGTTCTTCCGGGTACTGGGGGTGACGCCTGTGCTGGGCCGCGACTTCTATGACGGAGAGGACCAGCCGGGCGCAGCCGATACCGTGATGGTGACGTATGCGACGTGGCAGGCGAGGTTCGGGGGAAAGAAAGACATTATCGGGCAGACGGTGAAGCTGGATGGCACACCAAACACGATCGTTGGAGTGCTGCCGGCGAGTTTTCAGTTCGCTCCGCGAGGCAAGGCGGAGTTCTGGGCCACACTACATACGCTCAACAGCTGCGAGAAGAGACGGAGTTGCCACAACCTTTACGGAGTGGCGCGGTTGAAGGATGGTGTCACAGTGCAGATGGCGCTGGCGGATATGACATCGATTGCGAAGCAGCTTGAGGTGCAGTATCCGGGGTCGAATCGCGGCCAGGGCTCGAGCGTGATGCCGCTGTATGAGGAGATTGTCGGAGACATCCGTCCGATTCTGCTGGTGCTGCTGGGCGGAGCGGGTTTGCTGCTGGTGATTGCGTGCGTGAATGTGTCGAGCCTGCTGCTGGTGCGATCGGAGGCGCGGAAGCGTGAGATCGCCGTGCGGGGTGCACTGGGAGCGTCGCCAGCGCGGCTGGTCCGTCAGTTCATCACGGAGGCGCTGGTGCTGACGATCGCCGGAGGAGCGCTGGGACTGTTGTGCGCCTATGGGGCGATGCAGGTGCTGATGCGGCTGATCTCGAAGGACATGCTGTCGAATATGCCGTATCTAGGCGGGATTGGCCTGAACCTGCATGTGGTGGCATTTGCGGGGGCGATCTCGGTGCTGGCGGCGGCTCTGTTCGCGTCGACTCCCGTGCTGCGGCTGCCGCTGGCTCAGTTACGCGACGGCTTAACCGATGGAGGGAGGAACTCGGCGGGAACGTTCTGGCGACGATTCGGCGCGAACCTGGTGGTGCTGGAGCTGGCTGTTGCGGTGGTGCTGCTGGTGGGCGCGGGGTTGCTTGGCAAGAGTTTCTACAAGTTGCTGCATGTGGAGCTTGGGTTCCAGCCGGACCATCTGGCTACGGTGCAGGTTGTGCTGCCGGAGACTACCTACGCCAAGGACCCTCAGGTGGTTGCGGTCAGCAGGCAAATTCTGTCGCGGGTTTCGAGTCTGCCGGGTGTGAAGTCCGCAGCGCTGACTACCATGCTGCCCGTAAGCGGCAACGGCAATACGAACTGGATCCGGTTTGTCGGCAAGCCCTATAGCGGTGAGCACAATGAGGTGAACCAGCGCGAGGTGAGCTCGGACTACTTCAAGACATTGCAGGCGAAGCTGGTGAAGGGACGGTTTTTTACGGATGAAGAGGACGCGTCGAAGCCGCAGGTGACAGTGATCAACAAGGCACTGGCGAGACTGTACTTTCCGGGGGAGGATCCTGTTGGGAAGAAGTTTGGCGACACGGAGCTGACACCGAAGTCGATCAGGGAGATTATCGGAGTGGTGGATGATGTGAAGGAGGGCTCGCTCGACTCGGAGATATGGCCTGCCGAATATGATCCGACCAACCAGAACGCGGATAATTACATCTCGCTCGTCGTGCGAACGTCGCAGGACGAGAAGCTGGTGCTCCCTGCGTTGGTCGCGGCCATCCATGGGATTGACCCGGGTATTGGGGCGATCGACGAGATCACTATGGTGCAGCGGATCAACGATTCGCAGACGGCGTATCTGCATCGGTCTTCAGCATGGCTGGTGGGAGGGTTTGCTGCGATGGCTCTGCTGCTCGGCGTGGTGGGGCTCTACGGCGTGATTGCGTATTCGGTGAGCCAGAGGACGCGCGAGATCGGCGTGCGGATGGCGCTGGGCGCGCAGCAAAGCTCGGTGTACCGGATGATTCTGAAGGAAGCTGGATGGCTTGCCGGCTTTGGAATCGTTGCCGGGCTCCTCTGCTCTATCGCAGTGGCGACCCTGATGCGGAAGCTGCTGTTCGGGATCCATACATGGGACGTGTCGACACTGGCTGCAGTCGCCTTGTTGCTTGGCATGTCTGCGTTGCTGGCGAGCTATTTTCCGGCTCGCAGAGCGGCTTCGGTAAATCCTGTGGAGGCGTTGAGGGCGGAGTAGGCTGCGCCGGTTGCAGCTTTAATTGAAACCCGCCACGTTACATGCCCTTGAGGATGGAACCGACGATGCCGCCAACGACTCCTCCTTCGGCAGTCTGCACTGCGCGTTCCTTAGGGAGATATTCCTGAATCTGGTGGGCGAGGCGGGAGATGGGGAGTGTCTGCAGCCAGACGCGGCCTGGGCCGGTGAGCGCGGCGAGGAAGATGCCGTCGCCGCCGAAGATCATGTTCTTGATGCCGGGGACGCGTTGGATTTGGAACGAGACGGTGGATTGGAAGGCGCCGACGTGGCCGGGGTGAACGCGGAGGAGTTCGCCGGGGGCGATGTCCTTGATGACGAGTTCGCCGGAGAGTTCAAGCCACGCGATGCCTTGTCCGCTGATCTTCTGCAGAAGGAAGCCGTCGCCACCGAAGATGCCCGCGCCGAGAGACTGCTGGAAGCCGACGCCGAGTTCGATGCCTGCGGTGGCGCAGAGGAAGCCGTGGCGGTGGACGAGGTACTCGCGGCCGGGGCCTACCTCGACAGGGACGATGTGGCCGGGGACGCGGGTAGCAAAGGCTACCTCGCCGGGGGTGCCTATGGCGCGATACTCGGTCATGAAAAGAGAGCCGCCGCCAGCGACGCGCTTGATCGCTCCGAAGAAACCGCCGCCGCCAGCGTGCTGGGTGTGGGTGGTCATCTGGACGGAGGCGGACATCCAGGAGAGCTCGCCGGCCTCGGAGATGACGGCGTCGTTGGGGCCGAGGGCGAACTCGAGGACGGGCATGGTGGTGCCGAGGATGCGGTTCTGCATGAATGTCTCCGGTGTAAGGTGGGTATCCCCCTACCGTACCAAAAGTGCGCAAAGTCTGCCAACGAGAGACTTTAAGTCCGGACTTCGATGCGCCACCGGACAAAAATCGAAGCCCGGCCGGTGGCCTTACTTTCTGTATCTCGTGTTTAAAGGTATCAGTGGTGTCAAGCGAGGGGCTGTGGGAGTCGCTAATGGGCCAGAGAATAGGTCGGCCTTCAGTCTGAAGGCGTTGCCGCAGGCTGGTATGAGTTGCGCCTTCGGCGTTCTTAATGGCGTCTTCGCCTCGAAAAGCCTACGCGGAAGAGGACTTCGAGGATGCGAACGCCGGCTCTGATGCTGGCCTTGAGGTCGCCGGAGACTTTGGAGGCGCCACCGATGCGCTTGCGGTAGTCGACAGGAATTTCCAGTATGCGGAGGTGGTGTTGGGTGGCTTTGATCTGCATCTCGAGGTTCCAGCCGTAGGTTAGTTCGGACATTTGTAACTGTTCGAGTGACGTTCTGCGGATGGCGCGGAAGGGTCCCATGTCGGTGTACCGGCCTTTGCCCAGGAGACGAAGAAAAACACCGACGAGACGGCCGGCGAATATCTGAGAGAAGAGCATGGAGCCGGGTTCGCGTGTGCCGCGGTTGCGAGAGCCTATGACGAAGTCGGCTTCATCGTTCCGGATGGGGGTAATGAGGCGCGGGAGGTCGGCGATTACGTCGGAGCCGTCGCCGTCCATGTAGACGAGGATGGTGCTGGAGGAAAGCGCGGCGTTCGAGCCAGCGAGGCAGGCGGCACCGTAGCCGCGTGGGGATTGGATGACGTGGGCGCCGGCCTGCTCGGCGATGGAGGCGGTCGCGTCGGTGCTTCCGTTGTCGACGACGATGCACTCTGCGATCAAGGGCCACGGCATTTCAGCGACGACGTGGCCGATGGATTCGGCTTCGTTCAGCGCGGGGATGATGATGGAGATTGGAGGGGGCATCCTTTTTTGCTTCTATTGAGATGCGTTTCAGGATGCGTTAGCGAAGGCCGACGTAGACGTCGATCTGGGCGTTGTCCGGATTGGCGGCGCGTTGATCGTAGATCTCGTAGTCGGTTTGAAATGCGCGTGTGCCGCCTAATTCTTCGGGGGACATGGACCAGATGCGTTGCCATATCTCCGGGACGACCTCCTTTATCGGTCCCCTGCTCGAGGAGAATACGGCGTAGCGGCCTGCCGGAATGTGTTTGACGGTAAGGCTTGCCGGTAGCGATTCGGCGGAGAGTATGGGGAGTCCGAGAAGATAGGTGTAGTGGCCGGTGTGGTCAGTCTCGTAGTCGGTGTAGGCGGCGATGAGGTCGACTCCCATCTTGTTGGGGATCTTGGCGACCAGGTTTGGTTGCAGGAACTCTGCCAGATGTTGCTGATTTTTCCTTTGCCGGACATTTCGTGTGCGTTGTTGGTGCGGGTGGTTAAGCCGGCGATATAGAAGCCGGCGTGCTGGTGGATATTCATTTGTTCTGCTCTCCCTGCAAAGGCAATTGTAAGCGACAGATGCAAAGGAAATGTCAAGGAAAAGCTAAAGGCTCCAGCGGAGGCCGCAGTTGCTGCAGGCGGGAGGCGGTGCACTGGTGAGAAGGCCTTCGCGGAAGCGCTGGTATTCGGGGCCGTTCCATATCTCGCGGAGGCTGCTCTGCGTGGCGTCACCCAGAGTGAAGCTGCCGTAGCCTTTCATGCTGAAAGGCGCGATGCAGCAAGGCAGAACGCGGCCGTTGGCGGTGATGTACATCAGCGACCAGGGGCGGCGGCAGAGCGACCAGGGGCTGTCGGAGCGCTGCATCTTGATGGACTCGCCGGGATCGACGGCGCCGGAGGCAGAGAACATGACGCCGAGTTGCTTCGCGATGTTTTCGGCTTCGTGGATGAGCGCCTCTTCGCGCTCGGTGGTGTGTTCGAAGAGAGCAGACTCGGCGCGGGCGAGGGAGTCTTTGCTCATGGGATCTTCGAAGAAGACGAGGCGCTGGAGGTAGACCTCGGTGACTCCGATGGAGTGGGCGAGGCGGACGAAGTTGGGGAGTTGGTCAACAGTCTCGCGCAGGCCAGTCAACCAGAGACTGACGCGAGGCTTGGGCGCATTGAGTTCGCGCTGCATGCTGGTGAAGTTTTTTACGTTGGCAACGATCTTGTCGAAGAAGTCCTTGCCGCGGACCATCTGGAAGACCTCGGACTCGGCGGCGTCGAGAGAGACGCGAAGTTCGTCAAGGCCGGCTTCGATCAGGGCGCGACCGTTGGCTTTCGTGAGAAGCGTTCCGTTGGTGTTGAAGAGGACGTAGATGTTTCTGTCTTTGAGATATTGGACGCGTTGGGCCAGGTCTTTGACCAGCATGGGCTCGCCGATGCCGTGGAGGACTACGCGCGCAATATTCGAATATTGCCCGATGAGCGAGGTGAAGAGCTCCCACGGCATGTCGGCCTCGGGTTCGAGCTGCTCGTAGGTGCGGGGGCAGGTGGTGCAGAGGAGGTTGCAGCGGTTGGTGGTCTCGAGGTAGAGGCAGACCGGCTCGTGCTGAGCGACTGCGTTCAGTTGTTCCTCGGGCTTCTCAAAGTAACGGCGCATGCGGTTCTTCTCTTCCTCTGCCTGTTGCGCGGCCGGGCTGAGCTTGGCTGTGCCGCTCGCGTTATCGATGAGGTCATCAGGAGGAAGGATGGGAAGGAGTGTGCTCATAACGGTTCGCTCGCTGTGGTGGGTTGGACGAACAGAGTGCGATGAAGGGGCCAGCGCTTGAGAGCTAGTTGAATTATGAACGCCGCGAGGACAGCGGTGTAGAGAATTTCGTTAGCCAAAAACATCTTCGGGCCGGGTTCGGCCAGGGCCGTGGTGTAGAGGTAGAAGAAGCCGAGGAGATAGGTGAGGATGGGCAGGTTTGGCATCAGAGTGAAGAACGGGACCAGCCAGAGGATGTACCAGGCGTAGTGGGGGGAGAAGAGGAACATCAGGGCTGCGGCTAGGGCAAAAGCGGGCCCAAGGAAGGCAGTCGAGGAGCGGTGAGAACCCATGTCCGCAACAGCCGGACCCTTCGACAAGCTCAGGGCAGGCTCTGGGGCACCCGGATTTGTGGCTGGTTGATCGCCGCCGATTCCCTGCTGGTTGGCGACCTGCCAGCACCACCAGAGGATCGCAGCGAAGATGGCCGCGCAGAAGAGGACGTAGACGGTGGTCGTGAGGCCGTGCAGGCCGGGGATCCGCTGCGAGAGTTCGAGAAGGAAGTAGCGAGACCCCGTGGTCATGCCCTCTTCCTTGACGTAGCCGGCGAGGAAGCCGAAGACCAGGAGGCCAACGCTCGAATACGCTGCGTAGCCGAATGCGATCACGGCAGCGACGGTGGCGGGCATCTTGAAATCGTCCCGTCGGTAAAGTGCGGGCAGCAGCACTAAGGGGTATAGCTTGAGGAGAATCGCGATGGCTAGAAAGAGGCCGGTGAGGATGGGTTGTTTGCGATAGCGGGCGAGGAGCGCGAGGGCGATGAAGGCCATTGCGGCGGAGTCGAGATGGCCGGAGCCGGCGATCTCCCAGATGACGAGGGGACACCATGCGTAGAGGAGACTCTGCTCGCGGCGTATGCCCAGATGTTGAAGGAGCGCGATGAGGGCGTACATCGTGACGCCTTCGAAGAGGACCATCGCAGTCTTCATGAAGGTGACCGTGGGAGATATCCAGGTGATGAGATAGAAGAGGGCCTGCGCGGCGGGTGGGTAGATGGTGTGAGCGTAGTCGCGGCGGTTGATGTTGTCGAAGATGTCCTGATGAGGGGCGCGAAGGAAGGACAGGACAGGGTCGCCGGGAACGTAGCGGTAGGGACTGATGTGAGCGTGCTGGACCACGCCGTCCCAGACGTAGCGGTAGATGTCGGTGGAGAGATATGGCTCGCTAAAGAGAGCGGCGAGGCGGCAGGCGATCGCGACCGCGAGAATGATTGGGAAGGTGAAACGATCGACCGGCTGCGTGAGGATGAGGAAGGCTGCGGCGAGATACAGGATGCACGACCAGCCGGAGACACCGGAGAAGCCGATGGTGTAGTGACTGTATTCACTGACAAGCCGGCGGGTGAGGAAGAAGAGTGCCGTGCCGATGAGCAGCAGCGCAGCATTGGTCTGCCAGGGTCGAGCGATGGACCAGTGTTGCCTGGCCGAGCTGACTGAGACGTCAGCTCGAGAGCTCGTCGCCGGGTTGATCGCAGTGGTCATCTAGTTATCGGCGGTCGCTTCCCTGCTGATTGAGTTTACCGAGGAAGTCGCGGGTGTGCCGGGCGGGATAGCCGGGGATAGTCGTGAAGGGTGGCGGGGTGTTGTGAAGGAGTTCGGCGTTGAGGATGTCGAGGGTCGCGGTGTCGTCGACGTCGTACCAGAGCGGGAGAACGATTGTTTCAATACTCGCGGCGTTCGCGGCGGCTATGGTTTCGGCGAAGACGGTGGAGGTGCTCCAGCTGATGTTGGCGAAGGGTTCGGGATGGGCACGCTTGAGGCCGATGAGATAGTAGCCGCCATCGTGTGCGGGGCCGAGGACGATGCGATCACCGGGCCTTGCGAGTTCGGCGATGGCTTGCTCGAAGACGGCGGCAGGGACGGTTGGGGAGTCGGAGTCGATAAGGCAGACGCTGCCGTAGCCGCAGGCGAGGAGGTCCTCGGCAGTGGCTAAGAGGCGTTCGCCGAAGCCGTCGCCGCGCTGCGGGATAAGGGCGAAATCAGCTGGCAGCAGCTTGTCGAATAGTGACTCGTCGCCGATGGGAGTGTAGGAGATGACGCCCGCGGCCAGGCCGGATGCGGCGACTGCAGCGATGTTCTCGGTGGTGTCACGGAGGAAGCAGATGTTGATGGCGGCGGACTGGTCGAGCGTGAGGGGCGGTGCGAGACGCGTCTTAACCTTACCGGCGCGGGGAGCTTTTGCCATGACGGCGAGGGCACACTGGCGGGCGCGTGTGGCGTGTGGACTCGCAGGATTGAGGATCGGGTAAGACATCGTAGAAGCGGGCATGGAACTAGACCGTGCTCCAGTCTGCGGGCTGTTCTTCGTCCACAGCGCAGGGCAAAATTGTTGGAGCTTTTTCGCAGACAGCATATTGATACCAGCCATCGTACTGGAGGTCGACGACTCCCCAGGACTGGGAGCGGATGAGCGCGGAGAAGTCAGGGGCGGTCATGACGTCGGCCTGTCGAGGTTCGCGATACTTTCCGGCCGGCGTGGTGGTCAGCTTCGAGAGCAGCCACATGCAGCCGAGCGGAATGCGCGTGCGGAAGCCGGAGGTGGGTTCGGCGATAAAACACCGGCCACCGGGACGCAGGACGCGGAAGATTTCGTTGAGGACGGCCTCGCGGTTTGCGACGATGAGGAAGAGACGGGAGACGACCACAGCGTCGATGGAGTTGTCAGGGTCGCGGAGAGCGTGGGCGTCGCCGTGGGCGAAGGTGCAGTTCTGGAGGCTGCGGCTGGCGGCTCGGGATTGGGCCCGGGCGATGAGGCGGCGAGAGAGATCGACGCCGGTGGTGTGGATTTGCGGGTATTCCTGCGAGAGTCGACAGGCATAGAAGCCGGGGCCGCAGCCGAGTTCGAGGACGTGAGTGCCGGGGGCTGGGCCATCGGGAGGAAAGAGAGCGCGGGCGATCTCCTGGGTGTGATCGCGGAAGAGGTACTCGCGGCAGAGAGCGTAGAACCAGGAACAGGCTTCGAAGAGGCTGTCCGGGGGACGTGCCGCGGGATGAGTGATGGTTCGGCCGGGCATTTCGCAGTCGGTTGGTTCCATTCCTGGCCTTGTTGAGGTTTGAAGATGCGCTTCGGTCGAGTTGTCGCTATGGTTTGCGGTCAAATCATAGACGGTTGCGGCACCGGGATTTTCAACATTCTGCACTGCTACCGTTGGATGCGGTTTTCGCGATAAGGTTACGTTGGCGCAGGATGAGTGGATTTGGATTGCCCCGCGATTGCACGTGGCGAATTTCCAGCGAAGCACTGCGTCCGCACGGAGGGATTTGTAACAGTACGGTGAAACGATAGTCGCTTGTGGAAAGGCCTACTGCTGAGCCGCCGAAGTAAGCCTACGCCACGTCGCGCCAGTCGAGGATGACTTTGCCGGAGTTGCCCGAGCGCATGGCGGCAAAACCCTCCTCATAGTCGCGCCAGTTCATCCGGTGAGTGATGACGCCGGAGATGTCGAGGCCGCTTTCGAGCATGACGGTCATCTTGTACCAGGTCTCGTACATCTCGCGTCCGTAGATGCCGCGAATTGTGAGCTGGTTGAAGACGACCTGATTCCAATTGATCGAGATGTCCTCGGCCGGGATGCCGAGCATGGCGATCTTCGCACCGTGGCTCATGTTGGCGAGCATGTCGCGGAAGGCATTTGGGCTGCCGGACATCTCGAGGCCGACGTCGAAGCCCTCCTGCATGTGGAGCTGCTGCTGAATCAGCTGAAGCGAGGTGGCGCGCGGATCGACCGCAAGGGTGACACCGACTTTTTCGGCGAGCTTGCGGCGGTATTCGTTGGGGTCGGAGATAACGACATAGCGGGCGCCGGCGTGGCGGGCTACCGCAGCAGCCATGATGCCTATGGGACCCGCACCGGTGACAAGAACATCTTCACCAAGCACCGGGAAGGCCAGCGCAGTGTGAACCGCGTTGCCAAGCGGATCGAAGATGGCGGCGATCTCATGTGGGACACCGGGGCTGTGAATCCAGATGTTGGACATCGGCAGGACGACGTATTCGGCGAACGCGCCGTTGCGATTGACCCCGACACCGAGAGTGTGGGCGCAGAGATGACGGCGGCCCGCGAGGCAGTTGCGGCAGCGTCCGCAGACGACGTGGCCCTCTCCGCTGACAAGTTGGCCGATGGGAATGTCGGTGACGTTGGAGCCAGTGGCGACGACCTCGCCGACAAACTCATGGCCGATGGTCAGGTCTTTTTTGATGGTGGAGCGGGCCCAGGCATCCCACTCGTAGATGTGGAGGTCGGTGCCGCAGATGCCGGTGGCGAGGACGCGGATTTTGACGTCGTTGATGCCCATCTCGGGCTCGGGGACATCCTCGAGCCACAGGCCGCGTTCTTCGCGGCTTTTTACTAATGCCTTCACTTGAATTGCCTCTCTTTGTTGCGAACGACGCGATAAGTTTTGAGGTCGAACGGAGTGACCTTTGCCATTCTAGCCGTTCGGAAGCGGCGAGAGCGGCCTGCATGCCACGGGACGGGCTCGCCTGTGCTGTGAATTACTACCATGCCGTGCGCAGAAGCAGTTTCAATCCCGCCAACAATGCTGGTTCGCCGTGCTTAAGTCGGCAAGGCTATAAAATAAGAGAGACAGGCCATCCAAGCCTTCGATGGCAATGTGCACTATCTGACTCCGTCAAAAAATGAGACCTATGTTCTATCCCACTGATGACCTTCGCATAACCTGGACTAAAGTCGTTCTCCCGCCGGTTTTTCTTGAAGAAGAGCTGCCAATTACGGAAACGGCCTCCGCTACCGTCTTCAAAGCCCGCACTGAGATCGTCAACATCCTCAACGGCAAGGACAACCGCTTACTTGTAGTCGTCGGCCCCTGCTCCATTCACGATACCGACGCGGCGCGAGAGTATGCGGAGTTGTTGAAAGGCGCGATCACGGAGCATTCCGAGGAGTTGTGCCTCGTCATGCGCGTCTACTTCGAAAAGCCGCGCACGACGCTCGGCTGGAAGGGCCTCATCAACGATCCTTACCTCGACGAGTCCTTCCAGATCAACGACGGTCTGCGCAAGGCGCGGCATCTGTTGCTCGACCTGGCCGAGATGGGTGTGCCCGCGGGCACCGAATTCCTCGACATGATTTCGCCGCAGTATGTTTCGAGCCTCGTCAGCTGGGGTGCGATTGGAGCCCGCACTACCGAGAGCCAGGTCCACCGCGAGCTAGTGTCTGGGCTCTCCTGCCCTGTGGGTTTCAAGAACGGAACCTCGGGCAATGTGCAGATCGCCATCGAGGCCATTCTGTCTGCCGGTCAGTCACACAACTTTCTCGGCCACACCAAGCACGGCCAGACTGCCATCTTCGTGACCAAAGGCAATCGAGATTGCCACATCATCCTGCGCGGCGGCCGGCAGACGGTCAACTATGATGCAGCATCTGTGGAGGAGACCTGCAGGCAGATGGAGAAAGCCGGTATTCGGCCGCAGGTGATGATCGACTGCAGCCACGCCAACAGCAACAAGGATCACACCAGGCAATCGGCGGTATGCCGCAATGTTGCAGGACAGATCGCCGGTGGCGATGAACGCATCATCGGAGTGATGCTTGAGAGCAACCTCGTTGCGGGAGCGCAGAAGCTGCTGCCAGGCAGGGACCTCGTCTACGGGCAAAGCATCACCGATGCCTGCATCGGCTGGGACGAGACCAAGGAGGCTCTGCGAGGGCTCGCGGCTGCGGTGAGATCGGCGCGGTTCGCCGAGGTTTAGGAAGGCGTTCCTGCGGACCCGTCGCTCTCTGCTAGCATCGAAGTTTGGCCTTTTATGACGAATAGTTCGAACATCTCTGAAGCCCCCGTGCGCGTACGCATCGCTCCCAGCCCTACCGGCGACCCCCATGTCGGCACCGCTTACATCGGCCTGATCAACTACATCTATGCCCGTCAGCGCGGGGGCAAGTTTGTGCTTCGCATTGAAGACACTGACCGCGCCCGCTTCGTCGCCACCTCCGAACAGGAGATCTTCAACTCTCTCCGCTGGCTCGGCCTCACGTGGGATGAAGGCCCCGACGTCGGCGGTCCGCTTGGCCCCTATCGCCAGTCGGAGCGCACCGAGATCTACCGCGAACACGTTGAGATGCTGCTTGCCAACGGCACGGCATATCGCTCCTTCGAGACACCCGAGGAGCTCGAAGAGCTTCGTAAACGCCAGATGGCGGCGAAGCTTCCGCCCCGCTACGATGGCGCGCATCGCAACCTCACGAAGGCACAGATCGACGCCTACCTTGCCGAAGGCCGCCCTTTTGTCGTTCGCATGAAGGTGCCGCCGCACGGCGGCGATAGCACTACATCGACGACCTTCCGCGACGAGCTGCGCGGCGACATCACCTTCGAGCACAACAACGTCGACGATCAGGTGTTGATGAAGTCCGACGGCTTCCCTACCTATCATCTTGCCAACGTCGTCGACGATCACCTGATGCAGATCACCGACGTGATCCGCGCCGAAGAGTGGATCTCCTCTACGCCGAAGCACGTGCTGCTCTACCGCGCCTTTGGCTGGCAGCTGCCGCGCTTCTGGCATATGCCGCTGCTGCGCAATCTCGACAAGTCGAAGATTTCGAAGCGCAAAAATCCCGTCTCGCTCATCTACTATCGGCAGGCCGGCTTCCTTCCCGAAGCGATGATTAACTTCCTCGGCCTGATGGGCGGCGGCATGCCCGCGCCAACCGCGGAATCCGCAGTCGCCGGACAGCCCCCCGCGAAGGCCAGCGAAGCCGACATCTTCACACTCAGCGACATGATCGCCCGTTTCGATGTTAAAAACATCCGTCTCGGCGGCCCCGTCTTCGACCTCACCAAACTCAAATGGCTCAACGGCGAGTACATCCGCGCCCTTGCTCCCGAAGACTTCTACGCGGCACTGCGCTCCACCATCCTCAGCGACGCCTATCTCAGTCAGATCGCATCGCTCGTGCAGACCCGCATCGAGACCCTCGGCCAGTTCGGCGACCTCACCCACTTCTTCTTCGCCGACGATATTCTCCCCACGGCCGAGGTCTTCGTTCCAAAGAAACGCGAGCTTGACGAGACGATTTCCTTTGCAACGTTGCAGCTAGCCACTCTAGAAGCGACCGATTGGACAGTTGCTGCCCTCGAACCCGCCCTCAAGCAACTCGGTCAAGAGATGCAGTGGTCAGTCAAAGAAAACTTCATGCTGCTCCGAGCCATCATCACTGGAAGCACCATGTCTCCGCCATTGCTTGAAAGCATGGTCGTCTTCGGCAAGGCACGTTCGCTCGACCGCGTGCGACGTTTCCTTGAAGCCCAGAAAAAGCAACCCAACCCAAAGAAGTAGCAGCAGCAAAGGAACCGGGATACTTTAAGCGTTTTTGAACATCTGCTTGATCCCACGCAGGGCCTGCCATGTGCGCTCTTCGTTCTCCCCCAATTCCGCGAGGAACTGGGTGCCCCCAGCGCTCGGGATGGTTCGGTGGCGGCGCAGGGCTTGGGTTTGCTTTGTAGCCGCGACGGTTCTCAGCGGGAGTTTCAAGCGCTCAATCACTGCTGCCGAATATGTCGATACGCTCCAGCGACAAACGCCCGTCCTAAACCGTCTGGTAGCTGTACCGGCCTTCGATCTGCAACAGCGCAATCGCCGACACCATCGACGCCACCACCAACACATGCGGCACGGTATGCGCCAACATGTCGCGAACAATAGTCTCTGGGTCCTCGCTCAGGTTGTAGTGCTTGATCAGCTGCCGTACCTGCTCCTCCAACGCCGTGTGGCAACTCAGAAACCGCACTCCGCGTCGCTGCAGCCCCTGCATGCTCGCGTCCTGCAGCGGAGAACTCTCGTCGTTGGGATCCGTGTTCGCCGCAATCCGAGCGGCCTCCTCGCTGAGTGCGCTCTGGTAAAAGGGATTTCTCACCGCAGGCTGGCCAGTCTTGGGATCGTTGATCTTCAGCCACGCCCCGATCTTGTACTTGCTCCACATAGAATCGTCGAAGTTCAGCAGATTGGCCGGTCCATGTAATCCGCCGATCACCCGGATCTGGTCTACGGGAAGCCCAAATCCAAAGTGGAGGCCGTTCAACGAATTTTTAATTTTAGCGAGAGACGCCCCATTTTCAACCTGGGTGATATCGAAGAGCTGCTTTATCCTGGCCTTCTCCCCCAGCAACCCTTCAAAGGAAGCGAACTTCCACTGCGCTGTCTTCCAAACAAGCTGTGCGTGGCCAGTCTGGTTCAGATGGGAAAACGTACCGAGAGCGGCAAAACAGGCAGCGGCCTTCGATGAAAAACTCCGACGGGTTAAATCAGCCATACAACACCCTGACTTTCTTTCTCCCTGGTTGGATTGCTTTTCTGCCCCAAAAGTTTCGCTGTCGTCGGTAGCTAGCCTCTGCGGGACCCCAGTGCCGTTATTTGACAGAAACGCTCCTCCAGAACGGGCGATGCTGCCCAACGCCGCCCCCTGCCGGATTCAGTGGAATCCCGGAGATTTCCAGAGATACTAGCCGTTCTTAAACATCTGCTTGATCCCGCGCAGAGCCTGCCTGGTCCGCTCCTCGTTCTCTATCAGAGAAAAACGAACATGACCATTCCCATGCTCTCCGAAGCCAACGCCGGGGCTAACCGCGACCTTCGCCTCCAGCAGTAGTCTCTTTGAAAACTCCACCGACCCAAGCGCACTGTACTGCTCCGGAATCTTCGCCCACGCAAACATTGTCGCCTTAGGCAACTCGACCGGCCAACCCAGCTTATTCAGCCCCGGCACCAGCACATTGCGGCGGTCTTTGTAGGTATCGCGAATCTCCGCAACACACTCCTGCGGCCCCTCCAGCGCAGAGATCGCTGCCACTTGAATCGGTGTGAACGTGCCGTAGTCGAAGTAGCTCTTGATCCTGCCTAAGGCCGCAACCAGCTTCGGATTGCCAACCATAAAACCTACACGCCAGCCCGGCATGTTGTAGCTCTTCGATAACGTGAAGAACTCGACGGCGATGTCCTTGGCTCCAGGGACCTCCAGCACGCTTGGCGCGCGGTAGCCGTCGAAGACGATGTCCGCATAGGCGAGGTCATGGACGATGTAGATCCCCAGGTCTCTGCACAGCGCAACGATCCGCTCGAAGAAAGAGAGTTCCACACACTGTGTCGTCGGGTTGGCGGGAAAGTTCAGAATCAGCAGCTTTGGCTGCGGCTGCATTCGCGGCAGGTCATGCTCCAGCCGTTCGAGGAGCGACTCCGCGGTGCCGTCCTGCACAGGAATGCTTTGCACCTTCGACCCGGCGATCACCGGTCCGAAGATATGGATCGGATAGCTGGGATTCGGTACCGCCACGGTGTCTTCATCGTCGAGTACAGCCAGGCAGAGATGGGCAATTCCCTCTTTCGAGCCGATCGTGACGATCGCCTCCATCTCAGGATCAAGGTCGACGTTGTAACGCGTCTTGTACCAGTTGCAGATAGCCCTGCGCAGGCGAGGAACGCCACGAGACAGCGAATAGCGATGCGTCGCTGTCCGTTGCGCCGCTTCAATCAGCTTGTCCACAATATGCTTCGGAGTCGCGCCATCGGGGTTGCCCATCCCGAAGTCGATGATGTCCTCACCGCGTTTGCGCGCTGCCGCCTTCAATTCGCTGGTGATGTTGAACACATACGCCGGCAGCCGTGTCAGCCTTCGAAATTCATCCATTCCTGTCTGCCCGCTCCTATCTGTCCTGTCCCTCCATGATGCCACCACTCCACCGCAACCACCGACAGAGGTACCGAAGCTACTAACAGCAGTGTGTATTGTTCGTTGGCGCGCGGAGGCTACTTCGCGGTAAAGATCACCTGCACCGGCAGGCTCTTCGGCGGATAACAGGCAGCGTGATCGCAGGCCTGGTAGCGCAGCGTTCCATCCACTGTGTGCGTGCCAGCCTCAGCCATCACGGGCAGCTTTACGGTAAACGCGCCGGTGTAAACATCCAGCTTCTCGGTCGGATCGAAGCTAAAGCTGTACGACGTGCCCGCCGGATATTCGATTGCCTCGGCTTTGACGCCTGCCGCCGGCTGAAGCGAAATCTGCGTCGGGATCAGCAGCTCCGACTTGGGCGTATGGGAGTTCACATGAAAGCCGTCCACCACGCGGAAGTGCAGCTCCAGCACGCTCCGCCTCCCTGCCGGCACGTTCTGCTGCTCCGCGGCATAGACGACGTACGACTTCGGCTTTGGAGCCGGCGTATCAAGGTTCCCGACTTGCTGAGCCGGCAGCACTCCCGTTAACGGCAAGGCGAGAAGCGCCATCGCAAGCGCGAGACGAAGCCGCATCACTGTCCACCCGCAGTCGGCGCTGCGCCTGAAGCGATCGTCTTTTTGATATGGGCCTCAATCTCATCCTTGCTGCCAAGTCCAGCCGTCTCCTCAACGATGACACCGTTGCGATCGACATAGAACGACATCGGAAGATAGTCCATTCCTGCCGGTGCATACGACTTCTGGACCTTCCCATCGGTCAACAGAATCGGATAGGTGACACCAGTCTTGTGCGCAACCTTGGCGATCACATCCTTGCCCGCGTCGACATCATCGGCCAGCCCCAGAATGACAAACCCCTGCGCGGCGTATTGTTTATTGAACTCCTCGAACCAGGGCATCTCCACTTTGCACGGACCGCACCAGGTGGCCCAGAAGTTCACCAGAACCGGCCGCCCCTTGTAGTCGCTTAGCGACACTTTCTTTCCATCCAAAGTCACCAAGGTAAAGGCCGGTGCTGCCTTACCGCGCATCTGCATGGCCTCGGCCTCCGGCGACTGCGAATCCGCAGGTGCTGCCGACCCTGACTTTTCCGGCACGAGAACCACGTGGTTCTCCTGGGCCCTCTGCATCGCCAGGCGACGCTCCCGCAGGTTATGCCATCCCGCCCACAACAGCAGCGCGATCCCAACCACCATCACACCAAAGACCAATCCGTTCCGCTTCACGTTTCAACGTCCTTCCGGCACACTTTGCTTTATTAATTCTATCCGGATTAGACGCAAAACCACTCCGAACGATACAACGAGCCTGTTCTACGACAGTTACGGCACACCCGTAAATGCCCGAAGAGGCCGTCCGCACGCGCTCCTCTGCTAGCATCAACATGGTTCGGCACTATGTCCAGCAAAGTCACCAGTCTGTCAGACCCCTGGCGTCCATCGGAGTTTGTGCGCGTCGAGGCAGCCGCTCTGAACGAGCTTGCTCTCCGGCTCGACAGCGCGATGCTCGCCCCCTTCACGCAGGCAACCGATCTGCTGCTGCGATCCGCTGAGCGACGCGGCCGCATCGTCGTCACCGGCATCGGCAAAAGCGGCATCATCGGGCGCAAGATCGCGGCAACACTTCGCTCCACCGGCACGCAGGCCCACTTCCTCCACGCGGCCGAAGCAATTCACGGCGATCTCGGCATGCTCGCGTCCGGCGACATTGTGCTGGCGCTTTCCTACAGCGGCGAGACCGAAGAGCTGTTGCGGCTGCTCCCCACGCTGAAGCGCCTCAACACCACCCTGATCGCCATTAGCGGCTGCAGCACGTCTACCCTCGCGCAGGCGAGCGACATCTTCCTCGACACCAGCGTTTCGGCTGAGGCCTGCTCCCTGAACCTCGCGCCCACCGCATCCACCACGGTCATGCTTGCGCTTGGCGATGCGCTGGCTCTCGAAGTAAGCCGCCGCCGTGGCTGGAAGGCCGAGGACTTCGCCGACCTGCACCCCGGCGGCCGCATCGGCAGAAGGCTCGCCCGCGTCCGCGAGCTGATGCACAGCGGCGATGCGCTGCCGCAGGTCGCAAGCTCCACACCCATGCCGCAGGTCATCTATGAGATGTCGCGCAAGAAGCTCGGCATGACCACCGTCCTCGAAGACGGCCGTCTCGCCGGCATGATCTCTGACGGAGATCTTCGCCGCCTGTTGGAACGCGACGGCTCCCATGCCCTCGAACACACCGCCGGCGAAATCATGAATCCCAAGCCCCTCACCATCGGCGGCGGGTCGCTGGCGTCGTCAGCCCTCGCTCTGATGGAGGAGAAGAAGATCACGTCGCTGATCGTCATCGCCACGGACGGCCGTGTCGAGGGTGTCGTGCACCTCCATGATCTCTGGACCTTGCAACTCAGTTGACGATGAGAAGGAATAGCTTTGCTAGAGACTTCGGTTGCGGTCAAAATCAGTGCGCTGTAGAACCCTGCAGATCGTGCGTAATTTTTCTCGCCTGATAAGGGAGCCCCTGCAGCAACTCAGTTGCACAGGCGATCAGCCGCTTAGGCTCGGGAAGACACGTAGCGTCGAACTTCGCGTCCTCGTATGGCCTGTCCGCTACCACCTGCGACACCACCAGAAGGACTCTTGTCTTCGGACAACACGCATGGACTCGGTCCGCAATCGCCTCCGCCTCCTCGTGCAGCAGGGAATGACACAGCACGAGCAGGTCCGGCGTCTCGGATGCGACAATGTTGAGTGCGTGCGACCCAGCGCAGTAGACGACCTCTGCTCCGGTCTTCTTCTTCAGCACCGCAGCTCGCGTCTCCAACAGGTGAACGTCCTGTCCAGCCAAAACGATCTTAGGCATTAGCGTCTCCGGAAAAAGACAGGCTCTTATGCGTTGGGATTTAAAAACCGTTTCGCAATATCGAAATTGCTTGCAAAGGCTACCAAAACAGAATCGAAGAAGACCGTTGCCTATACGACATAGCTCAATGAATTTTCTGGACCAGCCTTCAAAATGCGCTTGTAGGAGGCGCTCACAATGTCATAGCACTCACAGGCCACGTTGGTCAGGGCGGCACGATCCACAATGTGGATTTTGCCCCGGCTATAGCCGATCATTCCGGCTCGCTGCAACTCCCCTGCCGCTACCGTCACGGTCGATCGCTGGACTCCCAGCATCTGCGCCAAAAACTCCTGCGTCAGATGCAACGACTCCGACTCCATCCTGTCTGCCGAGGTCAGCAGCCAGCGTGCCAGCCTCGCGTCCACCTCATGCATACGGTTACACAGAACAGACTGCGTTACCTGGACCAGTTGCAGATACGTAAACGCGTGAACGATCTGCTGCAGCATGCCACCCTTCAGGAACTCGTCACGCATAATCGAACTGCGAATACGCAACCCATCGCCTACTCCCTGGATTACGACGGAATGGGACATCTGCGGCTGGTCCAGCAACGCTGGAAGACCGGAGAAACCCTCCCGCCCAATTACGCCGACCTCGACCGTCTCCCCCTTTTCGGTCAACGCGTCCGTAGAAATCAGGCCGGTGTTCAGAAAATACACATACTCAATGGGATGGTTCGGCTCTGAGAGTTGCATACCGAGCGGTAGCTCGACCGGCGTCAGATGTTTTGCTAAGGGCGCGTACTCATCCTCGGGCAACTGCGCCAAAATGGCGTTGCGGGAACGGATTGTCGACTCTGTAGTATTGTGTCGGGTAGGCAACGGGAACGTCCTTCACGCGAGATAATCCTCTGGCCGCAAAGACTGGTTGCCCACAAGACGCGGGGCGGGCTCATGCGATTAGCACGACGGTACTCTCTTTAAGAGATAAAGTATGTCGTCTGGCGTACATATAAGAAAACGCTCAACAATTTCCTTGCCAAATCGTCCGCAATTTGATCATCTTGCTCGTCCTGTGCTTCAAAGCCACATCCCAGTTAGAATGTGATTGATTCCCCAAAAAGCCTGCGCATCTCACCGCAGCGGGCCGGAAAGTGCCTTTTTGCCCATGCATCGCTGGTCCCAACTTTTTATTCCGACCCTCCGTGAAGCACCTGCAGACGCTGAAGTCGCCAGCCACAAGCTCCTCCTCCGAGCCGGCTACATTCGCCAGCTCGGCGCCGGCATCTACAGCTACCTCTTCCTCGGCAACCGCTCGATCAACAAGATCGTCGGCATCGTGCGCGAGGAGATGGACCGCATCGGCCAGGAGTTCTTCCTCCCCGCCATCAACCCCAAAGAGATATGGGAGGCCAGCGGCCGCTGGTCGGGCATGGGCGACAACATGTTTCGCCTGAAGGACCGCAAAGGCGCAGAGCTCTGCCTTGCCATGACCCACGAGGAGATCGTCACCGACATCGCCCGCAAGGAGTTGCGCAGCTACAAGCAGCTCCCGCAGATCTGGTACCAGATCCAGACTAAGTTCCGCGACGAGCCGCGCCCCAAGGCCGGCCTTCTGCGCGTCCGCCAGTTTCTCATGAAGGACGCCTACTCCTTCGACATCGACGAGGCCGGCCTCGACGTCTCATACAACAAACACGACGAGACCTACCGCCGCATCTTCACCCGCTGCGGCCTCGAGTTCGTCGCCGTCGAAGCCGACTCCGGCGCCATGGGCGGCTCGCAGTCGCAGGAGTTCATGGTCTACACCGAAGCCGGCGAAGACCTCATCGTCAGCTGCGCCGAGAGCGGCTACGCTGCAAATCTTGAAAAAGCCACCTCGCAGCTCACCCCAGTCACCGAGATGGAGGCGACCGGCGATGGGATGCCGGAACTCGTTCACACCCCCGGTAAAGCCGCCATCGCGGACGTCGCCGAGTTCTTCAAAATCTCTCCTGCTTCCGACATTAAAACCGTTGCCTACATGGGCCAGAAGAAGAACGGGACCGGTAAAACCATCGAGGTCCCAGTCATCGCTTTCCTGCGCGGCGACCACTTCGTGAACGAAACGAAGTTATTGGCCGTGGCGCACGTATCCGAACTGCGCACGATGGTCGCCGAAGAGCTCGCGCTCTACTTCGACGGGCCTGCGGGTTATCTCGGCCCCATCGGCCTCAAGGTCCTTCCTGCAGCCAAAGGCGACCCGCGCGCCGTCACCGTCATCATCGACAAGGGACTCGAAGGCCGAAAGAACATGGTCGGTGGCGCCAACAAGATGGACTTCCACTACCGCAACATCGTGCCGGGCCGCGACTTCACCTGGACGCACGTCGCCGACATCCGCAATGTCAACGAAGGCGATCTGGATATAACCTGTGGCAAACCACTCAAGATCGGCAATGCCGTCGAGGTCGGCCATATCTTCAAGCTCGGCAATCGATATACCAAGTCTATGGGAGCCACCGTCCTCAATCGCGAAGGCAAAGAGGTCATGCCGATCATGGGCTGCTACGGCATCGGCATCGAGCGCATCCTCACCGCGGCCATCGAAACCTCAGCCGCCGCAAACGACGGCAAGAGCTACGCGCTGAACCCGGCCATCGCGCCCTTCGAGGTTGTCGTCACCATCACGAACATCGGCGACGCTTCTCTGCTCGCAGCCGGAGAAAAAGTCGCAGCCGACCTCGAGGCAGCGGGAGTCGATGTCATTCTCGATGATCGCGATGAGCGCGCCGGGGTCAAGTTCAAAGACGCCGATCTTGTCGGGATCCCCTATCGAATCAACATTGGTCGTGGAGTAGTTGAAGGCAAAGTTGAACTCGTGGACCGCCTCAAGTTAACGAATCAGGATCATCCCCTCGATGAGATTGCCTCCCACCTATCCAGCTTGATCGGGCAAGCTAAACTTAACCCCATTGATTGAACCGAGCGCGAATGCACAATGCGGCATCCAAAACGTCTAAGGTAATAGCCAGCGCGCGCGAGCTAGTCCCAGTCTTTAGGTCCTAGTCCCTGCACACCATGCCAGTCAAACTCAAATACGGCAACGGCACGAGCACCACCGCTAAGTTCTCAGGGCTGCTGCACTCCCGTCTCTTCCGCATCGCGCTGGTCGGGCTGCTTGGCGTTCTGGTAGTTTGCGTTGGTGTCTTCGGCTACTTCTACTACCACTACCAGCGTGTGGTCGATGACCGCCTCACCTCCGGCCCGATCTTCGCCAGCGTCTCGCAGATATACGCCGCGCCCCGCGAGGTCCGCAACGGCCAGAAGCTCTCCGCAAGCTTGATCGCCTCCGATCTTCGCCACGCCGGATACAACGCCAATCCTCAGCTGGGCACCTTCCAACTCAACGGCGACAACATCTTCATCAAGCCCGGCCCGGAGAGCTACCACAACACCGACGGCGCCACCATCAACACCAGCGGCGGCACGGTGCAGAGCATCACCGCCGAAAACGGAGCCCCGCTCAGCGCCTACGAGCTCGAGCCGCAGCTCATCACTGCCCTCTCCGAAGATAAAAACCGCACCAAGCGCCGCCTCGTTACCTACGATGAAATCCCTCCACACATGGTGCAGGCCGTCATCGCCATCGAAGACCGCAGCTTCTTCGAGCACGGCGGCATCAACTATCTCCGCACCGCCAAGTGCGCCTTTGTCGATATCGTCTCCCGGCGCATGTCCTGCGGTGGCTCCACTCTTACCCAGCAGCTTGCCCGCGGTTTCTTCCTCACGCCGGAGAAGCGTTTCACACGCAAGTTCCGTGAGGTTTTCATTACTTTCCAACTCGAAGCCCGATTCAACAAAAAACAGATCTTCGAGATGTACGCCAACCAGATCAACCTCGGCCAGCGCGGCAGCTACGCCATCAACGGCTTCGGCGAGGCCGCCCAGACCTTCTTCGGGAAGAACCTGGGCCAGCTCGACCTGGCGGAGTGTGCTCTGCTCGCTGGCACTATCCAGAGCCCCACGCGTCTGAATCCCTACCGTCATCCAGGGCGCGCGATGGAGCGGCGCAACGTCGTCCTCGACTCCATGGTTGAAACCGGCGCCATCACTGCCAGCGAAGCCTCGCGCGCCAAGGCGGAACCTCTTCGCCTCGCGCCGCCCAACATCGATGCCAGCGAAGCCCCCTACTTCGTCGACCTCGTCCACGATCAGCTCGTACAGCGCATCGGCGATCAGGACCTCTCGCACCAGAGCCTCCACATCTACACCTCACTCGACCCCGACCTCGAACAAGCGGCCTCCGAGGCCGTCGAGATCGGCATGAAAAACGTAGACGAACTCGTCCGTAAGCTGCACAAGCCTCGTAAAGGCGAAGAGCCCGGCCCGATCACTTACCCTCAGGTGGCCCTCGTTGCGATTAACCCCCACACCGGCCAGATCCTCGCCCTGGTTGGCGGCCGCAACTACGGCGTCTCGCAACTCAACCACGCCGTCGCCGAACGCCCCACTGGCTCCATCTTCAAACCCTTCGTCTACGCCGCGGCCTACAACAGCAGCCTCAACGGCATGTCTCTGGGCGATAGCGGCATCTTCACCGCCCTCACCAAGCTCGAAGACGAGCCCACCACCTTCACCTTCGACAACGGCCGCCAGACCTACACCCCAAACAACTTCAAAAGCGACTTTCGCGGCGAAGTCATTGCCGCGTATGCTTTAGCCCACTCCCTCAACAACGCCACTATCCAGTTAGGCCAAATGGTCGGCTTCGATAACGTTGCAGCGCTCGCCCGCTCCTCCGGAATCACCAACGCCCGCGGAACTCCAGCTGTCTCTCTCGGTGCCTACAACGCCACCCCCATCGAAATGGCTGGCGCCTACACCGTCTTCGCCAACAACGGCGTCCACCTCACCCCGTGGATGCTCGCCTCCGTCCGCAACGCCAACGGCGACATCGTCTCCGACTTCTCTCCCGAGGCCAAGCAGGTCATGGATCCCCGCGCCGCCTACCTCACCCAGTCCCTGCTCGAAGGCGCGATGACCTACGGCACCGCCTCCGCTGTCCGCCGGCACGGCTTCACCGGCCCCGGAGCCGGCAAGACCGGAACCAGCCACGATGCCTGGTTCGCCGGCTACACCTCCAACCTCATCTGCATCATCTGGGTAGGCAACGACGATTACACCGACGTCAAGATGCAAGGTGCCGACGCCGCCGCCCCCATCTGGGCCGAGTTCATGAAGCGTGCCATCCAGCTACCCCAGTACTCCGACGTCAAACCGTTCAGCGCACCCGAGGGCGTCACCACCGCTCACATCGACAAGACCTCCAATCTGCTGGTCGACTCCACCTGCCCCAGCAATAGCTTCTACGTCGCCTTCCTCGATGGCACCGCGCCCGTCAACACCTGCAGCCAGATGGGCGAGAACCCGCAGAACTTCATTCAGAAGATCTTCGGCATCGGCGGCAGCAAACCTGCCGCACCTGATGCCCGGCCTACCACCACGCCACCTGCAACCGGCGCGCCCATCGTCCGGCAGCCGCCCAACACTCCACCCGACGGCAACGCCCCCGACGCCACCCAGCCGCCCGCTCCACCCAAGAAGAAGAACTTCCTGCAAAAGATCTTCGGCGGCAAGGACAAGGACAAACAGCCGCAGCCGCAGCCACCTCCACCGCAATAATATTCCACACGACCGCGTATTCTTCATTCTCCACTGCGCTCGAAAGTTTAAATTCCATGGCTGGCCGTCGTCGAACTCGACAGAGTTTCAGGCAGGTCGAGGACACGAAGGAATCCGCCACCATCAGCAGGGCCTCTCCGACAGAAGTTTGGTATCGCCGTAATTTTCCGGTGCTCGCTAAGGTCGAGGAGGCAACGGAAAAGTCCACTCTTCTTGATTACTTCGAACCCAAGATACCGCAACTCTAAGACCGCATCTGCTCCGGGTTATTCCCGCAAACTCAAACAAAACTCTTTTGTCTTCAATAAATTGAAGTGATGCGGGATAAACCGCGCCTCTTGCGAGCGGGGCTCTGAGTTTTTTTTGCTGTGGAGAGAAACTTCTGGTGCACACGGAGCATCCTAAAATTCTCAATTTCTCTTGAGGAGGCTAAATGCATCCAGAGGAGTACGCTGAACAAACTCCGAGCTTTCGTCTTGACGTCCCACTGCACGATCTGCTCACCAAACCTGCGGCGCACTCGTCTGGCTTGCAGCCGGTGGGCAGACCTCAGACGTTTCCGGATCCTGTGTTCCCGCAGCGTCCGGATTTACTGGGGCCGATAGAGGAGACGGATAGCTGGCAACCACCGGAAAAGCGCACGTGGAGGCCAGGCCAGATCTACCACGCGATGCAGGGCTGGCTATTTCCTTACATCCGCTCCCGTGTAACCGCCGGAGATTTCCATCCGCTTATCGCGTATCTCTTCACGAGTTCAAATGCAATCTTGATTGCCACTACTGCTGGGCCTTCGACAACAAAGTGAAAGGCATGAGCGAGGACACGGCGAAGCGCTCCGTTGACTGGCTTCACGGCAGGGGGTGTCGCGTACTTGCCTACATGGGCGGCGAGCCGCTGCTGCGGCCCGACTTCATTCATCGAATTACGTACTACGCCGCAAAGAAGAACTTCTGGATTTACCTTCCAACCAATGCACGGCTATTACGCACCGATGTGATCGATAAGTTAGCCGATGCGGGTATTTCTACCTTCAATATCGCCGTTGACGCTGTCGATATTAAGCCAGGCCTTCCCAAGGCGCTGGTACCTATCCGGAAACAATTCGACTATCTGGTTCGCAAGCAGTACGCCTATGGCTATTCGGTGTTTTTGAATATCAACATCTGTCGTAACAACCTGGACGATGTGCGCGAACTTACGGAGATCGCGCGCGAGAATGGAATCGCAACCGACTACCACATCAATGAGTCTCCTCTGTTGGAGCAGGACGAGCACTTCAAGCACGCGCAACAGAATGTCACCTATATTACAAAGGATGACTGGCCCGCGGTGGAGGAGACGATCCAGTGGTTGACCGAGAAGCAGGACTCGGGGTACAAGATGGTGAACTCGAATGCTCGGCTGTGGCAGATGGTGGATTTCATGAAGGGCAACCACTTCCCATGGAACTGCCGCGCCGGGCAGAACTCGATGATCATTCGCGTCGATGGAACGCTGGCGCCGTGTTTTCCGATGTATACGGCCAGCTATGACTGGGGGGTGGTTGGGAATCATCGGTTCGACACTAAACAACTCGATCACCAGAAAGAGACTTGCCAGACGCACTGCTTTTCTACGCTCAATCACATTCTTGGCTGGTGCTACAACGATCAGCGTGTCATCAAATATTTCTTCAAGCAGCTCGCGCACGGATTCCAGGGGATGAAAGGACAGATGGATTAAACCGGACATTCCGATCACATCAAAAATATCGTCGTCAACAGTCGAAACCGGAGGAGGAGTTTATGCCGATAGCTGAAAATGAGATCGTTCAGAAAGACTTCGAAGTAGAGATTCAGGCGCGTATCGATGCTGAGCGGGCGCGCCTCCGCGCGGAAGCCGGACTGGCACGCATGCGCGAGTTCAAGAAACCGGTAGAGCGCACATTCACTGCCGCAGAACGCGACTACGTAACTATTCTCTTTGGCGGCTTGACGTGGAAACACGAAGAGATGATCAAGGCCGTCTTTCACGGCAGCGGCTATCGTTGCGAGAATATCCCGACGCCGGTGGTCGACGACTTTCAGGCAGGCAAAGAGTTTGGAAACAACGGCCAGTGCAACCCCACTTATTTCACTGTCGGTAATCTTGTGCGCTATCTGCAAAAGCTGGAGCAGGAAGGCCTCACGCGCCAGCAAGTCATCGATAACTACGTCTTCTTCACGGCAGGTTCGTGCGGTCCGTGCCGCTTCGGCATGTATGAAGCTGAGTATCGTTTTGCGTTGAAGAATGCGGGTTTCGATGGCTTTCGCGTTCTGCTGTTTCAACAGACCGATGGCATCAAGGCCGCCAGCGGCGAACCGGGTTTGAAGTTCTCGGTCGACTTCGGAATGGGCATGCTCAATGCGCTCAACCTAGGGGATGTGATCAATGAGTTGGTCTATCAGGTTCGTCCCTTTGAGGTGAACAAGGGAGAGACGGATCGCGTCATTCACGATGCGGTGAAGACCTTGACAGGCACGTTGCGTGATAGGAAACGCTGGCACATCATGGATGCTGCTCCTTCCTGGACCAAGCCCTATCTGGAGAAGCACAAGAAGATTGAGGGGATCGGCTGCACTCTCGGGAAGATCGCCCACAATCTGTATGGCAAGGAATATGTTGAGGCGCTCCATGCCTGTCGCGACAGCATCAATGCGATTGAAGTCGACCGCCTGCGCGTCAAACCTGTGATCAAGATCACTGGGGAGTTCTGGGCGCAGACCACTGAAGGCGACGGCAACTTCAACATGTTTGCGTTTCTCGAGAAAGAAGGAGCACAGGTGCTGGTGGAGCCGATCGCCACCTGGATTGCGTACATGATGTATGTGGCGAAGGAAGGCGCGAAGGCTCGCGCGGACGCGGAAGCTCCGTATCGAGACCCCAAGTGGTACGAGGTGAAGAAACGTCTCGCCAATGAATTCAAGGTGTTCAAGAAGACCGGAGGGTTGAGCGCCGGCAGCGCCATGTGGACTTATTTCTATCACCGCACCATTAAGCACATGGGCGATACGGCGCATCATCTGATTCCGCAGAAAGAGCTCTCGCGACTGGCGCATCCGTTCTATCACCAACTGGCACGTGGTGGAGAGGGTTATATGGAAGTCGGCAAGAATGTCTACTACACCGTGAACCATCTTTGCCATATGGTGTTGGCGCTGAAGCCGTTTGGCTGCATGCCCTCGACCCAATCGGATGGGGTTCAGTCGCGGGTGGTCAATAAGTTCAAGGACATGATCTTCCTGCCGGTTGAGACCTCCGGCGAGGGCGAAGTGAACGCGCACAGCCGCGTGCAGATGGCGCTGGCAGAGGCAAAGGCCAAAGCACGTGCAGAGTTTGACGGCGTCCTGGAACAGACCGGAAAGTCGCTCGATGATCTGCGGAGCTATGTCGAGGAACATCCTGAACTGAAGAAGGCCCTTTATAAGGTCCCGGATCGAGAAGGCATTGCCGGGACAGCCGCGCGGTTTGCCTGGCATGTGAGCGACCGCATCGACAAGGACGGTGCCTTCCGCAGCCGAATCCGTGTTGCCACATCGGCGGCGCGAGCTGCGTAAGGCGCTTCCCGCGACGCATCATTCCTCGCGAGCCAGACGTTTCACTTACACCGCACCCTGATTAAGGAGAAGGTGATGCAGCAATTTCTAGTTGGCTTAGATGTCGGCTCCACGACCGTCAAGGCGATTGTGGTAGATGCTGCGACGGACACTACGCTCTGGCAGGATTACCAACGGCATGAGACCCGCCAGCCGGAGAAGGTCCTTGAGTTCCTGCGCCGCATGGAGGCCGACACCGGCATGTCTCCTGCAAACACGCGCATCTTTATCACCGGCTCCGGTGGCGGTACCATCGCGGAGATGATCGGCGCGAAGTTCGTGCAGGAGGTGCACGCCGTCTCGCTCGCGGTTGAGAAGCTTCATCCGGAGGTGTATTCCGTTATCGAACTGGGAGGCCAGGACGCAAAGATCATCATCTTCAAAGATGACGAAGAGACGGGACGCAAGAAAAAGATCCCTTCGATGAACGACAAGTGCGCGGGTGGCACAGGAGCAGTCATCGACAAGATCAACGCCAAGCTGAAGATTCCTGCCGTCGAACTGACCAATCAGGGCTATCACGGGGTGAAGCTGCATAAGGTTGCCGGAAAATGCGGCGTCTTTGCAGAGACCGACATCAACGGCCTGCAGAAGACCGGCACTCCGCCAAATGAACTGATGGCGTCGCTCTTCGAGGCCATTGTGCTGCAAAACCTCAGCGTGCTGACGCGGGGGCATACGCTGCGCCCACACGTTCTTCTGCTTGGCGGGCCGAATGGATTCATCCGCGGCATGCGCGAGGCCTGGCAGGCCAATATCCCGCGGATGTGGAAGGAGCGCAAGGTTGAGATCCCGGAGGGCACTACTCCCGAGGAGTTGATCAAAGTACCGGAGAACGCTCAGTACTTTGCGGCGCTGGGTTCGGTCGAGTTCGGCAAAGACGAGGAGCCGGAGGTGGGCCGCTATCTCGGGATCGAGAAGCTTCTCTACTACATCGATTATGGTCGCGCCGAAGAGAAGGCCATATCGGGTGGCAAGGGATTGGTCGCGGAGGATGCAGAACTCGTTGCCTTCAAATCGGCATACAAGAAGAAGAAGTTCACTGCAGCAGAGTTTCTCCCCGGCCAGACTGTCTCTGGCTTCATCGGGATCGATGGAGGGTCCACTTCGACTAAGGCTGTCCTGCTCGATAAAGAGGGTGAGATTCTCTGCAAAACCTACCAGCTTTCGAATGGCAATCCGATCCAGGACACGATCGAGATGTTCGAGAAGTTGCAGGAGCAGGTCGAGAGCAAAGGCGCGACGATGGAGGTACTGGGCGTCGGAACTACCGGTTATGCCAAGGACATTATCCGGGATGTATTGAGGGCCGATGTCGCGCTGGTCGAGACGGTCGCTCACACGGAATCGGCGCTGAAATTTTACGACGATCCACACGTCATCGTGGACGTGGGCGGTCAGGACATTAAGCTCATCGTCTTGAAAGATGGCCGAGTCAAGGACTTCAAGTTGAACACGCAGTGTTCTGCGGGCAATGGATACTTTCTGCAATCGACCGCAGAAGGTTTCGGCATGAAGGTTGAGGAGTTCGCCGATATCGCCTTCTCCGCTAAATCGATGCCATCGTTCGGTTATGGCTGCGCGGTCTTCATGCAGTCAGACATCGTTAACTTTCAACGTCAGGGATGGCGGTCGGAGGAGATTCTCGCCGGGCTTGCCGACGTGCTGCCGAAGAACGTGTTTCTGTATGTCGCCAGTATCCCCAATCTGGCGGCCCTGGGTTCGCGTTTCGTTCTTCAGGGCGGCACGCAGAATAATCTTGCCGTCGTCAAGGCAGAGGTTGACTTCATCAAGTCCAGCTTCCGCGCCAATGGTAAAGAGCCGGAGATCATCGTCCACGAGCACTGCGGCGAGTCGGGAGCCATCGGGGCAGCGCAGGAGGCGCTGCGCTTATGGCGCAACGGCCGCGAGACTACCTTCATCGGCCTTGAAGCTGTCGCCAACATTCGCTACCGCACCACGCGCAACGAGGATACGCGCTGCTACTTCTGCAAGAACAATTGCCTCCGAACCTTTATTGATGTCGATGTGACTGGAGGAGACAATCCGGAACACGTTCACGTTCATGCCGGTGGACAGGATCGCGCTGCCACGGCGGAGGAAGTTGCAGAGGTCGTTGCCAGTCTGCCTAGCCTTGAACAGATACAGGCCAACCTGCCTCCTGTTGAATCGCATGGCTCCGGTTCCTCGTGCAGCACTGGTGGAGGATGCGGCTCGTCTTCTACTTCTTCCACTTCCACATTCAAGGCCAAGATTGAGCCTCTGGTTCAGATTCAACTCTCTCCTGGCTCCAGCAAGATCGTAGAGCTGCCGAAACCGGTGGAGTTTCAGCCGCGCAAGACCAAGGTTCCGCTGCGCATGGGTGAACAGCGGCTTATCATCGCTACCTGCGAAAAGGGGGCGGTGGAAGACCTCGATGAGATGAAGGACATCAAGGCCGATATCGACAAGATGAAGGAATCGAACCCGAACTATGTCGATGTGGCGGCGCGCGATGTCTTCCGCCATCGCCAGGTGGAGATGGTTGCCGATGTGGTTCCGAGTACGAAGGGTCTCTTCGTCTCCAAGGCGATCAAAGAACGAGCTGCGTTGATGGAAAAGCGCAAAGATTTTCGTGTTGGTATTCCGCGGCTTCTGAATACTTACACCTATGCCCCCCTGTTCAACGCTTACTTCGCGAGTCTCGGGATCGTGGCGGAGAACATTGTCTACTCCGACTACACTACCCCGGAGCTCTATCGTGCGGGAGCGAGCCGTGGGGCGATTGACCCCTGCTATCCGTCGAAGATTGGGATTGCCCATGTCTACAATCTGCTGGCGGCCAAGCATGCTAAGAAGCCGCTCAACGCCATCTGGTTCCCGATGTACGATGTGCTGCACTCGCATCTGGTGAACCTTACGGGTTCCAATGCCTGCCCGACCGTGACCGCGACTCCTGAGACCGTGAAGGCTGCCTTTACCAAAGAGAGCGATATCTTTGCCGAAAACAATGTCCTGTATATCGATCCGATTCTGAATTTGCAGGATGAGAGGATGTGTGCAGACCAGATGTTCAAGGCGTGGGGGCCCGTGCTCGGCCTTAGCCGGGAGGAGAATGAGCGGGCCCTGGCGGCTGGTTTTGCGGCGTTGCACGAGTGCGAGGCGGGAATCCGCCGGCAGGCTCGGGAGACGCTCGACCAGCTGGAACGCGAGGACCGCATCGGCATCGTGATGCTGGGCCGCGTTTATCACCATGATCCCGGCTTGAATCACGAGATTATGGAGGAGTTTCAGAAGCTGGGGTACCCGGTCTTCTCGCAGAGCACGCTGCCGCTGGATGAGGATCTGCTCGATCGCCTCTTTGGAGAGGAGGTGCGCGCGGGGCTTATCACGCATCCTCTGGATATCAGCGATGTGTGGAAGAACCGCTACTCCACCAGCACGAATCACAAGGTCTGGGCGGCGAAGTTCACGGCCCGCCATCCCAATCTTGTCGCGCTTGAGGTGTCGAGCTTCAAGTGCGGCCACGACGCTCCTATCTATGGAGTCATCGAGGGCATTATCGAACAGTCGGGAACGCCGTACTTCTCGTTCAAGGATCTGGACGAGAACAAACCGTCGGGATCGATCCGCATTCGGGTTGAGACGATCGACTATTTCCTTCGGCGCTACCGCGAGGACATCGTCAAGCGGCGGAAGGTTGAGGGCGATATCGAAGCGCAGTTGGTTGCACTTGAGCAATCGCTGCGCAGCCAAGGCCGGGATCAGTTTGAAATGGCGATTGCCGGGGATTGATTTTTAGAGGGGGGGTACCCCCCTCCACCCCCCGGGTATTTTGGGCGTAAATTATTTGTATTCTTCGGGTTACAGGGTGTTGGTGTCTGCAAAATATTCATAATAAACGGGTTACTCGCAAAATATTACAAACAAACGGGTTGTTGGTGAAAATCGGCCTCTTAAATGAATCTGCCCCGACGTGGGTGTCGGGGCTTTTCCAGTTTGGTCTTTCTTTTAATTCTATATATCCAGTATAGCGAATTGAGCCTAACTAAAATGCCACGGGTATGTCGTTGAACAGAAACAGGTTGAGTGGTTTTGGGCTTGACATGCGATTTTGCTGAGGAAATTGAAGAAATTATTTTTTGAGGACTGGTTAGGGCGGCAGCACCGGCAAAGGCAACAGCAGGTGCAAAAGCAAATGCGGGGGTTCTTCCCCTTCGACTCCGCTCAGGGTCAGAATGACAGGCACATAGGATACCGAGAGACGAAGACGAGCGATTTTGCTCTGGTGACAGCCTCTTTGCTTTGCGCGTACAAGGCAGACGGTTGTTGAAACGGTTTGGCTCCTTCTTTCACTATGCGGTGAATGGAATTGACGAAACGTTCAAAAAGGAGCCTAGCCATGCCGATCGGAACTGCTACCGTCCATGCTGCCGTTGACGGCGCAACGAATCACAACCATGCTGTCGACAAGAGAAGCTCGATTGGCGAGTGGGAGGTACACTCCTGGGGAAATGGCAGGGTTCCCGGGATGGCCGCTCTCAGCGCGATTGCGACCCTGCAGTTGGGCGCGACTCTGGCTGAAGACCCGGCAGACAGTATGACCTTGAACCTAGCAGCGGAGTATCTGACCAGCGCGCTGGCGTACCAACTCAAGGCTTTGCAGCAGAAACTGGCTGCACGGTAGAGTTCTAAGGGTTCTTACCCGACCGGTAAAAAAGCAGATTTCTCCACTCCGCTAGGCTCCGGTCGAAATGACACTCGAAATGACACATTGATGTATTAGCAATAATTGGAGATTCAGGACACTCGAGACGCGGCAACGCGAAGATCCCGGTGGTCCAATTATTTTGCCCGTCCTCCTGATTATGTGGATGGATACTCCACGCGAACGATCTTGCAATCGACCTTTTTGCCTTTAGGGGTTCTGATTGTGGCTCTGTTTTCGTCGATTTCGTACTTAATGTCGCTGCCGACGACGAAATCGGTGGCGTTTATGGGTTTCTTCGGGTTGGTGCGGCAGGTGTACTGCTGGCCTGCTGACTGGAAGAAGAGATCGTAGGCCTGATATTTGGCGTCTTTGTCGATGGTTCCTACTGGCTGGGAGTCTTTCAGTGTGGTTGAGCCTATGATCTTCGAGGCCAATGCAGAGACTGCCATGGCCAGGATGAGAGCTGCGGTCAGGGTGACTTTGTGCATGGTTCCCCCCTTGCACGCCATTGTACGCGGAGTAGCAAAACCGCTGTGCATATCGAGGTCTTATCGTGGCTGTTGGGTGCTTTTTTGTGGTTTTATCGTGGTGGTTAAGTGCGGTGCAGGGAGCGGTTCGCGGCGAGCGCAAAATGCCCACCTTAGGCGCACGGAAATAATTTTCTCGCCATGGACGATGATTGGGGTTAGAATCCTCTGCGCTTCGCAGGAGCAAACATTCGCACAGTCCAAACTGCAAACAGACGAAGCTGGAGACAGATAAGTGACTATGAGTGTGACACTGCGCCGGCCAATTCCTCTATTTGCCTTCTCGGCACTGACTCTGTGCCTGACCTCCTGCGGTGGATCCAGTTCAACGCCGCCGCCGCCGGCTGCGATCTCGGTCTCTTTGAATGCTCCTCCGACATCACTCACCGCCGGTGGCACCGCCAGCCTGACCGCCACGGTGTCCAACGATAGTAAAGGTGGAGGGGTGACCTGGACGGTTACCTGCGCCAGCTCACCGTGTGGCTCCTTCAATCCCACCAGTACCGCGAGCGGGGTTGCGACTACTTACACAGCACCGGCCTCTCCGAGCACTGTGACGGTTACCGCGACCTCGGTCTCCGATACCACGAAGTCCGCCTCAGCCACCGTCACCATCACGCCGCTTGCCATCTCGGTGACCTTGAATTCTCCGCCCACTTCGCTCGCCGTCAGCGCAACTGCCAGTCTTACCGCGGTTGTGGCCAATGACAGCAAAAATGGCGGGGTCACCTGGTCGGTCACCTGCGGCGGTTCGCCGTGCGGTTCCTTCAGTCCCACCAGTACTGCAAGCGGCGCCGCAAGTACCTATACGGCGCCGGCCACAGTTCCTACTGGGAATACTGTGACGGTTACCGCGACCTCGGTCTCCGATACCACGAAGTCCGCCTCAGCCACCGTCACCATCACTCCCCCACCGCCGCCTGGGCTCTCGGTGGCTTTCAATCCTCAGCCGCCGGCATCGCTCACCGTTGGTGCGACTACAAGCCTGACGGCGGTTGTCAGCAATGACAGCAAGAACGGCGGGGTCACGTGGTCGGTCACCTGCGGCAGCTCACCGTGCGGCTCCTTCAGTCCGACCAGCACAGCGAGCGGCGCGGCGACTACTTATACGGCTCCGGCCACAGTTCCAACTCCGGGGACGGTGACTATCACCGCGACCTCGGTCACCGACACCACAAAGTCGATTTCAGCCACCGTTGCCATTGCAGCCCTTCTTGGTGACGGGACATACGTCTATCACGTTGCCGGCCAGGATGCCCCGGCTAATCTTGCGGCAGGCCCGTACTTTGTCGTTGGCGCCTTCACTGTGAAGGGCGGGGTCATCACCGGCGGAGAACAGGACTTCCGCGACTTCAATAACAAATTCACCGACAACCTGGTTGCCTCCGGCTGCAGCATCACCCGAGCCGGCGGCAATATTCAGATCACACTCGCCACGGCCAACACTAAAGTCGGCGCCAATGGGATTGAAGTGCTGCGCGGCGCGGCGGTATCGAGCTCACGTGTGCTGATCTCGGAGTTTGATGCTCTGGCTGCCGCTACCGGATCGGCCGATCTCCAGACCAGCGCCGCTACTCCGTCTGGAGGATATGCTTTTGCTCTCTCCGGCCTGGATGAATTGACAACTCCGAGTATGTTGGTGATCGGAGGCGTGCTGAATTTCAACGCAGGCGCTTTGGTGGTCACCGGCAGCGTATACGACTATAACGACGGCGGCACGACCATTGGCCAGGCACAGCTCTTCAGCTCCGGCTCAGTCAATACTCCGGACGCTTTTGGGCGGGTTACCTTCAGCCTCACAACCGCTAGCACGTCAGCAGTACCTGCTTTTGTTTTGACGGGATATATTGTCGGCACCAACCAGATCCAGCTCGTGGAAAGTCAGACCGACACGCTGGGCGCAGACCTGGGCGGGGTCGCATTGGGCCAAGGGAAGAATACGGGGAGCTTCAACCAGGCCGGTCTTGCCAACACGACGTACGTCCACAGCAGCTCGGGAGAACTTTCCAACAAAAATCTGATTACTCTTGCGGGACAATTCTCCTTCAGCTCCGCCGGCAACGTCTCCGGCCAGCTGGCTCTGAATGATGGGATCAACTTCGGCGCCAGCACCATCAGCGGCGTGACCTCCGTTGTTGATCCTACGGGTCGCGTCACTCTCCAGGGCGTGAACACCTCGGTCACCGGCCTGGGACCCTTTGTCATTCAGCTTTACCTTGATGGAAATGGCAATGCGCTGGAACTTGGCGTCGACAGCTTCGAGGCGACGCAGGGTGTTGCTTACGCGCAAAATGCCCCGCCAACCGACTTCGAAGGCACCTACGCCATCGCCGGCCAGGGATATCTGCCCAATCCCAATGGAGCAGCGCCGGCCTGGGGCGCGGTTGGTCCTGTGACGGTCAACTCCGATGCGTTCAGTGGATTCACCGATTACTCCATTGAGGGAACCATTCCAACGTCCGGTGTCACTCTTACCGGCACTGAGACCAATTCGACTCAGCTTCTGTCGCTCACTGGGCTCAACGGGACGGGCTTTACTACGGCAAATAGCTATGGGTACTATCCCATCGACAGTAAGCGGGTGTTGGCCATTGAGATTGATGGCAATCAGTTAGGCCTGCTGCAATTGGAGAGTGTGAGCCATTGAGAGACGGAGTCCCTGGATCAGAATCTAACCGCCTACCTTACGGCGTAGCGATTTCCAACTGCTCTACCTTTTGGACCTGAATGAGCAGGCTCGTCATACGCTTCAAAGTCAGATTTGCCATTCGGATATATCGCAAAACTTTATCGGGATTGTTCCGATCCTGTTCCATGAGATAAGCCAAATTGACCAGGACTTCGACTGAGTTGACCATGTCAATCGGTATTACCGTTGAGACGGAGTTTGGTTGGCTCATGCTGTTCGCCGATCGGAGTGGAGGTCACGATTCCCCAGCAGTGAATGGGTATAGAACATTGGCGGTCCTGTCTGGCTTTTAAGCAGGTAGCGCATCTGCAACCGACTCCCCGATGTAACTGTCCATAGCCTGGCTTAGCTGGGAATCTATCTCGTCTGCGATCGTCATCACGCTAACCAGCAGCACACTGAAATCGATGGTTGCCAGATTCTTCTGCAATGTGTCAAAGATGCAGACCTGCAACATCCGGGACTCTTCCACTAACATGGCTGCGGAATAGCCCTGCCTTTGCCGATTGATTCCATGATCTGTCGCCGCCTTTGATACGAGTTCCTTGCTCCCAATCGGCCTATCAGATTTGAGGCGAGACACCAGATCCCTAAAAACCTGTGGCAGATGACAGGTGCGCTGTTCGTAGGTCATCGAAATCGCCATCACCTTTTTGTCGGCCTTGATGCGGCCATACCATGCCCGAACGGTGTCCTCCACCGAGCGTTGCAGGATCTCCCCGACAGACTCCACCACCTGTGGAGGAGGCGCTCCTGTCTTCAGCCTCTGCTTAATCGCCTCGACGAGCGCCATGACCTCCATCGGCTTTACCAGAATCTGATCGGTCTGCTGCAAGATGGCACGAGCCGCTGCCTCCATCTCCGGAAAACCGGTCAACACCATCGTGACAGCCTTGGGATTGGAGTGACGCATCGCGCTCACAACGGTTAACCCATCACCTGCCCCAGGCATATGAAGATCGGTCAGCAGCACGTCGAAGACCGTTGAGTTGATATGATTCAGAGCTTCTGAGACGTTGGCTGCCGTGGTTACCGCGAAGCCGTCCTGCTCTAATATCTTGCACAGGCTGTAGCGTACGATTTCGTCATCATCCACAAGCAAAATCCTGGTCTTGGTCATTACACACCTCAAGCGCACACTGACACGTGCGCAAATGTAAGCATCTCACTTCGGAAATCCTTGATCTGCGCTGTTTTGCTCATACTGTGCACCTTATTTCTGCGAAACTAAATGAGCATGCCTAACTCACTCAAGCGTCTTCGAGATCGAATTGCAGATGCCCAACACGATATCGAGTCCATCGAAATCCACATCGTCAAGCAGGACGAGTCTTCGACCTCGGCGGAACTAGTCCAGGGCTTGCGTGGACTTCAGGAGATGTACCAAAAACGTATCGTCAAACTGGATGCAGAGATTACCTCCTACCAGACTGAAAAGAAAACGACTTGAGAGGCACATCAGAATGTGGGCAGCTCCGCGGGCGGTCTTCCCAGATCACTTCTCGGACGGCCCCAAAAGTGGAGCACTTGTAGCATTTTCTTCGGCCGGTTGGTCATGCAGGATCACATTGAGCAGCGATTTGTGAACCTGGATGCGACCGTTGTATTCAATGAAGCCCATCTTGCGAAAGCGATTCATGAAGAAACTGACGCGAGAGCGAGTGGTCCCGATCATATACGCGAGGGTTTCCTGCGTTATCGGAGGAATCAACGTCTGCTGTTCGCCCGGTTGGCCGAACTCAGCCATCAATAAAAGGATTCGGGCTAGACGCTTCTCGCTGGAGTTGAAGAGCTGATCGACGAGGTCGGCCTGAATGCGCATGCTGCGGGTCAACAGGTATGCCATGAATACATCAGCAAGAGCGTGCTCTTGATGCATCACGCGGATCATCTCACGCCGTTCAATCTTGAGCGCGGTACAGTCGTTAACCGCCGATGCGGTCGCCAAACGCAGGCCTTCCACGGACGCAATTGACTCTTCACCAACGAAGTCGCCTGCGGACAGGAGAGTGATCGTGGCTTCTTTGCCGGCGCTGGAGACAACAGTGAGTTTTGCGCGGCCATGCTGAAGATAGAAGACGGAGTCGGCTGGATTTCCCTGGGCGAAGAAGGTCTGCTTGGTCTTTACTTGGACGATTTTTCGTCCTATTCCTGATGTATTCAGAAAGCTCTGAACATCGAATTCGATGGCTGATGGATCGGTCATCGCGCTGCCTCGTATTTCTCGGCAAGAATGGAAGGCGGTTTACAGCGGTTCATCACCCGTCAATTAGATGCCTTGGACAGGCTTTATGTCGTATGCCTGACATTATAAACCTGTATCGGTACTTGAAGGGGTAGAGAGTGCGCCCCGGCTCTATCCAGCCAGCCCATCGTTGGCGTGATCGAAGCGGCCTCTAAAGGGGCACGTTGTCATGGGCGCAACAGGATACGCGCCTTTATTGAAGACAAGCTAATCCGTCCACCCGCCAGCCAGATCCAGAGCAAGACGACAAGAAGGTATGCCCCTGCGTTGAAGTACGACCACAACAAAAAGGCATGCGCATTGTGGTGAAAGGCAGCGAGGCTTCTGGCTGCCTGTGACAGAATTCCGGCCGCTCCAATGCCCGCTAATCCAGCAAGCACAGATTGTCGCCAGCGACTGAGCCGGACGGTAAGAGACCACGCGAATAGCTGCACGAAAAGAAAGCCGGTGAAGATGGTTCCACGGTCCACCGGTATCTGAGAGTGAGCCGGAAGAACGACGGCGACAATAACGGTGAGGGCGGCAGAGAGCAGAAAGAAGATCGGGACCAGAAGGGCGCGCGGAAGAAGCGACTTCGCGCCAAAACGCAGAATCACGCGGGCCAACTCGATGGCGACTGCGATCTGCAGCAGGAGATCAAGCAGAGAGAGTCCGGTATAGAGACTGGCATAGGCTGCGCGGGAGAGATGAGTGAAGAGTGTGAACAACAGGATGGAGCGAATGGCGTAGAAGCAGAGGAGAACCGTGAACAGCCATAGTTGTGAGGCCATTCTCCGGGTAAACAGGAGGAACAGCAGCACGAGCTGCAAAACGAGGCCGAACATCAGGAGCGTGCTGTTAATTGCTGACACAGGAGGTCCCCCTAGTCGGTGTCGGGCGGTGTAAGGTCGTGTTTGGCTTTGAAGTACTTCGCATTGAAGATGACGGAGATTGGATTGTAGGGCTGTGGTGTCTGGTGTAGTCGAAGCAATCGGCGAAATCGTCGGCGGCGGCATCCCGCTGGCCTAGATTGGGCAGATTAAAGACCTCTTCGGTATATCGCAGAAAGCCGCTGAACTCGTGCGTCTGGTGAGAGATGTACCCGTGACGCGCATAGGGCGACACGATGATGAGAGGCACCCGAAACCCTAAACCCATCGTGTCGATCTGGGGAGAATTGACGTGATCGTACCAGCCTCCCCAGTCATCCCAGGTGATGAAGATCACCGTGGAGTCCCAGAAGGGACTGGCGCCAATCGCATTGGTGATCGACGCGACCCAGTCCGGCCCCTCTGCGGTAAGGCCCGGGCCTGCATGATCGGAGTAGCTAGCCGCCGGCACGATCCAGGTTACCTGCGCGAGTTGACCGGCTTCGATGTCTGTCAGGACCTGCGTGGGCGGCGAGATGACGTTGGAGGTCCAGTCCGGGCCGAAACGGATGTGATGAATGGCTTGAAATGCGGACCAGATGTCACCGCTGGTGTTCAGGGCGGGAGCGTAGTACTTCCATGTGATCGATTTTGCGTCGAGCACGTCGCCCATCGTCTGATAGTCGAAGCAGGGATAGACACCGGGGAGATCGGTGCCGTTTGGCCCGATCAGAGCGACGCGCGTGGTGGCGGTTGCGTCGCAGCCCCAGGTGCCGTCCGGGTTCTCATCCGCGTCGGCTGATTGTCCGGCAATCATGTACTGATGAGCGGGAAAGCTGGGACCGGTATTCGACTGAAACATGCGGTCGCCAAAGGTGAAGGTCTTGGCCAGCGTCCAGTAGGGCACCGTCTCCGCTTGAGGAACGTAGGCGTAAGGGAGATTGGGTATGGGATAGCTTTTTGCATGAGCGAAATCATCCAGAGCTCCGTTGTCCCAAGCCGTGTACCAGGCGATATGACTATGGTCGACGTCCGTTCCCTGCTCAAAGGGAACTGGCTGGAGAGTGACGACTGACCTTTGCTCATTCCCGACGAAACTGTATCCGCTCCGGGGAAGCCGTTGAACAGGTTATCGACGGTGCGGTTCTCCTGCATGATGACGACGATGTGCTTGATGGTGGTTGCATTGGTTGGAACGGGCATTGGTGCAGGTGTAGGAGCAGGGGTGGAAACTCCCTTCCCGCATCCAGCAAGGAAGACTACGGCAGAGAGCAAGACAAGAGTCCGGGGACGAAACATGATTTTCTCGCGCGATGCGCGGCATCGTTATCGAACAAGACACGATCCATAGGGATTTGTTGCTCGTCGCGGCGAGGTAATTTTTCCGGCGATGCAATAGGAACGCGGATCTGTCCGGCCACTATGGGCTAGAATGGGCTGCGATGGCATTCAGGTTTCAAGGTGTTGACTTCCTCGAGTTCGATTCCCTGCTCTCGGAAAATGAACTTCTCGTCCGCAACAGCACACGCGCATTTATTGAAGACAAGCTGATTCCGATTATTGAGCAGTGCAACCGTGATGGGCGCTTTCCGCAGGAGCTGGTGCGGCCGATGGGGGAGCAGGGCTACTTCGGCGCGACGCTGGAGGGGTATGGCTGCGCCGGGATCAACAACGTTGAATACGGCCTGCTTACGCAGGAGCTGGAACGCGGTGACTCGGGCATACGCAGCTTCGTCAGCGTGCAGTCGGCGCTGGTGATGTATCCCATCTATACTTTTGGGTCGGAGGAGCAGAAGAACTTCTGGCTGCCGAAGATGGCTACGGGAGAGAAGCTGGGTTGCTTCGGGCTGACGGAGCCGGACTTCGGCTCGAACCCTGGCGGGATGCGTACACGGGCGCGCAAGGATGGCGGCGACTATATTCTGAACGGCGAGAAGATGTGGATCACGTCGGGGAGTATTGCCGACGTTGCGGTGATCTGGGCGAAGGTGGAGGAGCCGGGGGTTGCGGCGGAGAACTGGCGGGTTCGCGGGTTTCTGGTGGAGACGGACAGGCCGGGGTTTTCTGCCCATGATGTGAAGGGCAAGTGGTCGCTGCGGGCGTCGGTGACGTCGGGGCTGTCGATGCAGGAGGTAAGGGTGCCGGCGGCGAATGTGCTGCCGAAGTCCGATGGGCTGAAGTCTCCGCTGATGTGCCTGAGCCAGGCGAGGTACGGGATTAGTTGGGGGGCGATTGGGGCGGCGATGGCTTGCTACGACATGGCGTTGCAGTATGCCAAGGAGCGGAAGCAGTTTCGCGATCAGCCGATTGCGAGCCATCAGCTGGTGCAGGAGAAGCTGGCGTGGATGATAACGGAGATCACGAAGGCTCAGCTGCTGGCGCTGCAGGTGGGCCGGCTGAAGGACCAGGGGAAGGCGGCTTTTCAGCATATTTCGATGGCGAAGAAGAATAATGTGTGGATGGCGCTGGAGTGTGCGCGGATGGCTCGGGACATTCTGGGGGCGGCTGGGATTTCGGACGAGTACCCGGTTATGCGGCACATGATGAATCTTGAGTCGGTGAAGACGTATGAGGGGACTCATGATATTCATACGCTGATTATTGGGCAGAGTGTTACTGGGATTTCGGCGTTTTGAGAGGGTTTCGAGCCAATTTGGAGTTGGTCTAAAGGGAAAGGGCACTGCAACAGCAACAGCAAAAACGAAATACAGGGGTTCTTCCCCTTCGACTCCGCTCAGGGTCAGAATGACAACTTTTCTTATTCCACTACAGCATTTGAAGCTGCCCCATGCTCTGCCTTGGATGACTGGATGTTGCGCGTGATGCGATGAGCCTGATAGCCTCGTGTGCCATGGAACTGCAGATCAGCATGATTCCTTCGCCAGACGATCCTCCGTGGAGGAGCGATGACTATCAGTCGGAGCTTCGCAACCTTGGGGTGGCGCTCAGAGCCGATGGGCTGGAGGTTCGCGAGGTTGGCAACCTGCCGGTCCGTGAGGGGTGCGTTGCCTGCATCTCGGGAGAGTGGAGGGTCAGGCTTGGCGACAGGGTTGGCCCGGCGCTGAAGGCTCCGGTTGGCTCGTGGTTGCAGGCTCGGCGTGGCCGCACTGTGCGGTTGACGATTGGGGAGACGGAGGCAGATGTGCGAACCGTCGATGAGCTCGTCAGTGTGATCAAGATTGCCAAGTCGTACGAGGAGGTCTCGGAGAATGATGCCTGACCGGCGTCAATTTCCGAGGTTTCGAGATGGCAGCTCACAAAGGTGTTCGTCTTGGGATACCCATCTTTCGATCAGCGTTAGAATGAATATGGTATTGTGATTTCGTTCGTGAAACTTCAAAAGTTTCACCCGGGGGAGTACAACAGATGGCGACAGAACACGTCGCTCTGGCAGCCGGTGCCGAAGGCGGCACGTCGGTCAAGCCGGACACGCAGCAGCACTCTTCGCAAGGCAACATCGTCAACGACTTCAGCATTCAGATCGCGACCGTCAACGGATCGGGATCGCAGTCAGCCAACCTGGTTCTGCTTAAGTCGATCTTCCGGATGGGCATTCCGGTCAGCGGCAAAAACCTCTTTCCTTCGAACATCGCCGGGCTGCCGACGTGGTACACGATTCGCGCCAGCAAGGATGGCTATGTGGCTCGCAAGAAGGAGATCGACATCCTGATTGCGATGAATGCCGAAACCGCGAAGGAGGATATGCTTTCGTTGCCTCCCGGTGCGGCGGCGATTTACGAGGAGACGGCTAATCTGCAGCAGTTTCGCGAGGATGTGGCCTGCTATCCGGTGCCGTTCGACAAGCTGACGGCAGCGGTTTGCCCTGAGGCGAAGCTGCGCAAGCTGGTCAAGAATATGATCTACGTCGGCGTCGCCGCGCAGCTGCTGAAGATGGATATGGCGGCGGTTGAAGCGGCGTTGCGCAAGCAGTTCGCTAAAAAAGTGAAGGCCGCGGACCTGAACTGGGCGGCGGTGCAGGCGGGATACGACTACTCCGCGGCGACCTTCACCAAGAGCGTTCCCTTTGTGCTGGAGGCGATGAACGCGACTGAGGGCAAGATCATTATTGATGGGAACGCCGCCGCAGCGCTGGGCTGCATCTTTGCCGGCTGCACAGTGGCGATGTGGTATCCGATTACACCTTCCTCGTCATTGGTGGAGAACTTTATTGACTATGCCAAGCGTTACCGCATCGAAGAGAACGGCAAGGCGACCTTCGCAGTGGTACAGGCAGAGGACGAACTGGCGGCGATTGGAGCGGTGTTTGGAGCAGGTTGGGCTGGCGCGCGTGCAATGACGGCGACTTCGGGTCCGGGTATTTCGCTGATGGCGGAGTTTGCCGGGCTTGGTTACTACGCTGAGTTGCCGGGAGTCATCTTCGATGTGCAGCGTACTGGGCCTTCGACCGGCATGCCGACTCGCAATCAGCAGGGCGATCTGCTCTCCGTTGCGTTTCTGTCGCATGGAGATACGAAGCATGTCATGCTGATTCCGGGCAGCGTCAAGGAATGCTTTGAGATGGCGCAGGCTGCCTTCGACCTGGCTGAGCAGTTGCAGACGCCGGTGTTTGTCATGTCCGACCTCGACCTGGGCATGAACAACTGGATGTCTGAGCCATTCGCTTATCCCGACAAGCCGCTGAATCGCGGCAAGGTTTTGAGTGCTGAGGAGCTTACGAAGCTTGGCGGATTCGCTCGCTATAAGGATGTGGACGGCGATGGCATTGGCTATCGCACGCTGCCGGGTACGGACCATCCCATGGCGGCCTACTTCACGCGCGGCAGCGGCCACAACGAGAAGGCCCAGTACACTGAGCGGCCGGACGACTACTTCAACAATATGGAGCGGCTGGCCAAGAAGTTTGAGACGGCACGTTCTCTGGTTCCGCGGCCTGAAGTCGTCCAGACCGGCAAAGCCAGGATCGGTTTGATTGCCTTTGGCACGTCCGACTTTGCGACGCGGGAGAGCCGCGATCAGCTGAAGAAGGAATATGGGCTGGACACGGATTATCTGCGGCTGCGCGCCTATCCCTTCTCGCGCGAGGTGCAGGAGTTTGTTGCATCGCATGAGCGGGTGTATGTGATCGAGCAGAATCGCGATGCGCAGATGCTGAGCCTGCTGAAGCTGGATCTACCGGCGGAAGAGATTGTAAAGCTGCGCAGTATTCGCCACTTCAACGGACTGCCGATCGATGCGCGCTCCGTCACCGATGACCTGGTCACGCAGGAAGGAATCTAAATGGGAACCACACCTGTCACCTCTACTCCTGTGGAAGCTCCTAAGCCCGCAGTCAAGACGAACCGGATTGGGCTTCAGGTCCTTGATTACCGCGGCGGCAAGACGACGTTGTGCGCCGGCTGCGGCCACAATGCGATCTCTGAACGCATTATTGATGCTTTTTACGACATGGGTGTTCAACCCGAGCGCCTGATGAAGCTCTCCGGCATTGGCTGCTCGTCCAAGAGCCCGGCCTACTTCATGAGCCGTTCGCACTCCTTCAACAGCGTCCATGGGCGCATGCCTTCGGTCGCGACAGGCGCGTTGCTGGCCAACCACACCATGAAAGCGCTGGGCGTCAGCGGCGACGGCGACACCGCTTCGATTGGGATGGGGCAGTTCGTCCATCTGTTGCGGCGCAACCTTCCGATGATCTATGTCGTCGAGGACAACGGGGTTTATGGGCTGACCAAAGGGCAGTTTTCCGCGACCGCCGACATCGGCTCCAAGCTGAAGACGGGCGTAATCAACGATCTGCCGGCGATCGATATCTGCTCGCTCGCGATTCAACTGGGCGCGACGTTTGTGGGACGGTCCTTCTCCGGCGACAAGAAGCAGTTGCTTGCCATGCTGAAGGCTGCCATTGCGCACAACGGCACGGTGCTTCTCGATGTGATCTCGCCCTGTGTTACGTTCAACGATCACGAGGGTTCGACCAAGAGCTACAAGTACATGCAGGAGCACGAGGAGGCGATCTCCGAGGTGGGGTTTGTGCCGCATTTTCAGGAGATCGACGTCGAGTACGATCCTGGCACGACGATCAATGTGCAGATGCATGATGGCAGCCAGCTGCGCCTCCGCAAACTGCATGAGGACTTCGATCCAACCGATCGGATCGCCGCAATTTCAGCGCTTATGACGGCACACGCCAAACAAGAGGTGCTGACCGGCGTCTTTTACGTCGATACGCAGAAGCCCAGCTTTACCGAGATACTGAACCTCGTCGATGAGCCTTTGGGCACCCTGCCGGATGAGCGAGTCAGGCCGAGCCGTGCTGTGCTGGACGATGTGATGCAGCGGTTGATGTAATCGGCCGCATTCCGGCAGTCAGATATCGCCACAGAAACAACAAGCCCTAGACAACCGTTCGGGGGCTTTCTTGTACAAGAAAAAGGAAGAAGATCAGAACCTGACCGCCCTATTTGCCGGAATGTTCAGCCTTAGCATCCGGTTCTGGAAAATCGGTGTCGGCATCCTTCAACATTTCGTCTTGATCGCGGTGACCCAGTTGGCCGCTGAGGGAACCGTGTTGGGCACGACGCTCTCCATCCGGGCGCTGAGTGTCGTCTTCTACTGCGCCCTTGCGCATTCCTTCGTCTGGGCGAGCCGCCGCGGAGTCGGTCATTACGTTCTCCTGAACTTCGGTGATAGGAGGTTTGATAGTGATATCGAGCTGGCAGGTTGGCTGAGGCAATCAGAAAAGATGGGCCGGCCTGAGTTCTCGAACGTATGGCGTCGCATGTACACCGCTCTAAACTGGCGGATTTGACGTGCGAACGTCGTCGGGGTGGCGTAATCTGTTGCCAGATAAAAAGCGGAAAAAAGCAGATTTCGAATATTTATGAATTCAAACTTCGTCGACATCTACAGGCCCATCGCCATTCTAATGGTGGCGGCCATCGGTTTCGCCATCTCTCCGCTGGTGATGGCGTGGCTCTGGTCAAAGAAGTTTTCTCTCCGCAAGCCGGGGCCAGTGAAGAACGCGACGTACGAGTGCGGACTCGAATCGAAGGACGATGCCTTCATTCGCTTCAGGCCGGAATATTACCTGTATGCCATTGTCTTTTTGATCTTCGATGTGGAAGCTATTTTCCTGTTGCCGTTCGCCGTGGCCTTTACCGGCCTGACCGTCGGCGCATCGATCGCTATGTTGATCTTTCTGTTGTTACTGGTCGAGGGACTGGTCTGGACTTGGCGAAAGGGCATCTTAACCTGGGTATAGTCAATGGATTCTGAACTGAAGATCGAGTTGAGCCGCCAAGGAATTTTCACCACCACCCTGGAAGAACTTTACAACTGGGGGCGGAGGAGTTCGGTGTGGCCGCTGACCTTCGGCCTAGCCTGCTGCGCGATCGAAATGATCGCGACTACCATGGCCCGCTATGATCTGGCGCGGTTTGGCGCGGAGGTCTTCCGGCCCTCGCCACGGCAGGCGGATTTGATGATTGTTGCCGGCACCGTAACAAAGAAGATGGCCCCGCAGGTGGTGCGGCTCTACAACCAGATGCCGGAGCCGAAGTATGTGATTGCGATGGGCGCGTGTGCGATCTCCGGCGGGCCGTTCAAGCAAGGCTATAACGTGCTGAAAGGGATCGATCGTTATATTCCTGTGGACGTGCATATTCCCGGCTGTCCTCCGCGTCCCGAGGCGCTGATCGACGCGTTTATCCTGTTGCAGAAGAAGATCGATGCACAGTCGCTTACGGGAGCGGACAGGCCGCGGTATCTGGATGCGGATGAGCCGAGCGAATTCGTTGTCCCGGAGTACGGGGCACACGATCTTGAGCCGCCGAAGAACGTCAAACTGTGGAACATCATCTACAAAAACGCTCCAAATGGGCCGAATACGACGGGTGAAGATGGACCTGGAAAAAATTAAATCCGATATCGAAGCGGCTGTCCCGGGTTGCCGGTTGCAGATCGTTCTGAACGGCAGCCCCTCCGGCCAGCATTCCCTGTTACTCGATCGGGAGCATGCATTCGAGGTTGCAAAGTTTTTGCGCGACGATCCGGAACTCCGTCTCGATTATTGTTCGAACGTTACTGGCGTGGACTGGCTGGATACGGAGACTTCAGAAAAAGTGAAGGTGAAAAAGCTGGTGGACGGCGTAGAGCAGGAGGTTGACGAGGTTCGGAAGACGCGGACCCTGGGTTATCTGGAAGCCGTCTATCACCTGTATTCGATGGAGAAGAAGCATGGGCCGGTCGTCGTCCGGTTGCGCACGGAAAACCGGGGTGACCAGGTCAGTCTGCCATCGCTCACTCCTGTGTGGCGGAGCGCGGAGTTTCAGGAGCGTGAGATCTTCGACCTCTACGGGATTATCTTCGAAGGCCATCCCGATCTGCGGAGAATTCTGATGTGGGACGAATTCGAAGACCACCCCATGCGCAAAGACTATGTGGAACCAAATGACTACGAATATGAGCCGACACCGCATGACGCCGTGCTTGAAAAGTCGAAACAAGCGCGCGCGATAGAGGGACAACGATGATTCGACGTTTGCAATGGGCCCAGGAATGGAAATGATTGCACCCGAAGTTCAGGGGATGGCTAGAGACGCCGGGACTGGCCGCGGCGAAGACGCATTGCTTGAGCTTTCCCTGGGGCCGCACCATCCGTCGACGCATGGCGTATTTCGCATGGACGTTACGCTAGATGGCGAGCGCGTGGTGAAACTCAAACCGGTCTTTGGCTACCTGCATCGCAACCACGAAAAAATTGCTGAGACGGCGTCCTACCTCGGCTCGATGCCCTATACCGACCGGCTGGATTACATTGGCTCGCTTACCAATAACTGGGCATACGCGCTCGCTGTCGAGAAGCTGGCCGGAATACAGGTGCCGGAACGCGCCGAGTATATTCGCGTGATTACGGCAGAGTTGACGCGGCTGCAGAACCACGCCTCCACGATTGGCTTTTTGACGCAGGAGATGGGCGCTAGCGGCTCGCCCCTGATGTACTCCTTCCGCGAACGCGAAAAGATTCTCGACCTGTTCGAGTCGCTGACGGGCTCGCGCATGATGTGCAATTACATGCGCTTCGGCGGCTGCCGCGTTGACCTGCCCACAGGCTGGCTGGATCAGACCAGAAAAGTAGTCGCGGAGTTTCCGCGGTTTCTTGATGAGTTTGAACGTTTGCTCGCCGGTAACGAGATTCTGCTGGCTCGCACCCAGGGTGTTGGCGTGTTATCCAAAGAACTCGCAATTCAAGCCGGGGTTACCGGGCCGATACTGCGTGCTTCCGGGGTCAACTACGACATCCGCAAGGTGGATAGATACGGCATCTACGACCGGTTTGACTTCAGAGTACCCCTTGGCGAGCACGGCGATGTTTACGATCGCTACATGGTCCGCATGCTCGAGATGCGCGAGTCCGTGAAGATACTGAACCAGGCGCTGCGCGATATTCCTTCGGGCCCGATCATGGATACGAAGACGAAGATCCGCGGGTTTCGCCCCAAGGCGGGGGAGGCTTATGGACGGATCGAATCGCCGAAGGGCGAACTCGGGTTCTTTCTGATCAGCGACGGATCTGCCAACCCGTATCGCTATCGGGTGCGTCCGCCGAGCTTGATCAACCTTACCGTCCTGGAAGACATGTGCCTTGGGTCCAACGTGTCGGATACGATTGTCATCTTTGGCACTATCGATATTGTGCTGGGCGAAGTGGATCGGTAGACTGCCGATGCAGGAGATAAGTCTAGATTTGCGTTGTCGAAAGATTGCATTGGAATCTTTTACGTAAAGGGCGGGTACATGCTGGGCGAAGGCATCGCGAAAGGTTTTGTGGAGACGGCCAGGAATTTCCTTGGCAGCTACTTCAGCAAAGACCGCCTGACGACCGTGCAATTTCCAGAGGAACGTGCGCCGCAGATCGAGGCGACGCGAGACTTTCCCTTTCTTGTCTACGATGGCGACGATTGGCAGGCTGGGATGCGCTGCGTGGGCTGCCAGATCTGCGAGAAAGAATGTCCGCCGAAATGCATCTACATCGAAAAGAGCAAGGATAAAAAGCCGGACGCGGTTGGCAAGCCGCAATTTTATCCGGCGGTCTTCAATATTGATGTCTCCGTCTGCATGAGTTGCCAGATTTGCGTCGAAGTCTGTCCGTTTGAAGCTATCAAGATGGACACCGAATTTGAGTTGAGCACGGATGACCGCTTCGGCGGACTGCTCTGGGACAAGGCGCGGTTGTCCAAATCCAACGAGTATTACCGCAAGGTCCATCCCACCGATGCAGCGGTTTCGGATGCGATTCTCGCGGAGGAAAAGGCCAAGGCTGAAGCCAAAGCGAAGGCTGCCACTGAGAGTAAGGCGAATCCCGCATTAGCCAACGCACCGCAAGCAGGTTCTGAGGTTCCATCGACGCAATGATCTCCTCATCCTCCAACACGGTGCAGAACCATGGGTGAAACCGCAGACCAGTTCTTCGTGACCCTGCAACACTGGCTCGTAGGCCATGCGCCTGCCAGCCTCCAGCCTATCCTTTCATCGCTGCTTTCGGTGGTGGCCATTCTTGGTGTGTTTGCCTTGCTGTTTGCGATCACCACCGTCCTCGAACGTAAAGGACTGGGCCGAATTCAAAACCGTTATGGACCGAATCGCGTAGGCCCGTTTGGCTTCCTCCAGCCCATCGCTGATGGAATCAAGTCGTTGACCAAGGAAGACATTGTGCCGCACGCGGCGGACAAGGTCGTGCATTTTCTGGCGCCCGTGGTGTTGGTGCTGGCCGCGTTTTCGCTCTATGCTGTGCTGCCCCTAGGCCGAAATATGGTGCTGGCCAATCTGGACGCGGGGGTGTTGTTCTTTTTCGCTGTCAGTTCCGTCATGGAACTGACAATTTTTATGGCAGGATGGTCGAGCCGCAACAAATACTCGTTGCTGGGTGCGATGCGCGCCATCGCGCAGATGATCAGCTACGAAGTGCCGTTGATTCTTGCGTCGGTCACGGTCATCATGGCTGCCGGTTCGCTGTCCACGGTGGCGATCGTCGAAAAGCAGGCTGGCTATACGGGAATCCTGCCCCACTGGTTCGTCTTCACGCCGTGGGGGTTCGCCGGGTTCGTGCTGTTCATGATCGCGGCAACCGCGGAATCCAACCGCTCGCCCTTCGACCTGCCCGAGGGCGAATCGGAGATTATTGCGGGCTATTACACCGAGTACTCCGGGTTCAAGTTCGCCTTGTTTTTCCTGGGTGAATATCTTGGCATGTTCGCCATCAGCGGATTGGGAATCACCCTATTTCTGGGTGGATGGGCCGCACCGTTTTCTTTCCTGGCGTGGGTCCCGTCGTACCTCTGGTTTTTCGCAAAACTCCTTGGCATGATTGTCGTGTTTATATGGGTCCGCGGCACTCTGCCCCGGCTGCGCATGGATCAACTGATGAACTTTGCTTGGAAGTTTATGCTGCCGATGGCGTTGCTCAATCTCGTCACAGTCGCAGTCTGGCATTTTTTACCGCAAGGCGTTTTGCGATGGATTGTCTGCGGCCTTATGGTAGTTGTTCCGTATGTTCTGTTAGGCCGCGGATTGACGCGAGGATGGAAGCTGGAAAAGCGGGTGTATCGGTTTGCTGAATAGCCAGAATTGAAGAACCCGAAAGGATCAACTTGCTGTTCACGATCTTCGCAATACTTACTGTGGCGGGAGCGGCGGCGGCCATGAGCCTCCGCAATCTCGTACATTCCGTATTGGCGTTGACCGTAGCTTTTGCCGGCCTGGCAGCGGTGTATCTGCACCTCGGCGCACAGTTCATTGGGCTGGCACAGATCCTGGTCTACGTCGGAGCGGTGGCGATTCTCATCGTCTTCGCCATCCTGCTTACGCGGGATGCTGGAGCAACTTCGCAATCCATTCTCAGCAGTTCCTGGATAGGAAACGGTACAGTCGTCCTCGTCATCTTTGGGATTCTGGCGTGGGCCATCCATCATAGCGCGACATCGCAACGCGTAGTTTTGCCGCAACCTGAGGCCTCTATGCAGCAGATCGGCAATGCACTGATGCTGCGATTTGCTCTCCCGTTGGAGATTATTGGCGTGCTGCTGACCGTCGCGCTAATCGGCGCCGTTACCATTGCCATGCGCGAAAAGAAGGAGACGCGATGACTCCGCTGACGAGTTGTCTTCTACTCTCTGCGCTCCTTTTTGCCATCGGCCTGGCCGGTGCGCTAATGCGCCGCAACGCAATTCTTGTGCTCATCGGTATCGAACTGATGCTCAACGCCGCGAACCTCAATTTCATCGCATTCTGGCGCTATGGCCCGAACCCTGAAGCTTTGACCGGCATGATGTTTGCAATTTTTTCGATTGGCGTGGCAGCGGCAGAGGCAGCGGTTGGTCTGGCCCTGATCATCTCCCTCTACCGGCACACCAAGACCACCAATATCGACGAGGTAAATTCCATGAGAGGGTAAGACACGCGAAAGATGACGACTGCATTGCTCCCTGGCGGTAGACTCCCGTTCTGAAAGAACGGAAATCCGTACCCTGCAACCCTTTGCTGAGACGACATGACCTGGATTGTCCGAGATCTCTGGCTGATTCCCGCACTCCCGGCCTTCGCGGCGGGGCTGAGCGCTCTTGCCAGGCAGCGAAATCGCGGATTCGCGGCGTCGCTTGCGATTGGCTCCATGGGGCTGTCGTTTCTGCTAGCCCTCTGCGCGTTTGCACACACGCTCGCATCGAGTGGTCACGGTGAACCGGCAGTCAAGGTCTTCAACTTCCCTTGGCTTCAGTATGGGAGTGAGTGGCTGAAACTCGGCTGGATGCTCGATCCGCTTACCGCGGTGATGCTCATCATGGTGACGTTTGTCGGCCTGCTGATCTTTATCTACAGCACGGGTTACATGGCCCATGACGAAAACTTCACACGCTTCTTCTGCTTCTTGTCGCTCTTCGCAGCGGCGATGCTGGGCGTGGTGATTGCAAACAGCCTGCTGCTGCTGTTCATGTGCTGGGAGTTGGTCGGCCTGACATCCTATCTGCTCATCGGATTCTGGTATCAGAAACCGGCTGCGGCCGCTGCGGCCAAGAAGGCCTTCATCACCACACGCATTGGCGACCTGGCGTTTCTCATCGGGATTGTCTGGCTGTATTCGCAGGCCGGCACGCTGCTCTTCTACGACAACGGTGCTGGGTGTCTGGAGCACTCCACGCTCATGCGGCTGATCGTGCAGACCACGTGCATCGGTATGGCGGCTTCCACTGGCATCGCGCTGTTGATCTTCGCCGGTGCGGTTGGCAAGTCGGGCCAGGTCCCCTTGCATGTCTGGCTGCCGGACGCCATGGAAGGCCCGACTCCGGTCAGTGCGCTGATTCACGCGGCGACCATGGTTGCGGCGGGCGTGTTTCTCGTCGCGCGCGTCTATCCGCTGATGTCGGCCCATGGCGGCGTCAACCTCGCGCCTTCATCCACCACGGCGCTGCAGGTTGTCACCTGGATTGGCGCCATCACAGCCGTCTTTGCTGCCCTGATCGCCGTCGCGCAGGATGACATCAAACGCATTCTCGCGTACTCCACTGTTTCGCAGTTGGGTTACATGATGATGGGCCTGGGTGTCGGGGGAGTGGCGGTTGGCATGTTTCATCTCATCACGCATGCCTTCTTCAAAGCGCTGCTCTTTCTAGGCGCGGGATCGGTCATTCACGGCTGCCATGAAGAGCAGGACATCCGCCGCATGGGCGGACTGAAGAGATTCATGCCGATTACCTTTGCCACCTATGCGGCGGGTATGCTGGCGCTGTGCGGATTCCCCCTGTTCTTCTCCGGCTTCTGGAGCAAGGACGCCATCCTGCACGCCGCACAGGCCTGGAGCATCTCGCGTGTGCCGTTCTACCTCGGGAGCTTTGGTGCGCTGTTGACCGCCTTCTATATGACCCGCCAGGTGTACTACGTGTTCTTTGGCGAATCCCGTTTGGCAAGACATTCGCATCAATCTCATAGCACTGACGCAGAGCATCATGCGCACGGCGTATCAGACTCTCCTCACGAGAGCCCCGCTGTCATGACGATGCCGTTGGTGATCCTCGCTGCATTCGCGATCCTTTTAGGCGTAATCGGCACACCCGCATGGCCGTGGTTTGATTCATTTCTGAAGGGTGAGCCGGCAACCTTTAATTTCGCGGGATTCCTTGAGAGTGGCATTCTCCGCGTGATGCTCTTTTCCTCGATCATTGTCATTCTCGGCTTGGGGCTGGGTTGGTGGTTCTACGGACGCAAACCCATTGTTAGCGCCGAAGAACCGGATGCGCTCGAACGACTGCAGCCGCAAATCTTTGATCTCTTACGTCACAAATTTTATGTAGACGAGTTCTATCAAGACACCTTCATCCGTTGGAACGGGTGGCTGTCGCATGTCAGCGACTGGCTCGACCGATGGATCTGGAACGGTGCCGTGTGGGCCGTCTCTTATTTTGTGCTTGGCCTTTCGTGGCTCGCCCGATCCGCGGATACCTACGTCGTGAATCCGGGCTTTGACGAAGGTTGCCGCACGGTAACGGCTGGAGGCAAGCTCCTGGCACGCCTGCAAAATGGACGGACACAGAATTATCTGCGCCTGGTTGGTGTTGCCTTCGCGATACTGGTCGCGTTTCTGATCTGGAGCGGCGTGCAATGAACCTGCTTCCGCCCCTCTCCTTACTCACCATCGTGCCATTGCTGGGGGCGATTGCAGTTCTGGTCCTCGGCGAGAAAAGAAAAAACCTGGCACGCTGGCTCGCGCTGGCCTTTGCCTTCCTTGCACTCGTGATCACTCTGGTTTTGTGGCATCGATTCAACCCCGCCTCGGGCGGTCTTCAGTTTGTGGAAGTACACGCCTGGATTCCAACCCTGGGCGTGCAATACCACGTGGGTATTGATGGACTGGGTTTGCTGATGCTGCTTCTCTCAGCCATTGTCGTCCCGATGGCGATGGCCGCGTCGTCGCAAATTCAGGAGAGGGCGCCACTCTACTTTTCGCTCATTTTGATGCTTCAAGCTGGACTGTTCGGAACCTTCACAGCACTCAATTTCTTTCACTGGTTTCTCTTCTGGGAGCTCAGCCTCATCCCTGCATTCTTCCTCATTCGGCTATGGGGCGGGTCTCAGCGCGCCACGGCGGCGACCCAGTTCTTCCTTTACACCATGGTCGGAAGCGTTGCATTACTGCTCGCGTTCCTGGCGATCTTTCTGTGCACTGGCAAATTCGATTTTATGGATCTCGCTGAGATGGCGAGGAACGGGCAACTCCTTCCCGCGTTCGCAGCTATCTCAGACTGGCACAGGTTTACAGCGGAAAAGATTGCGCTGGTCCTTTGCTTCGGAGTATTTCTCGGCTTTGCGGTGAAGGTGCCGCTCGTCCCCTTTCACACCTGGCTACCCGCCACCTATGCCGAGGCGCCGACGGGCACTACTATGCTGCTCACCGGCACCATGTCGAAGATGGGTGTGTATGGTTTCCTTCGAATACTGCTCCCCATCTTCTATGTGCAGCTGCGGTTGGTGCGGACGCCGCTGTTGTGGCTTGCCGTGGCCACAATTATTCTCTCCGCTTACGCTGCCCTCGCGCAAAAAGACCTGAAGCGGATCTTCGCCTACTCCTCCATCAATCACCTGGGCTATTGCATGCTTGGGATCTTCTCCGTCCTGAAGTTCACCGGCAATGACCCTGCGCTTGCAACAGAAAAAGCCGCAGCACTCAACGGTGTGTTTTTGCAGATGTTCAATCATGGCCTCACTGCTGCAACGGTGTTTTGGTTTATTGCCCTGCTGGAAAAACGTAGCGGAGGGTTGCGGGGCCTCGACGACTTCGGTGGCTTGCGCAAAGTCGTTCCCGTGTTCTGTGGTCTGATGGGAATCGCGCTGTTCTCGTCGCTGGGACTGCCAGGGCTCAACGGCTTCGTCGGCGAATTTCTGATCTTCAAAGGCACATTCCCGCTGGCGACGTGGCCCGCGTCGGTGTCGGTCCTTGGTCTACTGTTGACGGCGATCTTTATCCTGACAATTTTGCAGCGCGTCTTCTCCGGACCACTTAACGAAAGATGGTCGCAGATGCCTGATCTCACGACGGGGGAGCGGCTCGCTTTACTGCCCGCCATCGCGTTGATGTTTGTACTGGGGCTGTACCCCCAACTCGTTCTCGGTGTCATCAACAATACGGCCATGCAAATGGTGCAGCAACTAAGGTTTTAGATAACGGCAACATTACTATGCTGGCATGGACCATCTACATCTCGTTTCTCGGCGTCCTGGTGCTCCTGCTCCTGCCGAAGAGCTCCGTGCGCGCGGCGCGCATCGTAGCCCTGCTGACGGCAGCGGTGGGGTTCGCCGTGACTCTGGTGGAATTTGTAAAGCAGCAATCGGGCACACTAGTAACAGTTGCAAAAGTCCCCTGGGTTCCCTCGCTTGGCGTCGAATATCACCTTGCAGCAGATGGAATCAGCCTGACGTTGCTCCTGCTCACGGGTATTGTGGCAATCTCAGGGGTCTTGTTCTCCTGGAACATTGAGTATCGCACCAAGGAATTTTTTGCATTCTACCTGGCGTTGATTGGCGGCGTGTACGGCGTATTTCTGAGCTTCGATCTATTGCTGCTCTTCGTCTTTTACGAGATCGCCATCATCCCAAAGTATTTTCTGATTGCGATCTGGGGTTCAACACGGCGCGAGTATGCTGCCATGAAACTCGCGCTCTATTCGTTTGTCGGCAGCGCAATGGTGCTGATCGGATTGATCGCAGCGTACGTAGTGGCCGGAGCGAAGACGATGGACCTGGTGCAACTCGCTCAGTTCCCCTTCCCCGTTCATTTTCAGATGTGGGCGTTTCCGCTGGTATTTGTCGGCTTTGGAATTCTCGCTGGACTTTGGCCATTCCACACATGGGCTCCTACCGGCCACGTCGCCGCGCCTACCGCGGCTTCCATGCTGCTCGCCGGCGTAGTGATGAAGCTGGGCGCCTATGGGTGTTTGCGCGTGGCCATGTCATTGTTTCCGCGCGGACTGGATGCATGGGGCTTTCATGTACTTGGCTTTGGCTCATGGCGCGACGTCTTCGCTCTGCTTGCACTCATCGGTATTGTGTACGGCGCTATGGTGGCGCTGGTGCAAAAGGATTTCAAATTCGTCATCGGCTATTCGAGCGTCAGCCACATGGGCTTTGTCCTGCTTGGACTGATGACTCTCCAGCAGATTGGCTTGGATGGTGCCGTCCTGCAGATGTTGTCGCATGGCATACTCGCAGGCCTGCTGTTCGCCGTCGTTGGCCGCATGGTCTACGACCGCACGCACACCCGCGACCTGTCAGAGTTGGAGACGATGCATCTGAGCAAGGCCCTTCCGTTCGCGGCGGCGACGTTCGTTCTTGGCGGCATGGCTTCCATCGGTCTTCCGGGCTTTAGCGGTTTTGTCGCGGAGTTGCAAGTTCTCATCGGAGCATGGCGCGCCTTCCCCCCGTTTGCGCTTGTCGCCGGACTGGGCATCGTAATCGGCATCGCGTATACCTGGCGGGCGATGCAAAAAGCATTCTTCGGTGCATCGGATCATAGTTCAGCCGTCACAGCAACTCCACTTCCGGCCATCACCGTTCCCGAACACATCGGATCCATAATCCTCGTCGGCGCCAGCGTTGTCATCGGGCTCTATCCCCAATTGCTTTTGCGCATCATCGTTCCAGCTTTGCACTCGCCAATGTTCGACGGCCTGTGGAAAGGAAGTGGACGATGACCACCTTCAACTATCTCGACCTGTTGCGGCTGGTCTGGCCAGAAGTGATCGTAGTTATTGCAGCGCTCATCGTGTTGTCGGTAGATCTCATGTTCCTGCGCACGTCGGAGACTCGTCTCCGCGGCTCCATCGGTGCGGGGCTATCGCTTGCCGGCTGCGCAGCGGCCATGGCCTGGATACTGCATACACCGCAATCCGCAAATGTCCTTGACGGAATGCTTGTGCTGAATCCTCTGGCTCAACGAATGCAGATCGCTCTGCTCCTTCTGACTATGCTGACGATCCTGACGTTCCTCGGGTCGACCTTCACCCAACACGTCAGCGAATACTTGGCTCTCATTCTGCTGGCGACGGTCAGCATGATGTTCCTCGTCAGCACGCAGAATCTTTTGTTGATTTTTCTATCGCTTGAACTGCTCAGTCTTTCGCTCTATATCCTCACCGCATTCAACAAACGCAGCGCCCGGTCGGCGGAAGCCGCGCTGAAGTATTTTGTCTTCGGCGGAATTTCTGCAGCGTTTCTGCTGTTCGGAGCCAGCCTCCTGTACGGTTTGTCCAACTCGACAAATCTTGTGAGTATCGCCAGCAGTCTTCACGGTCCATCTTTGGATCCACTGTTGATCGTGGCCGTAGTGATGACGGTGGTTGGGCTTGGATTCAAAGTGGCCGCGGCACCATTTCATTTCTGGGCGCCGGATGTGTATCAGGGCGCACCTGCCTCCAGCGCTGCGTTGATCGCATCCGGCTCCAAGGTTGCCGGGTTCTTCATTTTTTTTCAGGTCATGGTGATTGGCTTTGCCGGGGCGGAGGGAAGCGCTGTCTGGCGCGGTTACGCCGCAGGATGGGTTCCGGTCGTCGCCATCGTCGCCGCGCTCTCCATGGTGCTGGGGAACCTCGTGGCCATTCTGCAGGCCAGTGTGCGGCGTCTGCTCGCATACTCCGCAATTGCGCACGCAGGCTATATGTTGCTGGGCATCTTGTCGCACACGGGTCAAAGCCTTAGCGCACTGCTCTATTACGCCATCACCTATGCTCTGACGGTTCTCGGAGCATTCGGTGTTGTAGCCCTGGTAGAGGAGGCAACCGGCGGTGACACGCTCTCGGACTTTGCGGGACTTAGCCGGCGCGCACCCGTACCGTCTTTTTGCATGCTGATCTTTTTGTTATCACTGGCAGGGATTCCACCATTAGCCGGATTCTTCGGCAAATTTTATCTGTTCTCTGCCGTGCTGACTTCCACGCCGGGGTCGCTTGGTCTCCTCTGGCTGGTCGTTCTCGCCATTGCGATGAGCGCAGTGTCGCTCTACTATTACCTAAAGGTGCTGAAGTATATCTACGTCACCGATCCGCCAACCGGCACGGCCCCGATTCGCGTCTCGGTTCTGCGCCAGGTTGTTTTGTGCCTGATTGCGGTCAGCGTGGTGCTGCTTGGTTGCGCACCGAATCTATTGCTGCACTGGCTATAGCCCCTACATCAATTCATCGATGAAAGACTTGGCAACGTCGGCGGGAATACGGTAGTCCTGATGGACGAGCGGGCCGCTCTTCAGGACCGGCTCCGCGCCGTGCAACGTGGGTAGATCAGTTCGCTCGAAGAATTTTCCGATGGGGATCTCGTCGCCCCACAACAGAGATTTCTCCATGGCTGCGGACCAATCGGTGGAATCGTATTCAGGGTTGTCCTCAAGTTTTTTCACTCGCGGACGGAACCACTGGAAGGTGTTGTCGTGGTTGTAGGTGACGCAGGGGCTGAAGACGTCGATAAACGAGAACCCTTTGTGCTCGATTCCCTGCTTGATCAACTCGGTGAGGTGTTTTTGCTCGGCGCTGAAACCGCGCGCGACGAAGGTCGCCCCCGCGGCCAGAGCGAGAGAAATGGGGTTCAACGGCGACTCGATACTCCCAAAGGGCATGCTCTTGGTCTTCATGCCGAGGCGGCTGGTGGGTGAGGTCTGGCCGGTTGTGAGCCCGTAGATCTGGTTGTCCATCACGAGGTAGAGAAGGTCGACGTTGCGGCGCGTCGCGTGCACGAAGTGGCCGCAGCCAATACCGAAGCCGTCTCCATCGCCACCGGTGACCAGCACAGTCATGGCGTGGTTTGCCATTTTCATTCCCGTAGCTACAGGCAGCGACCGGCCGTGCAGTGTGTGCATGCCGTAGGTGTCGATGAAGCCGGGAAAGTTTGACGAGCATCCGATGCCGCTGATCGTGGCCACCTCGTGCTTCGGGATCTGCAACTCGACCAGTGCCTTCTGGACAGCGGCGAGCACGCCGAAGTCGCCGCAACCGGGACACCAGTCGGGATCGACCTTTCCCTTGAAATCGGCCATCACGATTGCTTGTGGATTCACAACTTCTGTCGCCATCTTCGGTTCTCCTTGAAAAGGGAAAGGATGTAGATTTGCAAAGCGTGTTATCTACACCATGATTTCGTGGGCAGGCACGGAGAGACTGGTGTTGCCGGCGAGCTGCTCCTTCACCGCTTCGACTATATGATGCGGCAGGAACGGCTCTCCGTCGTATTTACGAATGTTGCCGTCGGGAACAAAGCTGGTTTCACTGCGCAGATAACGGGCGAACTGGCCGCTGTAGTTGTTCTCGACGATGATGGTGCGCTTCGCGCCCTTCAGCAAATCGACGATCGCGTCACCATGCAGTGGGACCAGCCAGCGTATGGGGAGATGATTGGCGGAGATGCCCGCCTCCCGCAGCAACTCGCAGGCCTCGTCGATTACCCCGTAGGTTGAGCCCCAGCCAATCAACGTGACATCGGCGTTTGCCGGACCGAGTATCTGCGGCAGTGGAACCGCAGCCGCGATGCCATCCTCTTTGCGCATGCGCTTTTCCATCATGGCGCGACGCTTGACCGAGTTGGTGTACTCGTCGCTGATGAGCACACCGTCTTCATCGTGTTCGTCGCTCGAGACGGTGTGGGTGAAGCCGGGAACGCCGGGTATGACGCGCGGGGAGACGCCGCTCTCGGTGATCTTGTATCGCTTATAGACTTCGTGGTCGCCTGTCCCATTCGACGTAATCAGTTCGCCGCGATCGATGGTGGGATGGAAGTCGAGCTCTTTTGGATCGACGCTTAGGCGTCCTTCGGAGAGGAGCAGATCGCAGAGCACGATTCCCGGACACTGGAAGCGCTCGGCTATGTTGAAGATCTCGGGGATCAGCTTGAAGCAGTCGGCGATGTCGAGCGGCGCGGCGATGACCCTGGGGTAGTCGCCGAAGGCCGCGCCGAGCATCTGCCAGAGATCACCCTGCTCGGTCTTGGTGGGAACGCCGGTGGACGGACCCGCGCGTTGGCAATCAATGACCACAATCGGAATCTCTGCCTGAGCCGAGAGGCCGAGGCCCTCGCTCATGAGGGCGAAACCACCGCCTGACGTGGCGCACATGGCTCGAACTCCGGCGTGCGCGGCGCCAATCGCCATATTGATCACGCCGATCTCGTCCTCAACCTGGCGCACCATGATATTTGCTTTGCGTGCGTGCTCCGCCATCCAGTGCAGAACGCCGGTGGAAGGGCTCATGGGGTATGCGGAGTAGAACTTGACACCCGCCGCCGCGCCCCCCATCGCCATCGCTGCGTTGCCGCTCAGCACGGCGTAGCGAGTCTCCGTCATTGGTAACGGCCAGGCGAAGGGCTTGAAGTTTTGGGTGGCGTAGTCGTACCCAGCGCGGGCGATACTGACGTTTTCCTCGATCACCGCCTTTTCCTTCTTGCGGAACTGCTCTTCGAGCACGCTCTCCAGAGCGGGAAATCCAATTCCCATCATGCTTAGGCCTGCGCCGATGGCAAGAGTGTTCTGCGCGATTTTGTTGCGGCTGATATCGGCGAGCTTCGACACCGGCATAGGGCAGAGCTGCACACCGGCAACGGGCGTACCCGGCTTGATCAGGTCCGCGTTGTACAGACAGGCGCTGCCGGCTGAGAGCAGGCGCATGTGGCGGTCCATGGTGTCCTGGTTGAGCGGGATCAGCAGGTCGAGCTTGCCGTCGGTCGTGGCGATCTTGTCCGGACCAGTGCGAATCGTCAGGAAGGTATGGCCGCCGCGAATGATGGATTGATAGGCGTTGTAGGCGTTCAGATGCAGCCCGCGACGGCTGAAGATCTTCGCAAAAATATCGCCGGGGGTTGCAACACCCTGACCGGCGGCACCTCCGATACCTACACTGAAGGACTTCCTCATAGACGTCTCCCCAACTGGCCCATGGTTTCGACGCCCCGGCACCAGCGAAATATCGAGTGCGGGAATTCTACGGCGCGTCCGCTATTGAGGCAAGTGCGTCTATGCGTGCGGCAGATCGCTGTCTTTGGCATCCGGCGCCTCAACCCCTTCCGCAGCGCTCGCGAAGGTCTCCTTGTTACAGCCAATCAAGCCTCAAGTCGCGTCCGTATTTCGTATGCACGGTAAAATTGAGATGACACCGCCAAGGAGCTCTTTTGATCGTTCGCTACACTCTCCATTCCGCAAAGGCCGCCGCTACTCGCGTAGGAAATACCCTATGATCGCCCGTTACACTCGCCCTGAGATGGGCCGCATCTGGTCCGATGCCAACAAGTATCGCTGCTGGCTCACCGTCGAGATCGCCGCCTCCCAGGCGCTTGCGAAGTTTGGCCTCGTCCCGCAGTCGGCCGCCGACGCCATCCGCGACAAGGGCGCCTTCACCGTCGATCGCATCAACGAGATCGAAGCTGAGGTCCGCCACGACGTCATCGCCTTCACCACCACCGTCGCTGAGCACATCAATTCCCCGGAAGACTCTCGCTGGCTCCACTACGGCCTCACTTCGACCGACGTCGTCGACACCGCGCAGTCCCTGCAACTCAAGGAAGCCTCCGCCATCATCCGCGCCGGCATCGTCGCCCTATCCGATACCCTCAAGCGCCGCGCCATCGAGTTCAAGCACACACCCATCGTCGGCCGCACCCACGGCATCCACGCCGAACCCAGCACGTTCGGCCTCAAGCTGCTCCTCTGGTACTCCGAGATGCAGCGCAACCTCACCCGCTTCGACGCCGCTGCCGAAGACCTCCGCGTCGGCAAGCTCTCCGGCGCCGTCGGCACCTTCGGTCACCTCAAGCCCGAGCATGAAGAGGCCATCTGCGCGGAGCTGGGGTTGCGCCCCGTCGAGGTCGCCACTCAGGTAGTCCAGCGTGATCGCCACGCGGCTTACGTCGCTACCCTTGCAGTTCTGGCAAGCTCTTTAGATAAGATCGCCACCGAGATTCGCCATCTCCAGCGCACCGAGGTTCGCGAGGTCGAAGAGTTCTTCTCCGAAAAGCAGAAGGGCTCGAGCGCGATGCCGCACAAGCGCAACCCCATCACCAGCGAACAGATCTCCGGCCTCGCCCGAGTCATTCGCGCCAATGCGCAGACGGCGTTCGAAAACGTGGCCCTCTGGCACGAGCGCGACATCTCCCACTCCTCCGCCGAGCGCGTCATCCTCCCCGACTCCACCATCCTCGCCGACTACCTCCTCGCGAAAACCTCGGACTTAATAGCCAAGCTCCTCGTCTACCCCGCGCGGATGTTGAAGAACCTCGAATCCACCGGCGGCCTCATCTTCTCCGGCCAGCTTCTTCTCGACCTCGCCGAATCCGGCATGTCCCGCGAAGACGCATACCGCCTCGTGCAGGGCCACGCCATGAACTCATGGAAGAACGACCTCATCTTCCGTCACGAGATCGCCAAAGTCCCCGAGATCACCGCTCGCCTCTCCCCCGAAAAATTAGCCCGAGCCTTCGACTACAACCGCCAGCTGGCCAACGTAGACGCCATCTTTACCCGCGTCCTCGAGCCCAAATCTGCATAATCGTCCTTCCCGCCACTCTCAAACACCTACTCCACGCCGCCTGGGATTGCATCTCACTGAGTTGCATACATGTTTGGGAGATCGACCATGAACTGTTTCAACCGCCACACGGCGACGACCTTGCTAGCGATCGCCTGTTCGCATTCGGCGGTCGCTCAAACCGTCACCGGCAGCAACGAGTTGCCCGATGCCCCAGGATTCTCCCTCCAGACCGCCCAGGCTACCGCTCAGTCCGACCTCGCCCCAGGCACAGGCCAAGTCCACGGGATCGTCCAGGACGTACAGGGCAACCCGATTCCCGAGGCAGCAGTCACCCTTGCCGCCCCCGGCAAACTGGGCGAGAGATCCGTCACCGCCGGCGCGGATGGAAGCTTCACCTTCGCTGCGGTTCCCGCCGGCCTCTATCGGCTCATCATCACGGCTCTCGGCTTCACTCCGTACACCTCTGACGAATTCCCCATCAAGACTCAGGAGACGGTCCAGGCACCCAAAGCCGCTTTAAGAATGGCAACCAGCTCGACCGTAAACGTCTACGCCACGCCCGACGAGGTCGCCATCGCTCAGGTCCACGAACAGGAAAAGCAGCGCGTCTTCGGGGTTTTTCCCAACTTCTATACAAGTTACATATGGGACGCGGAGCCTATGCCCGCCAAACAAAAGTACAAGCTGGCCTTTCGCACCCTCATCGACCCCGCGAACTTCCTCATCACTGCCGGCTTAGCTGGCGCCGAGCACTATAACGGCACCTATCCCGGATACGGTCCCGGCATCGAGGGCTACGGCAAACGCTACGGGGCCGCCCTCGCCGACAGCGCAACCAGCCGAATCGTCGGCAGCGCCATCCTGCCCTCCCTTCTCCACCAGGACCCGCGCTACTTCTATCAGGGCTCGGGCAGCATCCGCTCGCGCACCTGGCACGCGCTGTCCTCGACCCTGGTCACCCGCGGCGACAACGGAAAACCCCAGCCGAACTACTCCCACGTCCTCGGCAGCCTCGTCGCAGGCGCCGTCGCTAACGCCTACCACCCCGACTCGAGCCGCGGCGCCGGTCTCACCTTCCAAACTCTCGGCATTGTCACCGCAGGAAATGCAGCCGGAAATCTCTTCCGAGAGTTTGTCCTCCGCGGTTTGGTCCCATCCGTCCCCACGTTCGCAAACGGAAAGCGCTAACGCGGGAGCGCTCTGCCCACAACACTGGCACGCTCATTCATCCGCGCCGCCGATAATAGATCCATGGACCTCATCCAGATCGTCGATGCAGCCCTCGCCTCAGCCACCCAGCGCAGCGGCCACCATCTAGTCTGCAAACCCGGCTGCTCGCAATGCTGCATCGGCGTCTTCCCCATCGCGCAACAGGATGCGGCACGCCTCCGCGAAGGCCTCGCCGCTCTCGACCAAACAGACCCAGCCAAAGCAGCGCGTATCCGCAACCGCGTCGCCGACTCTCTCACCCGCCTCGACCCCTGGTTTCCCGGAGACCGCGCCACCGGCATCCTCAACGAAGACCACGAAGCCGCCATCCTCTTCGAGGAGTTTGCCAACGACGAGCCCTGCCCCGTTCTCGACCTCGAACACGGCATCTGCGACCTCTACGAACACCGTCCCATCCTCTGCCGCACCTTCGGGCCGCCCATGCGCACAGCCGAGGACAACCTCGCCACCTGTGAACTCTGCTTCATCCATGCCACCACCGAAGAGATCGCCGCCTGCGAGCTCGACCCCACCATCCCCGCGCAGGAAGAAGCCAGCAACGAAGCCTTCAACGCCGCCGCCCATAACCTCCACGGCCAGACGCTGATCGCCTACGCCCTCCGCGATGCATAAGATGGACGCGGCCTGAGCGATAATCATTCCTGTGCCTGAAACCCCTCAAGCGCCGCGCAACATCACCCTTGCCGTCACCGGAGCCAGCGGCAGCATCTACGCCGCCGAGATTCTCCGCGCTCTCGCCGCCGACTCCCGCGTCACAAAAATAAACTTTGTCGTCTCCGACAGCGCCCTCCGCGTCTTCGCCGAAGAACTCAGCCTGAGCGGCCGCAACGACCTCGCCGAAAAACTCCTCGGCGGCCCGTCACCGAAGATCCAGCAGCATCCCGAAACCGACATCGGCGCCAACATCGCCAGCGGCAGCTACCCTACTGACGCGATGGTCATCCTTCCCTGCTCGGTGGGCACCCTCGCCGCCATCGCAAACGGCCTCGCCGCGAATCTCATCCAGCGCGCCGCCGATGTCTGCCTCAAGGAGAATCGCCCGCTCCTGCTCTGCATCCGCGAGACGCCCTTCAACCGCATCCATCTCCGCAACATGCAGCTCGCCTCCGACGCAGGTGCCACCATCTTCCCCGTCATCCCCACTCTTTATAACCATCCGCAGACCACCACCGACATGGCCCGCCAGTTCGTCCACCGCGTCCTCGCGTATATTGGCCTGCCGCAACCGGGCGCCTACCAATGGCAGCCTGATTAATTCTCCGCGGCCACAGACGGAAACGTCTTCTCTCCACCCCGCATCGGGGGCTCAGCCCGCAGAAACTCAACCGTACTCTCAACCACCGGTCGTGGACACTCCGACGGTGCCAGATGACCGCATCCGGCGATGATGTTCAACACTGACTGCGGCACGCTCTGATGGATCGCCTCTCCCACAGACAGAGGAATCAGCTCATCCCGCGCGCCCCAGACAATCAACGTCGGCTGCGAGATGTTGTGCAACCGAAAGTCCAGCAGATCGCGGCCACTCGTCATCGACATCATGCTCCTGCGGAGTACCCACGCATTCCCCTGCAACTTCCGCACCGCAGCTTCGGAGGCAAAGTTCGGCAGACCATATGGCTTCGGCGAAAGCATTCCGTATAGTTTTTTCACCCCGGCCACATCATCCGGGGTAAACAGCTCCGGCCCAAACGTCGCCGGGAAATAAGTCCCCGCGCTGTCGTAGATAATCAGCCGGTCCACCATCTCCGGGTGATCCAGCGCCAGCTTCATCGCGATCCATCCGCCCATCGACCACCCGCCGACATCGGCACGCGGAACATGCACCGCCTGCATAAACTGCGCCACGGTCTGTTCCTGCAGCGAGATCGAGTAGTCCACATCCGGCTTCGGCGACCGCCCATACCCCAGCAGGTCCGCCGCATACACATGAAATCCCCGGGCCGCGAGCGCCGGCATCATCGCGGCCCAGTCCTCACCCCGCGCGCCCAGGCCATGCACCAGCACCAGCGGCGTCCCGCCACTCCCATTCGAAGGCGACGCTTCAAAGTAATGCAGCCTGTAGCCGCCCGCCTCGATATAGTGGCTCTTCACCCCGGCTCGCCACAGATGAAATCGAAGTTGCTGGTCCGCCACCCAGATCGGATACCGGTAAAAAATCAGCCCCGCCGCAACCACCACCAGGACCAGAAGAGCCATAACGCGCAGTGCAAACTTCATAGCCCAGTCGTCTCCGTCCAGCCGTCTCCGTTGCCGCTACTTCAGTGGCTTGCCAAACTCTTCGCCGAACACAGTATGCCCCATATCGAAACGTCCGCCATAAAACTTGTCCGGCCCCTTGAGATGTCCAACCGCCAACAGCGCCACCACCCAGTAGCTCAAGGGCAGCCGCAACACCTCATGAACCTTGTCCTGCTCGAACCCCTCCATCGGAGCGGTGTCATATCCCATCACCTCCGCCATCAGCAGCATATGGGTAACCGCGAGCATCACCTGCTTGGTCAGCCACGCCTGCATCTGCCCACTGCTGAAGCTCGCCATGTAGTTCGGAACACTGCTGCGTGCCTGCGCGGCATAGCTCTCCGGCATCCCGCCCTTGCGCCCAAGCTCGAGCATCAAATCCAAATCCCTGCGCCAGCCGTCCGCGTCGCCGCAGGCCACAATCACTGCCGAAGCCTCTTCTACCTTGCCCTGGTTGTAGCTTGCCGCGCGCAGCTTCTTCTTCTGCTCCGCCGACTGCACCACGACAAACCGCCACGGTTGCAGATTGTATCCGCTCGGCGCCTGCAGGCCCGCGTCCAGAATCTGTCTCAGATCTTCGCCAGGAATCGGCGCTCCATCAAAACTGGGAGTTGCTCTTCTTTCCTGGATCGCCTGGCTCAATGTCTTTTTTATCTTTGTCATCATTCTCTTTTCTAACTCGCGTTACCAATAAGACGTCAGTTCAACCCCTGGAAGCCGATACATGGCGCACACAACTCTTATCATCCTGCCAAAACGTCTCTCACGATAGCATTCCCCGATCAAACGGTCATCAGAAGATCCGAAGAGGCAGCGCCATCCTGTTTTTATCAACGGGCATTGCCTAGTGAATCTCGCTCATCGCCTGCTCCGTCGCAAACGGATTCTGCCCCGGCACATCAGCCACAATCCACACACCGTGAAACGGCTTCCGCATCTCCGGGTATGCGGTCAGCAACGCGACCATCGCGTCCAGATTGCGTTTACGCGCCGCCACTGGATCGCCGATCTGGTCAACCTTCAGGTGCGCCGTAATATCGATCTTGTCCTTCGCCAGCGAATCGTCCACGCCCAGCGCAGTAAAGTGATACTCCGCCCCATCGGGTCCCTTCACGACCAGCGGCGCCTCGGCGGTCACGCCCTCCGACAAGGCAGGCGGAGCCGCAGTGCTCGCCTCCGTCTTCAACTTTTCTAGATGCGTGCTCTGGATGAAGTTCGCCGGAATCAACAGACTCTCCGCCTGCTGGTAGTAGAGCCACGCGTTCCAACGCTCCTTCTGCGCCGTCATCGTCCGCGCCTGCGTCCAGTACCAAAGGCCATCGTGGCCGGCGGCCGACAGCGGCTTCGGATAAAACCCGGCCATCACCCACTTCCCCTGATCCTCCCGCAGCAGGAAGGACATCCGCCACGGCGAACTGGTGTTGGTTGAATCCACGATCACAAATCCATAACGCCCAGGGGCCAGCCCTGGAATCACAAAATCCGCCTCGGCCGCGGATTTATTCAACGAGCAAAAAAACTGCGCATCCGGCAGCGACCCATCCGCTCCACGTTTCAGTTGCGTTGCATCCAGGAGATAGACCTGCTCCACGACCAGGGTTCCATCCTTCACCTTCGCCGCCGTGCTCCCCACCACAGCTCCAATACCGCTGAAGTCCTTGGCATATTCGGAGGCCGTCGCCGCCTGCAACCCGCTCACATCATTGGCCTGAACCTTCGCCGCCAGGCTACGTGCCGCCGCCGCCAAAGCGTCCCTGTCCGCCGCCGTCATCTGCGACTGCGTCGTGCAAACTTCGGCCGAAGCAACAGCCGCCACAAGCAATCCCACCGCCCACAATCCCATCCGTACTCTCATCATTACGCCCGCCATCAGTCCGTTACGATGCCCGTCTGCAGCACACGGGATTCCTCAACGGACTTCTGCCAGTCTAGTACAAACAGCGTTGCCGCCCAACATCCGCGATTCGCGGTAGACTGATCGCAGCAAACGCGTCTTTGCGACGGGTTACCTCCGCTGTCGTGGCGCGTCCTACAAGCCACATGCCCTGCCTCTCCCCAATCCGATTCGCCGCTGTCGCAAGCCTTGCCCTCTCGGCATCGCTACCGGCGCAGTCGCCGCAGGCAAAGGCCGCCACACCGGCGCAAGCCTCGTCCACCCCGGCCAGGTCCACCCTGCCCGCAACACCACCCACAACTCCCGAGCCTCCCCCTGCGCCTCCCACTCCGTCGCAGCTTCCGCCGAAGCGCGCGCAGATCACCTATACCAACGGCACTCTTTCGATCTCAGCCGACAACGCCAGCCTCAACCAGATCCTCCGTGAAATCGCCACTGACACCGGAATGAAGATCACCGGCGGCGTCACTGAAGAGCGTGTCTTCGGTCAATACGGACCGGATGACCCAGCTCAGGTGCTCGCCGCGTTGCTCGACGGCACAGGCAGCAACATGATCCTGGTGCATAGCGACGGCAATGCGCCCGCCGAGCTCATCCTCACCCCGCGCCAGGGCGGCCCAACTCCCCCCAATCCCAACGCAGCCGCCTTCGACAACAGATCCGAGAGACCCGGGCGGCTCGAGCCGCGGGAGTCTTCCCCCGTCCAGGGCATGCAACCCGAACCCGGCTCGTCTGTTCCAGCCCCTTCACCCGTCGTTCTTCCAGCCAACCCAGGCACGCCCGACGGAAACTCCTCGGCCAACCCATCCCAGCCAGACTCCCCCAATGGAGTCAAAACGCCGCAGCAGATCTACGAGCAGCTCCAGCGCATGCGCCAGCAGCAGCAACAGCAGACGACCCAGCCGCAATAACGTTCTTTACGTTTGCGCAGAAAAAAAGGGGCAGCCAAGCGGCATGCCCCAGTAAAACTTGTTCAAAAATCTAACTCTTGACCACCTGGGCCGGCGCCACCACGCTTCGCGCCCCATTACCCGCCGCCACCTGCCGCGCATGCATCTGGAACAACCCAAACATCGCCATACAAACGCCGTAAGCCACCAACACACCCACAGCCAACGAAGCCAATACCGCACAGACCAACACAATCGACGTCACAACCGCTCCCCAAATTCAACATTCGCCTTCAACATTGGCCGCCAGCCCTGTTCTACCGGCGGTAATCGCTGCCAAGCAGTTGCTATTGTTGCAAATCCGTCAGCAATTACAATGACCCGATCGTGTATCTCTGTTGTTCTTTCGGATACACATTTCGCGTCATAGGGTTGCCCCGGCCAGAATCACCGCTCTACCCACACCTATCTCTCCTCCCATCGGATGCCGTATCCTAGAGACTTGGCCGAACACCGCCGGAACACTCACATGGGCATCACACACATCACCGTCCGCGGCGCGCGCCAGCACAACCTGCGCAACGTCGACGTCTCGATCCCGCGCAACACCCTCACCGTGGTCACCGGCCTGTCGGGATCAGGCAAGTCCTCCCTCGCCTTCGACACCATCTACGCTGAAGGCCAGCGCCGCTACGTCGAGACCTTGTCAGCCTACGCAAGGCAGTTTTTGGATCAGATGGAGCGCCCGGACGTCGATGCCATCGACGGTCTGAGCCCCGCCATCTCGATCGAGCAGAAGACCACCTCCCGCAGCCCCCGCTCCACCGTCGGCACCATCACCGAGATCTATGACTATCTCCGTCTTCTCTACGCGAGCGTAGGCCAGCCCCACTGCCCCAACTGCGGCCGCCCCATCACCCGTCAGTCGGCCGAACAAATCGTGGAGCGCATCGCGGCACTCTCCCCCGGCGAGCGCATCACTGTCTACGCCCCCATCGTCCGCGGCCGCAAGGGCGAGTTCCGCGAAGAACTCGAAGCTCTCGACCAGCAAGGCTTCCGCGCCCGCATCGACGGCGAGATGGTCGAACTCACCGAAGGCATGCGCCTCGAAAAGCGCAAGAACCACACCATCGAGGCCGTAGTCGACCGCATCATCCTCAAACCACTCCCACAATCCGAAGGAAATGGGACAGGAACAAAACCGGGTGCCCCACATCTCGATTCTGAGATGTGGGTTGGAGCGCCACCAAAGCCAAAATACGACACCCGCCGCCTCGAAACCTCCGTCCTCAAAGCCCTGCAGATGGCCAACGGCCTCGTCCTCATCGCCATCCACGGCATGGACGAGACGCTCTATAGCAGTTCGATGGCCTGCCCCGACTGCGGCATCAACGTCCCCCGCCTCGAGCCGCGCAGCTTCTCCTTCAACTCCAACTACGGCGCCTGCCCCAACTGCCACGGCCTTGGCAGCATCTACGACTTCGACCCCGCCAAGACCATCACCGACTGGTCCAAGCCTCTGCTCGACGGCGCGATGGGCCCCGGCAGCGGCTCCGCCTACCTCCTCCGCCTCATCAAGCTCTTCGCCGAAAAATACAAGATCGACATCAAGCAGCCCTTCGAGGACCTCACCGCCGAACAACAACACCTCTTCCTCTACGGCCCACCGCGCAATGAAGCCGGCCGCACCGGCTTTCACGGCATCTTCAACTACCTCCGCGCCAACCTCGAAGACACCAAATCCGAGGGCTACCGCGAGTACATGATGCAGTACATGTCCGCGACCCTTTGCCCCGTCTGCAAGGGCCGCCGCCTCCGCCCCGAATCCCTCGCCGTCACGGTCAACGGCGCAAGCATCGCCGACTTCACCGCGCTTCCGCTCGAGCGCGCCCTTACCTCCGCCCGCAACATGAACTTCACGGGCCGCGACCGCATCATCGCCGACCGCCTCCAGCGCGAGATCATCGAGCGTCTCGAGTTCCTCAACGCCGTCGGCCTCGGCTACCTCGCTCTCGACCGCAGTGCCGCCACCCTCTCCGGCGGCGAAGGCCAGCGCATCCGTCTCGCCACCCAGATCGGCTCCCGCCTCCGCGGCGTCCTGTACGTCCTCGACGAGCCCAGCATCGGCCTCCACCAGCGCGACAACCAGCGCCTCATCAACGCCCTCGAAAACCTCCGCGACCTCGGCAACACTGTTCTCGTCGTCGAGCACGACGAAGACACCATCCGCAAGGCCGACTACGTCCTCGACCTCGGCCCCGGCGCTGGAAAAAACGGCGGCTTCCTCATCGCCGACGGCACCCCCCAGCAGGTCATGGACAACCCGGCGTCTCTCACCGGCCAATACCTCGCAGGAAAAATCGAAATCCTCGCCCGCAAAACCCCGCGCGAACTCACCGGCAACTGGGTCACCGTCGAAGACGCCCACTCCCACAACCTGCAGAACGTCACCGCCCACTTCCCTCTCGGTGTCATGACGGTTATCACCGGCGTCAGCGGCAGCGGCAAATCAACCTTGGTCAACGACATCCTCTACCGGTCGTTAGCAAAGGAGCTGTACGGAAGCCGCGAGGAGCCAGGCCAGCATGGACGAGTCATCGGCATCGACCAGCTCGACAAGGTCATCCAGATCGACCAGTCCGCCATAGGCCGCACGCCGCGCAGCAATCCTGCTACTTATACGGGGGTGTTCACGGCAATTAGAGATCTCTTCGCCATGCTCCCCGAGTCCAGAGAGCGCGGCTACAAGCCCGGACGTTTTTCCTTCAATGTGCAGGGGGGAAGATGCGAGGCCTGCCAGGGCGAGGGCCAACGCCGCATCGAGATGAACTTCCTCCCCGACGTCTACGTCCTCTGCGAGGTATGTAACGGCCGCCGTTACAATCAGGAGACGCTCTCCGTCAAGTTCAACGGCTACTCCATCGCCGACCTCCTCGACCTGCCTATCGCCGACGCCGTGCCAATCCTAAAAGACATCCCCACCGTCAACATCAAGCTACAAACCCTCGTCGACGTAGGCCTCGGCTACATCCACCTCGGCCAGTCCGCCACCACCCTCTCGGGCGGCGAAGCCCAGCGCATGAAGCTCGCCCGCGAGCTCTCCAAGCGCCAGACCGGCCGCACCCTCTATCTCCTCGACGAGCCCACCACCGGCCTCCACTTCGACGACGTCAGAAAACTGCTGGAAGTTCTCCACCGGCTGACCGACCTCGGCAACACCGTCATCATCATCGAGCACAATCTCGACATCATCCGCAACGCCGACTACGTCCTCGACATGGGCCCCGAAGGAGGCGAAGGCGGCGGCCGCATCATCGCCCACGGCACGCCCGAGCAGATCGCCACCGTCGCCAGCTCCCACACCGGCGGCTTCCTCGCCCGCTACTACACCTCTCACGCGCTGAACTTCACCAGCCGCAACGGAACCAGCCACGCCGGCCCGCAGCCCCTCACCATCGCTGCTGCTCCTGACAAAAAGAAGGAACCACGAGGCAAATTCAGTGCCCCGGAAAAGAAGACCGGCCTCGCCAAAGCGGGCAGCGCCAAGCCCGAAGAAAGAACCAAGCCAAAAGCGAAAAAGAAGTCCACAATAAGCAAGACAGCAAATAAAACCACCGCGAAGAAAGCTCCGAAGCTGTAACCTCATCCCGCACGAAAAAGCATGAGCGACCTGACCCCCAACCCGGCCCCCTCCGTCCGTCCATTCTCGTCAGAAGAACCCGCCGTCACCGTGCCCGTCTTCCGGCCCCCGGTCAGCCCCCAGGACCAGACCGCATTCTTTCCCCACGCCGAGGGCACCCCTCCCCCCGATCCGCCCGTCCGCATCCCTCACCTCGGCCACGCCCTTCTCTTCCTCGCCATGGCTGGGCTCTTCCTCCTGCTCATCCAGCTCGTCTCGCTCGGCTACGCCCATCCCCCCGCGGCAATGGCGAAGTACGCCTTCTCCGCCAAATTCCTGGTCGGCTCCGAGGCGCTCAGCTACATCGCAACGCTCGCCCTGTCCTGGTTCACCTTCCCGTTTCTATGGAAGCGCCCCTTTGCCGAAGGCATCCAGGCCAACCCGGACGCCGCCCGCCGCAATGCCTTCCGCCTCATTCCCATGGGTCTCGTTCTGTCCTTCGCCGTCCAGGCCATCTCGTCGCTCGCGACCATGCCCAAAAACATCCCGATGGACGACTTCTTCCACACTGCCTCCGACGTCTGGCTCATCACCGCCTTTGGCACCCTGCTGGCGCCGCTCTTTGAAGAGGTCCTCTTCCGCGGCTTCCTGCTTCCTGCCTTCGCCATCGCCTACGACTGGCTCTCGTTACCCCGCACCCCTGCGGCGCACGAAGCCTGGCACTCCAACAACAAACTCACCCGAGCCTCACTCGTCTTCTCCTCTGTTCTCACCAGCATCCTCTTCGCCGCTCTCCACGGTCAGCAAACGAGCTTCGCGTGGCCCGTTCTCATCCTGCTCTTCTGCGTCTCGCTCGTCCTTAGCTACGTTCGACTACGTCTACGCTCGGTCATGGCCTCCACCCTCATTCACGCCAGCTACAACGCCACCATCTTTCTCACGGCCTTCATCGCCACCGACGGCTACCGCCACCTCGACAAGCTCGCCCACTAGTGGTCTCGCGGCCTACTTAAGCGGATAAAGCTTGATATCGCGGAAGTACACCTCCGCCCCTTCCGACTGGAGCAGGATCTTGCCGCTAGCAGGCGACGGATCGGTCCCCTCATTGGCGAGCTTCCCATTGACATACTGCTTGACGTCGTTCCCCTCGGTCACCAGCTCCAGGACATTCCACTCTCCATGCGGCTTCTCCACCTCTCCCACGGGATCGCGGAAGCCAACCACATTCTCTGACGGACCTTTGCCAAAGCGATCGATCTTCATCGCCTTCCCTGCCGGTCCAGTCACCCGAGTGCCATCCTTGCCCGTCAGCGCCGCGCCATCGGTCATCCAGAAATCGCCCGTCCCGCCCTCCATAATCTGGAACTCGATCGACTGCGGCCACACCTTCTGCTCGCCCTGCACGTTATACAGAATGCCACTGTCGCGAGCCTTGCCCTCGCGGCTTCCGTACGTTCCCTCTCCCCACTTGAACTCCGCGCGCAGGTAAAAATTCTGATACGTCTTCTTCGTGATGAGATAGCCAAACTCTTTACCCGAGACATGGATCAAGCCATTCTCCACCTGAAACACATGCTCAGGATCGGAGTTCAGCCCTGTGCTCGTAAGAAACGTATCGAAGTTCCTGAGATCCGAGCCATCAAATAAAACGATTGCCGACTTGTGCGCCGGTATCGCAGGTGACGCCGTCTGTCCCAAAGCATTGACACAGACCGTCAGTGCCAGCATCTGCAAAAAGGTAGAAGTTGCTCTTCCGTTATGTCGCATGGACTCTCCAAAGCTACGCCGCATATTGAAAAATTGATTTTATACCCAAAAACATCATAGCTCGGCGACTCCCTCTCTCGCCAGCAACCGCACAGCGGGAAGTGGATAATTTCCTGTTAGCCGGTGATACGACAAAATCCGCAAGTGCGGCCCAGCAACGTGTAACGCCGCGGCGTTCTCAATTGACAACTACTGACACCGTTGCAGATACTGCAATCTGCGCATGTAGGATGCAACGGCAGATCGCCGAAGGGCAATGCCCACCTACGATCTCATCGTGGAGACCTACATGCCCAATCTAGAGAACCTCAAAAAGCAAGCCAAGCTCATATTGCGGTGGCATCGCGAACGCCACTATCCCGTCGCCGCACAAATCCGCGGGCATTTGCCTCGTTTCCTGAATATGCCCGACTCCGAGATTCTTGCGGCGAGCTTTAAGCTCAGCGATGCGCAAGAAATGGTCGCAAGACAGCAAGGCTTCGATAGTTGGCAAGCCCTGAAAACTGGACTTGCGACCACGTCGCTCAAGGTGAAATCATCGCCATCCAAAGCAACGATTGTCTGTGCAGAGCCGCAACTGTTCGTCACCGATATCAAGAGATCATGCGAATTTTTCCGTGAGAAGTTAGGCTTTACGCTTGTATTCAGTTACGGCAGACCTCCCTACTATGCACAGGTGGGTCGCGACGCGGCGCGTCTCAATCTAAGGTGCGTCGAGCAACCAGTAATCGAGTCGACGGTCCGCGATCGGGAGGAACTGTTGTCGGTATCTATGACCGTCGCTACAGCGGACGAGATCAAGCTGTTGTTTCTTGAGTTTCAGTCCGCTGGTGTTGCCTTTCACCAGACGCTGAAAAAGCAGCCTTGGGGCGCCAAGAATTTCGTCGTCAAGGACCCGGATGGGAATCTGCTGCTGTTTGCTGGACCCGCAAACTAACACCTACCAAGCGGAAGGTGTGCTGATCAATGAACATTTTGCAGACGATCATTACGCGTAACTAGAAACACTCCGGGCATTCTTGCTCCCGCGCTCCTGTGTGATCTTCTCCACATACCCGCTCTCCGCCAGCGCCTGCAAAGGCTCCGGCGGCAGCCCGCGAGCCACCCGCCACTCCCGCACCACCGGCCGCACATCCTGCCAGAACGCGCCGCGGAAGCACTCCTCCGCCTCCACCAGCCGGCACTCCTGCTGCAGCTCTGCCAGCCTCGCCTGATCGATGAGCGCCGCCTTCGCAAACAACTCCTGCGCCGTCATGACAGTCTGCACCATCGCCTCCATCTTGCCCTTCAGGTTGTGGCTTTGGTCGATCATGAACGCAACCCCCGCGCGCTCCTCCTCCGCCACGCTCAGAATCTCATGGAAGATCCGGAACACCTGGTACGGATCGATCGACCCCAGTGTCAGGTCGTCATCGGCATACTTCCGGTCGTTGAAGTGGAACCCGCCCAGCTCTCCCAGGCGCAGCAGCCACGCCACAATCTGCTCGATATTCGTCCCCTGGTAGTGATGCCCGGTATCCACCAGCACCTTCGCCTTCGGCCCTGCCCGCCGCGCCAGCTCCAGAGCCATTCCCCAGTCCGCGATATCCGTGTGATAAAAAGCCGGCTCAAACGGCTTGTACTCCACCAGCATCCGCTGGTCATCTCCCAGCGCCGCATGAGTCGCAGCCAACACCTCTTCCATGAATCCGATCCGCTTGCGAATGCTCTGCGTCCCCGGATAGTTCGACCCATCCGCGATCCACAGCGAAACGTCCTTCGATCCCAGCTCCCGGCCAATCTCCACCGAGTCCAGCAGATGCGCCAGCGCATTCCCGCGGATCTCCGCGCTAGGGTTCGCAATCGACCCGTACTTATATTCCGCATCCTGGAACAGGTTCGGATTGATCGACCCAGCTTTCACCCCATACTTCTTCTCCAGCCCCTGGATCGCCGGCACATCCGCTTTGCCACCCGGCAAATCCCACAACACATGCAAAGCCACCGTAGGACTAGCCCCGGTCAGCGCATTGACCTGCGCGGCATCGCTGAACTTCTCCTCAATCGTCGTCGCCGCTCCACCCTGAACGAACTTGCCGAACCGCGTCCCGGTGTTGGCGAAGCCCCACGACGGAACCTCGATCCGGAAGCCGTCCAGAGCCCGCCAGACCTTCTGCGCCTCACGCTCCGCCGCACCTGCACCGTTGATTGCCATGGTCCAATCCCTTCATCCAATCAAGTTGCACAAAATAGAAATATACTCTCTATTGAAACATTCAGCAGAATCTACCTTTCCGCTTCAATTGTCAAAGGTATTCTCTTAAGCGCCTCAGTCAACCAGAATCACATCCAGAGATCGCGGCCCGTGCACTCCCTTGATCCGAGTCATCTCAATGTCGGCCGTCGCCGAAGGTCCCGAGACAAACGTAGTCGCCAGCCCAGCCGTCGCCTGCAGTCGATGGATCGCCTCCGGCACCGTCTCCACCACATCCTCTACCCGCACCACGCACAGGTGATAGTCCGGCACCAGCGTCACTGCCCGTCTTCCCTGCCCCGCCACATTCTGCAGCACGACGGTCCCCGTCTCCGCAATCGCCAGCGTCGCTCCAGTCATTACGCCGTCAACCCGATCCAGCTCCGCAGCTGCCAACCCCTCGTCGACAACAAACTCAAACCCAGCCGGCAACCACTCCGCCGTGAGCCCCGCCGGCATGACCATGCGCCGCACCTTGCGGTCTCCCAGCATTCCTGCCGCGCTCGCCGCAACCTCCGCGTCTCTCACGCAAACCACACGCGCGTCATAGTCCCGCAGACGGTCCTCCAGCAACTCCAGCACCGCCTCACGCGACCGCGTCGCCTCCCGCCGATACCTTCGCTCAATGGCGCTCCACTCAGCCCGCGCCGCCTCAGCTGTCGCAACCCCGCCCTTCGCCGCACGAATCCGCCGCAGTACCTCAGCGCGGGCCGAATTTGTAACCATATCAGTTGCCATTCCTGCCCCTCTTCTCCCACCAGTCGCGGAACGTCTCCTTGGGCATCTCCTGCAGGTCCCTCACCTGAGTCCATCCACCCAGCATCCCCGGCAACCACCCAATCCACCCGTCTTTCCTCACCAGCGGAGACTCCGCCACCCGCCCCAGCCGCTGCGCCGCGCGAAACCTCCGCTCACTCCGGAAGATCATCGCCATCGCCTTCATCGCCCCTGCCTCAACATCAAAAAATCCCGCCACTCCAGCCGTATTCTGCTGCACCACCTTGTTCCGAAGATGGATCAGCACCTCCGGAATATTGATCTTCACCGGACAAACCTCATAGCAAGCCCCGCAAAGCGACGAAGCATACGGCAGCGACTGCGCATGATGCATCTCCTGCAACTGCGGCGTCAGAATCGCTCCAATCGGCCCGGCGTACACCGACCCATACGCATGTCCACCCGTCTGCCGATACACCGGACAGGCATTCTGACACGCCGCACAACGAATGCAGTTCAGCGTCTGCCGCGCCTCTTCATCCGCCAGAATCTCCGTCCGAGCGTTGTCCATCAGCACCACATGAAATACCCGCGGGCCATCGGCAGCATTCACCCCAGTCCAGACCGAGTTATACGGATTCATCCGCTCACCCGTCGCCGACCGCGGCAGCAACTGCAGCAGCACCTCCAGGTCCTGGAACCGCGGAATGACCTTATCGATCCCCGCCACCGTAATCAGCGTCTCCGGCAGCGTCAGACACATCCGCCCATTGCCCTCACTCTCGACAATGCACAACCCACCCGTCTCCGCGATCAGAAAGTTCGCCCCACTCACCCCCGTCTTCACTCGCAGAAACTTCTCCCGCAAAAACACCCGCGCGGCATCCGCAAGGTCCTGCGGCTGGTCTCCCAACTCGGGTAGGTTCATCTCCCGCCGAAAGATCTCACGAATCTCATGCCGGTTCTTGTGCAAGGCCGGAACCACAATATGCGAAGGCCGGTCCTCGCCAAGCTGAATAATCAACTCCGCCAGATCGGTCTCGAATGGATGAATTCCCGCTGCCTCCAGCGCGGAGTTCAACTGAATCTCCTCTGTCGTCATCGACTTGATCTTGATGACCTCATCCGACCCCGAAGCCTTCACCAGCGCAACAACGATCCGGCGAGCCTCCTCCGCATCGCGGGCCCAATGCACCACTCCACCCGCCCGTGTGCAGTTCGCCTCAAACTCCTCCAGATAAAAATCCAGGTTCTCCATCGTATGCTGGCGAATCTGCTTCCCAGCCTCGCGCAGCTCCTGCCAATCCGGCATCTCGCCCACCACACGCGCCCGCTTCGCCTGAATCACATCCGTAGCATGACGCACATTCTTCCGCAGCTGCGTATCGCCAAGAGCAGTCTTCGCCGCCATCGGAAACGGCGGCGCCGTCTTCGGATCCAACGCAACTCCGCTCATTGCGCCACCCCTTCATCTCCGGCCAGAATCTCCGCCAGATGCACCGTTCGCACGCCCGTCTTCTGCCGATGCAACGCCCCCTGAATATGCATCAGGCAGCTGTTATCGCAGGCCGTACAAGCCTCAGCCTTCGTATTCAAAACCGCCGCCATCTTGTCCGCCAGCATCGCACCCGAAACATCCGCGTTTTTCACCGCAAAGGTCCCGCCAAACCCGCAACACTGCTCCAGTCCCTGCAACTCCACCAGATCGATCCCCCGCACCGCCCTCAACAACCGCATTGGCCCATCGCCGAGCCCCAGGTTCCGCAGCCCATGACAGCTAGCGTGATACGTCACCCGATGCGGATAGTAAGCCCCCACATCCTCCAGACCCAACCGCTTCGTCAGAAACTCAGAAAACTCAAACACCTTTGGCAGCAACGCCTCGACATCCGCAATCAGCTTTTCGTCCTTAAGCGAAACCGCCATCTTCGGATAATGATCCCGCATCATCGCCACACAAGAAGAAGAAGGCACCACCACCGCCTCCGCCTCGCGAAACTGCTCTACAAATCGAGAAAGCAAAGGCATCGCCTCCGCCTGGTACCCCGTGTTCCAATGCATCTGCCCGCAGCATGTCTGCCCCGCAGGGAACTCCACCGTATGCCCCAGACGCTCCAGCACACGAACCACAGCCTTACCCGTCTCAGGAAACAACGTATCGTTATAGCAGGTGATAAACAGCGAGACTCGCAGACCATCCTCCGAAGCAAGAGCGTTCCAGAACAAAATTCAATAGAGAGTATATTTCCCCAACGCAACTCACGTCAGGTACGATAGTAGCGCTTCACCAAAGAACCATTATCCTTCAACACAACGAGGCCTCGTGGGACCGAATCCGTTTATCGGCGTCATCTTTCACTGGATTGGAGGTTTCGCCTCCGCCACCAACTTCATCCCCTTCCGCGGCATCAAGCGCTGGTCATGGGAGATCTACTGGCTCATCCAGGGCTTCGCCGCATGGATCGTCGCGCCGATCGTCCTAGCGTGGTTGCTCGTCCCCAACGTCTTCGGCATCCTCCACACTGCCTACGCGCAGGACCCCAGCAGCGTCTACTACCCGATCCTCTGGGGCATCCTCTGGGGAGCAGGAGGCCTCACCTTCGGCCTCGCCATCCGCTATCTCGGCATCGCCCTCGGATACGCCATCGCCCTCGGCCTCTGCGCCGCCTTCGGCACCATCGTCCCGCCCATCTTCCACGGGCAGTTCCTCACTATCCTGCACCAGACCTCCGGCCAGATTATCCTCGCCGGCGTCCTCGTCTGCATCATTGGCGTCGCTATCAACGGAGCCGCGGGCGTCTCCAAAGAACATGAAATAACCCCCGAAGAAAAAGCTGAAGCCGGCGAAACCGACTACAACTTCGGCAAAGGCCTCGCCGTCGCCATCTTCGCTGGCATTATGAGCAGCTTCTTCGCCTTTGGCCTCGACGCCGGCAAACCCATCGGCGCCCTCGCCAAAACGCAACTGCTCGCCCATCACAAACTAGACCTCTGGCAAAACCTTCCCGTCCTCATCGTCGTCCTTTGGGGAGGCTTCCTCACCAACTTCATCTGGTCCGCCATCCTCATCCTAAAAAATAACTCCGTGAAACAGTTCGCCGGCGAACCAGGCCTCAACCCCATGCGCGCCACCCACGCCTCCGGCGACACCCTGGTCGACTTCGATCCACTCGACCCCTCCACCTACGACCGTCTCGCCCCCAAGACCCTCGTCGCCAACTACATCTTCGCCGCCATGGCCGGCGTCATCTGGTACTTCCAGTTCTTCTTCTACTCCATGGGCCAGACCAAGATGGGCAAATACGACTTCTCCAGCTGGACTCTCCACATGGCCAGCATCATCATCTTCGCTACGTTGTGGGGACTCTTCCTGAAAGAATGGCGAGGCACCAGCCGCCGCACCAAAATCCTAGTAGCCACGGGCCTCTTCCTTCTCGTCAGTTCCACCGTAGTCGTCGGGTATGGCAACTACCTCAAGGCCAACGAAACTCCCACAACCGTTGTTACCAAATAATTAGTGTCCTGGATCTGAAGTTATTGGGATGATGTGTCATCCCGACCGAAGCGCAGCGGAGTGGAGGGATCTGCTGTTTGTGGGGGTTAGCAATTCTTCCGTATCCTCCGCCTCCGCTCCGTACGCTGCATCTGCTATCGGCGCTTCCTCGTCTTTCGAGCCTCCTATGGCACCGACATCAGCCGAGGTCGTCTAAACTAGTTAAGACATGATTCCAACCCTCGAATGGCTCCCCACCGGCGTTAACTTCCTCGACCAGACCAAGCTCCCCCTCGAAGAGACCTACGTCCTCGCAACCGACTACAAGCAGGTCGCCACCGTCATCCGCGACATGATCGTCCGCGGCGCCCCCGCCATCGGCGTCTCCGCCGCCATGGGCATGGCCATCGGCATCGAGCGAAGTTCCGCAACCAACCTGCCCGAACTCACAGCCGAAGTCGCCGTCATCGCGAAGACCCTCGCCGAAACCCGCCCCACCGCTGTCAACCTCTTCTGGGGCATCGACGAGATCCGAAACCTCTACAACACCCTCGCCGCCAAAAACACCCCCATCTCCGAGATCAAATCCGCCGTCGTCGCCAAAGCCCGCCGCATGTACGACGAGGACATCGCCGCCTGCAAACAAATGGGCGCTCACGGCGCATCGCTACTCCCACAAGAAGGCACCGTCCTCACCCACTGCAACGCCGGCGCTCTCGCCACCTGCGGCTATGGCTCCGCCCTCGGCGTCATCCGCGCCGCTATCGAGCGCGGCCACAAGATCGACGTCTTCGCCGACGAGACCCGCCCCTTCCTCCAGGGCGCCCGCCTCACCGCATGGGAGCTCATGAAGGACAACATCCCGACCACCGTCCTTTGCGACAACATGGCCGCCGCGCTCATGCGCCAGAGCCGCATCCAGGCTGTCATCGTCGGCGCCGACCGCATCGCAGCCAACGGAGACGTCGCCAACAAGATCGGCACCTACGGCGTCTCCATCCTCGCGAAGGAGCACGGCATTCCCTTCTACGTCGCCGCCCCCTGGTCCACCCTCGATCTCGCCACCGCGCACGGCGACCTCATCCCAATCGAACAACGTGCTGCCACGGAAGTCACCCACTCCAACGGCAAGCAGATGACCCCACACGGAGTAGCCATCGAAAACCCCGCCTTCGACGTCACCCCTGCAAAATACGTCACTGCCATCATCACAGAACGCGGCGTCCTTCGCGCCCCCTACGAACAATCCATCCGGAACATGGCCAAGCAAACCATCTCCGAGCCCGAGCTCGCAGCCACCTAGCCCTATACCGCACTCCACAATTTAGAAAAAAAGCGCGACTCGGCTCAGCCACTTGTGTTCCACTAGGCACGTTCCCTTGGAGACACCATGCTGCTGCGCTTGTTCAAGTGCCTTCCCGGCCCTGCCTTCACTGCGCTCGCCTTCGCCACGCTTGCCTCCGCCCAAACCCAGCAACCATCCCCTGCCGCACAACAACCAGCTCCCGCCACCCAGCCGTCATCCCAATCAGGATCCCAGTCAGGTGTCGCGACACTCCGCGCCGGCACCCAGCTCGTGGTGGTCGACGTCGTGGTCACCGACAGGAACCAGAAGCCCGTTCACGGCCTCAAAGCGTCGGACTTCGCACTTACCGAAGAGAATGTTCCTCAGGTCGTCAAGCACTTCGAGGAACATACCGCCCTCACTGCCGTCGACGCCACCAAGTTTCCCTCCATGCCAAAGTTTCCTCCGGGCGTCTTCACCAACTACACCCCCGAGCCGGTCAACGGAGCGGTCAATCTCTTACTCCTCGACGCTTTGAATACCCCTCTGAAGGACCAGGCTTTGGTTCGCCAGCAGCTTCTCGCCTATCTCAACGCCACTCCGCCCGGAACCCGCATTGCCATCTTTGGCCTTACCAACCAGCTAACCATCCTGCAGGGCTTCACCAGCGACCCAACCATACTCAAGGCGGTTGCGTCCTCGAAGATTGGGAAAAATTCTCCCCTGCTTCAGGATTCGGTTGGCGGAAGCGGCATTCAGAACAGCATGGCGGACGACCTCGAAGACCAGGGAGGGGACGCAACCATCATCGCCAATCTCCGGCAGTTCGACGCGCAGCAACAGTCCTTCCAACTCCAGCTTCGCGTCAAGTACACGCTCGATGCGATGAACCAGCTTGCTCGTTACCTCTCCAGCATTCCCGGCCGCAAAAATCTCATCTGGTTCTCAGGCTCTTTTCCGATCAGCGTTCTCCCCGACTCCACCGGCAATCTCCCCGACCCATTTATCGTGGTTGCCGACTACGAAAAAGAATTTCGCGACACCGTCAACCTGCTCGCCCGCAGCCAGGTTGCGGTCTACCCTATCGACGCTCGCGGACTTACCAATGCTCCGATCTTCGATGCCTCTACCACCCGTAACTACGCCGGCGGCCGCGGCATCTCCCGGATGACACAGGACCTGAACAAATTCTCCACCGACACTGCCGCAGAGCACTCCACCATGAGCCAGATGGCGGAGGCCACCGGCGGTCACGCCTTCTACAACACCAACGGCCTCACTCAGGCAGTCGCCACCGCCATCAACGATGGCTCGAACTTCTACACCCTCACCTACACCCCGGCCAATCCTGCTCGCGATGGAAAGTTCCGCAAGATCAAGGTCCAGCTGGCACGTGGCGGAGTCAACCTCGCCTACCGCCACGGCTACTACGCCGACGACCCGGACAAGGCCCCTCTTGCCACCAACGGTCAGGCGCAATCCAAGGTCGCCGACTCCGCGGTCACTGCCGGCGCCCGCACTCCTCTTCAAACCATGCGCGTCGCCATGATGCGCGGTTCCCCCACACCCAGCGAAATCATCATGAAGGTGGCCGTCTATCCCGTAGGCCCTTCTACCCAGAGAGAAGACAATCCTGCTTCCGGCAACATCCTGACCGAAACCGTGCACGGCCCCTTCCGCCGCTACAGCGTCAGCTATGCCATCGAGCCCGCCGACATCACGTTTCGGCGCTTCCCCGACGGCAAAATCCACGCCGACTTTGAACTCGTCATCTTCGTCTTCAATCCCGCAGGCGTTCTCGTCAACAGACTCAGCACCGAACTCCACATAGCTTCCTCCCTGGACGAGATTAAGAAAAACGTCGCGCGTGGCATCCAGTACCGTCAGGAGATCAGCACTCCCGCCAAAGGCGAGTACTTTTTCCGCATCGTGGTTCACGACCTCACGCGCGACCGCCTCGGGGCCGTGGAAGTAGCCACCTCCGAAGTAAAAAACCTGCAGCCTCCAACCGCGCCTCCACCCCCAACGACTCCGTCTGCCTCTCCGGCAGCGGCGCCGGCAAACGCACCAGCTGCCCCCCAATAGCCCGGGCTGTTCCTCGAATAATTCCCGGATAATCCAAGGAGCATAGAATCATCTCAGTTGCTTAAGATCGCGTGCTCTCCAGCTTTCTCAATCCGCGCAAGCGATCCCTCCTACGCGGCTGTATCCTCGTCCTAACCAGTCTCGCCGCATCCCTCGTCCTCTCCGACTTCCCCCACAACCGCGCCACTCCGCTCCTCATCGTCCCCGCCCTGGCCGCCATCGCCGGCACGATCGATACGGTCCGTTGCATGCAACCGCGCTGGAGCTTCTACCACGGCGGCGTCCTCCTCCTGATCTACATGGACCTCATGGCTCTCTGCATGATTCTCTTCTTCCTCCTCTATCCCTACACCCGCTGGATCGCCTCCTCGCACTAGGGTGATGCGTCGAAAGTGATTGACTTAATCTGTCATCCAGTCCGGACCCTGAGCGAGTGAAACGAGTCGAATGGGGGAGTGGAGGGATCTGCTGTTTGTATGGGTTAGCATCATGCTACACATCGCGAGTATGTCGCTGATCTTAGACTCAGGACTCTAGCCACAAAAACACGCATCCGAAAAAACACACTAAAATCACCTCATCCATCCGGAGACAACCGACAACCATGCGCACGCCCCGCTCCCTCTACGCCGCACTCATAATCTTTCTCGCGCTCACCGCCCAGGCCCAGTCCCCACAAAAACCCGACGCCGCCACCGCCGCATGGTGGGCCCAGACTGTTGCGCTCTCGAACGACTCCATGGAAGGCCGCGACACCGGCACCGATGCCTACGAGCGCGCCGCAAAGTACGTCGCCGATCAATTCCAAGCCGCAGGCCTCAAGCCCGCCGGCGACCCCACTAATGGGAAAGCAACCTTCTTCCAGCGCGTCCCCATGCACCAGATCGCGCTCGTCGAAGACAAGTCCTCCATCGAAATCATCAACCCCGCAGGCAAAGCCGTCACCCTCCACTTCCCCACCGACATCACGACCGTCCCGCGCGAACAACCGTCCCTCATCGAAGCTCCGCTGGTCTTCCTCGGCTACGGTCTGCCTCCCGCAGGTCTCAACCTCAAAGGACCGGACCTCAAGGGAAAGATCGCCGTCTTCTTCAACAACACTCCCGCCGATCTTGCCCCAGCAGACCGCGAAACTTACACCGCCCGCCGTCTCCGCACCCTCACCCAGGCAGGTGTAGCGGCAATCCTCTCCATCGACAGTCCATCCGCCACGGAACCCTTCCACTGGCCTGCAGCCTACTCACGCAGCGTCACCCTCGCAGGAGCGCCCGCACCAAACTCCACCGCACCCATACTCATCCGCATCAATCCCGCATCCCTCGACGCTCTCTTCGCCGCCTCCGGTCACAACTCCGCGGAGATCATCACCAACGGCGGCAATGGGACTTCGCTCCCCATCTTTCCTCTCAACCTCACCGCCCGCATCCGCCTCACCTCCACCAGCAAAGACATCTCCTCCCCCAACGTCCTCGCCATCCTTCCGGGTTCCGACCCCAAACTCGCCCTCGAGTACGTCGCCCTCTCCGCCCACCTCGACGGCTATGGCTACGGCACTCCAGTCCTCGGCGACAACCTCTACAACGGCACTCTCGACGACGCTGCCTACGTCGCCCTCCTCACCGAACTAGCCAAAGATCTCCAGCACAAGGCTCCTGCGCGCTCGCTCCTCTTCTGCATCTTCACCGGCGAAGAAAAAGGCCTTCTCGGCTCCGCATACTTCACGCGGCACCTGACCGTCCCCAAAGAAAACATCGTCGCCAACCTGAATCTCGACCAACTCCGCCCCATCTTCCCCCTAAACATCCTCACCATGGAGGGCCTCAACGACTCCACCCTCGGCGACACCGTCCGCACCGTCGCCGCGCCACTCAAAATCGAGATCCGCCCCGACCTCGAGCCCGAGCGCAACCTCTTCCGCCGCGCCGACAACTACAACTTCGTCCGTATCGGCGTCCCAATCGCCAGCTTCATCTTCGGCTACGACAAGGGCTCGCCCGAAGAGGTCGTCTACCGCGACTGGTATGCCCGCCGCTACCACAAGCCCCAGGACGACATCAAAACTCCCATCGACTGGGACGCCGCCGGAAAATTTAACCGGTTCTACGCCGCCCTCACCCTCGCCATCGCCAACGCCCCCACCCGTCCGCAGTGGCTCCCGTCCAGCCCCTATTCACCCCATCAAAGCGCCGCGCAGTAGCCTCACTGCCTTGCGTTATACTCGCCGCACCGGAACAGGCAGCGATCACCATGTTCCATGTACACCCCCATGCACGATCACATCTTTTCAAGGAGACTCACTCATGCTCAAGGGATTCCGCGACTTCATTCTGCGTGGCAACGTTGTCGATCTGGCCGTCGCCGTCATCATCGGCACCGCCTTCGGAGCGGTGGTCACCTCACTGACCAAAGACATCATCATGCAATTCGTTGCGGCGATCGTCCACACCCCCGACTTCTCCGGCCTGGCCGTAGGTCTCAACGGCACGCCCATCAAATACGGTAGCTTCCTGAACACTACGATCAATTTCCTCATCATCGCCGGCGTTATCTACTTCTTCGTTGTCGTTCCACTTAATTACCTGCTCACTAAAGTCAAAGGACCGGCCGCTCCAACTACCAAGCCCTGCCCGCAATGCCTCAGCGACATCCCTGTCGCCGCGACCCGCTGCAAGTTCTGCACCCAGCCCGTCACGGCATAAGCACCCTTTGCCGCATACCGACGCCCGGCGACCCCTCCGCCGGGCGCGCTGTTAAGCTGTTCCCGTAAAAGCCCTCACCAGCTCCTGCGTACTCTGCCTCACAATCGTCTCGTTCACAAAGATCAAAATCTTCCCATCCACCACCGGCCGAATATGAACATCCGCTTTGGCCAGCCTCGCCTGCAAGTTTGTCGCCCGCGCCTGAGATACTTCAACGACCGTAATGTTGCTCCCGTCCGGCACTCGCTTGATCTCGAATCCACCCGCACCCTGCAACCCTTCAAACAGCCGGTCTCCCGCTGCCCGAGCCGCAACGAACCGCTGCTGAAATCCAGGCAATGCCGCCAGCGCAGGCAGCGCCGACTGCCATCCGTGATAGATCAGCCCGCCATAGGCATGGCGCAGTTCCCTCACCTTCGCAATCGTGGCCTTGTTCCCCGCCAGCACCGCACCAAACGGGGCTCCCAGATATTTGTACAGCGACACATACACCGTATCGAACAACGCGCTGTACCGCCCCAGATCGAACCCTTCCGTCCCCGACAACAACAGCGCCCGCGCTCCATCCCAATGCATCCCAATCCCCTTCGACCGAGCCAGCGTAGAGATCTTCTCCGCCAGCGCATACGGAACGCTCGCTCCATCCGCTCGTCGCACCGGGCTTTCCAGCGAGATCGCTCCCACGGCAATTGGAAAGCGGCCATTCTCGGCCAGATCAATCGCCGCGACCACCTCGTCGTAGCCCGGAGCCGCCTTGCCCGCCGCCAGCGGCACAAGATTGATCCCGCTCAACAGCGACGCCGAATCCTGCTCATCGAGATACAGGTGGCTCTCATGCTGCACCAGCACATGCCGACGTTCGCCGCAAAGCACCCGCACCGCCAGATTATTCGCCAGCGTTCCCGTCGGCAGAAACGCTGCATCCTCCTTGCCCAGCATCTCTGCCATCTTGTGCTCGAGCTCGGTCACAGCGCCCGCTGCCAGATACACATCCCCGAACTTGTCATACTTCCCCATCAGCCGGCCCAGCTCCTGAATCCGCTCCGCATCGGTCATCACCAAAGCATCGCCAGTCAGATACACGGCCTTCGAAACCGCTTCGTCCCGCGCACTCGATGCGTCTTTCGTCTGCGCAAGCACAGGTCCAATCCCATTCACCAGGCCCGTTCCAGCAGCCAAACCTCCAACCAAAAACCCCCGACGGCTAACGCTCATCTCTCACCTCTCATGGTCAATCTGTTTTGGGTCACTGTCTTAATCGAATCCGATAAAGTCCCGGCTCCGCAAAATGTAACCACCAGCGCAGGACAACATCCGAAATCACCTGCATGCTTTGTCACTTATACCGACATCATATCTAATATCTACTGCAACGACGCAGCGCGTTGATGATGCGATATCCTTATCTTCTCTCCAGTTATCCAACCCGCTAAGGAACTGACTTGACCTCTTCCGGTATCGCATCTCGCACCGCCATCTGCCTTCTTCCTCTAGCACTCATCGCCACCGCCCAGTCCCCCACCCCACAGGTCTTCGGCTACCGCGACTTCACCCAGCAGGCAAAATGGGACTCCACCTTCATGGCCGTCCCCGACCCCAAACTCGCAGGCCAACATCTCAAGACCCTCACCTCCGCCCCCCACTGGGCCAGCTCGCCCGAGGACTACGCCACCGCCGTCTACGTCGCCGACAAGTTCAAAGCCGCCGGCCTCGAAACCGAGATCGTCCCCTACAAAGTCCTCCTCAATAAACCCGTCAAGATCGTCATCGAAGCCTTCGACGCATCGGGCAGCAAACTAATGTCAGGCCCCACCCCTGAGCACGTCGACCCCACGAAATATGGCGGCGACCCCTACCAGGACGATCCCCGCATCCTCCCCGCCTTCAATGGCTCCTCCCCCTCCGGCGACATCACCGCCGAGGTCATCTACGCCAACTACGGCACCCTCGCCGACTTCCAGCAGCTCGCCAAACTCGGCATCAGCGTCAAAGACAAGATCGTCATCGTCCGTTACGGCGAAAACTTCCGCGGCATCAAGACCTACATCGCCCAGCAGTACGGAGCCAAGGGCGTCCTCATCTACTCCGACCCGGCCGACGACGGCTACTTCCGCGGCGACGTCTACCCCAAGGGCCCCTGGCGTCCAGAAACCGCGGTCCAGCGCGGCTCAATCCAGTTCCTTCCCATCTATCCAGGCGATCCCACGACCCCAGGCATCGCCGCCACACCGGATCTACCCGCCTCCAAACGCATCCCAGCCGACAAACTCCAGGCCAACCAGCCCAGCATCCCCACCAACCCGCTCTCCTACAAAGACGCCGCTCCGATCCTCAAAGCCCTTGGCGGCGACGAGTCACCTCGCGAGTGGCAAGGCGCACTTCCCTTCACCTACCATCTCGGAGCGATTGGCAATAAAACAGATGCCAGCGCAAAGAACGCAATCCCAGCCCGCGTCACCGTCCACATGCACCTCGAGCAGGACATCGCCCTCCGCACCATCTGGGACGTCATCGGCACCATCCCCGGCGCCAGCCCCACCCAGAAAGACGACTGGGTCGTAGCCGGCAACCACCGCGACGCCTGGGTCTACGGCGCCGTCGACCCCAACTCCGGCACCGCCGCCATGCTCGAGACCGTCCATGGCCTCGGCGACCTCCTCAAACAAGGCTGGAAGCCCCAGCGCACTATCGTCATCAGCAGTTGGGACGCCGAAGAAGAAGGCCTCATGGGCTCCACCGAGTGGGCCGAGCAGCACGAAAAAATCCTGGCCCACGCCGTCGCCTACTTCAACACCGACGTCGCCGTCTCCGGCCCCGACTTCACCGCCGCCGCCATCCCCTCGCTCAAACAATTCGTCCGCGAGATCACCAAAGAAGTCGCCAGCCCCAAAGGCGGCACGGTCTACGATCAATGGAAGGCCGACCAGGCCGCCGCCAACACCAACCGCCGTCACCAGCACCCCGGAGTGGACGTCGACGTCCGCATCGGCACCCTCGGCTCCGGCTCCGACTACACCCCCTTCATCCAGCATCTCGGCGTCCCCTCCACCGACATCGGCTCCGACGGCCCTTACGGCGTCTATCACTCCACCTTTGACGACTACGCCTGGTTCACCAAATTCGGCGACCCCACCTTCGCCTACGAGCAGCAGCAGGCCCGCGTCTTCGGCCTCGAAATCCTTCACATGGCCGACACCGACGTCCTACCCTACGACTACGAGCTCTACGGCAAAGAGATCGTCGGCTACCTCGAAGCCGCCCAGAAGCGCGCCGCCGAACAGAGGCTGACCCTCGACTTCACCGCCGCCCTCACTGCCGCCAAACGCTTCGCCGCCGCCGGTACCGCCCTCCGCGCCACCCAGACCGCCCCGCCCTCCGACCCGACAGCACTCAACCAATCCTTACGAGCCGCCGAAGAAGCTCTCCTCAATCCCGCTGGCCTGCCCAAGCGCCCCTGGTACCGCCACACCATCTACGCCCCCGGCGAGTTCACCGGCTACGCCGCTGTGGTCATCCCAGGTGTCAATGAAGCCATCGAAGCCCCCGACGCAACCCGCGCCCAGGCCCAGCTCGCCCCTCTCGCCGAAGCCCTGAACCGTTCCGCCGCGATCCTCGAAGCCGCTGCAAATAATCCGACAACAATCCGCTAGCCGCTTCAGCTAATCGTTCTAAGAAACTTTCGACAACTACAAGAACGGTCATTTCGACTGAAGGCGGCGCATTTGCCGCCGCAGTGGAGAAATCTGCTGTAGCCTTTGCCGTTGCCGCTCTCTTTGGGGTATTCCGTCTAAATCCATTCGCACAATCAACAATTTGCCCGGCCTCAAGGCCCAAGGCAAAACCCCAAGAAATCCAGCAGGTTCGTTAACAAGAAGCCACAAACTGCATGTTTCCATAAACATACGCCTGAAACCGCAAATACAACTTTAGTGGTATCTCCGCCCCCCGAAGTGGGATGTTCCCTTTTAGTAACCAAGCACATGATTACTCGAAGACGGCCTAAAACCGCCAAAAAAGGAGACTCCCCCAATGGTCCACGATCTTGTCCTCGCATTGGTCTTTCTCGCTATGATCATCGCTCCTGCACTTCTCGCCATGCGCTCTGAAAAAGAAGAGAACGACGTCCTCTAGTTTTTGATCTCTGCGGCCGGGCCCGGCGTACGTCAGCCTGGCTTCCGCAAAGGAAAACTCGTAGCCTCCACTCCGAGTCAGCAGGAAAGAAACTGCTAAATGACAAAGGCCGCACCCACAAAGGATGCGGCTTTCGTCATTCTCAGAGCGATTGAACTAATTTGTCATCCCGACCGGAGTGCAGCGGAGTGGAGGAATCTGATGTTTGTGCGGGTTAGCGAATCATGCTACGCTTCGCGATGACGTCGGTAGTTTTAGCGACGGGCCCTAGCCCCGCAGCGCCATCTGCTCCGTAACAATCTGCGTCAGGTCCGGCTTCACCAGCCCATGCTCCCTGGCATTGAACTCATCCACCTTGCTCGACCAGTTCATGCTGCAGAACTTCGGCCCGCACATACTGCAGAACGCCGCTTCCTTGTAGTAGTCATCCGGCAGCGTCTCATCGTGCATCCCTCTTGCCGTCTCCGGATCGAGCGACAAAGCAAACTGCTTGTCCCAGTCGAACGTATATCGCGCATGTGAGATCGCATCATCCCGATCTCTCGCGCCGGGCCTATGCCGGGCCACATCCGCCGCATGAGCCGCAATCTTGTACGCGATAATCCCGTCCTTCACATCCTTCTCATTCGGCAGCCCGAGATGCTCCTTAGGCGTCACATAGCAAAGCATCGCCGCGCCATGCCACCCGATCATCGCCGCGCCAATCGCGCTCGTAATGTGGTCATACCCAGGAGCGATATCGGTCACCAGCGGCCCCAGCACATAAAACGGAGCCCCATCGCAAAGCTCGACCTCCTTATCCACCTGCAGTTTGATCTGGTCCATCGGAATATGCCCCGGCCCCTCGATCATCACCTGCACATCGCTCTTCCAAGCCTGGCGCGCCAACTCGCCCAGCGTCTTCAACTCCGCAAACTGAGCCTCGTCGCTCGCATCCGCCAGACAACCCGGCCGCAACCCATCGCCCAGCGAATAGCTCACGTCATACTTCGCCATCACCTTCGTGATGCGGTCGAAATTCTCATACAGAAAATTCTGTTTATGATTCGCCGTCATCCACTGCGCCAGAATCGCCCCACCCCGGCTCACAATCCCGGTGATCCTCTTCGCCACCATGGGAATGTATTGAATCAGCACGCCGGCATGAATCGTAAAGTAGTCCACCCCCTGCTCGGCCTGCTCCTCGATCACCTCGAGGTACATATCGATATTCAAATCCTCGACCCGCTTTACCCGGCTCAGCGCCTCGTACAAGGGCACCGTCCCGATCGGCACCGGCGAATGCCGCAGAATCTGCTCCCGAATCATCGGAATATCCCCGCCCGTCGACAGATCCATCACGGTATCCGCGCCAAAGTGCACCGCCGTATGCAGCTTCCGCAGCTCCTCATCCACATTCGACACCAGTGCCGAGTTGCCGATATTCGCATTGATCTTGCACAGCGACACCACCCCAATCGCCATCGGCTCCAGCTCCGGGTGGTTGATGTTCGCCGGAATAATCATCGTCCCCTTGGCGACCTCGCTCCGCACCAGCTCCGCCGAAATCTTCTCCCGCTGAGCGACGTAAGCCATCTCCTCGGTAATCATGCCCTTCCGCGCAAAGTGCATCTGCGACATATTCGCGTCGCCGGTCCGCGCCGCCTCGGCCTTGCGTTTGACGATCCACTCCGCCCGTCCCGTCGGCACCTTGTAGTCGTTGCCCTGCGCCTGCGCCGCCTTGCCGTTTGAAGCTGCGCCGTTTCCATTTCCGCTCATAAAGCCCCCTGCTCGCACTGCCATCTTATCGAGTAAGTATACGATGCAAAAGCCTCCACCCAGGCTTGCCGCAAGTTTGGCGAAGGTCACCTTCCAATACCCGTCCTGCGGGAGTCCTGTAAAACCATGGAGTAAGGAGCAGCGCTATGCGCGTCGCGGTCGTATCCGACATTCACGGAAATCTCTCTGCATTCGAGGCAGTACTCGAAGATATTCGCCAAGCCTCTCCAGACCTGGTGCTTCACGGAGGTGACCTGGCCGATGCCGGATCCAGTCCCATCGAGATCGTTGACCGAATCCGCGCTCTCGGCTGGCAAGGGGTCATGGGCAACACGGATGAAATGCTTGTCCAACCTGATTCGCTGGAAGATTTTGCGAGCCAGTCTTCGGCCCCACCCGCTCTGTGGGCGGCGATCCGCGAGATAGCGTCGGCGACCCGCTCCATACTCGGAGAGGAAAGATTGGCATGGCTGCGCAAACTGCCGCACGTGAAAACGCTGGAAGCCTTCGCACTCGTCCACGCCACTCCTCAGAGTTGCTGGCGGGCACCGGCACCAGAAGCCACCGACGCAGAGCTCGAAGCCATCTATGGCCCACTTGGCCAGCCGATCGTTGCCTTTGGGCACACGCATCTTCCTTCCATTCGCAGCATTGCCGGACACCTGAAACTCCTCATCAACACCGGCAGTGTCGGACTTCCCTACGACGGTGATCCCCGCGCATCCTACCTGATCCTCGATGGAAGTACACCATCCATCCGCAGAGTCGAGTACAACGTCGAGAGAGAGCTCAACGCCCTCTCTTCCTGCGGTTTACCGGGTGCAGATTGGGCAGCAAAAATGCTTCGCGCAAGCTCTCCTCAAATGCCATAGAGGATGCCATAGACCGACAGGTTCGGATGAGAATCGAGCATGACCAGGCAATCACCGGCTAAGCCGTGATCCCCAGCCAACCCCATTCCCATCTCAGCATCCAACCTGAGCAGAACGAGGCACGACCGTGAGCACCCCGGCTGGAACGTTCGCCGCTCTCACCAATCCATGCAAGGCCAAACGGTGCAACCGCGCCGTCGAGGACCCTCGCAGATTTTCCAAAGGAGAACCACCATGAAGCTTTTTTCCGAAAACATCGAAGACCTCCGAACACTCTATGTCGCCGACCTCAAGAAGGCGCTCGATATGGAGCAAAAAATCACCAAAGCCCTCCCCACCATGATCGAAAAATCAACCGATCCGCAACTTGCCACCGCCTTCCGCAACCACCTCGAAGAGACCCGCGGCCACGTCGCCAAGGTCGAAGACCTCCTCCGCGACGCCACCGGCAAGACGAGCACATCAACCTGCAAAGCCATCTCCGCCCTCATCACGGAAGCCGAGGACAGCATCAAGGATGCCGGCGATCCCAGCATCCGCGACATCACCCTCATCGCCTCCGCCCAGCAGGTCGAGCACCACGAGATGGCCGTCTACGGCACCCTTCGCACCTGGGCTGAACTCCTAGGCGAAACCGAAGCCGCCGACACTCTCGAAAGCATCCTCGAAGAGGAAAAGAAGGCGGACGAACTCCTCAGCACCATCGCCGACAGCGTCAACACCACAGCAGAAACTAGAAGCACCACGACCCACGTCTAGCGCTCCCCACAATTCGACTGAACTCATAAACGAAACCGGCGAAGACCTCTCTCACAGGGGGTCTTCGCCGTTCAACTTTAAATCCCCTGCGCACAATGGAAGTAATATTGTTCGGACGGTCGAACCTGCTGCCATCTGACGACTCACGAAAGACAATCATGACCAGTGGAAGTCCTCTATTTCATCGTGCGCGACTCCGTATCTCGTTCCTTCTCAGCCTCGGATTTACCATCGTCCACGCCCAGATTCCCGGCCAATCCATTCCCACCCTTCCTGCCGCCATCGTCACTCAGTCGCCGCAAGGCCTCGACGCCACCGTCGGCAAAGAAACGCTGCATCTGATCGTCTGTTCCGACTCCGTCCTCCACGTAACCACCCGCCCGGATGATGTCGCAGCCACTCATCCGCAACCCTGGCTGCTGCCCGCAAACCAGTCCTGCAAAGGCGCGCCATTTCAGTTCAACCAAGACGAAAAGATCGCAACCCTCAAGACCGCCAACCTCACCGTCTCTATCTCTATCGCTCGCGGCAACCTCACCTACGCCACATCGGACGGCAAACCTTTGTTCCGCGAACGAGACAGCGTCCCCCGGACCTACTCGCCCGTCACCATCAACGGCGACGCCACCTACCACGTCATCGACCGCTTCTCTCCCGACTTCTCCGAGGCCCTCTACGGTCTCGGCCAACATCAGAGCGGCATGTTCAACTATCGCGGCTCAACCGTCGAACTCGGCCAAAACAACACCGACATCGCGATCCCATTTCTCGTCTCGACCAAGGGCTACGGCATCATCTGGAACACGGCTGCCTTCACCTACGTCGACAACCGCTTCCCCCTCGAACTCTCCTTCGACTCCATGGCCGGAGACGGCGTCGACTACTTCCTCCTCTACGGCCCAGAGATGGACGACATCATCCACCACTACCGCGACCTCACCGGCCACGCCCCCATGCTTCCGCGCTGGTCCTACGGCTTCATCCAATCGAAGGATCGCTACACCTCGCTCGACGAGATCATCTCCATCGCCAACCGCTATCGCAGCGAACACATCCCCATGGACGTCATGGTGCAGGACTGGTTCTGGTGGAAGCGCGAAGGCGATCCCATCTTCAACGACAACTACCACGACGTCCCCGCCGACCTCAAAAAACTCCATGCCGAGCACGTACACACCATGATTAGCACCTGGGGCCTCATCGACCCAGCGGCCGAAACCTTCAAGAGACTCGACGCCGACGGGCTTCTCATTCCCAACGCGCACGTCTACGACGCCTCAAACCCAAAGGCGCAGGATATCTACTGGAATAGCCTGCCCGGCAAACTCTTCACCCAGGGCTGGGACTCCTTCTGGCTCGACAGCGCCGAGCCTGAGGAGTACTGGCCGCACGTCGGAGATGCCATCCTTCGCAACAAGCAACTCGCCATCGGCAACGGAGCGATGTACACCAACATCTATCCGCTCCTGCACAACGAAGGCATTCAACGGAATTGGAGAAAAACGACCGACCAGAAACGCACCTTTCTCCTCACGCGTTCTGCCTTCCTGGGTCAGCAGCGAGTCGGAGCAACCGTATGGTCCGGCGACGTCTTCAGCAGCTTCTGGGGACTCTCCCATCAGATCGCCGGCGGCCTTAACTACGCCCTCTCCGGCATGCCCTACTGGACAACCGACATCGGAGGATACTGGCCGACCTACCCGGGCCAACCCACCGATCCTGCCTATCAGGAGCTTTATCTTCGCTGGTTTCAGTTCGGCGTCTTCTGCCCCATCTTCCGGTCGCACGGCCACCGTCCGCATAACGAGATGTGGAGCTACCCCGACGTCGAGCCCTCGCTCATCGCGTATGACAACCTTCGCTACCGCATGATGCCGTACATCTATTCCCTAGCATGGAAGGTCTCAAGCGACGACTACACCATCCAGCGGCCGCTCGTCATGGACTTCAGAGACGATCCGCTCACCTGGAACATCGGCAACCAGTTCATGTTCGGCCCTGCGCTTCTCGTCAATCCGGTAACAGAAGCTAAAGCGACGGAGCGTCGAGTCTATCTCCCCAAAGACACCACCTGGTACGACTTCTGGAGCGGACAAAAAATCCAAGGCGGAGTTCATATCCAAGCCGCAGCACCACTCGATCGAATCCCACTCTACGTGCGTGCCGGATCGATCCTCCCCCTCGGCTCGCCAGAGCAGTACGCCGACGAAAAAGTAAACGGCCCCATCGAACTGCGCATCTATACCGGCGCCAACGGCAGCTTCAATCTCTATCAGGATGAAGGCGACAACTACAACTACGAAAAAGGACAACACGCGACCATTCCCATCACATGGTCGCAATCGGATAACACCCTGACCATCGGAGCACGCACCGGAACCTATACCGGCATGCCGGAAGAAATCACCTTCGACATCGTGTGGGTCAAATCCGGCCATGGAGTTGCAGGCAGGGTAGAACCGCGAGTGGACAAAACAGTCACCTACCGCGGTTCAGAGCTCAAAATCAAACCCGAATAAGTCCCTATTCAAATTAGTCCGTCTTGCTTAAGGGCACGGCTTCAGCCGTGCCGAAAGTACTTCGGTTTCGCAGTGCGGCTTTAGCCGCTGAGGTACATTTTAATTTTGCGATGCACTCTTTAGCGCCGTCTTTAGCCATTGAAAGAGTCTTCCACCTCCACCTACTTCAACGTCAACTCCCATGTCTGTCCCACCAGGTCCTTGCCAAAACTCCGATGCGGCGCCTCATTAACCAGACGAAACCCAGCCCGTTCATAGATGCGATGCGCCCCAACAAGAATGCTCTGCGTCCACAGAACCACCTTCTTATACCCTGCCGTACGCGCGAAACGAATGCATTCCTTCACCAAAGCATCTCCAAGCCCCATACCGCGCGCACATGGTTCAACAAACAACAACCGCAGCTTCGCAGTATCGGCCTCCTCCGGATGCTTCACGAGAAAGATGTGTCCTACATTCTGACCATCGATCTCGGCAATCCAGCAGCGCTCCCTGTTCGAATCGAAGTTCGTGACAAACTGATCGACGATGCGCGCCACCAGAGCCTCGAAGGTCTCGTCCCATCCATACTGCTCGGCATAGCCGAGACCCTCTCGATAAACGATCCAGCCCATATCGCCAACGCGATGAGGGCGCAGAATGTAGTTCATACGGCTTCGATCGATCTTGGTGAGAATTCTCTCCATCGTCCGCATGCAATCCATAAGCTGCATGCGGCCCGAAGGCGGAAGATCTTCGAGAACCGTCTGCGCCTGCTCCTCGGAGAGAGCGTTGAGTTTCTTGAACGCCGATCTGCCGCGCCCCGTCAGCGTGAGTTCGGCATACCGGCCGTCCTGCTCAGACACCTTTCGCTTCAGTAACCCATCGCGTTCAAACCTTCCCAGCAGGCGGCTCAGGTATCCGGCGTCCACTCCAAGCTCGTCCGCGATCTCCCGCGCCTTAGGCGCATTGCGCGTTGCCAGCTCGTAAAGAACACGGGCCTCCGCAAGACTATAAGGACTGTTCAAAGGCCCTTCGTTCAGCGTCCCGATGAACCGCGTATACATCCGGTTGAAGCGCCGAAAGATCGCTATATCGTTCGTCAAAACTGAAGACAGGTCAGACATGCTGCTAATGTCAACCAATATAATTGCTTTTGTCAACTAATAGGAACAGGCTGATTTCCGCGGCGAGACAAGAGTTTGACATATTACTCTCCGCAATTCAGCTAAAATAGAAGCAGGGGAGACTTGACAAACCCCGGTGTCAGAATCGATGACTATGGCGATCTCTCTCCCACGCAACACGCAAGGTTAAGCTTTCTTGATGAGACCTTTATCGCTGAAGTCCACCCCTAAGTCTAATTTCTTGAAGACTTTGCGCAAAAAAACAGGTAGGGTGGGGTCTCCCCGGTGTCGATTGGACGTAAACTGAAGCAACGGAGAGAAGTATGGCAAACGAAGCTCAAAAAAGCCCGCTCAAGATCATCATCGCTACCGTGGTCATCCTCGCCACCGTCGCCTACCTCGCCTTCACCGGCGGTCGCGACAACAAGAGCTACTACGTCACGATCAGCGAGCTTCAGGGCATGGGCAATAAAGCATACGTCCGCCACCTCCGCGTCGCCGGCAATGTAGCTCCGGGCAGCATCCATCGCGTCGGCACCAACGCCACCTTTGATCTCCTTGAACAGGGCCGCAAACTCTCCGTCGTCTACCAGGGCTCCGAACCCCCGCCCGACACCTTCAAGGACGATGCCCAGGCCCTCGCCGTCGGCACGTACGGTCACGACGGCGTCTTCCGCGCCACCGAACTCCAGGCCAAATGCGCCTCCAAGTACGCCCCCGTCGCCCCCGCAACTCCCACCACCACAGCAACAGCGGTACCCGCATCTCACTAGCCGCCGCGCAAAAAGATATGACGCAGACGGAAGCAACAACTCGCAGCAGTGCACCTCCAGCCGCTGCAGAGTTGAACTCCGTCTCCAAAATCTACGGCAGCTTCGCCGCTCTCCGTAACGTTTCGACGACCTTCACCGCGGGCTCCTGCACCGTCATCCTCGGCGAAAACGGAGCGGGCAAATCGACTCTCCTTCGCATCGTGGCCGGCCTCATCACTCCGACGCGCGGCAGCGTCACCGTCTTCTCGGAGTCTCCGCACCAGCAACGCCGCCGCATGGCCTACATGAGCCACTCGCCCATGCTCTACGACGAGCTCACCGCCATGGAGAACCTCACCTACTTCGCAGGCCTCCACCGCGACGGCGGCTGCGCCTGCGTCGGCAGCCCCGAGATGGCGCTCCGCGCCGTCGGCCTAGACCCCAGCCTCAACCGTCCCGTCGGCCAGTACTCCCAGGGCATGCGTCAACGCACCTCCCTCGCCCGCGTCCTACAGAGCGATCCGGAACTGCTCCTCCTCGACGAACCCTTCTCCAACCTCGACGCCGCGTCCGCAAGCCACATGGTCGAACTCCTCGCCGACTTCCGCACCTGGCCTGTCCTCGGCGGCGGCAGCCGCACCATCCTCATCACCACCCACCAGGCCGCGCTTGCCAAACCCCTCGCCGACAACACGCTCACTATGCGCAACGGCCAGATCCTGGATTCCCAGGGCGCAGATTCCCCGACCGAGCCCGAGGCCGCCGGGTGAAGACCACGCCACCAACTAAGACCAACGCAGCCCGCCTTCTCGATTCCCTCGGCATCACCTATGAACTCCGCGCCTACGAGGTCGACCCCGACGACCTCACCGCCATCTCCGTCGCCCGCAAGATAGGCCTACCCCCCGAACAAGTCTTCAAAACCCTCCTCACTCAAACGAACAATGGCGACCACCTCTTCGCCGTCATTCCCGGCGACGCCGAACTTGATCTGAAAAAACTAGCCCAGGCCGCAAGCTCAAAGAAGGTCGAACTGGCCTCTCTGAAGGAAGTCGAACCGCTCACCGGCTACATCCGCGGCGGAGTCACCGTCATGGGCGCGAAGAAGCTCTTCCCTGCCTACGCCGACGAGACCATCGAGCTCTTCGACATCATCTCCGTCTCCGCCGGTCAGCGTGGGCTCCAGCTCATCCTCGCCCCAGCCGACTACCTCCGTGCCGCCGACGCAACCCTGGCGGACCTGACCAAAGACCCGGCATGACCTATCTCCGCCATGTCCTCGACCACCTTCGCAAGGACCTCCGACTGGAGTGGCGCTCCCGCGACTCCATCAACGGGATGCTCTTCTTTGCGCTCCTGGTCGTCGTCGTCTTCGGCCTCGCCTTCGACCCCACCAGCTACCCCACCATCACCCGGCAGATCTCGGGCGCCATCCTCTGGGTCGCACTTCTGTTCGCCTCCATTACCGCGCTGAACCAGTCCTGGACCCGTGAGCAAAGCAACAACGTCCTCGAAGCCCAGCGCATGGCACCCTCCCCCGCCTCCGCGTTATTCCTCGGCAAAGCCCTCGCCAACCTGCTGTTTGTGCTTACGGTAGAAGCAGTTCTGGCTCCCATCTTCATCGTCTTCTTTAATCTCCACGCTCTCGGGAATGTCTGGCTCCTTACGCTGATTCTGCCCCTGGGTACCTGGGCGCTGGTCGTCAACGGAACCTTCTTCGCCGCGCTCGGCCTTCGCGCCCGTAATCGCGAACTACTTCTGCCGTTGCTGCTTCTGCCGGTCTCTTTGCCTGCACTCCTGGCAATGGTGCAGGCTACCACCGGAGTTCTTACCGCAGAGTTGGACCCCATTCAGATCGGCACCTGGATCAAGCAGCTCGCCGGCTACGACATCATCTTCACCACAATCTGCATCCTGCTCTTTGAAACGGTCCTCAATGCCGAATGACACTATTTCGCGATAAACTAATTTTATGGAGCAGCGCACCCCCACTCTCCGCAGCGTCGCCTGGCTTTGGTTCGGCATCACCATCGCTGTTCTCGTCGTAGGCTTCCGCCAAGCCATCTTCCTCGTCCCCACCGAGGCCACGATGGGAAACGTTCAGCGCATCTTTTATTACCACCTTCCCCACGCCGTCCTTGGACTGATCTTTCCTTATGTCAACTTCATCGCCTCGCTCGCCTACCTCTTCTGGCGTCGCCGCGACCCGCTGAAAGCTCTCACGGCTGATGCCCTCGCCGTTGCCGCAGCCGAGGTCACCGTCCTTTTTGTTGGCATCGGCCTTCTCAGCGGAATGCTGTGGGCCAAGCCCGCCTGGGGTATCTGGTGGGCATGGGATGCCCGTCTTACTACCTACCTGCTCCTGTGGCTCCTGTACGTCAGCTACCTTCTCCTCCGCCGTTACTCTCCCAGCGGCCAGACCGGAACCTTCGGCGCTGTCCTCTCTGTCTTCGCCGCCATCGATGTTCCTATCGTCTACATGTCCATTCAGTGGTGGCGCACCCAGCACCCCGCGCCCGTCTTTGGCCCAAACGGCGGCGGCATAGACCCCAGCTTTGTTCCTGCCGTCCTGTGGAACATGGCGGGTTGGGCCATGTGGGGAGTCCTGATTCTGCTCTTCCGCTTTGCTCTCGAGCGACGCCGGCAGCTGGCTGAGCAGGAAGCTGCCTTGGTCGCCATTGAAGCCTCCCTGGAGATTCCGCAATGACCTGGCAGTCTTTCTTCGACTTCAGCACGATGAGCCATCGGCATCTCATCTTCGTCTACGCCGGCATCTGGCTTATCCAGGGGGCATATCTCGGCTGGATTGCCTGGAACTGGTCCCACACCAAAGGATCGCGCCATTAAAAAATCAACGAAGCCACAGCAGAACCGCGGCTTCGTTGTCCGAGAATAAAGTGCAAATGACGCGATCGATCCGAAGGTCTACGTTCCGCATCGATCACATAGACACGTCAACCCTGGAAAAAGTTTCGCAAGGTCTCTAAATTCTTTGTGGGTGCACCTTCCGCTTGCTGCTCCTCCGCTACCCCGATAGACTCCGAACAGTGCCACCCCCCTTCCGCTCCTTTCTCGCGCGATCTTTTACCGCCGCTGTCTGCATGCTGTTCGTCGGCATAGACATACAGGGCTGCCGTCGAAGCGGCTTTCCAGAGGTCCCTGCCGGCTATCGCGAGTTCGCCTACATCAGCAACGGCGGCTCCAATACCGTCACCGTGCTCGATCTTGTCTATCTCCGCCAGGACCGGACCTTGGCTGTTGGCCTGAACCCCACCAGCCTGGCCGTCAACCCGGTTCGCAATGAGATCTACGTCGTCAACACCCAGTCCGGAACGGTCTCTGTGATCGACGCAAGGACCAACCGCGTCGTCGCCACTATTCCGGTTCACCGCCTGGCCTCGTTCATCGCCGTGGATCCGACCGGGCATCGTGCGTATGTCGCCAACTCGGGCTCCAACACCGTCAGTGTTCTCGACCTCGATCGCCGCCGCGAGATCGCAGTGGCCGGAACCGGCGAACAGCCTGGTGTCGATCGCATCTCACCGGATGGCCGCAGCCTGTTGGTTACGAATCGCGGCAGTGGCAGTGTCTCTATCTACGATGTGCCTCCCTACAACCCGGCTGCCGTATCGGAACCGGCGCCGCGGCTCCGTGCCGCCTTTCCGGGTTGTCCCGGCGCCGCAGATGCAGTGATTCTCCATGATTCCTCCAAGGCTTTTATCGCTTGCTCCGCGGGCCATCAGGTGATGGTCGTCAGCCTTGCGGCAGCGTCAGGAGTGGGGGCAGCGAAGCAGAATCCCGCGCTCATGACTGACCATATGCTTGCGCTGCTCGATGTGGGCAAGGCGCCTGTTCATCTTGCGCTGAAGCCGGATGACGGCGAGATCTTTGTCTCCAACTTCGGCTCGGACAGCATCTCCGAGATCAACACCGGGACCAACGAGGTTGGCGGAACCTACATGATCGGCGGCGGGCCTGTGCGCGGAATCGTCAGCCGGGACAATAGCACGTTGTGGGTGGCGAACCTCGGTGCAGATTCCATTGCGCTGTACAGCATCGATGATGGCAGGCTGGCGGCGAGTGTACACACCGGTTCGGCGCCGGATGCGCTGGCATTTTCTGAGGATGAGCATCTTTTGCTGGCTGCTGACGCTCATTCCGGGGACGTTGCGCTCATTCGGACCGAAGGGACAGCGGGGCCTTCGCTGTTCACGCTGCTTCCCGCCGGAATTTCTCCCAATGCGGTTGTCGTTAAAGCCATTGAAAAAAATCCGTAGTTTGCAAAAAAAAATATGGGCGGCCGGTGGATGGTTTTAAGGCCGGTTTGCTGGTGTTTTTGAGGGGTGTTTTGAGAAAAGAGGGCGTTTGGACGTGGTTTTTTGATGGTAATTGTGTGGTGGATGCGTGGTGAAACATGGTGTATTGACGGCTGTTAAACAGGCTCGAAAAACATGCCACTTTTAAATTTTTATTTTGGTTTTTTTGCACAAGCGAGGGTTGGGAAGGCGGTTCGCGCGTAGCGCGAATAACCCAACCTTCGTGATGAAACTACGAAGGATGAGCCACCCGGTTTTGTAACCGCTTTTTGCTCTAGGATTGGCGGGCGAGGACCAGGGTGATGTCGTCGGGCTGCTCTTCGGCGCCGATCCAGGCATCGAGGGCCAGCATCACCTGGGCGGAGATTACGTGCAGGGGCTGGTGGCGGTAGCGGCTGACCACCTCCATCATGCGCTCTTCGCCGAACTCACCGAAGTCGTTCTCGGGTTCGGTGACGCCGTCGGAGTAGGCGACGAGGATGTCGCCGGGCTGCATGTGGAAGCTGTCTTCGTCGTAGTGCATGCCGTCCATGAGGCCTACGACGGTTCCGCCCTGGTCGAGCCTGCGAATGCTGCCGTCCCTGCTCAAGACCAGAGGCGGCAACTGGCCCGCGTTCGAGTAGGTCAGCTTCGATGAGGCCGCGTTGTAGTGCGCCAGGAATAATGTCGCGTACTTTTCCGGCTGCGTGCTGCGGTAGAGATGCCGGTTCAAGAGGGAAAGAATGCGGCCTGGGGATTGGAAGAGTTCGTCGTATTCTCCGCCGCGTCCCTCGCGGCTGGCGAGCAGCCCTGCCACGGTGGACTCGCTGTAAACGAGTTCTTCACTCGCGAAGCGGTAGGCGCGTACGGCTGAGTGCAGCGTCGCCATCAGCAGCGCCGCCGAGATTCCCTTGCCGCTGATGTCGCCGATCGCAATGCCGACTCCGGTCTCCTTACGGCTGGCTGTGCCGTTGTGCGACTCCTCGTGGAAGACGAGGAAGTCGTAGTAGTCGCCGCTGACGGAACGTGCCGGGCGGCAGATGCCATGCAGGTCCAGATTTGCTACGCCACGCGCATGGAGCGGAAACAGGTTTGCCTGGACCTCCTGCGCGATGGAGATCTCGTTCTGCAGCCGCTCCTTTTCCTTCTGCTCCTGGAGCAATCGTTTCAGCGATCCGGCCATGCTGTTGAACGAACGGCTCAACTCGGCGAGCTGGTCGCTGCGGGTAACGCCGATGCGGTAGTCGAGGTCGCCGCTGTCGATATGCTGAGTGGCGCGGTAGAGATCTGTCACCGAAGAGGTGATGGTCTGGCTCAACCGCAGCGCCATCCACACGGCCAGTATCCCGATGACGCCGAAGACCAGGCAAAGCACCAGGAGCGCGACGCGCAGGACACTGGTGATGATCCCGCTCAACGAAGCGCCGAAGAGCTGGTTGTAGAGCGTGGAGGGACGAGACTGGACTGCAATTAAGACGTTGTCCCGCTCGCCAGTGTCCCAGTTGGTTATCGGCTCAGTGGAGGGAAAGCGCACGGGCAGGTCGGCGATATTGACTGCCGGAGGCTCGGTGCCACCCGTGATCAACGATCGTCCGGATACCGCTCCGGGGCCGATGGTGAGGGTTGAATCTTTTTGGGCGGGAGGGGAATTTGCGGGTCGGGAATCTGCCGACTTCGAGTCTGTGGGCTTCGAGTTCGGGGCTCCGGAATCGGCAGTCACGGCAGAACCCCTTCGAAGAGACTGCCCAGTCTGTTTTTTTTCTGCTCCCGGCGCACTTCCTTTTGCGTCGCTTGAGGGACGGCTTGCGGACTCCGGCAGGAGGCTGGCCTGGCCCAATCCCTCGGCAATCATGGTCAGCATCGCGCTGTCGACGGGCAGGCTGGTCATCAGGCTGAAGATATGACCGTCTTTCCACCTTCGCTGCTGGACGGCCACCAGATACAGTTCGGTCCCATCGAGGACCAGTCCGGAGAACTGCCCGCCGGGCAGTTGGGTGGCCCATGGCGGCAGCCCAAAGGGTGTCCTGGCGCGGGTACTGGAGCCAGCGGGCACGGAGTTCAAGGCGATGGGTGCGCCATTAAGGAAAGCCTGGGTTTCGCGGTGCAGTTTCATCCGCGGCAGATCCAGATTGGTCGATGGCTCTTTGTCGTTGAGCGCCGGGGCCACAATTACGTTCGCGGCTCCCTGCGCAGCTCCGCGTGCTTCGGGGGCCCCCGACATTCGCCGCTCCAGTTGCGGCGAGATCAGGTCGGTACGATGTTCGTTCTCTCCGCTCATCTGGCTCAGCTCGGCCAGCAGCCGCGTGTCCGCGAGATGGATAGCAAACTGTCCGGCGGCCACATAAGCGAAGATCGCCGCCAGGGTGACGAGCAGGACTACAGGCGTGAGGCTGATCAAAAGATAGGTCAACGCGAGCTTGTTGCGGAGGCTCCAGAGCATGTGCTTGCGCACGAGCCTCCAGATGAGCGGGAGCGCGACCGAGACCAGGGCGATGCCGACAAAGAACTGCAGGACCCCGAGGAAGGTGCCGAAGCCACCGGGGATCCAACGCCTGAGGAAGAGGGCGCAGAACCAGAGTCCCAGCCAGAACACAGCCCCGGCGAGTCCTGTCGGCAGCCGTCCTCTGAACCCTGTCGGGACTTGTTGACCAGCCGGGCTACTCGGACTTTGCATCGCTTGCCGCCTTCTCCTGCTCTGCCTGCGTTGCCAACTTCAGCGTATAGCGAGTGGCGGAAAAATGCGCCCCGGCCAGCAGCAACAGACCGGAGAGAAACGCCCACATCATCAACCCTACCGAAATATAAAACGGCCCGTACACCGACTGGAAGTCCAGCCAGGGGAGGGCCCTGATATAGAGGACCTTCGCGAGTTGCCAGAGCAGACCGATCACAACCGCAGTGGGCAGCACGGCCCGGGCGGGAACTTTTCGGTAGGGCAGGACCCAGTAGATCAGGAAGAAGAGCAGGATGCTGGCAAGGCCGGCGCATAGGCGCAAAAAACCGAATGAGATGAAGCGGAAGACCACGTTATCGGTATGCTCAAAGAAGACCCATGACAGGATGGTCTGCTGGCTGGCCGTCGACGCCACCGAAGCCATCGCCAGCACACCCACAGCCAAAGCCAAAGCCAGCGACACCGCCTGATTGTGGAAATAACTGCGGTTCTGACGGACGCCCCAGACGCGATTGAGGGCGACTTCGAGCGGGAGAAACACCCCGGTGGAAGTAATGAGCAGCATGATGACCGAATAGAGCTGTGTGTCTTTGTGCGGATGAGCAAGGAGCTGCATGTTGCGCATGACGAACTCCTGCCCTACCGGAAGGAGGTTCTTCATCATGTCGCCGACGACCTGCTCCATGGAGCGCGAATGGAAGACGTTCCGACTGAGCGTCAGGAGCAGCACAATGAAGGGGAAGAGGGAGAGGATGGTATTGGCCGCAACGCTGAAGGCGTAGGTATGAACCTCGGTGCGCGCCATGTAGCGTACAAGCGCGACAATATCCGCTCCGAGGCCGTGTTCCTGGACGACAGGCTTGACGTCCTCCATCGGCTTTGGCGCAAGCTCCGGCTCATTGGACTCGTTGGGCTTCGGCTCTTCGGTTTGATCGGGAACGATGAAAGACATAGGAGGAATGGACCGGGTGGGTAAATCGCCCCAGCTTATTCCGATGCTAGCAGAGCGGCCCTTGTCTTCAACAGACGCTATTTGACTACTTTGGCTTCACCGATTTCAGCCTGATTGCGCTCGGCCTTCAGCCTGATTGCGCTCGGCTTCGACGCTGTGAATCCGTTGAATCGCCCATGCGGCGGCTTCGGCCAGGACCGGGTCGTCCGCCGCGGCCCAGGCGTCCAGCTGAGCGGCGAACCTCTGTTCTCCGGTGTTGCCCATGGCGATAGCGACGTTTCGTTGCAGGCGTTTGCGCCGGGTGCGCTCGATCGGCGAGCCCTTGAACCAACGCTTGAACTCCGCCGCATCCATCCCGGCAAGCCAGTCCAGAGCGGGGTTGATCATCTGCCGGCGGGTGAGCATGCCCTCCTTGACCGCCGCTGGAGCGTGGCGAGTCGGGGCCCTGCGATTCCAAGGGCAGACGTCCTGGCAGATATCGCAGCCAAAGACCTGGCGGCCCATCGGCTCGCGGAGTTCCTCGGCGATTGCGCCTTTTTTCTCGATCGTCAGGTAGGCGATGCAGCGCGAGGCGTCCATCTGGTGCGGAGCTACGAGAGCATCGGTCGGGCAGGCGTCGATGCAGCGGGTGCAGCTTCCACAGCGATCCGCTGCGATGGGGAACCCGACCCCAGAGGCTACGGGAAGCGATGTGACGATGACGCCGAGCAAGAGCCACGACCCCAACTCCTGATTGATGACGCAGGTATTTTTTCCGATCCAGCCGACGCCTGCCTTTGCGGCGACGGCCCGCTCGACGATGGGACCGGTGTCGACGTAGCAGCGCGTCTCGCATGGGAGGCGCTCATGTAATGCAGCCTCGATCCGCTGGAGGCGGCTGAAAAGCTGGTCGTGGTAGTCGGTAGGGGCTAGCTCGGCCATATTCGTTGCGGTAGCGCTGCCTGTTGCCGCAGTGCTTTCTTTGGCCGTGGCGGTCTCTGGATTTGTGGCACGTCCGCTCCAGGCGTAGCGGGCAATCCAACCGGTGCCGGATGGTGCACTGTCGATTGAAAGCGGCCCGGCCGCGTTGTAGTTCAATGCACAGACAATAACCGAGCGTGCCCAGGGCATCGCTACCTGCACTCCGCTGCGCAGGAGCACGCCTTGATCGTCGCGGCGCTTCAGATACTCCATCTCGCCGGCTCGGCCCGCGGCTACCCACGTGGCAAAACGCTCTGCATCGAGATGGTCATCCTGATTGTCGACGCTCGAATCCGCAACACCGACCGCTGCGATGCCTGCGGTGTCGAAGCCAGCTTCCGCGGCTCGCTCACGCAGCCACCGCTCCAACTCGGGAGTCCATTCGCCAGTCGCCACAATACATCGCCTCTCGGCCGGGCATGTGTGCGCGGCCGTCTTCAGGATAAATCTACAAATCTACGAATCTAGAAATTTACAAATTTGTGGTGAGAATCATCGTGAAGAGAATCGCTGTCAACGACGACGTTGCCCGCAGCCGCAGAAGCGGCAACTCGAAGACCTGAGATAAAATAGAGAGACGGAGAGTTGGCAGAGCCCGGTTGAATGCACCTGACTCGAAGTGTGATTTCACCCATTTTGCATTCCCACGCATGGAATCGCACAGAGGCGATAACGCACATATCTAGAGCGGGTTACGAAATCTGGCATTCTGCATCGAGCTGCATAGGTTTGCATGCGAATAGAAATTGAACGGACACTATATCGGACACCGAATTAGGACGAAATTTTGCACTCGGCCTTTTCGCGAGCTGTGGGACTTGCAACTCCAAACTGTTGAACATGCCCGGCGCATTACTAAGCCGCTAGCGCGGCAGGGTTCTGACTGGTGACATTTGGACAGAGTTTTGACCACGTCAGCGCATCCAGGAATATCTGCGGCTGCAACTACTCGCCAGGCACGATTTGCTTCTACTCCCGGATCGTGGCAGAGTTTGCCGGCTACTTTCACAGGTCACCGATCAACTCAGACCGGAACATATCCGCACTTGGCTGCTGTGTCGGCTCGACGAGTGGAAGCTGGCCTAGGGAACCCTCCAATGAGGCCTGCAAGCATGAGGATCGGACAGATAGTATTACGGCCATGACCGACTTGATGCCGAAGATGATGGAAGTAAAACGTCCTACACCGCGGTCGAAGGCGCTGGATTTCCGATCTATGGTGCCAGAGAGTTTGGCGAGGTCTGGAAGCTTGGGGAAGGTAGCTCCGGGGATGAGGATTGCGGTAGGTGTGGGCAGCCGCGGGATCTCGAATTTGGCGGAGGTGGTCAAGGCGGTGCTGCAGGCGCTGAAGGATAAAGGGGCGAATCCATTCATCGTGCCCGCGATGGGTAGCCATGGAGGTGCGACTCCGGATGGCCAGGAGAGGGTGCTGGCGCAGTATGGAATTACGCGGGAGACGATGGGAGTTCCGTTCGAGACGAGCATGGGGGTGGTGACGATCGGAAGGAGGCCGGATGGGGGCGAGGTCGTATTCAGCGTGGCGGCGGCGGAGGCCAATGGGATCGTGGTGATCAATCGCGTGAAGCCCCATACAGATTTTCGCGGAGAGCTGGGGAGCGGTCTGCAAAAGATGATGGCGATCGGCTTCGGAAAGCATGCGGGGGCTATCAACGCGCATCGAGCCGCAAGCCGGCTTGGGCATGAATCCGTGATCGCGCAGACGGCAAAGGTGATCCTGGAGAAGATGCCGATATTGTTTGGTGTAGCGCTGCTCGAAGATCAACATCATCAGACTGCGGATGTGAAGGTAATCCCAGCCGAGGAGATTGTGGAGGAAGAGCGGAAATTGCTGGTGAAGGCGCGGGCGCTGATGTCGCATCTTCCGTTTGAGGAGATCGACCTGCTGATTGTCGATGAGATTGGGAAAGAAATCAGCGGGACGGGGATGGATACGAATGTGATCGGGCGAGATGTGTTGGGATATATCGCGTCGCTGCAGCCGAATGAAGAGCCACGACCGCGGATCTTCCGGATATTCGTTCGGGATCTGACCGTGGCGACGAACGGAAACGGCATAGGACTGGGGCTCGCCGACTTCACTACAGGCCGCGCTGTAAGAGCGCTGAACCTCGAGTACATGTATACGAATGCGATCACATCACTCGGCCTTCCCGCGGCGAAGATTCCAATCTATTTCGAAAGCGATCGCGAGGTGCTGGAGCAGGCGGTCGCATCGCTTGCAACCGGGACGCCAGAGACTCTTCGGGCTGTGCGGATTGGGAACACTCTGGAGATGGACCGATTGCTGGTTTCGGAGGCCTTGCTGGAGGAAGCGCGCGAGCGAGGCTATCTGAGCCACGCGGCCGAGGCAAGGCAGATGGCATACGACCAGGCGGGGAATCTTCTTCCACTTTCGTGGCGGAGTGGTGGGTCGAATTCGGACGTTCCGCCAAAGTGAATGCAGGATCTTTCTCACTTCTTAGTCTTCTGCTGGTGAGTTGAGAAATTCGAAAGTCAGATCTGTCGGCCCTCTAGCAACCGCATCTTCCACGCTATCCAACCGCCGGTTGTTCAATCTTAATACTTGCCATCTCTTCGACAAATGTCACGATGGCGGAGTGGTCCAAATCACCCTTTCCCTGGTTCATGAGCGCAATCAGAATCTGTTGTATTGAGCTGGTCAGTGGCAGGCTAACCTTCATTGATTCGGCAGCCTGCAAGGCATTTCGAAGATCCTTTTGATGCAAGTGAATTCGAAATCCTGGCTTAAAGTTGCGGCTGATCACCATAGGAGCTTTGGCATTGAGAACGGCACTCCCCGCCAATCCGCCTTTGATGGCGTTGAGGACGATGTTGGGGTCTAGACCGGCCCGTGTAGCCAGTACGAATGCTTCTCCCATAGCGGCGATGTTGCAAGCCACGATTATCTGATTGGCCAGTTTGGCGAAGTTGCCGGCGCCTACAGGGCCGGTGAGCGTGACAGTAGATCCCATGACTTGCAGCACCGGTTCCACTTCCCTAAATACAGCTTCTTCGCCTCCGACCATAATCGCAAGGGTTCCATCAACAGCCTTCGGCTCTCCACCACTCACCGGCGCATCTAGAAATCGGACGTTCTTCGCTGCACAACTTGCACCTATTTTCTGTGAAACAAGCGGATTGACTGAACTCATATCAATCACGATCGAGCCGGGCTTCGCCCCTTCAAGGGCTCCGCGAGTACCAAGAACAGCCTCTTCTACCTCGGGTCCATCAGGCATCATCGTGATGACGATGTTTGATCTCTCCGCGACATCACGTGAGGATTCGCCACGTGCAGCTCCGAGTTCAACCATGCGATCGATGGCGCCTGGAGAACGGTTGTAGGCGACCACTTTGTGTCCCGCCTTTAACAGGTTCCGGCACATTGGGCCACCCATAATTCCCAAACCAATAAATCCGATTTCCGCCATAGTATTGTTCTCCTTAGATCGTTTTTACTTCTGCCTCTTGAGGGCGGGCATCTGGTTGAACCAGGTCAAACCGTCGGTCGTATTACCTGCCGGACGGTACTCGCATCCAATCCAGCCGCTATAGCCAATCGCGTCTAGATGGTTATAGAGAAAAGGATAGTGAACCTCGCCAGTATTTGGCTCGTTACGCTTAGGCACGCCCGCCACCTGCACATGGCCGCATTGAGGAGCATATTTGGTGAGCTTGACAGCCAAGTCGCCCTCCATGATCTGCATATGGTAGAGGTCCATTTGCAGCATCAGATTCTCGGCGTTCACTTCCTGGAGAATGTCAAAAGCCTGGGCCTGCGTGTTGAGAAAGAAGCCCGGTATATCGCGTGTGTTGATCGCTTCAATCAAAAGGGATATGCCGTGTCTGGCGAGTTCAGCTGCGGCGAACTTGAGGTTCGCGACGTATGTGGCTTTGGCATCGGCAGGACTGACACTTTGTGGAACAACACCGGCCATGGCATGGAGCCTTGTAGTCTTCAGTTCTTTCGCATATTGAATCGCGGTCGCCACTCCCACGCGGAATTCTTCTTCGCGGCCTGGCAAACACGTTGTACCGCGTTCTCCTGAGGCCCAATCACCTGGCGGCAGATTGAACAGAACGTTCTCCAAAGTATTTGTCTTGAGTTCCGCCGCTATCACTTCAGCAGGATATTCGTACGGAAATAGGTATTCGACGCCTGTGAATCCAGCATTCGCCGCAGCGGCGAACCGCGCGAGGAATGGCACTTCAGTGAACATCATCGAAAGATTGGCTGCAAATTTAGGCATTTTGGGTCGCCTCCAAACGGTTCTCAAGTTTCCCAGTTGTAGATTTTCGTTTCAGTACGCGGCGAACAGCGCTAGCAATCGCATCCACGCTCATGCCGTATTTATCCAAAAGATCGAGATACGGTCCACATTCAGCGAATTTGTCATCGAGTCCCACTTTTTCCATTGGAGTGGGGTAAACGCCAGCGAGGCATTCCGCGACGGCGCCGCCGAGCCCGCCGACAATCGTGTGCTCTTCCGCAGTTACAATCGCGCCCGTTTCACGCGCACACGATGCGACCAGCTCGACATCGAGAGGTTTTATTGTGTGCATGTCTACGACGCGTGCGTGAATTCCCTCGTTCCGCAATAGTTCGGCGGCCTGAAGTGATCGCGCTACCAGTACACCGCACGCGATGATGGTCGCATCGTCACCATCGATCAGTGTGATCCCCTTCCCGATTTGCAGCTGACAATCATCTGCGTAAATTTGCGGTACTTCATTGCGGCATAAACGCAGGTAGACTGGCCCTTCCCAGGCAGCTATCTGTGGCAGGAGTCTTGTCACGGATAGCGGATCAGCCGGCACGACAATCGTCATTCGTGGCATGCTGCGAAAAATGGCAATATCGGTGATGGAGTGATGCGTGGGGCCGTCGAATGAGTCCGAGAGTCCAGCGTATGCCCCTGCCAGCTTCACATTAGCCTGGCCATAACATAGATGAGTACGCACCATTTCCAAGGCGCGCGTTGCGATCAGGAAAGCAAAGGTGTTCACGATAGGAATCAAGCCACTGTTCGCCAAGCCAACGGCTGCATCGACAAGTGCAGGTTCGGCGATCCCAACGTTGAAGAAACGATCAGGGAAGCTCTGCTCAAACAGATGGCTGTAGTCTGAGCTGCTGACGTCGGCGCTCAACACCACCACGTCCTTGTGAACCTTGCCCAATTCCACTAACGCATCACCATAGGCCTTGCGCATCATGACGGACGGGCCAAATGGATTTCTAATCAGGCTTGCCATTGATCTACTCCTTCTTGCAATTCGACTAACGCTTGTTCAAATTGCTGCTCACTCGGAACCCCACCGTGCCACTGTGGCATGTTCTCCATAAAACTGACTCCCTTGCCTTTCGTGGTGCGGGCAATAATGACAACCGGTCGCCCATGAATTTCATCTGCGAAATCGAGAGCGTCCAGAATTGCGGCCATATTGTGCCCGTGAATTTCTATAACGTGCCAGTTGAAAGAAGCCCACTTATCGGTAATCGGTTCTGTGGGCATTACATGTTTCGTAGTTCCGGTTTGCTGAACGCCGTTATAGTCCACGATCACTGTCAGGTTGTCCAAGCCGAACTTGGCCCCAAGCAGCAGGCCTTCCCAGATCACGCCAGAGTTCAATTCGCCATCGCCCAGGATGACATAGGTTTTGCGGCGCGACCCAGCCATGCGGGCGGCCAGTGCCATGCCAGCCCCGATGGCAACACCGTGGCCCAAGGGGCCGGCAGCAACCTCCACGCCTGGAGTTTTTGCTGGTTCCGGGTGACCCTGGAGGCGGCTGTTCAGTGCACGAAATGTACTCAATTCATCTACCGGGAAGTAGCCGCGGTGGGCAAGAACCGTATAAAGCATCGCGCAAGCATGGCCTTTTGAGAACACGAGCCGGTCGCGGTCTTCCCACCCCGGATTTTCAGGGTCCAATCGCAGTTGGTGGAAGTATAGAGCTGTCAGAATTTCCGCAATGGAAAACGCTCCGCCGATATGGCCGCTCTTGCGCCCGTAGACCATTCGGAGTACCTGAGTTCGATACTCATACGCACGCAGGGACAGGTCTCGGATCATTTCCGGAGTGTGCCTGGTTCCGTATGCATACAATTTGTTTGGTAACTCGGCTGTGCATCCATTCATGTCGTCCTCGTTTCGGTTTTTCCATTTGGGATTGTCGTCAATAGGCATGAACTTAGATCGGAGCTCCCTTCGGCTCGCGAACTTTGAAGTTAATGACGGGCGCGATCTTGCGAACGACCAACAGGATGATGACGAATCCTAGTGGGTGCAATAAGCCCGTGATGGCAAAGACGATGGTGTAACTGTGATATGTGGTAAGTAGCGCCCCCGCAAACACATTGAACAGCATTCCGCCAAACGCCCCTGCAGCTCCGATCAGACCAGCAACCGAGCCAACGCTGGTTGAAGGGAACATGTCCGCCGTAACCGTCTGGATGATCGTGGACCAACACTGGTGGCCAAGCATGGCGAGGCTGAAGAAGACAATCGTAACGGATAGTGGCGATACGGTAATCAGAAGTGACAGGGGCATGCACGCGGCACTAATGCCGAGACATATCTTTCGTGAGGCATCAACAGACAGCCGACGCTTGACCAGGTAGCTCGATAGCCATCCTCCTAGCAAGCTCCCTAAACTCGCTAAGGCATAGGGAATCCAAGCGAAGTATCCGATGGACTTGATATTTAGATTACGTACGTCAGCGAGGTATTTGGGCAACCAAAAAATTAGGAAGAACCATGCCGAGTCAGAGAAGAACCTAGCTGCGACGAGGCCCCATACTTGCCGCAAACGAAAGAGATCGGTCCATGAGAAGTAGGGGCTCCCCGCCATCTTCGCGGTGATGGCCTCTGCCAGAAAGTCCCGTTCGGGATCTGTAAGTCTTTTATGCCGCGCTGGAGGATAGTACAGTCCGAGCCAGCACACCGCCCAGACGAACCCCGTTGCACCCGTAATGAAAAATACCCACCGCCAATTGAGCCGTAGCACAATCGCCGCAATCAAAGGCGGGGCGATTGTGGCGCCGAAACCAGATCCCGCATTGAAAATCCCAAATGCCAATGATCTTTCTTTCGCCGAAAACCACTCAGCGATAGCTTTGGCTGCGGCAGGAAAGGCACCCCCCTCGCCGAGCCCCAGCAAGAAAAGTCCAACTCCTAAGCCAAATACGCTCGAAACCGCTCCCTGCATCAGATTGGCGGCCGACCACCATACAATGATGACGAAATACCCCCAACGCGCTCCTAACATATCCGTGAGTTTGCCGCCGACGATGTACATCACCCCGTACGCGAGAAGGAACATAAACTGCAAGTTGCCGTACTGCTGATCCGTAATGGGTATGGTTCTTTGAATCTCCCCGATTACTACGGGGAGAGTCTGTCGGTCCACATAGGCGAGCGCACTCGCAGTGGCGAGCAACCCGGCGATCCACCAACGTAGATTCGGAATGCGTTTCAATATCACGGGGTTTCTCGAAATAGTCACGGCGTTGGGGCTTCGGAAGCGTCCCTCCAGTTAGAAGGGTCCAGATTCTTTAGGCGACGGTGCTAGGTTGACGCACAAATTGGGCGGCAAATCGGGAACGCAAGAATTGAACAGCCTGTTGCGCGGCCGAGTCCGGGTCAGGCTCGGGCAATATTTCCACCGTTATCCAATCGTTGTAGCCGATGTCTCCGAGGATCCCAAAGATCTCGTCGAATTGAATGTGCCCCCATCCCGGCGCGAGCCGATTCGAATCGGCTACATGGATATAACCTATGAAGTCGCGGGCCTGCACTAGCGCATCGCGGAACGAAGCGTCTTCAATGTTCATGTGGAAGGTGTCAGGCATCAGCCGCGCGCCTCGCCGCCCTGATGCGCGGACAAGTTCGAGGCCTTGAGTGCAGTTGTTGATGAAGTTAACTTCGTACCGGTTTACGGGCTCCACGAGCAACTCCACACCGAGCGGTTCAGCTATATCCGCGCAGCGACAGACGCAATCGATATAGCGTTGGCGAGCCGTGTCCAGAGTGTCTTCGGCGTGAACCATTCCTCGGACTCGACCTATATTTACCTTGGCGTTGAATTCTGACGCAAGACGAATCATCTCGATGATTCGTTCGACGGCATGATCGCGAACCACTACATCCGGGTGCGTGAAATACAGGTTATCTGCCGCGAAAACCTGACCCGTCGAAATACAAGGAACCTCTAGTCCGGTCGCCGCTAGCCGCTGCTTTATCCGTTGCACCTCTACTTGTGATGCATGACGCAACGCAAGCTCTACCCCGTCGTATCCCAGGTCAGCACAGCGTTCGATACAACGGCAAAGATCGTCACGGTATACAACGTACGCACTGGGCAGTGCGTCCACAGTTGAAACGGCCAGCCCAATCTTCATTGCCAATCTCCTATCGTGACTTTCTCATTGCTCATCATTTGATCTATCGCTCTAGCCTGTTCCATGAACCGACGACAGTTACTACATCTACGAACCACTCTTTTGATCGGTGAGGTCAAAAGGCGCGCCTTGCGAAGTAGCCGCCAGAGAGGTAAGAACATTTGAGTGTCTTCTTATTCCGCATTCGGCACAATAATCAAAGCAGATGTGACAAGGCCGCCCGACCCGCCGGAACATTTCTTCTTCATGTCTGTTGCTTACTATTGCCCATCGGGTCCACCGGCTCCCACACTCCGCAACTTGAAATTGCGCCTTCGGCATCGCGAATCAGACCAAACGAAATCTGATGGCGACCACCCTCAAAAGGTGTTACAAGCCACGCATCTAGAATGTCCAATGCCTCGCGTCCTTCGGTAATTTTGCCGCCGAGACAAAGTAGGTTCGAATCGTTATGGGCGCGAGTCATCTTGCTCATATGGACGCTTGTACATAGCGAAGCTCGAATCCCGTTGTACTTGTTAGCGATGATGCTCATTCCAATGCCCGTTGAACAAATCAAGATCCCCCGGGTTGCTTCTTTCCTTACAATGGCCTCGGCCACCAGCGCCGCATAGTACGGGTAGCGAACGATGTCTTCCGAATGGGAGCCGACATCGTGAACTCCAATTCCCTTATTTACGAGATGTTCGACAACTTGCGATTTCAGTTCAAAACCGCCATGGTCGCTTCCGATCCAGACTGCAGGTTCTTCGGTCATATGATTTGCCCTTCCCCGGTCTTATGATTCGTTGACGCGAAACTTCGTCCATTTTCGAGTGCAACAGCCAAGAGAACGTCTCGCCGATTTTACGAAGGACCTAAGTGCTGCTGCGGTCGGGCTTGCGTGACGTCCTGCACTTTGCGAATACTATGGAATGGAATCCATTGATGTCATATTCCCTTCGGGACGAAGCCTATTGAAGCTGAGGCTTTTTCCAGTAGGAATTTCCTGCCTGATGACCTGGTACCAGAATGAGGTCATAAAGCCGGATGACGACCGACTGTTTCTTATACGCACTCAGATCCAGATGAATGTGCTCCCAGTGGCGCGCTGCGTCAATTGCCTTCGTGTCCGGAGGCCCATCAATGTGCATTCCCGGTGGTGCCCCCCCAATCGGCATCACGATTGGTGGCCCTCCAATTGGGTGCGTCGGCGCTGGGCCTTCTATCAATTTGTCGAGGACTCTGTCGTTGTTGACATAAACCTGCAAGTGCCAGGTTCGGCCAGGGTCGACGCCCGCGTCGAAATCGAGTGAAGGGTTATCGCTTAGTTGAACTGTCTGACGCAAAAGCGCTCCGCGCACCTCATCTCGGGGAAAGACAGACAGAATATCTCCGTTTAAGAATGTGGCGCCGCGGATTCCACTAATCCCCCCAGTGCCTCCGCCAAATCCAGCCCGCTCCAGAGACCATTCCGGGGCCCACCATTTGGTAAAGTCGGATAGCTTGAACAACTCGGGCGCCTGGGTGACGGGTTGCTCTGTGGCAATAACAAGGTTATCGCCCTCAAGCGTGGCTCCGTGCGCGAGAAGAATCTTCTCCCCAATCTTTGCCGTCCGCTCTCCCAGGACCCGGATGCTTTCGTCAACCGGCGGCGTCAGGGCAACGCCGCCCATGGTGGCGCCCTGAACCCGATCATTGAAAGAGGCCACCAACTCCGCTGGCATCGCGGCCATTCCATGCATCGCACCGATGACGGACGCGGCATTCGCTGCGTTGCAGTCGGTATCCGCATAATCGGCGATGGTAAACGAAAGGTTTTCCGTCTTTGCAAAATCGCCGTTTCCGAACCATACGCTTATAGCTACAATCGACCCGTTCACGACTGCATTGTTGGTCGCCGGATATTCGATACCCCAGCGCTCATTGATGACACGAGATATCTCTTCCGGCGACTTTCCTGCGTCGGCCATGGAAATCACCATATCCAGAGACTGACGATACGGAGACAAAGGAGATATCAAGCTTGCGGCTTTGCGAACGATAGTCTTGGTATCCTTCTCTACAAAGCCCAGGCTGATCATGCCAGAGATGAATACGGCGCCGTCCGTTCCCTCGGCATAGCCATTTACATGAGTCAACCGACGAGCCATCTCGGCTGCGACGTTGGGCATGCCTGGAGCAAGAGTGCCATAGACATCGCTGCTGAACTCCGGCCCGATGGTCCACCACAATTTGTTGTAGCGCGGGTTTCCGATATCCGGAGCCTTCATTCCATGCCTAAGCAAGCCAAGTGCTTCCGCGCTGGACCCCCAGGAGCCCGCGCTATTCTCGAGCCACTGGTCACCTAGCTGCTCCACCGTGAGATTGATCCCGTACTTTTCGAAGGCTCGGATTGCCACCATCTCGTAGTAATAATCATCGTCGGTTTCTGCGAATCCCCTTCCATGAACCAGGGGGGTGTTACTAAGCACGGAGGCCGTCTTATGTTCAAAACGCAAACCAGTCAATTGGCCAATCATCTGGCCCATCCAGATCGCATTGACGCGGTCCAAATACTCCGCACGGGTCATCACCAGGCGACCTTTGGGAGCGGGACTTGCGTATGCTAAGGGTGATCCCATCGTCATATATGAGCAAAAAATGACGAGAACGATGGAAAGAAACTTTTTGACTCGCGAGTCGGTAATCATGGATTCACCTTCCCCTGCAACCACAACTGAGTTCTTGTGGGTTAATCTCATTACTACTAATGCCTCACGGCGTAGGGTGGTGATCTTTGCCACAATCTCGGCCCTCGTCACATACTGGTGATAAGGGCCGAGACCATTCGTTAGAACATCACTTTCGCGCCAACCTGAAGAATTCTTGGTTGGCCATAGGTGGTGATTTTCCCAAACTGTGCACTGGTGATGGATGTTGTAGGATTGCCCCAGACTGGATGGTTCAAAGCATTGAACCCGTCTACTCTGAACATGAAGCCGACTTTCTCCACATGGAATTCTCGGCTAAGAGACAAATCCATGTTGAAGGCGCCAGGTCCACGGAGAGAATTCCTCTGCACATTTCCGAACGTTCCCGCAGCTTGTCGCGCAAATGCCGCTGGGGTAAACCATTGGCTCGTCGTCTTCGTGGCCGGATAGGGATTTGCAAGAACCTGATTTGGCCGGTCGTTACCCTGGGCAGTTCCCGATATATCGACTCCGCCATCGGTTATATTCAGAACGTTTCCACTACGCCAGGTGACGATGGGCGAAAACTGCCAATTCCTAACCAACATTCGCGTGATACCGCCGCCGAGATTGGGAACCGTGGCGACTCCCGATAGGTTGAACGAGTTGGTTACGTCGAAATAGCAGTTTCCACGTTCAAAGCTTAGCGAGTATGGGTTTTCACGAGAAGTTCCTGCAACCTCACCTGTTAGATCCGCATCGCTAATACAACGGGACCACGTGTAATTACTCGTCATCTGAAAGTGCTTGGCGAATCCATGCTTCAGGGTCAACAGAAGAGCATCGTATTGTCCGTGCCCACCAGGATCGCCTGAATAAATGCCGCCGTAATATTGCCCCGCAGCTGGATTTTGCAGGTATAGAAGCCGTCGTTTGTTCGCTGATGCGGTGCTGCCTTGAATATAAACTGAGGGGTTAATATCGTATGCACTCCAGACATGGACAGACCGGGTTCCCAGATAGCCAACCTGAGCCAACCAGTCCTGCGCTAGCTTTTGCTGAATATTCAGGTTCCACTGCATTTCATACGTCGGCTTCATGTCGGTTGGAATGATGTAGTAGGATCCACCAATTGGAAAAAAGGACGCGCCAGGGAATGGGTTGCCCCCTGGCTGGCCTGCCCATGGGTTGCTGAAGCTGTCTCCGACTGGGTTGGTCAGAGTGATCAGTGAGGCGAACGGAGGACTATAGGTCCAGCGTTCAGGGTAGTACAGCATTCCAGTATCGTGCATCAGCCCGAACCCAGCCCGAATGCTCTGCTTCCCATCGCCGCGGGGATCGTAGATCAGTCCAATTCGGGGTGAGACATCTAACCAATAGGACTTCACCTGACTCTTTCCTTGATAACTTCCAATATCCCCTGGAAATACAAGGCCCGCCGGAGCTGTCGGATATATCTTGCTAACTGTCCCAGCATTGAAGGCAGTCTGTGAAAACTGCGGGGTGCGGCCAAACTTATCATATGGAAATTGTGCCGGCTCCCAGCGTAGTCCAAAGTTCAAAGTTAGCCGCTTGGCAGCATGAAACGTGTCTTGTGCATAGAAAGACATGACCGATTGACGCAGCGCATCAGGCTGTGGGTTTCCCTGGCTGAATGAGGCCATGTCTCCCAGCAACAGATCTGCTAATGAATCGCCCGTATAGCTACCACTAAATGAAAAGCTCCCGTTTGTGGACGTATTGGCTAATAGATTCCCTTGCAAACGGCGGAAGTCTCCACCAAAACCGATCTCATGCTTGCCACGGATCAAGATGACGTCGTCGGAAACCTGATAGGTGTTGCCGTTGAAGTGGCCCGGTGAGCAGGTGGTACAGCCAACATTGAAGTAATTCAACGTGGTAATTTGGAGGAAGTTCGGTATGGGTGCCGTCATGTTGACACCGAGTGTAGTCGGATTGATAACGTTAGCCGCTACTCCTCGGTTATTGCGACGCCTATTGAATGTGGCGTGGAAGGAGTTGAGTGTTGTGGGGCTGAAAATATATGAATCGCCGAAAGTGAAGGTCTGTGTCCGCTGCACTTGCCCTGGACTCGCAGTGGTAAGAAGGTTTGAGCCGTCGAAGACAGTCTGGGCAGTGAAGTCGTAGATATAGTACCGGGCATACATAGAATGCTTCTGATTGAGGGTGTAGTCCAAGCGACCAATCACCTGGTCATCGGGATTATTTGCCAGGAAGCCATACTGGACCTTACCGCTAGGATCGCTTGAGATCGGAAGATATTTTGTGAGGAGTACCACCGCTGCCGGGTCGAACATGGATACGGGTATCTGATTGTTCGTAAATGGCGCTTTGGTGACAGGATTGATCAGCTTCTTTCCCGCGGCCAGGGTGCTAAAGTCACCTCTGAGCGCTGCTGCCGTCGCGACGTAACTGATTGCACTTGGTGGGGTGCTTCGCTGGCGAGTCCCTTGATACCCCGCGAAGAAGAAAAGCTCATCGCGAATAATTCTGCCCCCTATTGCGCCACCAAACTGACTGCGCTTTAGGCTGTCGCGTGCAGGGGTGCCATCCTGGACGGCATCCATGGCCCCGTTACGCAGAAACTCAAATACTTCTCCATGAAACGCATTGGCTCCGGACTTCGTTACGGCGTTCACAACGCCACCGGGGTGCAATCCGTATTGCGCAGGCAATGACGAGGTTTGGACGCTAAATTCCTGGATCGCGTCGGGGAAAGGGAGTGGCAGGTTCACATTGAATATCGGGTCGTTATTGTCGCCACCATCAAGTAAATAATTGACGCCGTTGGCTTGACCCCCAGCGATAGAAAACGTGCCGGATCCGTTGGATCCTCCAATATTCTTGCTAGTAATGAGATCTTGAAAAATCGTATTAGTCGGAGGAGCCGTAGCAGCACCGGTGAGTAGAATGAGCTGAGTAGGATTACGACCATTCAAGGGCAGGTCGACCACGCGGCGCGAATCGATTACCTGCGCTATCGAGTTGTCTTTGGTTTCAATCATTGTCGAATCGGACTTATAAACCTCAACAGTTTGGGTAACAGCGCCAACCTCCAACTGTACGTTGATGTTTATGTTACTGGCGACCTGCAGAACGATGCCGGACTGGACGTAACTACTGAAACCCTCGCGAGAGACCGTCAACTTATAGGTTCCAATATCAAGGTTCGGAAATGAATATCTACCTCCTTGAGAGTCCGAAGTGGTCGTGTGTGTCTGGTTCTTTCCAATTTCAGTCATCGTTACCTGAGCGCCAGGCACTGCGCTACCGGTCGGGTCTGTTACGTAGCCTGCAACCTCGGCAACAGCGACAGTTTGAGCCAGCGCTTTTGGGACTACGAAAGCTCCGAAACCAGCAAAGAGCATCGCGTAGAGGACCGCTCCCGTTCTCAGCCCTACCATCCCGATCATCTTCTCTATCGAACGATTCATCACTTCTCTCCTTGCTCCCTCTTGCGCGTTTAGAAACGCTGCATCCACGAATGTTTGTGCGCGACTCGCAACCGGCGCTACCCTGACGAGATCCCCTAAGCCCGGTTAGGTACACCTGGACAGTTAGCCTTCGCTTGAGGACGCGCTACAAAATGCCAAAGCTCCCGGTCGTGCTTGCGTAATTCCGAAGCGCATGGCCCATTGTCTTCGGAGAACGAAACCGAGCTTACAAAACCGAGCGAATAGTAGGTTATGTATTTATCTACTGTCAAGCAATGAGTTTAATATACAGATAATAAAAGAGATATATTAAGGTATGACCTCGTACCTCCTACCAATAGAGATGGGGAGTACGAGTCAAAGGGCCCCGAGAGGATCGACTCGGTTAGTGTCGGACCTCCTACCACCTGAGCTTGACTTGGTGTGAGAAGAATCTATTATCAGAAGATGATGCGGACTAGCGAAATGACACCCCCCCCGGTGAAGCGAGTACCCAAACTTCGTTTTGGTTCGGTTGGCAACACGGGCGCGCTGGTCGACAGGGTTGTCAAAAAAATACAAGAACAAATCCTTTCCGGACGTCTAGCCGTTGGCACAAAACTTCCCCCAGAAAGGGAATTAGCTGAGCGTTTAGGTGTTAGCCGTACGGTCTTACGAGAAGCAGTCCGCGTTCTTTCTGCAAAGGGATTACTCGAAACGTGCCACGGGGTAGGCACTACGGTACGCGCCCTGACTCGCGAAGAGATGCTAGAGCCGCTGAACCTGTTCCTTCGCTCGTGGGGTCGAGATGTCAGCCTCAACCACTTGCATCAAGTCCGGTCTCTTCTGGAAGTGGAGAATATCGGCTTGGCAGCCGAACAAGCTTCGGAGGAAGACATTCAGGATCTTCGCCGTATCCTAGGAGAGATGGAGGCGGCGAAAGAAGACCCGTTAATATTTGCAGCGAAAGATTCCGATTTTCATACCCGTCTCGCGCAAACGGCGCATAATCCGCTTCTTACATTATTGCTGGACTCGATCCATGACCTAATGGTCGGTATTCGAGAACTTGTTGCTCATGAGAGTGGCCTCGTCGAGCGGGTAATGCCCGCACACATTGAAATGTTGGATTGTATCGTGATGCGAGATGCCAAGAGAGCTAGGCAAGCGATGCGTGCACATCTCCTCGCTGCACTAGACGTTCAAAAGAAGGCAATCCTTTCTGCATCAGATCGGCAAGTAGCCGAACCCGAACAAGAGCAATCTGCAGATGCGGGGCGCATCGTCAGATAAACCTGAGGCAGCTCCTGTCTCAGGTTTATCTGGCAATGTGCGGAAACTTCAAAGCAGCAATGGTTACTTCGGACTGCCTGACGTGCAGCGTTCGTTGAACTGTGTGCACCTGGCCACGCGCTTTCCGGTGCGGGTCCGCATCAACGCGCCTGAGTCGGAATCCTTTCGCCTCAGCGAGTCCGCAGCAGTAGTGATCTGCGGCGACGAGAAAGCGAAGTAGCTATGCCGGCCCAAAGCGCAGTATTGCCAAATGCAATCGATCAGGGAGGTAGATGGTTCTGGAACTTCCTAAAGGCAGAGCTGACTCCCTATCCGGGACGAGCCTGGGTAGTCGCCCGCATAACCGTCTCGGCCACCATCGTGATGCTGCTCGTGATGACGTTTCGCATTCCCGGCGGCTTCCAGGGTGCGATCTTCACTCTCTTAATCAGCCGGGAGAGTCCTGCGGAAACCTTCCTCTCCGGGTTCCGGACCGGGTGGCTTACCTGATCGGCACTCTCTACATTGTCTTCAGCATCGTGATCTCGATCGGCGATCCGCTCACTCACTTCCTGTGGGTGGCGACCAGCCTCTTCGCCTCTTTTTTTCTGCTGCGCATCATCGCCGATTACGGGACAGCGGTTCCCCGGGGCTTCGCGGTATTGGGGGCCATCTCCCTGTGGGATAACACCACGGTCAAATGTAAACACGCGACTGGAGAACACATTATGGCTGGCCGGTGCGGTCGCCCTCGCCGTAGTGACGATCGTTGTCGAGTATGTCTTCCGCCGCGCGCATCCAACCACCGACCTCACCGAAGGCATCAAGACCCGCATGCAGACGATCGAAAATGTCTTTAGGTCTGCCGCGACAGAGCGGCCTCTCGATAGTGAGTGGGAGAAAGAGCTTTCGATGTATTCGACCGTTGGCACATCGAGGCTTCGCAGGCTCATCCTTCGATCCGGCTATAGTTCCCATTTCAAGGCGCAGATGGGTACGGCGATCGCCTTAGTAGGACGTTTGGTTGATATCGCCGCCAACTTCCAACTCGCCTTGTCGGAGCGAACCGAAGCAATCGACCCAGCCGATCGTCAACGCTGCCTGCGCCTCGCCGACGAAGTGCAGGTACTCTGCAAAGACTTGATGC
>Ga0185299_10000218_pt1 | contig 170174 bp, 153 predicted proteins | sample PaiPotPPA55metaG_FD_128002 | JGI IMG/M metagenome (GOLD analysis project Ga0185299, IMG submission 128002) | Iron sulfur acid spring bacterial and archeal communities from Banff, Canada, to study Microbial Dark Matter (Phase II) - Paint Pots PPA... ...
AATAGAGTACGCATGGGGGTGACCTCCTGTCGATGACGAGTGTTTTTCACAATCCCGTCATTCCAGCTGTTCACCCCTCAACTGTCCAGCTGCGCATTCCCAAAAATGATGGTTTTGAGACAATCCCGCAAACTTGCCATTGACGAATTCATAACCTGGATTGCAGTAAGGCTTTCCATCGCAAGACATGTTTGCCACGCGTGGCCACGAACTTGGCAAACTGGCAATCTAGTGAACAACGAGTTGTGGTTGTTTCCGCCTAATGCGAGCGGTCGGGTTGTCGAGGGCTAGCCGCCAATGGCATGCATGGTTCGCAGTGGTTTGATGAAACGGGACGTGTTGATTTCGTGGCCTTCCCATTTTGACTGCACGTTCTGGCGGATCACCGCGGCGATTTCCGCCTCGGGAACGCCGCGGCGCAGCAGATGCTTGACATCCACCTCATCCAACGCGAACAGGCAGTTGCGCAGCTTGCCGTCGGCTGTCAGGCGGACGCGGTTGCAGCTCATGCAGAAGGGCCTGGAAATGGAGGCAATGATGCCGACGCGGCCGCCGCCGTCGGTGTAGCGGAATTCCATGGCCGGCGAACGCGGGTCGTAGTCGTCCACGGGAACGAGCGGAGCGATGCCGCTTTCAAGCTGTTCCATGATCTCCCGCGCGAAGTAGACCTTGTCCCTCTCCCAGTGATCGGCGCCGATCGGCATGTACTCGATGAAGCGCATTTCCAGGCCGTGCGCGCGGGCAAACTGGGCGAGGGGAACGACCTCAGCCTCGGTGATGCCGCGAATGCTGACGGCGTTGATCTTGATGGGCTGAAAGCCGGCGCGGCGGGCGGCGTGAATGCCGGCGATCACCTTGTCCAGGCCGTCGCGCCGGGCAAGCTGGCGGAAACGCGTCGGGTCCAGGGTATCCAGGCTGATATTGATGCGGCGCATGCCGGCGTCGAACAACGCCTGGGCCTGGTCCGCCAGGAGGATGCCGTTGGTTGTCAGGCCGATGTCGCGAATGCCCTCGATCCCCCGGAGCATCTGCACCAGGCGCGGCAGGTCGCGGCGCATGAGCGGCTCGCCGCCGGTCAAGCGAATCTTGTCGATGCCCAGGGGCACGGCCACGCGGACAAAGGCGGTAATCTCCTCGAAGGTGAGCAGCTCCGCGCGGTCCAGGAAGGTAACCTCTTCAGGCATGCAGTACGTACAGCGCAGATTGCAGCGATCGGTGACGCTGATGCGCAGGTTGTTATGCACGCGTCCGAAGGTATCGATCAATTCGCTTGCCACAAGTTTGCCTCTTTAGCCGGGATGAACCCATTCGCTGCTGCCGTCGCTCCAGTTCTCTTTTTTCCAGATCGGCACGATTTCCTTGAGACTTTCAATGGCGAAACGGCAAGCGTCGAACGCTTCGGCGCGGTGGGGGCAGCTCACCGCCACGGCGACACTCACCTCGCCAATCTCCAGGCGCCCCAGGCGATGCACCAGGGCCATGTCGCCAACCGGCCAGCGGGCGCGGGTTTGTTGCTCGATCTCTGCCAGCTTCTTCTCCGCCATGCTCGGGTGCGCCTCATAGTCGAGAGCGATGGTTTGCCGGCCGTCTGTCAGATCGCGCACCGTACCGAGAAACGTAACCACGGCGCCGCAGTGCGGCCGGCGAACCAGCTCCGTGAGTTTTGCCTGATCGATCGGTTCTGTAATCAATCGAATCATGAATATCCGTTACTTGCAGCCGCCGCTTACCGGAGGCAACAGCGCGACTTCCGAATCCGGCCGCAATTCCGCAGTATCGTCGACAAACTCGTCGCCTACAGCCAGCGCCGAGCGCTCCAGAATGCCTGCCAGCCTGGGCCACTCCTCGGCCAGGCGACGCTTCAAATCTCCCACGCGCGCCCCCGCTGGCAGGTCGATCAGGAGGGAACCAGCGCCGGCCAGGTCCTTCGCGCGCGCGAACAGGTGGACGGTAATGGTCATTGTAACACTAATTCCGGTATTGGCTGTCGCAGCCGTTCGCCAACCTCGGGCAGAAGCCCATAGGCCAGAGCCAGGTATTGAGCCGGGTGCAGCGTGCGCTTGCCGCTGCCCTCCTCCATTTGCAGCCGGCAGGTGCTGCACTCCGTGGAACCGAACATAGCTTGCGGCCGCCGCAGTTCGTCCAGCATCGGCCTGCCGACCTCCAGCGATGTTTCGTAGGCGCTCGCCTTCAGGCCGAACGTGCCGGCCATGCCCGAGCAATTGACGTCAATCGTATGCACGGTGATTTCCGGGATCAAAGCCAGCAGCGCCGGCCCGGCAGGCGGCCTGCCGAGCGCCTTCAGATGGCAGGGGACATGGTGGCCCAGGGAGATAGGCAGGGCGCGGAAATCGGTGCGCAACCCTCCTTGCTTATGGAGGTCCCACAAGAAACCCGTCAGCTCCACGACATGGTCCGCCAACAGCACGGTGTCCGGATCATCCAGCAAATCGGGGTAGTCCTCGCGCAGCATCAAGGCCGCGGTCGGTTCCGAACAGAGAATGGCAAAGCCGTCACGGGCCAGCTCCGCGAAGATGCGCAAATTATGCTGGGCGGTCTCGCGCGCGGTTTCGACGTCGCCATAGGCCAAAGCCGCCATGCCGCAGCCGCGCTGGCCGGGAGGAACATAAACCTCGATGTTATTGTGATGCAAAATTGCCACGACGGCCTCGGCAATCTGCGGGTCATTGTAGTTGGCGTAGACATCGACAAAATACGCCACGCGCATGGCCCGGCGGCGCGGCCGCCTGGTCCAGCCGTGTTTGCCGGCACGGCGCAGGAAGCTGCGCGCCACGAACGTGGGTAAATGCCGCTTGCGGGAAACGCCCAGAAACTTCTCCAGCAGCCAGCGCACCGGCCGGTTCGCCAGGGCGGCATTGGCGATCATGGCAAAGGTGCTGGCAAACGCCGCAAAGGTCTCCGCGCGCGCCAGGGTCCAGTCGATGCGATCGAGCCCGTGCTCGGCGACGTTGGCCGCCTTCACCTCGAGCATCAGCTTGCAGGCCTCGACATGGGCCGGACACTCCCGGTCGCACATGCGGCTGTTGACGCACAAATCGGCGATTTCCCGAACCTCGTCGGAGGACAGGAGGCGTGGATCGGCGCCTTCCTGAAGCAAATGGCGAACCAGATTCGCCTTAGCACGGGGCGTCGCCGCCTCGGCATGGCTGGCCCGGAAGACCGGACACATGCGCTGCTGGGGCGCCTCGGTGCGGCAATGACCGCAGCCGTTGCAGTTGGCGCTTTGCTCCCGGACCTCGCCGGGCCGCCAGCGCAACGACCACTGCGCCGGCTCCGCAGCGGCGCTGGGGCTACGGCGTAACGGCCAGGCCGGCATGCCCGGATCGGGACCGACTATCTTGCCGGGATTGAACAGGTGCTGGGGATCGAAAATCGTTTTCAGTTCTCGAAACACCGGGTAAAGCTTGCCGTATTGCCGCGCCACCCAGGGCGTGCGCGCCAGCCCGGTGCCGTGCTGCGTGCTCACCGTGCCGCCCAGCTCCAGAGCCAGACCGTGAATTTCCTCGGCCAGGGCCCAGAGACGCGACTGCTCCTCGGGGTTTTGTAAATCGAGGAACGGCCGGGTGTGAACTTGCCCTGAGCCGGCATGCACGAGGAACGAGGCCGTGGTTTCATGCTTCTGCAGGATTTCCTGAACGTGTCGCAGATAGACCGCCAGGGCCGGCACCGGCACGCCGACGTCTTCCACAAAGGCAATCGGCTGCGAGCCGCCCCGCAGCCCGTATAAACTTGGCAATACCGTTTCGCGCAGCGTCCATAGCGTCTCAATTTCCTCTTCGGCAAACGCCGGCAGAGCAAAGAGAGCACGCTGGTCGACACTCAGGGCGTGATCGACCAGGCGCAGAGCGGCTTCGCGCGCTCCATCCGGGGAGGCGGACTCATATTCGACGAGCAGCACGGCCTCGCCAATGGCGGGCACGAAGGCTTTCACTTCCGGGCCTCGCTCCCGCGCCAGCGTCACGAGGCGGCGATCCATCAGCTCGCAGGCGGCGGGATTGCTCTCCACAATTTGCTGCGCGGCGGCCACGGCCGCGTCCAGGCTATTAAAGCCCAGCAGCACCAGGCTGCGGCTGGCCGGCAGCGGAATCGTACGCAACGTCGCTTCCGTGAATATCCCCAACGTGCCTTCCGAGCCGACCAGCATTTTCGCCAGGTGCAGGTTATCCCGGGTCAAGATATCGTGCAGCAAGTAGCCGCAACGGTTGAAGCGCGTGCGCGGCCGGCACGTGTCGATCAGCTCCGCATTGGTCACGAGCAGGTCAATAAGCTGAGCGCACAGCCCTTGAAACCTGCCCGCGCGGCTCTCGTCTAACCGGGGTTCAACGCCGACCGAGACGCCCTCGCCGTTGTCCAGCACCACACGCAACTGCAGGACATGATCGCGCGTGTAGCCATGCAGCAGGGCCCGCGAACCGGAGGCGTTGGTCGCCAGCATGCCGCCCAGCGTGCACTGCACTCCGCTCGTAGGATCCGGCGCAAACCGTCGCCCTACGCGTGCCAGGCGCGTTTGCAGTTCGCGGTAGACGACACCGGGCTGAACGCGCACCCGGTCGGCGCCGATGTCCAGAATGGCACGGAAATGGCGGCTCAGATCGATGATAATGCCGTTGCCCAGGGACTCGCCGGCCAGGCCCGTGCCGGCGCCGCGCGCGATCAGCGGCAAACGATGTTCTGCCGCGTAACGGACAATAACCTGGATGTCCTCTTCATCGGCAGGAACCGCCACCGCCGCGGGCTGGATTTGAAAAATGCTGGCGTCGGTGCTGTACAGCGTGCGCGACAGCTCGTCGCAGAGCAGATCGCCCTTGACCAGGCCGCGCAGATCGTCGCGGATGCGTTCGGGTTGCGGAAGCTCCACGCCTGTCCCTCACTGCGGTTTCCGGTATCCCTGGAGCTGCTCGCGGCGCAGACGCTCTTGCCGGTAGCGTTCGGCAATTCCCAGCTCGTAGGGCTTGTGCTCCGGGTTCGGCCGGCAGCCCCGATAGTGCGCCCCGCAGCGGTAACAGACAATCGCGTCCCCCACGGCAAGGTACAGCAAGCCATCAAAGGCCGCCGAGCCAATCAGGATCGCCCAGGTCCACCATTGATGATAGAGCCAGTAGGGAATCACCGAGCCCAGGCAGGCAACTGTAAGGATCGTCAGGCCGAGCCAGTGCGGGAAATCCTTCTTTTTGTAGAGTTCGTGATTGCCGCAGATCGCACAACGGGGAAGCGCAACGTCGGCAGCATCAGCAGCTAGCGGCAACAGATGATCGCACTGCGGACATTGCCACTCCCGCGGCCCAGGCAAATCTATGCGGGCGGGGCAAGCGCATTCCGGACAGGAGAAAGTCACGTTCACGGTTCGGCCGATCTAGGAGCCCATCCGGATGAAGGACAGGTCTCGATTTTAGAGAAGATGACTCCACTGATTCAGCAACTGGCTCATGAGCTCGCCTACGAAGCAGAAGATTACCACCACATAGAGGATGCCGGTGGCAGATTGCGTGGCGCGAATCCTGGCGCTCTGCCAGGCCATGACGGCCAGGATGGAGGGCAGCACAATGCCCAACCCCCAACGCAACGGCAGCACAACGGTCGTATCACTCAGCTTAGCTAGAGAAACGTCGCTGGTCCAGAAGCTCAGGCTGCTTACCAGGCCCCGCGCCGCCAGGGCCGCGAACAGGCCGGCCAGCAAGCGCAACAGCGGCGTCAGCGACATCGCCGGCGCCAGCAAATAGGAATGCCCCATGAGCATGGCCGCCGTTGCCATACCGAGCACGGCCGCGGAGGTAAACTCGCCGGCCAGGTTCCACGTTACCGCATTCTCCGAACCAGTCAGCGCGAGGCTCGCCAGTGCCCCCGCCAGTGCAAGCGCAGCCAGGACGATAAGAGTCCGGCCGCCGGGGGCTTTCTCCAGCGACCAGGTCAATGTCCCCAGGAACGTCAGTGCCAGGGCGGCGCCGAGAGCGGACCAGGTCCACGCATCCGCCCGGTCGCGGAGGAACAGAGCCGCCACGGCCGTCAGGCAAAGCGCGGTAAGGAATTGAACGCGGAAAAACCGGGGATTGATCTGGCTGGGGGACAGCAGCACGAGAGCAGCGACCAGGCCGCAGGCCAACCGAAGGCAGAAGATGCCAAGCATGGCTTCACCGCGCCCCGTACACGAGCGCCATCAATTCGGCCCGCGTCGATTGATTGTCCTTGAAGGCGCCGCGCATGGCGCTGGTGACACAGATACTATCCGGCTTGCGGACGCCGCGGATGGTCATGCAGGTGTGCGAGGCTTCCAGGATCACGCCGACGCCGCGCGGGTCCAGCTCGGCGACGAGCAAGTCGGCGAGTTGCTCGGTCATGCGCTCCTGGACTTGCGGCCGCCTGGCCAGGGCCTCGACGACACGGCCAAGCTTGCTCAGGCCGACGATCTTGCCGTTGGGCAGGTAAGCAATGTGGGCCCTGCCGAGAAAGGGGAGGAGATGATGTTCGCACATGCTTTCGAAACGGATGTCCTTCTCGAGCACCATCTCGTCGTATTTCTGCGTAAATTTCTTCTGCAGCAACTCGCGGGGATCGGCGCGCAGGCCGGAAAACATTTCCGCGTACATGCGCGCCACGCGCTCGGGAGTCTCCCGAAGGCCCTCGCGGTCGGGATCTTCCCCGACTGCCAGCAGAATCTCACGCACCGCTGCGCCAATGCGCGCTTCATCCACCGGCTTCAAGGCTTTGCCGTTACCGACCGAATTCGCCCGGTGGCGAAGCCGGGACGCGGGCTCTTTGGTGTGCTGATGCTTATCCAAGAGGATGTCCTCACAAATGATGTCGAACTCGAAGTTGACGGCACATCGCAGAGACGGGCGAAACTAGATTGGCACAGCGGGCCCACGTAGCCACCTTTGATTTATAGACAGTCGCGCAAGTCAAAGCAAGCAACAGCCAACGGCTGCCGCTTAGCCGTGCGGACTGTCGAGCAATTCTTGCAAGCGGCCAGCAAGCTCCGCGGGCACCTTGTCACGCCAGGAAGCATCCATGAGTCCCACATCCAGTAGATCGCGCAGGTGCATGCGATCCTTATCTCTGAACGAGGTCAGTTTCATTCTTACCAGCGCCTCAAGGGACAAGAGTCGAAAATCCAGGGCTCGCTCTGACTCGCTAATATCCGGAGCCGGCAACAGGTATTCCGGTCTGACCTTTTCCGCCGCAAAAATAACGTGCACTGCATCGCGTGCTCTGGCGCCGGGGCCATCAAGAAAAAGATCGATGCCGGCGACATGCCTTCTCACAAAGCCGACGGTCGACAAGGCTGCTTCTGCCGCGTCGAGGTCTATGCGGCGGATCATGAGATCCACGTCCTGCGTGTTGCGCACGGCAGACTCATCGACCCGTGAAACCCAGGCAGCGACGGCATTGCCGCCGATTACCGCGTAAGGCACGCCGGCTTTATCCAGCGCCGCGGTTGCCCGCAACAGGCGCTCGCGAACCTTTTCCACGGCGCGAATCATCCTTTCCCAGGAAACTTCTCCCAAGGGTGCGCGTGACATAAAGTGATTATACCGTAGGTCGGGATTCTGATCCTGACCAAACTGTGGGTCGTTGGAATCTCACCATGAAGATCCTCGTTGTCGTGGCCGGTGGCTTGCACATCGGCTACCTGGGATGCTACGGCAATGAATGGGTCGTCACAGAGAACCTGGACCGCCTGGCTGCCGAAGCGGTCGTGTTCGACCAGCACATCGCCGTTGACCCGGATCCATTGGCCGCGCGCCGGGCCTGGCACACCGGCCGCTATGACTTCCCGCTGCTCGACCCGGATCAACCAGCACAGCTCGATGAGCCCTACGGCTACCTGAAACAGCAGGGAATTGCCGTCAGAGTTTGTGCCGAACCTGTAACGGCGCGAGAAGAGCCTGGCGATTCCCTGAAGCGCATGCTTGCCAACATCAGCCGCAGTCTCGACAAGCTCGCCAGGCAGGATCGCTGGCTGCTGCATACGGACATTACGTGCTTGCGGCCGCCCTGGAATGTGCCGGAAGAGCTGTTGAATATGTACGACGAACCAGCCAACGATGGCGACGATGCCCCTGAAGGGGGTGCCGAAGAGAAGGACTTCTTCATCCGGCAACGCCAGTATGCGGCGGCGGTGACGCAGCTCGATGAATGGGTTGGACAACTCTGCGCCGAGCTGGAGCGCCGAGCTCTTCATGAAGACGTCCTCCTGGTGATAACCACCGACAGCGGCCAAAGCCTCGGCGAGCATACTTTGCTGTGGCCGTCCTGGAGCCAACTGCACGAGGAGGTGGTACATATCCCGCTCATCTTCCGTTTGGCAAAAGGCGAGCAGGCGGGACGGCGCGTATTGGCGTTGACGCAAACCGTGGACTTGTTACCGACCCTGTGCGACCTGTTTGCCATAGCGCCGCCGTTGACGCACGGCTATAGTCTGGTCCCGCTGCTTCATGGCAAAACCCGGCTGGTACGTGATTATGCCTGCGCCGGTCTGGGCTCGGCCGGCAAAGCTGAATGGGCGCTGCGCACGCCGGAATGGAGCTTTCACTTGCCGGTGCAGCCGGCCGCAGGCACAGGCAGGCAACCGCTGCTCTACATAAAGCCGGACGACCGCTGGGAGGTCAACGACTTGCGGCAGCACTTTTCTGGCTGGAGCGAGAAACTGGAACTGACCCTGCAAGCCTTCGTCGCCGCGACGCGTGGGCCAGAGCCCTTCCAGCCGCCGCGTCTGCCTGCTTTCATGACAGGAGAAGAAACGCAGCCCCAGAAACCAGACCCCGCTTCGCCCGAGAAGGGATGTGAGCCATGAGTACCGTGAAACTGGTCGACGAGCATTGCGACCACCCCGTCGTCCGCGCCGTGTTCGAGGACATCAAGGCGACCAAGAAGATCGATCGTGTTCCCAATATCTGGAGAGCGCTCGCCACCAACCCCGAGCACCTGCAGCTTTGCTGGACCCGGCTGAAGGCCATCATGCAGCCCGGCAAGGTCGATCTCCTGACCAAGGAAATCATTGCCCTGGCCGTCTCGGTCACCAACTCCTGCCGCTATTGCATCAACAGCCACACGGCGGCAGTGCAGAAACTCGGCCTCGATAACGAAGCGCTGGGCGAGGTCCTCGCCGTCGTCGGCCTTTACAACCAGATGAATAAGCTTGCCGACGCTTACCAGGTGGAACCGGATATCTTGCCGCGCACTTGAGGCGCAGCTTCGCCTGCGCAGCACGCAAGATAGAGTGCCTGCCATTTTGGCAAGGAAACGTGAGGTTCACTCGAATTGGGTTGACAGTTAGGCATTCTACCTACCGGATCTAAGACGCCTCACTTTTTCGATTCGGCGACTTTCTTTTCAAGCTCTTGCAGTTGCTCGAGGGGTTTTCCGGGCATCAGTATTTTGCCGGCGAATCCGGGATAGTCGATGGCGTAACGATAGGCGCGGAAGAGCGGAGTTCCACCCGGAGGAACGCGGCCGGCTGGTCCGGCGACCCTAGCGGCTGGGGGGCCCTGGCGCATCCCCTGGAGCTGCCTTTTCTGCTCCTCCGTGAGCAGCGTCTCAAGCTTCGCGTCGATTTCCTTCTGAATCTCCTCCATTCGCTTCCTCTGCTCGGGGGAGAGCTTCAGCGTGTCCTGCTGCGCGGGAGACAAGATTCTGCCGGGCTGGGGACCACTGGGATTACCCGCTGCCGGATTTCCCTGCCCAGGACCACTCGGGGCGAACACGCTCTTGATTTGTTTTCTCTGGGCCTCGGTGAGCACTTTGTCAAACCGGGTGTCCACGGCCTTTTGGAGAGCGACCAGGTCCTTCTTCTGGTCGTCCGTCAGCCTTAAGCGGTTCTGCTCGGGGCTGGTCATGACCAGGCCAGGTGAATGAGGAGGCCCAAATCCGCCGGCACCGGCGTCCCGCGGCTGCTGGCTGGATCCCTTTTTTTGATCGGCCGTAAAGAGCTTATCCAGGCGGGCGTCTATGTCTTTCTGAATCTCGTCGAGTTGTTTCCGCTGTTCGGACGAGATCGCCAGCATGTCCCCCGCGACCGGCGACATGATATGCCCGGGCTGCGGCGGCGGGCCAAAGGGTGTGCCGCCTTTGACGGGATTGACGTACTTCCAGACGATGTCTTTTTCGGGTGTCACCTCGAAAACGGTGCCGTTGGCGCCCGAACAAATGAGCGTGTTTCCATTGGAGAGCCGCTGAGCGCCGGAAATGAACGAGGAAAAGAAATCAGTCTTTTTTGGCGCCGTGTAGCTCCACACCGGCTCAGCCTTTCCCGGCTTCAGAAGGTATCGCCCCTGCGAATCGACGGGGAGCACCAGCTCGTCTACCGACGAATAACTCCCGTCCGGCCGCTCGCCGCCGTTGTTGAACAGCAGAATATGGCCGGCGCCGGGAAGTCCCTTGGCGATCCAGTGTGCGTTGTGCTGGGAGAAGAGCTTTCGGTCCGCTTTCGTGCCGGCGCGGTAAGCGCGCGGATTGCCCCAGCGGTAGAGGAGATCGCCGCCTTTGCCGCTGCGGCCGCCCCGGTGGCCGGCCGCCTCGGCGGTCGTCGTGCTGTGGTCAATAATCCAGAACTCGCTGAATCTCCAAACACTCACGGCGATTTGATCGAGGTCGGCATTGTAGGCCACGCCGTTGAAGTGCGTATAGTCGGGATCGACACGCGGCGGCCTGCTGGTCGTTGGGGTTGGGCCGGCTTTGGGATTGTCGTCCTTGGCAGCGGTTGCGGCGGGAAGCTCGTCTTCCCCGTAGTTGATGTTCACCAGCTCCGGATGTTCGGCGACGCTGCCAAAATTTCCCCTGGTTTTATCAAAGTCCTGGACCAGGTGATCCCAGAGACGCCACTCCCACACCACTTCGCCGGTCGCCTTGCCGGTCGGCTTGATCTCGACGAGGGAGTCCGGCAGCAAGTGCTTGTCGCCGGTCATTTCCGGCCGGCGGCCGGCGGCAAGGGCTTCCTCGCTGGTCTTGCGGTCCCACACGATCAGGAGCACGTTGCCGTTGGGCAGCCGCGTCATGTCATGGTGGGGAAGCTGCCTGGCGTTGTAGAACTTGAAATCCCAGACCAGCTCGCCTTCCCAGGAGAACTCTTGAATTCGGCCGCCGACGCCCGGACCCGGGCCAAATACGTTGGCGTCGCCGCCGATCGATCCGGGGCGCATCAAGTGGCCATTATCGAGGAGGAAGGCGCACAGGGCCGGCGAACAATCGGTTTGCCACGTTCGCACGACCCTGCCCTGCATGTCGACCAGGTAGGTATTGGGCGACACGAATGGGGACATCAAGGTGTATCCTTGAAACGCTCTCGGGTCGTTGATCGACAGCCCGAGCTTGCCGGGGGCCGTTTTCGGCGCATCCTTCTTCGGCGTTTTGTCCTCGCCCTTGGCCGGCTTTGGCCCGTCCTTCCCCTGCGGCGGCCTGGCGTCGTCGTGGCTCGGCGCGGATGCGCCGAGTACGCCGATTGCGAGAAGGAAAGCCGCCATGCCGCCGAAGCGGACGCCGAACCGTGCGGTGGCTGATCGCATAGGTCGTTCCCGGTCTGGTCTGATGGTGGATCGAAACAGGACGTATTTTGCCAGCGCAGGGCACGTAAGGCAAACAAACAATCTTAAATCGGCGGCGCGGCCCTGTACCCTCCGGGCCGTAGTGGTGCGCGATCGCCATCATGACTGTGGTTTGCTCGCAGTCAATGCGGAAGAGGGCGTGTCAAGGCCTGGAAGCGGTGGATTCTGGGTCGCACGCGGTCGCCGCCAGCAAAGGTATGTCAGGAAGAAGAGCAGCGCACCCTCATAAACCAACATCCCTCCCAGTACCAACGCCCCGTTACCTTGTCCTGCAAGCAACACATTCCAGTTAAAAAGTCCGCCGCCGATCAGCACGCAACCCCCTGCGAAAGAGACAGTCCCCAGGAACGCCAGGAGGCCACCCAGTACTAATCGAAACCGCCGCGCGCTTCGCTTCGCGACGTCAGAGGGCGCCGCTCCTGCGGCCAGCACCGTGCACGCCAACTGCTTGATCTCAGCCAATTGTGCCATCATTCGAGCGTAATTCCCGGCGATTTTCTGGGAGAGGCCTATCAAAACTCCCATCATCATTGCCGCCAGAATGACTAAAACTGCAGCCAGGAACGCCATCAGACCAGGGCCCGGTAGGTGCCGCCAACCGAGGAGCTGAGCGCCCCAGGCGAGCCCGATCAGGAGGACGTACAGGATGAGGAGAGGATAAACGAACAGATTCAGGGAGACGCAATCCAGGCGTACGCGGACCGAAAACTCGGTGGGATGGAAGGACTCCGCGCCGTACATGGGCGTGCAGATCACGGCAAAACCTGACCAGATCCCCTTATGAGCCGTGATCGTCCACTCGGTCTTCTTGCGGGCAACATGGACGTGGAATCCTTTTTCCTCTGCCAGGAGGGTGCGCACGGCCTGTTCCATTTCGCCGAAGCGGGTCGGGAACACCTCTGCCGGACAGGTCGCACACGGCGGGTCGAGGCGATCAACGAGCCACTTAACGTGATGGAAAAGCAGCGTCATGGCGGTTCCATGCAGTAGATTGCTTCCCGGCCAGGTGCCGGTTCCTGCTACGCTATTCGTTTCTTGCCAGGCGATCTTTACAGACCAGTTACAACCAGTGACAGCGTTCGCATCGCCCCACCCGATTGCCGGAAGGAGAGCCGCCGTGCCGCCGAAGCGGACGGCGAGCCGTGCGCTGGCTAAGCGCATAGGTCGTTCCCGGTCTGGCGTCATGGTGGATCGAAACTGGACGTATTTTGCCAGCGCAGGGCTCGCAAGGCAAACAATCTTGGATCGGCGGCTCAAAAACCCTTGGGGGCAAGAAGAATGAAAACAGACTAATCGGCGCGGCTCTGTAACCGGAACGCTGTCGCCATTGACAGTTATTCCTAGCCTGTCTATGATAAAAGCATGCAAGCGATCAACGGCGACAAATTGCGTGGCCATCTCGAAACGATGATCCTTTCCACGCTGGAGCAGGGTGAGGCGCACGGCCTGGAGATCCTGCGCCGCCTGGATGAAGCCGGTTGCGGACTGCTGCGGCTCAAAGAAGGATCGCTGTATCCGGCCCTGTACCGGCTCGAAGCGGCCGGCGAGGTAAAGGCGGTCTGGGAACCTGCACCGCACGGCCGGCGCGGTGCCCGGCGTCGCATCTATCAGTTAACCACGAAGGGGCAACGCAAGCTCGACGCGGGGCGAGTCGAGTGGCAGCAATTCGTCCGCGTTCTCGGCGGCATTCTGGGAGCACCCGCATGAACGAGTCCATCCTGACCCAATTGAAGATTATCGTCGAGCGGGCCGTCAGGCCCGTTCGGGCCAGCACGTCCCGCAAGCGGAAGATGCGCGAGGAGCTTCTGGCCCACGTCAGCGCTGTCTTCGAGGAGGAGGCGGAAAAACTCGGCGAGGAACGAGCTGCCCTGGAGCGGACGGCGCTGCGGTTCGGCAATCCCGCCGAAGTGACGGGCCAGCTGCAAGAATCGGTGCCGGCCAGCGATGGCATCGCGCGGTTCTGGGAAGGCCGACCCGATGAGTCCATGCTGCGGGGCGCCTTGCGCTTTGCCTGGATCGAAAGCGCGCTCTGCCTTATCGTGCTGGCTGCTGGCTTGTTTGCGGCGGGCTGGGTGAGTCCGTGGTCGCGCGAAGAGCTGAGCTCCGTCGTATCCGGTTCAATCTTCTTGCCCTTGTGGATACTTATCATCGCCATTGTGTGGTTTGGCATCGCCTTTGTCGCGCACGGGATGGAGAAATCGCTTCACGGTCCTCAACCTCTCGCAGGCTGGCCCCGAATTGGCCTGATCAAGCTCGTTACTTCGGCCTGGGCAGTGCCGGCGGTGCGGATTGCGCTGATCGTTGGCGGCTTGTGTATATTCCTGTTCTTTCGCATCAGGAATGTAAATTGGCCCATGCAGCCGGACTGGGATCTGACCCAGGTCCTGGCCGCGGTCCTGTTCGCAGGCATGTGCGCGTCCTGGTCCGTGCTTTGCGCATGGCTTTTGGTGCAGACGGTTGCCGAGCGTCGGCGTTACCTTGAGGAATGGTCGCGCCTGCCAATCGAGCCAACTTTGTAGCGCAGACGATCACGCCGGTCTTCTTTCAGGCAACAGGGGCGTGGAATCCTTTTTCCTCGGACAGGCGGGTGCGCACGGCCTGAGCACGGAGCTGCCTCGGATCAGGGTTGCTTCTTGGCGTCTGCAGCCTTGAACGCTTCTTCCCAGGTCCGGCCCTTGCCTTTGACGTGAAAGATCCGGACACCACGCACGCCGACGACAAATTTCTCCAGCGTCGTGCCGGGATCGTGGCGCACGAAGGCCTTCTCTCCCCAGCGGCGCTGAGCCTGCTGAAGAGCCTCTTGCTCGGTCATGACGTTTTGCTTACCTCTCGAAAGCGCAGGCGAACGGCGGGCCAACTTCCGGGGGCAATCGGTTGCGAGGGTAACCGATACGTTGGCGCGGCCAGCAAACAACGAATACGGGACGGGAATAAACATAACCAGCGTACGCCACGATTCTGTGGCGGTCAAAGTCCCTTGACCGCGTGGCGTTGGCCCCGAACGACAATCACCTGTCACATGAAAAACCGCGCTCCCGCCGAATTTTTCGGAAGCGAAGAGCGCGGCGCCCTTGGGTATTTGCTTCTACGCTCTGGCTCGCCAATCAGCCAAGCAGGTTGTGACCGGATCAAGCTGGGAATGTCACTGGCAGATGTGGAGGCCATTCTCGGTCGCCCCGCCGGTGACTACCACGATCGTTCGGTGGTCAGCAACCTCCGCCCTGGACCGGCTCCGGGTCTGGTCCAAAAGGTCTGGATTGAAAACGCCGGGGCCGTCGTCGTTCACTTCGACAACAACGACCGAGTAAGGCACGCTCACAAACGGGAGGGAAGAAAGGTGTCAGGACCCTTTATCGGCTCTTTATCGGCCGGATGCAGTCGTCGAAGCGCCCCTCCACCGACCCGATAAAGGGTCCTGACACCTTTTTTTGCTTTTTTTTGCTTTTTTTGCTCCAGCAGCGAAAACAGCTTTTTAGCTGTAGAATCTCCACGTAGACGCGGGCCTCTTCTGATCAGGTACCTTGGGACGTTTGCGGGCGTCGCGCCGCGTTATACCCAACGGTTGTCGCAGCCGTGCCGGATCGCGCCGGGCTAATCGGCAAGCGGGCTTCGTCGAGAATCCTAGTATCCCTGCACGACATGATCATTCACCTCATCGATGGCACTTACGAGTTGTTTCGCCACTATTACGGCCTGCGGCGTCTCTCAGCGAAGGGCCTGCCCTTCGGCGCGGTCGCGGGCGTCCTGGGAACGGTCATCCAGATGCTCGAAGGAGGCGCGACGCACATCGGCGTGGCCACGGATCACATCATCGAATCATTCCGCAACGAGCTCTGGCCAGGCTACAAGACTGGGCTGGGCATTGAACCCGCGCTGTACGCACAGTTTGTACCGCTCGAGAAGGCGCTTGTGGCAATGGGTGTCGCGACGTGGCCGATGGTCGAACTCGAGGCCGACGACGCCCTGGCATCTGCCGCAAATATTGCGGCGCAGGATCCCGTGGTCGAAAAGGTGTGCATCTGGACTCCGGACAAGGATCTCGCCCAGTGCGTATCAGGCGCGCGCGTCGTGCAGGTCGATCGCAGGAGCGGGCAGATTCGCGACGACGCGGGCGTGCGCGCAAAGTTCGGTGTCGCGCCGTCGCACATCGCCGACTACCTGGCGCTGGTCGGCGACGCGGCGGACGGTTATCCCGGGATTCCGAAGATCGGCGCCAAGACGGCCGCAAGATTGATAACGCGCTACGGTGCGATCAATCAGTTTCCCGCGCACGTCCTCGGCGATCACGTGGAGCGCGCGCTGCTCTTCAAGAAACTGGCGACGCTGCGTACCGACGCGCTGCTCTTCACCGACGTCGAGACGCTGCGCTGGCGCGGAGCGACGGACGCGTTCGCTGGCGCGGTCGAGCAGATCGGTGCACCGGGCCTCATGACGCGAATCGCCAAGTTGACGCCCACGCCGTAAGGGGTCTCCCCTCGCCTATTCGCACCACGGGTGTCCACCAAACAGCCTCCCGCGTCAGTCGGACACACCGCGGTCGATGTGACCAAAGCGCGCTGAATGGGCTATAACCTTGCCTGTTACCTTGCTCCGATCGGGAAGGTTGACGCCGCTTTTTACTGGCTTCCCTGAGATTATTCTCTTGCAAGTCCATTTCGCTTGAACCACTCGACGGCCGAGTCGGCTGGCTTTGGTTCCCGCAACGAGACGGGCCATCTTTTTCTGGGCAGCTGCAATGCGTCTATGAATCATACGGCTTTCAATCACGTCGTCGTCCTTTGCGCCAAGTTGTCTTAGCACCCCTGCAACCCATTCGCCCGCAAACATGCCCATGAGCGGTTTGTCGAGCGCCAGGTGGAACTGCAATCGGACACGTCGCCCAAGATTCTGCGCGAACGCCGCGATCGCATCGTCCTCGCTGCGGAGCGGATGCCGTTCCATAACGATGATCCGAATCAATCCGGGTTCATCAACTCCATCGACTTCACCATCCTCGATGACCAGGTGACGCTGCAGCCCGACATAGATCGCACGAGGATCTTGAGCGGCCTGTGCGAGTACTTGCTTCGTCGTGATTCGCTCCCCCAGAAACTCCAGCGGCATTGGTATTTTGACAAGCTCATCCTTCAGCGCGGCCAACGAATCGGGGAAGTGCGCGAGCAGAAGTACGATTTTCCGGACGGGAATCGGATTTCGAAGATCGTCTACGATGCGGACGTGCTTGGCCGACCGAGTCAACCAGACCTTGTCTTCAACCTGCACAGGCGATGGCTTGCCGAACAACCACGAGAAGACCCCATGCAAGCCTCCGGGCCGGTCATATGCAAACGATGCTTGATCCGATCTTTCCCAGATGAACGCCTCAGGGAACAACTGACTTAAGGGGGAGGAAAAAAGGTGTCAGGGAGGAAAAAAGGTGTCAGGACCCTTTATCGGCCGGATGCAGTTGTCGAAGCGACCCTTCACCGACCCGATAAAGGGTCCTGACACCTTTTGTTGTCCTTTTTTTGCTCGCCTGGATAGCAGGTCAAGGGCCGCGGCTGGAACGCCTGAGTGCCTGCCGAGCTTTCGACTTGAGAGTGGAAAGCATCGAGCCAACGCGCTCGAAGCTGTCCATCTCCGCGTCATCTTCGGGGGTGAGCGTCCCGGCGCGAGCCTTGGCAGAGAGTTCGTGCATCCGGCTGATGTCGTTCTTGGGGAACGAAAGCCCGAGGATGGCGCGGGCCACGCGTGGCGACAGCTCTTCGTCCGGGTGAAGGATGCGCAGCCAGACTTCCGCTTCGGTCTTCGGTAGTCGGCTTCGTGGTCGTGGCGATCGTCGCGGGTGCTATCTTGTCGTCGTGGAGCTGGGGCCGCAATATGCAGACTTATCAGAAGCAGGCCCGGATTACGACGGAGCAGCAGCTGGCTTCGGGTGAACAGCTACGCCAGTCGCAAGAAATACAAACGCGCAGCGAGCAGTTGCTTACACGCCAGGAGGAACAACAAGCGCGGGTCGAAGCGTTGCTAGCAAGAATCGAGGCCTTGGTCCAACGATTTGAAGAGCGGGAAGGCACCTGAAGAGGCGGATACTTGCGAAGCTCGGTTTGAATCCTGGTCGCTGCTGAACGGTGGCCGTTCGGCGGCTTGGAGGTTTGTCATGGCCTCATCCGACATCGCGAACCTGGGCGAGGACGGCTTCGTCGATTCCGGCGGCGTCAAGATTCACTAGGTCACCAAGTCGACTGCAGCGGGCCGCTAAGACGCGTTGCCATCCGACGCGGCAGGTATAATACCGTGACCCTCGGTGCGCTTGTCGCGGGCTTTGCCAGGCACGCGTGACAGACTTGACCCTTGCGGCGCGTCCCATCTCGCAGGATTGCCGGAACCCGCGCGCCCGTCTGCAATGCTACCAGGAGTGCGGCGCGTGAACCAATCATTGCCTCGGCGACCCTTCAAGATGTCACCACACGTCAAATTCCTTGGGCTGGCTTTGCTGACATTGGCGAACCCGAGCTCGCTTGCTCAATCCCCGCAGGACGCATTGGAGCGCGCCCTGGCCGGCGTCGGACTCACGAAGGCAACCGCTCGGTTCGATTACGCAGACATGAACAACTTCGGCGGCGGTGAGTTCCAGTTGCCGTTCTTTCGGGCATTGCATGCGGATCCGTACAAGGTGCCGAGCTACACGCAGGCCGTCGCCGCGGAATTGAAGCAGCATGCGGGCAAGTTGGCGCCGCTGCTTGCCTTTGGTTCGGCACGGTTGGACGAGCTGGTGCGGCGCGGTCTGATCGGTAGTCCCATCGCGGAGGCCGAGAAGAAAGCCAAGGAGCCGCACGCCCTGGTCCAGGCGATCGCCTTTGTCTGCGAGAAGACGGGCCGGTCCCTCAGCTCAGATCAGAAGAGGGAATTAGGCCAGAAGGCGGCCGCCGTCCCCGCAGCCATCGCCCGGCAGGCGGCCTTGCTGCTTTACGCCTCCGTCCAGGCTTACGAATGGCGCCAGCGCGCCTTCGTTGCCGCGGCCAGGCGTTACGATCTCCAGAAGCTCTTTACCCGCATCTCGGGCGACCTGGACCGGGACTCGTTCGACGCAGAGCTATACGACCTTATGCATCTGGTGAATATGAAGGCTTTGTTCGCTGGGGCTCAGGACCTGGCGTATGCCGTGGACCAGGCGCTGCCCGAGCTGCAAAAATTTGAGGGGACGGAGAAGTTCGCGTTTCGCTGGGAGACGCCGCTCGGCTGGGTGGAGATCAACGGCGCCGGCAATGATTCTTACCCCGCCGGGGTCCGAAGGCTCTTGACCATCGATACCGGCGGCGACGATGTGTACGACGGCGGGGGCGCCACCCTGGCCGCCGACAATCCCGTTTCCGTCCTTATTGATCTGCGCGGCAACGACCGTTATCAGAGCAGCGACAAGAAGTCACCGTCCTTCGGCGCGGGGGTGTTGGGCTATGGCATCCTGGTGGACCTGGCGGGCAACGATACTTACAGCGGGGTGGCGTTCTCCCAGGGCAGCGGGGCCTTCGGCAGCGGCTGCCTGCTGGACCTGGGCGGCGACGATCGCTACACGGCCCGGCTCCACTCGCAAGGCGCCGCCCAGTTCGGCATCGGCATCCTGTCGGATATTTCCGGCCGCGATCGCTACGAGGGAATGCAGGCAGTCCAGGGGTTCGGGTACACCAAGGGCTTTGGGCTCTTGCTCGATCTCGCCGGTGACGACGAATACATTGCCAACGACACGCAGATCGAATTCCCTTCCGCCCAGACGGCACAGCACAACACCAGCCTGGCCCAGGGATGCGGCATGGGCCGGCGCGCCGACTACCTGGACGGGCACTCGCTCGCCGGCGGCATCGGCGTGCTGCTGGACGCGGGCGGCAGCGACAAATACTCGGCCGGCCTGTTTGCCCAGGGGGCCGGCTACTGGTACGGCGTGGGCCTGTTGCTCGATGAGGCGGGAAACGATTCTTACGAAGGCGTCTGGTACGTGCAAGGCAGCGCCGCGCACTTTGCGGTAGGCATTCTGGTGTGACGCGCGCTCGCGAGGATGAGAGCCCAGGTCATCTCGATGGTAGGGCGTGCATCATATCCCGTATGCGCTACCACGATACCTCGCTCGGCCGCGGCCTCCACATCGATGGCCGCGTTGCGCGGAGCGGTCGATGCGATCAGCTTCAGTAGCGGCAACCGCTCGATGACTGACCGCGGCAGCGGTGTGCGCTCGCGCATGATGCAGACCACGTCGAACGGCAGGAGGCGCTCGACAACTTTGTCGAAATCGGACAAATGGTCATTGAAAACGGTGATCTCGGCGCGCCCAGCGAGCGGCGACCAGTCGGCCATCTCCAGCGCCACGTTTTGATAATCGTCCAGGATGGCTATGCGGATCATTTCCGTCACACTCCTTTCAGCAGGGGCCAGCCTGATTCGCCGACTTCCATCCGTACGAGCTTGGCTTCCTGGATGCCACTTTCATGGGGAATCAGAAAGCCGGATCGTAGCGATCGACGCGCTTGTGCGAATAGACGGTGACGAATACGGCGCCCTCAGCGTCTATCGCAAGGTTCTCCAGGAACGCGCGTGCCTTCCACGTCGCGACCGTGGTAGCTGCAATCGGAGCAAACTTTCCCCCCTCGTGATCGGGGTAATAGTCTTGAGTCGGTGTGGCCATCTGCATCCCTCCCTTACATCATTGTGCGGCGAAGCCGCCGTCGACCAGCAGACGGTGGCCGATGACGAACGAGGCCTTGACATCCGGGGACGCCGCCGCCGTGCCGCGAACGATTTATCGCGGCGACTTCCCGCGCAGGCCGCGGACGAAATCCGCCACGGCAGCGCCGATTTCGGCCGCGCTTGCGGTCAGGCGTTGATGCCGCCGTCGATCGTCAGGTTCGCACCGTTGATGAAAGACGACTCCGGACCGGCGACGAACGCTACCAGCGCTGCAACCTCGTCGGGGTGTCCATAGCGATCAAGCGGAACGGCCGCCTTCTGGCCTGCAGCCCACTCGCCTGAGGCGGGGTTCAGATCGGTGTCAATAGGCCCGGGCTGAACATTGTTGACCGTAATGCCGCGCGCCCCCAGCTCACGCGCCAACCCTTGCGTGAACATCTTGACGGCCCCTTTGGTTGCCGCGTACGGCGCCGAGCCGGGCATGAACACGCGCTCGCCCAGGCACGAGCCGATCATGATGATTCGCCCGCCGGTCTTCAGGTGCTTGAGCGCGGCCTGCGTCGCGACGAAGGTGCCGCGGACGTTGACCGCAAAGACACGATCGAAGTCCGCGAGAGTCGTCTCCTCGACCTTCGCCGGGATGATCGTGCCGGCGTTGTTCACCAGCACGTCGAGCCGGCCAAGTGTCTTGACCGTCCTGTCGACGGCGTTCCGGACGGCATCGGCGTCGGCGGCGTCCGCCTGGATCGCGATCGCCTTGCCGCCACCGCGTTCAATCTCTTTGACAAGGGACGACGCCGCGTCAGCGCCCTTGGAGTAGGTGACGGCGACGCTGGCGCCGTCCGCGGCCAGGCGCCTGGCGATCGCGGCACCGATGCCGCGCGAACCGCCCGTGACGAGCGCGACCTTGCCTGCCAGTCGTCTTTCCTGTGTGGTGTTCATAGGGTGCGTCCTATCTGTGTTTACGGGGTGAATGGACCGTGAAGAATCGCGCCCGGCCCGGCCCACTAGCGACCGGGCGCTTTACTAAGCGTAGCGACGGACACGCGGGGCGGGCCAGGGAGCTGCCCAGCCTGGCTGTCGAGTTTTGCCCAAAAGTCGAATGGCGCGGCAGCCCGCCAGTTAGGGCATAATACCTTCGTAACTTCTGTCCCCTCTTTAGGGGCCGGCGACGAGGTCCGGCAGCAAGTCGCCTTGGCCTTGGTTGAAGATCTTGGTGTAGATGGTGTCGATGGCTTGCTGTACCTTGGCGCGTGACATGGTGATCCCCTCCCTTGAGTTCACTGTACTGTTCGGTACAATGAAAGTATACGGGGCCGGTGCTGCCGGTCAAGGGCCGACGAATATTTTTTTGAAAGGAGGCAAGCGATAGTAACGGCGTTATGCTCACGCATCCTGGATAGCCATCAGTTCATCGAGGAGTTTCTGGTCGTTGTTGCTGATGCGGAGGATGTGCTGTTGATCCTCTTTGGACAAGGTGCTGCCGTGTTGTAGCAGGATGCGGAGTGTGCCCAACTGCCAACTGTGAATGGCGTATCCCACAGCGTTCAATTCGTCCAGCACTTCGTTGGCGGCATCCGGATGACGCGCCAGCATCCGGCGCGTCCCTGCCTCATCGCCGCAGGCCACGTAGCAGCACAGGTGCGCGTCGGCCCCATGGTCGATCAAGTACTGAATCAGTTCGTCGCTGCACTCTTGCGACGTGCGGTGCAGTGCAGCGATGCCGACTGCATCCGAGCGATTGACATCGGCGCCGCGCTCGACCAGCAGCTGCACCGCGGCGAAACGGTTGTTGCGGGCGGCGTGGAACAGGGCAGTTCTCCCTTTTTCGTCCGAACTATCAATCAGACTGCCGTCGCGATCAAGGATTGACTCGATCAGGCCGGTCCGCCCCATCGCCGCGGCCGTGAACAGATCGATCTGCGCGTTGTGGTCGAGCAGCAGTTGAATGATTTCTTCGGCCGGTTCAGACTTCCACGGCCCGCCGTGACACGCTTCCACGAGAGCGGTCCGGCCACGGTTATCCCGAGCGTTCACGTCGGCATGATAGCGCAGGAGAATACCGGCCACGTCGAGGTGCCCCGCTTGTGCGGCATAGTGCAAAGCAGTCATGCCGTCCCGGGTGGTTGCCCGCGCCAGTTCGGGACTTCGCTTCAGCAGATTCCCGGCATCGGTCGCCTTGCCCAGATACGCGCAGGCGAAAATATCGAGCACGGCTCCATGCTCCAACAGAAAGTCGATTGCCTGCCGGTTGCGATATAGCGCGGCGGTGTAAAGCGGCGGCAGCCCCGACTCGTTCAGCTGATTGACCGCTTGCGGGTCTCGCGCAACCGCCTCTTGCAGGGCCCGCACGTTGTCCCCGGTTACAAGCTCGTGCATGCTCCTTGCCGGCTGCACAAGCGCTTCGAAGTGCTTCTTCAGTTTCGGCCAACTGTCAAACCCCAATTCCCGCGCAATCACGAGTTGTGCATCCGCCAGGACAATGCCGGCAGCGGCGATTTCGGCCTGAGTTAACCCGGAAAACCTGGGATGAGCTTGTCTGAGCCTGCCGATGGCGGTTGCATCGCCTTCCCGGAAAGCTCGGCAGAGGTCTTTGGCCTGGTTTCGCAACTGGCGCAGGTTGGCGTCGGGGGGAAGCTGACGGGAGTGGGACATGACGAGCTCCTTTCACAGTCGCCTGGTGTCCGCATGTCAGGCTGAAAGAAGTTCGTTTGACGCAGATTATCAGCGAAGGTGGCCTCAGGCCTTTCCGCGGACGGAAGCGTCCAGAACGCTCCATACGATATTACACGATTCTTGTTGTTCGTTCAACGCCCGGCGCACGCGGGACGCGGCGATTTATCCAGGGGCGCGTTCGATGCGCTGGGTGCTCTCTTTGACCGGTTTCGCGCGGTTAGTGGTCGGGAGCCTCGCACAGCCGGTTCAGAAACTCTTTGAACGAAGACGCCAAAAGCCGTTCATGTTCTGGCTGGTCGGATGCAAACTCATGGTCAATGTAGAACACCTGACCACGACGAGGCCCAGCAATGCCAATACTCAGGTAGCTGCAACAGCCATCATCTCCGATCACCAACATATCCGAAGCAACGTCAAGCGACTGGCGACCGTCCAAATATTCCTGAAGCAGGTAACCCTCTTCCGCGAAGCCGTAGAGGCTCTCGATGCCGCTTCCCCAGTCATTGGGCACAACCCAGTAGAAGTTAGGCTCGGGCAGTTGTCCATGGTGAGCGAGTATAAAGGCGCGATAATCGAAGGGCAATTTGATGCCGTTACGGGCTTCGAAGGCAGCCACAGTTCGTTCGTCAAGCGGACCCCAACGTTTTTTGTCGCGAAGGTTCATGCGTACTTCTCGGGCGGCTGCTCATGGCCAAGGAGTCGCTCCCGGTACTGCTCCTGCAGCTTTATGTAATAAGCTACCAACCGCGCCGGGTCGTGAGCAAAGCGTTCCGAAATGCGGCGCCGCACTTCGCGGATCTCGTCAACCACTGGATCGTTCTGCTTCGCTTGCATCGCTGTCTCCTAACAGTTCCAAAATCAGACTTGTGTTTACGAAAGATGCGGGTTTCAGAGCCCGCCGGCCAGCTCGCGCGTAAGTTGCGCGGCCGACATCTCCTTGCATCCGCTGGCATTCTGGCCAGCCCACAGCGGCGAGAAGTCCCCGCTATTCTGGCTTTCCGCTCTGGTACGCAACGGGGCGATGGCGGAGGCGGCTAACGGAAAATCCGGTGCGGCGCGGCTTATCGGACCGAGTTCCCTCATGAGGCGGTTCACAATTCCCCGCGCGGGCCGGCCGGAGAAGACATTGGTCAAGGCAGTTCGGTAGGCGGCGGCGCTCTTCAGGGCGGCGCGATGCACGCTGCTGGTGAGCGCTTCCGGGCAAAGCAGGTAGGCCGTCCCGACCTGGACACCGGCGGCACCGAGGGCCAGGGCTGCCCGCACTCCCTTGGCGTCGGCGATCCCGCCGGCGGCGATCACGGGCACTTTAACGGCGTTCACGATTTGCGGCACCAGCGCCAAAGTGCCGACCTGCGTGGTCAGGTCCTCGGACAGAAACATACCCCGGTGGCCGCCCGCTTCCAGGCCCTGCGCGATGATCGCAGCGACGCCGCGCGCTTTCCTCCTCACTCAGAGTAACCTCCTCACGCAGCAAGGCAACGAGGGCTTTTGATAACTGGTCGCGTTCGCTGCGAAGCTGAGCATTCTCCTGATGGAGACGAGCCCATTCTTTTTGCATTTCATTGAGCGCTTCGCCAACTGCTCGGAAAACCTCCTGCCGAGGCATCATTATTCATGGATTGCCATCTCTAAGTGCGAATGTCGATCACGCAGGTATTGTAAATCCTTTGTGGCCCCTCACTCAATGGTGCAAGTAACCAAGCTAGCGCTTTCATGTCCCGGAGTCGACCTAGCCGATATTACTCCGTGCAGTGCGCTGGCTCCCATGCTAGCCTGCGCGGGCTGCGGCAAGTGCGTAGTTCATGACAGGGAGGGCATTCCAATATGAAACGCATGAAACTGGCTTGCGGCGTAGTCCTTCCGGTGGTGTTGGCCTGCGGGTGCAGCACCATGTCCAACACGGACAAGGGCGTTGTCGGCGGCGGCGCCATCGGCGCGGGCACGGGCGCTTTGATCGGCAGCGCCACCGGCCACACCGGCGCGGGCGCCCTGATTGGCGGCGCGGTCGGGGCGGTTTCCGGCGGCCTGATCGGCAATGCCGTCGATAAGTCCGAAGCGAAGCAGGCGGCCATGGTCGCCGCGGCCAATCTGCCGCGCGGTCCGCTTGGCATCACCGACGTGGCGCAAATGGCCCAGTCGCATGTATCCGATGACGTGATCATAGCCCAGATTCGAACGAGCGCGTCGTCCTTTCGGCTTTCTGCGGAAGACATCATCTGGCTGAAGCAAAACGGCGTCAGTGATGGCGTCATTCAGGAAATGCAGGCTAGCGCCACGCGCGACCCGGCCGCCGTCCGCATGACAGGCCCGGTTTATGTCGTGGAACCAGCGCCGCCGCCCGTGTATGTCGGCTACGGTTACGGCTACTATCGCCACCGGTGGTAGCCGGCTTCGGCTGGAAAAAGGCCGGGAGACGCGGATCACTAAAGAATTCGTTTTCTATTTCTGTCGTGCAAACAATACTGCCCAGTATCTCGATGAGTAGTCCGTACACAGTACCCAGTACGCAGTACCCAGTACGCAGTACTTAGTACGCAGTACTCAGTACTCGACACTAGTACTCGACACTCCGTACTCAGTACTCCGTACTCGGTACTCCGTACTTCGCTCAGATCGTGTTTGCTACCGCGGTTTATCGCGGTTGCGCAAATAGGTTTCAACAGCATCTTGCCAAACCGGCAGTTTTGGAAAGCCAAGGGCTTCATAGCGGGTGTTGGCTAGAACGCTGAAACTTGGCCGCCGGGCCGCGCTACCGTACTCCGTACTGCCAATCGGCGTCAGGTTCGCATTGGTTCCCGACAACACGAAGATCTTCTGCGCAAACTGATGCCACGAACAGGATCCGGCGTTGGTGAGGTGATACACTCCGAAGTGGTCGGTCTGAACCAGCTTCACGACGGCCTCGGCGACATCGACCGTATAGCTCGGCGTGCAGACCTGGTCCGCCACCACGCGCAGCGGTTTGCCCTCACGAGCCAGCCGCAGCATGGTTTCGACAAAGTTTCCTCCCTTGCCGCCACTGCCTGACGCGCCATACAGGCCACAGGTGCGAATGACGAAATGCCGCGGGCAGTGCGTCCGCACCATGAACTCGCCGGATAGCTTGCTCAATCCATAGACGCTTAACGGTCCGGGTGAGTCGGCTTCACCATAAGGCTCGCGGCGCCCGACATCGAGACCGAAGACATAATCCGAGCTGAAGTGGACCAGCGTACAACCCAGATCGCGGCAAAGAACCGCCAGGCGTTTCACAGCCCAGGCGTTTACTTCGAAGGCAGCGGCCGGCTCGCTCTCCGCCCGGTCGACGTAGTTGTAAGCGGCGCAATTGATGACGAGGTCGGGAGCGAGTTTTTCCAACATTTCCCGCGTCGGCTCAGGCCGAGTCAGATCAAAGTCCGCGCGGGTCAATGCGACAACCTCTCCCGGAAGCCGCGGACAAAGATCCCGGCCGAGCTGGCCGGCTGAGCCAAGGACGACAAACTTTTTTCGTGCTGCTTCACTCATGCCTTCATCTTACTGGCCGCAGGCTGGGAGTTGCCTCTGCATTCCCGTTTGTGTACCGCCCGAGTCGTTTAACCCGGAGCCAGCGGCGACGGCCGGACGCCGGCAACGCCGCCGTCGCCGCTGGCTCCGGGTTAAACAACCGCCTTGCGACTACGAGTATGCACGCGTTGCCCCTTGATCTGGGGTAAGGTTGCGGCTACCGTGAAAGTCTCCATCTTCACACGCCGTCCACTGCGAAGGAGCAACCCATGAGGTCCCCTCTCCGCTTGTTGTTGTGCGTTCCTCTTGCCGGCCTGATCGTGCCACCGGCATCGGCAGCCGAATTGCCCAGGGTCACCAAGGTCGAATTGCAACCGCTGGCAGCCCAGGTGCAGCGCGTCGCGGATGCGCTGGATTTCGTCGGCAATCCCTTGCCGGCCGCGGACAAGGATGCGCTTCACAAGGCCTCGGCCGACAGCGACCCGGCCCGGGCGATTGAGACGATTCAGTCGGTGCTGGACAAGCATTGCCTGGCGGGCGTGCGCATCGGCAAGAACAACGAACTGGACATCGAGCCGGGGCCGGCACGGGCGGAGCTGGCGGAACAGGGTTGGCGAGTCTTTCTAATCAAGGTTGAGAACGCGGCCGGCCTGAGCAACGTGGAGCTGCGTCCGTCCAGCCCCAACGCACTGCCGATGTATCGCGGCTCCTCCGGCAGGCCGGATCCCAAAGTGGTATCAGTAGGCGAGGTCGCCCATCGTTTTCTCGACCTGATGATGTTCAATACACAGCCGCTGATCCGGCACCTTTCCGGCCTGGAGCTGGAATATCGGGTCCTGCAGATCTATTGCCGCGATTCCGGACGCAAGGAGGCCCAGCTCGCCTTTGGCCTCTGGCGCGACACTGATAAATCCAGGCCTCTCGCCACGAGCAATCCACTTGCCATCCTCATCGACAGCTTGCCGGCCGTGCTCGTTTCTTTACGAGTTGTCGATGCAGACGGCCGTCCGACCACCGGCTCATTCGTTTTCCGCGACCAGCGCGGCCGGGTTTATCCTTCACAGAGCCGGCGGCTGGCGCCGGATTTCGGCTTCCATCCTCAGGTCTACCGGCATTATGGCGAGACGGTGGCCCTTCAGCCGGGCCAGTACACCGTCACCTATACACGCGGGCCGGAATACCAGACGCTGCAACGCACGATCACCGTGCCCGCGGCCGCCACGCACACCGAGACGTTCGAGCTGAAGCGCTGGATCCACCCGGCGAGCAAGGGCTGGTATTCCGGCGATCATCACGTTCATGCCGCCGGCTGCGCGCACTATGAAAGCCCGACCGAGGGCGTGACGCCGGAGGATATGATGCGCCATGTCCTGGGCGAGGATCTGGACGTCGGCTGCTGCCTGAGCTGGGGACCGTGCTGGTATCACCAGAAGCGCTATTTCGAAGGCAAGACCAATGCCCTGTCGACCCCCGACCATCTGTTGCGCTACGATGTGGAAGTTTCGGGTTTCCCTTCCAGCCATTGCGGACACATTTGCCTGCTGCGCCTGCGCGAGCAGGACTACCCGGGCACCAAGCTGATCGAAGATTGGCCGAGCTGGGATCTGCCGATTTTCCGCTGGGCCAAGGGACAAAACAGCGTGGTCGGCTTCGCGCATAGCGGCTGGGGGCTTGACGTCGGCAGCACCAGCCAATTGCCGAATTTCACCGTCCCGCCCATGGACGGCATCGGCGCCAACGAATACCTGGTCGACGTCGCGCATAACCTGTGCGATTTCATCTCCACCGTGGATACGCCGTCGGTCTGGGAGTTGAACATCTGGTACCACACGCTGAACTGCGGTTTCCGCTGCCGGATCAGCGGTGAGACCGATTTCCCGTGCATCTATGGCGAGCGCGTCGGCCTGGGGCGCAGCTACGTGCACCTGGACGGCAAACTCACCTTCGACGACTGGGCCGAGGGCATCAAGCAAGGCCGCTGCTATGTCAGCGACGGCAAGAGCCACCTGATGGACTTCAGCGTGAATGGGCTCGACGTTGGTGTCAAGAACAGCGAGGTGCGCCTCGACAAGCCGGCTAGCATTGAGGTGCGCGCACGCGTGGCCGCGCTGCTGGAGCCGAAGCCGACGCCGGCAACCGAAGCGATTCGCAAAGCGCCGCTCACGGCCAAACCGTACTGGGACATCGAGCGGGCTCGTATTGGCGACACGCGCAAGGTGCCTGTCGAGCTGGTTATCAACGGCAAGGCTGTCGAAAAGAAGGAGATTGTCGCGGACGGCTCCGAGCAAGAGATTGTCTTCTCAACGCCGATTCAGGCCAGCAGTTGGGTTTGCCTGCGCATCTTTCCGTCCAGCCACACCAATCCGGTGTTTGTGGTGGTGGACGGCAAGCCCATTCGCGCCAGCAAACGCTCGGCGGACTGGTGCCTGAAGGCTATCGACCGGTGCTGGCAGCAGAAATCTCGCCGCATCCGTGCGCAGGAGAAAGACGAAGCCGCCAAGGCCTACGAAGCCGCCCGCGTGGAATATCGCAAGATATTCAGCGAATCCACGACGGATTGAAAAAAAACGTCGCTCCTTTGCAGGGCAGGCTTTTAACCTGCCAACGCCGCAAGGCAGGTTACAAACCTGCCCTACGAAGGAACGGACATCGATCAAAAAAAGGCCCCCGTTTCCGGGGGTCTCTGTTTCCTTTTTACCTGGCTGGTCAATTCTTACGGCTTCTTGGGAGTCGCCGTCGCCGCTGCCTTCACCGGGTTCTCATCCAGGGTTTTCACGCTGGTCGTCTGCTCTTGCGTGAGATCCACTTCCGAAGGCTGGCCGCCGATTTCGATGGTCAGCTTGCCTTCCAGAGTCATCTTCTGATCCGACTGTTGCACCCGGTGCTTTTCGTTGTCGAAAAGAATGGTGCCGGTGGCGTTCTTGCTCTTCAGATCCGCGCTCTTGATCTTGAAAGGCAAGCTGGCGCTGGCGGACTGGCCCGGAGGCTGGTAGGTCAGCGTGGTGTCCACCTTGATCTTCTGCATCTTTTGATCGGGCCCCTCGTAGGTGAACTTGCTCGAGTTTTCGTACTTGCCGATCGGCCCCATGTCGATTTGCCGCTTGTCGGTCCAGGTTTCGCCCTTCTTGACGGGCTTGGAGGGGATGACGGCGAAGGCCGGATCGGACATCTGCTTGAGCGCCTCATCGCTGAGGATGGTGTTGAGCAGCGGCTCCATTTGCGGGTTGGCCTTCACCAGCTTGTCCACAAACTCCTTGCGGCCTTCAATGCTCTTCACCTTGAAGTCGGGCGTGACGGTGATCTTGAATTTCGAGCCGACCAGGGCCTTGAAAAAGTCGGCCAGCGGGTTGTTGGTGGCGCCGGTGTCCTTGGTGGAATCGTAGGGGACCTTGTTGCCGGCAATCTCGATGTCCATCTTGACGGCCAGGATTTCCTGCTCGATGACCCAGTTCTTGTCCTTGTCCTGCTCGATCGGCGTCCAGCCGAAGGTGAAGCCCTGGGTCTGGTTCTGCGTAACTTCCATCCCCATGACCTTCATGGTCTGCTTGGTGGTCGTGGTCATTTCCTGGAAGAAGGGCTTGCCCTTCTGGAAATCCCACTTCAAGGTGACATCCTGCCCGAAAACGGGCACGGCAAGGCCGGCCATGAGGGCCACGGCCCCGACAAAACGGCGTAATAACACGATGATACCTCCGAAATCAGCTGGCAATAGGCTTACGGTAAGGCCGCACAAAGGCTTTTGGTGGAAACTTCATTTGTATCGAACCGGCCCCGCGGATACAAGGGAAGACTCCCGCCGCAAGTCCGTAGTCCAATACGCCGGTTGACGGACCCTGGTTCGGTCAGGAGATCGCGAAGCCGCAAGCGGCAGACTTGCTACAACGAACTGCTGACGCGAATCAAGGACTATTTCGATGAACCTGATCACAACCTTCAAGGGCTCCTTAATGGAGGGTTTTCTGCCGGCAGGCTGGGATCTGGCCCGGATCGACCGCCTGGCAGGGGCTCCGGCCGCAGAATTGGCCCGGCGCGAGAGCTGGTGGCACGAGCGTTTCGAGCCGGTGCCATGCGCGTCGTTCGATGATTTCGATACGTACCTGGGACACGAGATTGCTCGCGAGATTCAACTTGCGCGCGACACGGGCCGGCCGCTCATCCTCATTCTGCCCGTCGGTCCAATGGGCATGTATCGCTGGACGGTCTATTTCTTGAAGGAATGGGGCGTGTCGTGCGCGCACGTGCACGGCTTTAACATGGACGAGTGGTCGGATGCCCAGGGCCATACCCTTCCCGCAGACAACCCCGGCGCCTTTCAATGCGCGATGGAGCAGGCTCTGTACGGCCCGCTGGGTCCGCTTACCGTGCCTGCGGGGCAGCGGCATTTTGCCCTCAAGGATGAGCTGCCGGCTTACGCGAGCCGGATCGGCGATCTGAAGAAAAAGGGCGGCAAACTGGTGACCGTCTTCGGTATCGGCCGCGTCTGCCACATTGCCTTCTGGGAGCCCCATTTCGCGAGCGAATTCTCCGGCGTGGAGGAATGGAAGAGACAGACCCACCGCCTCGGCGCCCGGCTGCACCCGCTGACCATCGAGCAAAACGCCCTGACCAGTTTCCGGAGCCGCACGACCCTCGTGCCGGCATTTGCTAATACGATCGGCCCGGCTCTGTTCCTGGCCGCAGACCGCATCATCGGCGGCGCGGACGGGGCCTTCAATCGCGGCATGCAATGGCAAGGACTCTCCTTGCGCATGACCCTGCACCATGAACCCACGCCCTGGATTCCCAGCTCCTTCATGCCGACCCTGCCGGGCCGTTTGTTCTACCTGAGCGAGCTGGCCGGTCCCCTCGAAGCGGAATGCCACTGAAATATCCGGAGACATTCCCGGCTTCTCTCGTATCAATGAAGATGTCAGCCATCACCCTCTGAAGGATCAAAGCATGAAAAAGAGAGAGCTAAGGACTGCCGCAAAGAGACGCCGCAAGGCCGTCAACCATCCAAGCACGAAGGCCGGGCGGAGCGCTGTCCGCCGTCGCAAGCTTCGCGAAGCGCGCTGAGATACTTGGAATGGTTATCCGGATCGCCATTCAAAAGTCGCCGATTGGCCGATATTCTCTTCCACTTCCACGCGCAAGACGTCGGGCTCGAAGTGATGCTGCTTGCGCAAATCCTCCAGCAAGCGCTGGGCGATGTAGCGTGCCAGCAATTCCGCCGTCGTATTCTCGATCGGCAGCAGCACGCAATCGTCGCGGGGAAAGAGCCACTCCCGGTCACGGTACTGGACGTGAATACTACGGGCTTGTTCCTGGACGCGGATGTGTGGATTGCGCGTTGGAAGCATCATGCGGTGATCGAGGTAGTCCGTAATCGTCTTTAGCAGATTCTTGAGAGCAATGAAGTCGAAGACATAGTAATTGGCATCCAGGCCGCCCTCGATCTCGACGGCGGTCCGGTAGTTGTGGCCGTGCAGGCGCTCGCAACGGTCGCCTTCATAGCTGATGAAGTGGCCGGAGCAGAAAACCAGGTGGTCCTTGGTGACGCGTACTTTGTATCGTTCAGCCATACGGATCTTCGGCTGCAAATGGGATTTCCAGGGGCAACCTTAGTCTACCCTCTCGCAGAAGGACGAACAAGCAAGCGGTCACGAGATCGGCGGTCGTGCCGGGATTGCGCTGGTGACCGCGGCCGCGGAGCCAAGCGTCGTAGTCCTTGAGGGCGGCCCTTCCTTCCGGCCGCTCCGGCCAACCGGCCGCCAGAACCTGCTCCGCCCGCTGGCTGGCCTCGGCCGCTTCTCTCTGTCCCAGTTTTCGTTCGATCAGGGAGTCGCGATGCCTGGCCAGCAATTGCAGATGGCAGGAAATGATGCCGCCTTCGATGGAGCGCATTCGTTCGATGCCCTGCTGCAAGGCCGGCACTCCTTCGGCAAACACCTCGACGAAGCCGTTCACGTACTGGCGGGCAATGAGATCGCGCTGGGCTGCCAGCGCCATGACCTGGCGCAGGGATTGCGTCGGCTCCTTGTGGATGTCCTCTTCTGCTACTTCTCCCATGCCGCCCGGACAGGCTAGTCGAATCGCTTGGTAAACGGATCGCGCATCGTTGATGGTCAGCATCTGCAGCACGCGCTCGACGCCCGCGCGCAAGTCGCTGTCCCCTGCTTTCACCAGCGGCGCGAGCAGGAGCAGGATTCCTAGATTGGTGTTAGTGGAGGTGACCTCCCGCGTCGCTTTGATGCCCTCCAATACGGTTTGACCAACACAAAAATCCCATTGCAGTGCCGCGTCAATGACGGGGGCGATGGCGTTTGCGCTCAGCACGAAATCGGCATAGGTGACATCCTCAAAGTGGCATAAGGGGCAGACGTTGCCCGGCTTTCTGGCTTGCACTTCGAATACGCACGCCAGCATAGCGCAACTTCCTGCAGTCAGGCCGGAACCGCTCACGAATTTCTTCCCTTTGAAGCTTGAGAGAGGAGGAAGCGCAGAATCAGCACGGCAATGTCAACCCCTGTCGCGGGAGCTAGCGCACGCCACCCCGGCACGGCGTTTACTTCCAGGACGTACATCTCTCCCGCGGGCCCCGGAAGCAGGTCGACTCCTGCCAGCGGCGCCTGCACGGCTGCGGCCGCGCGAATGGCGAGATCCTCCTGGCTTGCCGTGAGGCGAATCGCTTCCGCCGTGCCCCCTTGAGCCACATTGGTTCGCCAGCCGCCGTTCACCTTGCGGCGCATGGCGGCAACCACGCGGCCATCGATCACGAAGGCGCGCAAATCCCAGCCGGGATGGGCGATGTATTTCTGCAAGTACAGCACGCACTGCAGACGCTCCAGCGTCCGAAACGTCCGCCAGGCCATCTCCGCATCTTGAATCCGCACCATGCCGCGGCCTTCCGAGCCAAAGAGTGGCTTGACGATCACGTCCCCGCCAAGGCTGGCAAACGCCTCCAGAGCGGCATCGGCATGCTGACAAACAATGGTGGCGGGCACGGGCAGTCCGGACTTTTCCAGACAGGCGCTGGCGAGATACTTGTCGACGCAGATCTCGATGGCGCGCGGCGGGTTCAGCACGACTGTGCCGCGCGCCTGCACGCGCTGCAAGAGATCCATTCGGAAGATGACCTGTTCCAGGGATCCCGGCGGCATCGTGCGCACAAGCACCGCTTGGAAATCGGCAAGCGAATCCGCAGCAGAGGCGACCTGGCCATAAATTTTCCGGAAATCGACGGCCAGCGCTTCGCAATCAAAAGATACTGCGGCACGCCGTAAGTCGCGCACATGCCAACCTTCACCGGCAGCCAGGATCGCGATGCGCATGAGGTTCCTGTCGGTCAACGGCTGCGAGAAGGCGCCGCGGCTGTCTCGGCCGCGCTATTCTGGCGAACAGTGCGAAAACGAGACAGCAGACTCTCAAGAATCTGTTGCAGGTATTGTTTGCGTTCCGTGGAAATCTCGGCAAGCGCAACCCTGTTCAAGCTTGCGAGCCTTTGCACGGCATGAGGCATGGCTTGGTACAGGGATTTCAAGCGCTCTGTGGCCAGAGCGATGTCTTCCAGGGATTCGCTGCCGTGGCAGGCGAGGACCAGAAACAGGCCGCGAAGCGATCTTACATCTGCCTCCAGTTCGTCCAAGAGCTGGAAAACCTGCTCGCCAGATGGCATAGAGTCGGCAACAAATCTTTGCCTGATCTCGCGCATAATGGCGTCCAGTTCGTCGCACTGCTTAACAATGAAGCCGCGCGGGTCGGGAGGCAATTGGTCTATGCATACGATCGTCCAAAAATCAATGGCCCCATAGAAGCGACCGAGCAACGTTGATAGTAATTCATTCAGCCCCGGCCGGCTTTGATCGGATTTGTTCTGGCTCATACTCTTTGCCTCTTGTTCACTCGATACTACAAGCCTGCGCCATAAAGCGTCTGCAAGATCTGGGCAAATATCGGCACGGGCATCTGAAGAGACGCGGCCTGTCCCTGCACTCCGTTGAGATGCGATGAATTCAGGGCAATAAAGCTATCATTCTGCTTTGCGATCACAAATCCTTTGCAGGATGGCTGCGGCAAATGCAAGAGTGAAACTAATTCCGCATGACCACCTTTACTTGGCAGACTATCGAAAGGAATCAAATGAATCCGCCCAGACGGTTCGTGCAGGATTCCGATTGTAATTCCTGCGCACTACAGTTCAAAGATGCAACCTCAGCCTAGCGGCGCCCGCGCCGGCGGTCAATATTTTTCAACCATTGAAGAACGACCGCTTCAACACCTCGGGTTCCAACCGTCCGAAGGCATGACTCCTGCCGCTTTTCAAATTATGAAAGACAATTTCCGCCGGGCTGAAAAGCATCGGATCGATCTTGTAAAAGTCCCGCTGGTAGCGCTCAAAGATGGTGGAAAAGGGCGCGCCATGGTCCGGCGAGGCGGACGAGGGCACCTTGGGGCCGATCTCGGCGATCTGATCGTCTTCCGCCCGGACCCAAACAACTACACGACCGCCGTAGAGGATGGCGTCATTGGTGCGGCCGATGGCTTGCAGGTCGTTCGCTGCGACCGGAGGCAGCGGCGCCGTGCCAAAGCCAGAGACGATTTCGCCGAGATCGAACTTTAGCTCATAGAGCTTGTGCAAAGCGGTTTCCAGGGAACGGGCGACCACCTGGAGATTGCCGGCCAGGCTGGAGGCGGGCGCCGCCAGGAGAGTCAACTTCGAAGCCGGCAGGTTGAGGCGCTCACAGAGAAACGTTATCACGGCGTCATCGGGAAGCTTGCGCGTCTCCAGGACGCCGACCGCCACCGGTGCTTGTTCGCGGCCGGGAATCTTGTCGAAGAGTTCTTCCTTGCCATACGCTGCCCGCATGGGACCCGAACCCATGGCGAAGAACTTGCCGACCGAAATCTGCCAGCCCGCGTACTGCGCCGCCATGCACGCCATGACCGGTTGATCGGTCGCCACGGTCACGTGTACGGCAGGCATGCCGGCGACTTCTCCCGCCGCCAGCGCGACGTCGCCAAGGCCAGCCAGGCAAATCCTCGCCAGACCAAGCCCGGCTTGCAGGCCGCCCTGGGCATTGATGCCGCAGTCCAGCACGCAGGCGCCCGCGGCAGTCTGCTGGATCCCAATGCGCAGCGTTGCCGCGTTCGCCACCATGTAGTCGGCCAAACGCTGGGCCCGTTCGTTCAAGCTCATGGGTGTAGACACGGGGTCGTCGCTCCTTTCGAGAGCTGGCAGGGAATGGCTGAATAGCTGTAACCTAGTCGCCGAAGAACCAGCGGTCGAGGTCCCGAGCCGTCATGTGCAGGGAATCGGTGCATGCGGACACCGAGGCGGCGCTGGCGAACATTGTCAGGATCGGCCGGCCGCGCTCGATGCGCTCGCCGGCATGCGGGATATCAGCAAATGGCGGAAGCTCATGCACCGAAGCGGGATGGCGTAACACCGGCAACCAGGGCCCGTCATCCGGAAATACCAGGGCATCCCGGGCAAACAAGATGGCTTTGCCGGCGCACCTCGCGGTTGGAGAAGGCGGCGTTGGCTCACCTGCCGTCGCATCGAAGACTCGCGCGTGATCGGCGAGGGCCCGCCAACCCGTGGCGTATTCGAGAATCTCGACCGACGCGGGATAACGCGGATTGATCTCGACGGGATAGGGCTTGTCGCCGTCAATGATAAAATCGACCCCAAAGAGACCGCGCAACCGGCAAGCACGAGTCAGCACATTGCCGATTTTTTCAAGGGCCGAGCGCACGCCGCTATTTAGCGGCTGGGGGCCGATGCTTGCACAATACTGAAAGGCGCCGGCATGCAACCAGGCTTCGCCTACCAGTTGCCTTGTCGCGCCGGCAAGCCATGCCTGCTCACCATTAGCCACGTAAACGGCCGAGCAGGCTTCCCCCTCGATGTATTCCTGGCAATACATCTTTCGGCTGACGGTGGTCGCTGCTCCCCTTGGCGACCAGAGGATAATGCCGGCCCCTGCCGCGCCATGGAGCGGCTTAAGCAACCAACGACGGTCCGCGGGCGGCTCCTTCGCTGTGCCTGCCAATCGGGGGTAAGGCAAGCGTTCTCGGGCGAGCACGGAGGTGAACCATTGCGGCGAGCGGCAAAGCTCCAGCGCGCGGCCCTGATTTCCCCAGAGCGGACGAATGCCTGAAATCCGGCCGACTAACTTGCGCCGGTTCTCCAAAGCGCCCGTGTACATCCAGGGTCCCGGCTTGCGTTGGCGGGCCAGTTCCAAGAACCCATGCGGATAATCCCGGGGGGGCACTTTCACGACAGTACAACGCGCCGCCAGGTCGCGGTCGGCGAACAGATCGGCACACCACGGCCGCAGACCGGCACGCAAGGCCGAGAACGCCGCGGCCCGCGTACTGGCGCCAAAGATAATCAGTTGCTCTGCGTCGGTCACACCGAATCCTCAAGTTTGCATCGGAAAACTGCTCTGGCACTGTCCCCGCTGCATGACGTATACATATCGCCCGCGAGAATGACGGCGGAACAGATCGTGTCCAGCCTGGTTGATGTTTTTTGCCACCTTTCCGCTTTTTGCGCGCATTCTCCCCCTTGTCGAACTCCTTCATTATGGGAGCCGTCATGCCGAACGCGCAGGTCCCCAGCATCCATCCCACCGCGATCATCTCTCCCGAGGCGGAGCTGGCGGACGATGTCGTGGTCGGCCCCTACGTGGTGATCGAGGGAGCGGTTCGCATCGGCCCTGGGTGCGTGCTGCGGCCGCATGTGCACCTGTGTGGTCCCCTGGCCATGGGGCGCGGCAACAAGGTCTTTGCGGGCAGCGTGCTTGGCGAACGGCCTCAGCATGTCAACTACCGGGACGAAGCCACCGGCGTCGAAATCGGCGATCACAACATTTTTCGCGAAAACGTGACCGTGCATCGCGGCACGACTCACTCCTGGATGACGCGCATCGGCAACCATAACTTCTTCATGGCAGGCTCTCACGTCGCCCACGATTGCCAGGTCGGCAACCGCTGCATCTTCGCCAACGGCGCGCTCCTGGGCGGTCACTGCGTCATCGAGGACAACGTCTTTCTCTCCGGCAACTCCGCGGTCCACCAGTTCGCGCGCGTGGGCCGGCTGGCGCTGCTGAGCGGGGCCTCGGCGTCCACCAAGGATATTCCCCCCTTCATCATCCAGCAACGCATCGACGTCGTTGTCGGCGTCAACGTGGTCGGCATGCGCCGGGCGGCGATCAGCCGCGACCAGATCGACGCGGTGCGCCAGGCTTACCACATCCTCTACCGCCAGGGGCTCGTCATCCCCGCGGCGCTGGCGCGGATTGAAAGCGAGCTGGGCCGATTCGACAGCGTGGCCGAGTTTGTGCGCTTCATCCGGCAATCCAAGCGCGGCATCAACGGGGCGCGGGACCGCGAAGGCGATCTTGCCGCCTGATCAGGGCATGCCAATTCTTTTTCTCTTCGCTCTTGCAACCTGGCGCCCAGATTGAAATAATAACCCACTCTACCGTTGAACTTTGCTTTGAACAGCCGTCGGCCGGCGGTCTGTTCTCTTTTTATTTTGGCGCGCAGTTTGGAGACAGGTCATGGCGGAATCGCTGGTTTTGGTGGCGGAAACACGCGCTGGACGAGGCAAACAGGCGGCGCGGCGGCTGCGCCGCACCGGCAAGGTGCCGGCCGTGGTCTACGGGCACAAGGAAGAGACCTTGAGCGTGGCCCTGCCGCTGGAAGAGGTCGAGAAAGCGATTCGCCGCGGCGTCCGCGTCGTCGACCTGAAGGCGGGCGGCAAGGAGGAGAAGGCGCTCATTCGTGATGTGCAATGGGACCACCTCGGCAAGGACTTACTGCACGTCGATTTCGCCCGCGTGGCAGCCGACGAGCGTATTGTCTTGACCGTCCCCATCGAGCTGCGCGGCACGGCGCCCGGCGTTACGGCGGGCGGCGTGCTCGACCAGCCCATGCACACGCTGTCCATCGAATGCCTGGCGATCAGCATTCCGGATACGATCCGCGTCAACGTCGGCGAGCTGCAGATCGGCAGCGCTATCCATGTGAAGGACCTGGTGCTCCCTGCCGGCGTCAAGGCCATGAGCGATCCGGAAGCCATCGTCGTACAGGTCAAGCAGCCGGTCGCCGAGGAAGAAGCCCCGGTTGCCGCCGAGGCCGCCGAGGCCGCGGAACCGGAAGTCATCGGCGCCAAGGAGAAGGCCGAGGAAGAAGAGGAAAGCGAGTAACCAGCATCTCGCTTTGGGCCATGAAAGTCATCGTGGGCCTTGGCAACCCCGGCAGCCGTTACAGCGGCACGCGGCACAACGTAGGCTATGCCGTGCTGGACTTGCTTGCCGAGAGCCCGCGAGCAGGCCGGGCGCAAGTCCGTTTTCAAGCCCAGGTTATCGAGCTCGCCGAGGATGCCGGCAAGGTCCTGCTCGTCAGGCCCGAGACCTTCATGAACCTGAGCGGCCGCTGCGTGCGCCAGGTGGTTGATTTCTATCAACTGCCTTTGCAGGATTTACTGGTCGTTTGCGACGACGTGAATCTGCCTCTCGGCAAATTGCGCTTTCGGGCGCGTGGCACGCACGGCGGGCACAACGGCTTGCGGGATATCCAGGCTCATCTCGGCACCACCGAGTATTCGCGGCTGCGCATCGGGGTCGGTTCTCCCGACGGCAGCGAACTGGTCGATCATGTGCTCGGCCGCTTTCGTCCGGGAGAAAAGGCCGTAATTCAGGACGCCGTGGCCACCGCGGCCCAGGCGGTGATGACCTGGGTCGAACTTGGCACCGAAGCCTGCATGAATCAATACAATGCGTGAAACCAAAGTTTGCCGAACTGTAGGAGCGATTGAGTAATGCCAGCAAACGTCTATGAGTGCCTGTTTCTGCTCGACACGAGCAAGGTGGCCGGCGACGTGCCCGCAGCGGCCAAGCAGATCCACACGATCCTCGAGCGGCACCAGGCGGAAATCCTGGCCAGCCGGCCGTGGGACGAGCGGCGCCTGTCTTACCCCATCAACGGGCAGAAAAAGGGACTTTACTATCTCACCTACTTCCGCACCGAGGGCAAGAACCTGGTGCCCATTGAGCAGGACGTGGCGCTCAACGAAACCATCATGCGCTCGCTGGTGCTGCGCGTGGATCCCAAGCATGTGGATACGATGCTGGCGATTGCCCGCGACGAACACGCACTGGCGCTGCAAGTGGCGCCGGAAGCGGCGGAGGGCGCCGATGTGCCGGAAGAGGACTTTGATTCGCGCGGCCCGCGCCGCGGCCGGCGTGAGAGTTATGACAAGGACTAGACGCTCAGTCGAAGCAAAGCCCAAAAAAAGTATCTGCGGGACTTGAGAAGTAGGCAGACAGATGTATACTATAGCCGCTTGAATGGTCTTCTCAGTTTTTGGTGCAGCTCGGTGGCCCTACTTCGCAGGAGATTCCCCCATGGCGAACTTGAACAAGGTGATGTTGATCGGCCGGTTGACGCGTGATCCGGAGATTCGGACCTTTGCCAGCGGCGGCAAAGTGGCAGCATTCGGCTTTGCGGTTAATAACCGCCGCAAGAACACGAGCACTGGCCAATGGGAAGAAGACCCGGTCTTTCTTGATATTGAAGCCTTCAATGGTAGAGAAGGCGGACGGCAGCTTGCGGACTTGGTGGAGCAGTATCTGCACAAAGGGCATCAAGCTTATGTGGAGGGGCACCTAAAGCTTGATCAGTGGACTGCACAAGACGGGCAAAAGCGATCGAAACTGAAGATTGTAATGGACAATGTTCAGTTCCTGGAGCCGAAAGGCGCCGGCGAGGGGGGTGGACGATACCAGCGATCTCCTGCCCCCGCTGCGGCTAGTACACCCAGAGTCAGCGGCGATTTTGAGGAACCGCCGCCGGAGCCCGATACTTATGCTCCCCCGGCTCAGGGGACCGAAGAAGACATTCCCTTTTAGATTGCAAAGACGACGGATGGTAAGGTGAAACAATGCCGACAAAACAGCGTCGACAGGTTCGCAAAGGCAAGCACGGCGGCATGCAGCTCGTGCTGACCGAGGATGTGACCAACCTGGGCAAGCAAGGCGACCTGGTCGAGGTCAAGGCCGGCTATGGCCGCAATTACCTCTTGCCGAACGGACTGGCCACCGTGCCCACGGCGCATAACATGCGCTTGCTGGATCGCTACAAGCAGCGCGTGCTGGCCGCCCGCGAGGCACGCATTGCCGATCTCAAGATTGTGGCGGAACAGATTCAGCGCGTCTCCGTCACCATCGAAGCCAACGCCAACGAGGAAGGCCATCTCTACGGCTCTGTCGGCGCACCGGAGATTTCCAAGGCCCTCAAGGCGCAGAACCTGATGGTCGAGCCGGACATGGTGAAACTGGAAGGCCCCATCCGGGAATGCGCCCTCTACAGCGTCAAGCTGAACCTCGGCCACGATATCGAGTCCGAGGTCAAGGTGGCCGTCGTCCGGCAGCAGGAGAAAAAGTGAGCGAGCCGGAATCGCCAGGGAGCTGAGCCATGTCGCCGGATCAAGGAGGAGGCGATCGTTTACCGCCGCAGAGCCGCGATGCCGAGCGCAGCGTTCTCGGGAGCATGCTGCGGGACAACGGGGTGATCGGCGATGTCGTGCAAATCGTCCGCGAAGAGAACTTCTACCTCGATGCTCATCAGAAAATATTCAAAGCCATAACCAGCCTCTACGACCGCGGCAGTCCGGTTGACGCAGTCATGCTGGCGGAGCTGCTCCGCGAACAGAAACAAATCGAAGACATCGGTGGCTACGGCTACCTGGGCGAGCTCTGGGACGCGGCTCCCACGGCCGCCAATGCGGAATACTATGCCCGCATCGTTCGCGACAAGGCGCTGGTCCGCCACCTGATCCACGCCAGCACGGAAATCCTCCGCGATAGCTACGACCAGGCAATGCCTGCTGACGAGCTGCTGGAAATGGCCGAGCGCAAGGTGCTTGATATCGCCGAAATGGGCATTACCGGCCAGACCACCACGCTCGAGCAGGCGGTCAATGAGGCGTACGACCGTCTGGACGCGCGACACGGCCAGGACCACCTGGCGATTAGCGGTCTGCCGACGGGCTATGTGGACCTCGATGAAAAGACGGCCGGCTTCCAGAATTCGGAGCTGGTCATCGTCGCCGCCCGGCCGAGCGTCGGCAAGACGGCGTTTGCGCTCAATGTGGTCCGGCACCTGATCGTGGAGGACAACAAGCCGATTTTTTTCGTGAGTCTCGAGCAATCGCGCATCGAGCTGGCCGAGCGCTTGCTGTGCTGCCAGGCGCGCGTGGATAGTCACAAGCTGCGCAAGGGTCACCTGAGCTCGGAAGAGATGGATCGCATGATCGAGGCCGCCGAGTTCTTGCGGCGCGCCAAGCTGTTCATCGACGATACGCCGGCGCTCAACATGCTCCGCATCGCCGCCAATGCCCGGCGTCTGAAGCTAAGGCACCAGATTCGCGCCGTATTTGTAGACTATCTGCAGCTGATTGAGCCGGACAACCGCCGCGACAGCCGGCAGGAACAGGTGGCGGCCATCTCGCGACGTTTGAAGCACCTGGCGCGCGAGCTAAAAATTCCGGTCGTGGCCCTGGCCCAAGTCAATCGCTCCTCGGAAGACCGGCAGGACCACAAGCCGCGCCTGGCCGATCTGCGCGAAAGCGGCGGCATCGAGCAGGACGCCGACACGGTCATGCTCCTGCACCGGCCGGAAATGTATGAACCGGGCCAGCACGAAGGCACGGTCGAGGTGATGATCGCCAAGCAGCGCAACGGCCCCACCGGCGAGATCACCTTGACCTACCTCAAGCAGTTCATGCGCTTCGAGAACTTCGCTGTGGAGAGCCCGTTCAGCTACGACAGTTGACTCCAGTTATCCGCCGGTTGGCACGATGCGCGTCCGGCCGCTAAAATTGCTGTAAGACGTTTATTAATCTTCAGAAAGCTAATGCCCGGCGTCATGGCGTTCATCTGGTCATTGGTCATTGGTCATTCGCGAATGACGAATGACCAATGACCAATGACCCCCGGATGTTAGCTTCCTGAAGATCAATAAACTCAAGATCGTTTCGGGGTCCTGTGAAATGCGGGTTGGCATCGGACATGACACCCACCGGCTGACGCCTGGCCGGCCGCTGATCCTGGGCGGGCTACGCATCGAACATCCGCGCGGCCTGGACGGGCATAGCGACGCGGACGTGGTTCTGCACGCCGTGACGGACGCTCTCCTGGGCGCCGCCGGGCTGGGCGACATCGGCGACGCTTACCCGGACACTGCTCCGGAGCATCGGCATGCCGACTCGCGCCTGTTTCTGCACGAGACCCTGGCCCGTTTGAACCAGGCGGGCTGGCATGTTGTCAATGTGGATGTCATCATCTTCGCGCAAGAGCCGAAGCTGGGTCCGGTGAAGGGGCAGATACGCCGGCAGCTGGCGGGCATGCTGCGCCTGGGCGAGAGCGCGGTCAACGTCAAGGCGAAGACAGGCGAGGGGGTCGGTGTCATCGGCCGGGGCGAAGCGATTAGCTGCCAGGCCGTCGCGCTCATTGCCGAAATGGGAGAGTAAGGAACTAAGAAGCTGAGGTGCTGGGATGGCCTTGCGGGTCTATAACACGTTAACGCGACAGAAAGAGCCCTTCGAGACCATCCAGCCCGGCAAGGTCGGCATGTACCTGTGCGGTCCCACCGTCTACAAGCCGAGCCACGTCGGCCACATGGTCGGCCCGGTCATCTTTGACACGGTCAAGCGCTATCTCGTCTACCTCGGTTACCAGGTGACGTTTGTCGTCAATATCACGGACGTGGACGACAAGCTCATCGTGCAGGCGCAAAAGCAGAACACCACGGTGCCGGAGCTGGCCGAGCGCGTGACCGCCGACTACTGCCGCAACCTGGAGCGGTTGAATGTCACCGGCATCGACCACATGCCGCGCGCCACGCAATACATCGCAGAAATCACGCGCCTGATCCAGGGGCTTATCGACAAGGGCTTTGCCTATCCCGCCGACGGCGACGTCTATTTCGATGTGACGCGCGATGCCGACTACGGCAAGCTCTGCCACCGCGATCCCGAGCAGCTTGAGGCCGGGGCGCGGATCGAGGTGAGCGACAAGAAACGCAATCCCGGCGATTTCGCGCTCTGGAAAGCCGCCAAGCCGGGCGAGCCGAAATGGGACAGCCCCTGGGGCCAGGGCCGGCCCGGCTGGCACATCGAGTGCTCCGCCATGAGCATGAAGCTGCTGAGCCAGACGCTCGATATTCACGGCGGCGGCCTCGATCTGCAGTTTCCCCATCATGAAAATGAGCTGGCCCAATCCGAGTCGTACACCGGCGCACCCTTCGCACGTTACTGGATGCACAACGGCCTCATGAAGGTCGGCACCGGCAAGATGTCCAAGAGCCAGGGCAACGAGATTGTCGTCAGCGAATTGCTCCAGCATCAGCAGCCGGAGACGTTGCGTTTTTTCCTGTTGACCACGCATTACCGCCGGCCGATCGACTATAGCGAAGAGCGTCTGGCAGAGGTGCAGCGCGGGCTGGACAGCTTTTATCGTTTCTTCGAGCGCTTTACGCGGATCACCGGGGAAAGCTTCTATGCCCTGGAGGCGCCGCCGCGGCGCGGCAACTTTGATCTCAAGGGCAAGGAGGCGGAATTCCTCGTCAATGTCGGCCGGCACCGCTCGGCCTTTCTGGAAAACATGGATGACGATTTCAACACCGGCGGCGCCATTGGCGACCTTTACGAACTGCTCACCACCCTCAATCGCTTCGCGGACAACCGTCAACTCGAGGCCCAGAAAGCGGATGCCGAGACGCTGCGCGATTTTCGCCGCGGCGTGCTGGTCCTGCGTGAACTGAGCCAGGTGCTGGGCATATTCATCCGGCCGGTTGCCGCCGCCGCTTCCGCCAACGACCAGGTCGTGGGCGGCTTGATGCAACTGCTCCTCGATTTGCGGGCCGAGGCGCGCAAGGCCAAAAATTTTGCCGTCGCCGACCAGATTCGTCAGCGCCTGGCTCAGCTGGGCATTACGCTGGAAGACCGTCCGGGGGGCACCGGCTGGCGCCTGGGTCAGTGAGGACGAAACGCAGGCATGTCCCAGGCAACGGCGAACTCCTTGGGCAAGCGCATACTCGGCATTGACCCTGGCCTGCAAATCACCGGCTACGGCGTCATTGAGACCGGCCGGACGAATCCCGTGATCTGTGAAGCGGGGCTGATTCGCAGCACGGAGGGCCGCGCCCATGCGGAGCTGGCGACGCGTCTGCGCTCTCTGTACACCGGCCTGGTCGAGATCATCGAGCAATTCCAGCCCGAGACCGTCGTGGTCGAGCAGCTTTATGCCCACTATGCTCACCCGCGCACGGCGATCCTCATGGGACACGCGCGCGGCGTCATCTTCCTGGCTGCCGCACAGCGCGATCTGCCGGTGGTCAGCTACAATGCCACGTTGATCAAGAAGACCATCACCGGCAGCGGCCGCGCCCCCAAGGACCAGGTGCAGCGTACAATGCAACGAGAGCTGGGCCTGGCGAAATTGCCCGAACCGCCCGACGTGGCCGACGCCCTGGCGGTGGCTCTGTGCCACTACTATTTGAGTAGGGCAGGTTTGTAACCTGCCGGATCCGGACGGCAGATTAGAAATCTGCCCTACGAAGACATGATCACCAAGATCACCGGTATTTTGAATCGCGTTCTGGACGAGGAGGCCCGCCTCCAGGTCGGTGCCCTGGAGTACCAGGTGCTGCTGCCCGAGTTTGTGCGCCGCCAGATTCAGGAGCACTACGGCCAGGAAATCACCCTGCACACCAACGAATACCTGGAAGGCAACCCGATGCAGGGCCGCGTCGTGCCGCGGCTGATCGGCTTCATCACGGAGGTGGAGCTGGAGTTTTTTGAGTTGTTCTGCACCGTGGACAAGGTCGGCGTCCGCAAGGCGATCAAGGCGCTGGTGCGGCCGATCCGCGAGATTGCCGACGCCGTGCAGCGGCAGGACGCCAAGTGGTTGACGACTTTGCCTGGCATTGGCCCAGCCACGGCGGAGCAGATCGTCGCGACCCTGCGGCGCAAGATCACGAAATTCGCCCTGATGCCTGCCGGGGCCGCGGCGTCCGAAACAGCCGCCGCTGCAAGCAGCGTGGATGGTAAAATACTGGATGAAGCCTATCAGGCGCTGATGAACCTTGGGCACAGTCCCGTGGAAGCGCGTTCCCGGCTCGACAAGGTGCTGGCCAGCGGCGGGAAATTCCAGACAGCCCAGCAGATTATTCTGGAAATTTACAAGTAGGGACCATGGCCGCGTGGTGTGGCCGGGGCTGAGTCTTCGAAGCCCCGGTAGGCCGATGTCAGCGTAGCAAGAGCAACCGGGGTTTTCGAAGACTCAGCCCCGGTCACGCGAGAAGGAAATAAATGCCGCGTGAAACGATCGTAGGGGGTGGTGAACCCCCGGAAGAGGAACGTCGCCGCGACGACGCCTTGCGGCCGCGCTGGCTGCGCGAAGTAATCGGCCAGAAAGCGGTCGTCGAGCGGCTGCGCATCCTGATCAACGGCAGCAAGAAACTAAAGGAGCCGCTGGCGCACATTCTCTTTGACGGACCGCCCGGCCTGGGAAAAACCACCTTCGCGACCGTGCTTCCCAACGAGCTGGGCACCACCATCCAGATGACGAGCGGCCCGGCGCTGAGCAAGCCGGCCGACCTGATGCCGTTCCTCACCAACGCCGGCCCGGGCTCCATCATTTTCATCGACGAAATCCACCGCATGCCGCGCGTCGTCGAGGAATTCATCTACCCGGCCATGGAAGACTTTCGCGCGGACATTGTTCTGGGCGAGGGCATCAACGCGCGCACGCTGTCGATTCCGCTCAAGCACTTCACGCTCATCGGCGCCACGACGCGCAGCGGTCTGCTCTCCGGTCCCATGCGCGACCGTTTCAAGATGCACGAACATCTGGAATTCTATTCGGTCGAGGAGCTGGCCGAGATTATTCGCGTGAATGCGCGTAAGCTGCAAACGGTGCTATCCGATGATGCGGCCCTGGAGATGGCGCGCCGCAGCCGGGGCACACCGCGAATTGCCAACGCCCGCCTGTCCTGGGCGCGAAGCTTCGCGGCCAGCGAAGGGGATGGCGCCGTCACGCTGGAAGTGGCCCGCGCCGCCCTCAAGATGCGCGAGGTGGATGGCGAGGGGCTTGATAAGCAAGACCGCCGTTACCTGGAGACATTGGTCGGGGTTTTTGAGGGTGGTCCCACGGGTGTGGAAGCGCTGGCGGCGACTATGAACCTGCCGGCCGACACGCTCAGCGAGGAGATCGAGCCCTATCTTTTGCGCGAACAATTCATCGTGCGCACGCCGCGCGGCCGCGAACCCACTGCACGCGCCTACCAGCTCCTGGGCCGGCCGGCAAAAGTGTTGCCCGGCGATTCACGCAACCTTTTTGAATGACTGGAGTGCGCCGGGGATGTTCGAGAAGTCTGGTCTGACGCTTCACGATCTAGGCGTAAAAATGGGCTATGACGAAGACATCGCCCGTCAGTCGGCTTTCCAGTTTATGAAGACCGGGGACCCGCGCGTAAGCATGCTGCGGCGATTTGCGAAGGCGATGGAGATTTCGATTGAGGAACTTGTCGGCGAGAAGCGCCGAGACAGGAAGATAGAATAATCGTATGTGGCAGAATGAACGATTGCCAAAATGGTTCCCGTTTGTCTGTCCTGGCTGCGGTCGCTATCTACGGTTGAAGTTGCCAGAAAATCCATGCCCGCGCTGCCAAGAGACTCTAAACATCGGGATGGTTACGTGGTCCTGCCTTTGTCTCGTGTGGCTCTGTATTGTCCTTGCTTGCTTCATAGTGATCGGCTTCTTACGGTCTTGGAAGTTTACGTAAGCGATTCCTTGCAGCCGCATCGATTGCCTTGCAGGCGAGCCGGTTTCTTTGCGGCCATTACTTGCATTGCAAAGCCCATTCTCAGCATCTCAGCAGGCTTTGCAATGCAAAGGTTGAAATCGGGTGGTTTACTTTGCAGAGCAAGGCAATTCTTTGCAGACGCGCTAATTGCCTTGCAGTATGATTCAGGGATGCAAGAAGCTCTCAAACGTCACCCGTATTTGTTAATCTTTGTCCTTTGCGCAGCGGCTCCCCTTCTGGTCGGCGCAGTTCTCGGCCCGCGCTGGTCTCCGTGGGGCTGCGTGCTGTCCGCGCCTATCTTTTTTACAGTGCAGATTTGGTGCGCGCCGCGAAGATTCTGCGATAGCTGCGGGTATCGCTTGCCGAAATTGCGCATGCCGAGAACTGCGCACCAACTCAATCACGGTGGATGGACTTGCCCGAAATGTGGGCAGGAAGTGAACCATTTAGGAAGAAAAGAAGCGATTGCTTAGTAATCACGCCCCCGCGCACTGACAGTATTGTCGAGAAACGCCAACCTGTGCTTGCGCCGTTGGCGCTTCCACGGGCACCATGTCAATGACGACCGGCTCCGGCTGAACTGCTGCTGACTGCTCTCCCCAGAAGATAGGCTCAATACCTAGCTCGCATTGGCTCATGATGAGGCAGCAGATATTGTGCGCGAGTAGCTTGCAAAGGACTTCGTTCTTCATGGCCGTGTCGGTCTTGCTCCCCACGTGGTCCCCGAACTTGGCTTTAGCCATCGAAAAGGTCGATTCGACGTTTGACCTCTTGTGGTAGTGAGCAAGGTACTGCTCCCGGTTCAGGGAGTAGTACAGGAACATCTTTTCAAACAGACCGCCCATGCCGCCCGTGCTGTTTTCCTTGAAGGCGATGAATGGCGTTCCGCCTAGCTGGAAAACCGTTTCGATGTTCGCAGCCGAGAGGTACGCCTTGTCGGCGCTGACTTCGCCGATCTTGAAGTTACCCGCCGTCGCTTTGACCAGCGGAGCAAACTGCGGGCAATCGGGCGCGTCCTTGTCCAAGATTTCAACCGCCCTGGCGCTGCGGGTTACAATGCTGCCGAATCATGTTGTCATAATATGCCTTACTCACCCTCCCGAACCCACACGGGGCCACGCCTTGAGCACCGGCTCATCCCTCAGGCGCTGCAACAAGCTCAAGCGTCCGGTGCGGCAAAGCTCTTCAATCGCTCGACCCAGGGATTTGGCAATGCCAGGCAGCTTCGCCAGCCCCAGGAAACCATCCCTATCTAGAATTTGCGCGGCCGGCTGATCCAAACGGCGCAATGTTTCAGCGGCCACACGATAGGCCCGGACACGAAAGAGATTGGTTTCCTGCACCTGAAGCAGGCCGGCTGTCTCCTCCAGCAAGCGCGCAATTTGTTCATTGTTCAAAGGCAGTTGCGGGTCCTGGCGTTGCGAATATGTTGAAACCATACTCGGAAACTCCAGCTAAAGGAGCGATTTCGCCTTTAGTTATTGTACTATAAATGCGTACATATCGTCGGCGATGATAACCGCGCTGTCGGGGATGTCATGGGCAAGTCTGATATTGATTTCGATCTTGGTTCCGCCATAGCACGTCTGATGAGCTTCCTGGCTATCGAAGGAATTACGGGCGAGGAGGAAGCGATTGGCCGGGCTGTCTCGAAAGAACTCGTCAGCCTGGGAGTGCCCGCAAAAGCGCTTCACTTCGACACCGCGAATGAAAGAATTCCCCTGCCAACGCAGACCGGCAACCTGATCGTCCGCCTGCCGGGCACCGTGCCGGGGCCGCAGCGCCTGTTCATGACGCACCTGGATACGGTGCCGCTCTGCGCCGGCGCCAAACCGGTACGCAAGGGGAATCGCATTGTACCGGCCGGGAAGACCGCCCTGGGCGGCGACAATCGCACCGGGGTCGCCTGCCTGACAACCATGATCGCCACGCTTCTGAAAGGCAAGCTGCCGTACCCGCCCACAACCATCCTGTACACCGTGCGCGAGGAAAGCGGTCTCTGGGGCGCTCGCTATGTCGACCTAAAGGAACTGGGCGATCCGACAGAGGCCTTCAACGTAGACGGCGGTTCCGCCTCCGAATTGACGGTCGGCGCCGTCGGCGCGGAGCGCTGGCAGGTGGAGGTGTTCGGCAAGGCGGCGCATGCCGGGGTGCATCCGGAGCGAGGAGTCTCAGCGACGATGGTGGCGTCTCTGGCTCTTGCCCAAGTGCACCGCGAGGGCTGGTTCGGCAAAGTGAGCCGCGACGGCCGGCAGGGCACCTCTAATATCGGCAGTTTCGGCGGCGCGGACGGCAAGAGCGCTGGCAATGCCACCAACGTCGTCACCGATTATGTTCTCATTCGTGGAGAGGCCCGCAGTCACGACATCCGTTTCGCGCACACAATCACCTCCGCCTATCGCGCCGCCTTCCAGGAAGCGGCCGGACAGGTGCGGAACCACACCGGCCGCGGCGCCCGTGTCCGCTTTCAGATTCGACGGGACTACTATCCATTCCGGCTCAAGCCGACGGCCCTTGTTGTGCGTCACGCCCAGGCCGCGGCTGCAGCCATCGGCCTTAGTCCCACGCTGCGCATTTCCAACGGCGGCCTGGACGCCAACTGGCTGGTTCGGCACGGCGTCCCCACCGTCACCTTCGGCGCGGGCCAGAATAACCCGCACACGGTGGATGAGTTTGTTGATCTGCAGGAATTCGAAAAGGGCTGCCGACTGGCTCTGGCAACTCAGTCACTTGAGCTCTGGACTTCATGACGTGCGGCGGCGGGTTCGGTAGAACGGAATTAATTCCGTTCTACGTTGCCCGTGTAGGTAGCGAAGCAATTCTCTGTCTCCCAAAGCTGGACTTCAATGACCGGGAACCCCTGGGCCGCCGCATAATCGTAGATGTGCCGGGCAATATTCTCCGCCGTGGGATTGACCTTCATGACGTGCACCGGCTCTCCTTGCTGGCGCAGCAATGGCAGAACCGGATCGTCCTCATGCAGCAGCATCTTGTGATCGAGCGTGTCGTCGATCCAGGCATTCAACACCCGTTTGATGTGCGAAAAATCCATGACCATGCCTAGCCGGTCCAGCTCCGGAGCAGCGAGCGTGATGACCGCCTTGCCGTTGTGGCCGTGCAGGTGCCGGCATTTACCGTCGTAGTTCAAGAGTCGATGGCCGTAACAAAAGTGAATCTCACGCGTCACGCGGTACATGATTCCTCCGCGGCGTACTCGGTCCTGTCCGGGATGCCCGCGGCAGCAAAACCGCGGCGCCGCTCCGCACACTTGTTGCACGTGCCACAGTGTGTATGTCGCACCGGGCGAATGCACGAGAAGGTCAGCTCGAGCGGCAGTCCCTGGCCGCGCGCCATGACCTCTCTCTTGGTAAGTTTATCATAAGGGCGAAGCACCTTGACGTGGCCGCCGACCGAGCGATTCACCACGTCCTGACAGGCTGTGAAAAAACTCCCCGTGGCATCCGGAAAAGGGTTGCCGCGCAGCACGGCCAGCGCCAATTCAGGGACATTGTGCAAATGACACCAGAGCATGGATTTGGCCAGGAGCAGTAGATTGCGGCCCGGGAGAAAGACTGCCTCGTCCGCGGATTGAGCGTCCGGCACACCCCGGCCTGTCAGACTCCAGTGCTTCCCGTACAAGTCGCTTACCGGCAGCTCGAGGACTTGCAACGGTTGCAATGCCGGGCAGGCAATCTTTTCCAGGAATTGCCGCAAATGGCGCAGTTCGCTGTCTTCCCAGGTGAGCCCGGTGCGGATATAGAGAGGCCAAACCGAAGCATGGTTCTTTAGCGATTCAGCCAACAGAATGGCACTGTCCAGGCCGCCGCTGACCAGGACGGCAAAAGAGCAGCCGGCATTTGCCTGGTGAACTTCTTTCATGAGCCGTCATTGTAACTCACATTGCTACACTGCCAAAGAGGCTTCACGTTGACGCCTTGCCTATCCCGCTCCTATCATGGCCGAATGCCCGGTGGAGAATCCTACATGGCTCAAGGTTCCGGATCGGCGCCGCTGGAAGAGTTTCCGGACATTGTCAAGCGCAACGAAGGGCTCGCCCCGTACACGTATCTGAAAGTAGGCGGGCCGGCGGAAATGTTCGTGCAACCGCGCACGCTGGAGGAGCTTTCCGGCGTGGTGCGCGAGTGCTTCCAGAAGAAAATACCGCTGCGCGTGCTGGGCGGGGGTTGCAATATCCTCGTGCGCGATGAGGGGGTGCGCGGCGCGGTCGTGCGTCTTAGCGAGACGGCCTTTACGCAGGTCGCCGTGCACGACCGGCGTGTCCGCGCCGGGGCTGGAGCATCGTTGTCCTCATTCATTTCCGAGGCAGCTCGGCACGGCCTGGCCGGGTTGGAGACCCTGGTGGGCATCCCTGGTTCGATCGGCGGCGCCCTGCGCTGCAATGCCGGCGACCGCGCCGGCGAAATCGGCCAGTACGTGCGCCTCGTGGAAGTGCTCGACGAGAAAGGCCAGCTCGAGGTGCGCGAGCGCGATGAATTGCGCTTCGCGCACCGCTGGAGCAATCTGGACGACCCGGTAATCCTGGCGGCCGAATTCGAGTTGGATAATGACCAGGTCGACAGCATCGTCAAACGGCTGCGCAAGTCGTGGATCTCGCGCAAGGCCAACCAGCCACTAACGTTTGAGGCCACGGGCCGGATGTTCAAGGACCCGCGCGGCCTGAGCGCCGCCACCCTCATTGCCCAGGCCGGCTTGCCCGGCCAGCGCGTCGGCGGCGCCGAATTGAGCGAACGCGACGCCAATTTCGTGGTCGCGCAACCGGGAACGAGCGCCCGCGACATCTTACGGCTCATCGACCTGATTCGCAGTCGGGTCAAGGAGCAGACCGGCGTTGAGTTGGAGCTGGAAATCACCGTCTGGTGAAGCGAAACGCGTCTTTGAACCTCACGGACTGCCGGATGCCGCGCATCAAATCGCAATCCCCCAGGCAGAATTGGCGAAAAGCCATCCCCGCGCTCGCGCTGCTGGGCGGACTCGGCTCGTTTCTTGTTCTGGCCGTTGAAGTGGGAAAGTTTACGCGCGTGCAAATCAGCGAACAGGATCGCTATGTCGCGGATCTTACTGCGATCGAATGCGCGGCGCCGCCCCTCTACACGCGGGGCGAGTTCCTCGCCGAAGTTCAAGCCCTGGATGATTTACCGAGCCGTCTGCATGTCCTCGATGAAGCGCTGCCGCGCCGGCTTGCCGATGCCTTCGCCAGGCATCCTTACGTCCAGCGCGTGGAGCGGATAGCCGTTCTGCCTTCGCACGCGGTTAGCATTCAACTGGCGTATCGCACTCCGGTTCTGGAGGTGATGCTTTCGGAAAGCAAGCCGGGGCAGGCAGACTCGCGGAGCAGCCGCGGAGAACCCTCCGACGATCCATCCTGGTTTGTTGACGGAGAAGCCACTGTTTTGCCGCGCAGGAAACTTGGCGAACCGTTGCCTCTGCTCCTAGTCTCCTTGGCGCCAAGCGGCAAGCCGGGCCAGCCTTGGGGCGCGCCGAGTGTCATGAGCGCAGCCAGGACGGCTGCTTTGTTGATGGAACACCAGGCCCGGTTCAACTTGAAGGTCTTTGAAATGCGCGGGGATGAACTCAGACTAAGCACGCCTGGCGGCACCCGTGTGCTCTGGGGACATGCTCCGGGCGATGAGCCGGCGGAGGAGGCAAAGGCGGCCGTCAAACTGGCCCGCCTGCTTGCTTACGGCAAGGCCCACGGCGGCCTCGAACCATCGCGCCGGCGTTTCGAGCACGACGTGCGTCCGCTTCACGAGCCGGTCCACCGCCTACTGGACCGCGACTAAATCAATGTGCTCGAACCGGCGCGGCGGATTCACTCAGCTGCTTTCCAAGGCGGCCGCCAACATGGCCACCAGGAAAACACAAAAGACCCCCAAAAAACCCCAAGACGGCCAGCGCGTGGCCGCCTTGGTGCGGGCGATGCATAAACGCGCGCTAACCGTCAATAGCATTCCGCCGCTTGCGTCCGGAATTTGCCAAGTTTTTCAAAGAACGCCAAGACCGCCACTGTGTTTGGCGGGCGGCCTTGGCCAAACGCGGCCAAGCGTCAGGTTCACGAGCGTTCTTCAAGCTTTGCCCGTCCGGGCAGAATTCTGCCGAACGGCAACAAAACTGTCGTCCCACTTCAGGCATTCTGTGGCGGTGTTACTCGCGGCCAGGAGAGCTGTGCAATTTGGGCAACGGACGATAGCTGGACTGCCCTTGACGCCTGTGCCCTGGGCCATTACAGTTTTGAGAGATATATCTCGCGCGCTTCGCCCTGGGAGCCCGAGACCCGCAGGGGTCACGGGCGTTTTTTGTGTCCACACGGCAAGCGCGGCTGGGCCCGGCAGCCCCCAACTCATGGCTGCATACCCGGTTCCCTTTCGACAGTAGGTAGGTGGCATGGCCTGCACCTGTGTCGTCGGCCTGCAGTGGGGCGACGAGGCCAAAGGCAAAATCGTCGATCTCCTCACCGAACAACACGACCTGGTCGTCCGCTACAACGGCGGCGCCAATGCCGGCCACACCGTCGTCGCCAACGGGCAAACCTACAAGCTGTCCCTTCTTCCCACCGGCGTCCTGCGACCGCATCTGCGTTCGGTGATCGCCAACGGCGTCGTCATCTATCCGCCTCGGTTCCTGGAAGAGGTCGAAGGTCTGCGCAAGGCAGGCATCGGGGTTGGCCCCAACCTCGCGGTCAGCGACCACGCGCACGTCATCTTCCCCTACCACATGGAAGAGGAACGGCTCAGCGAGCAGGCTTCCGAGGAGGCAATCGGCACGACGGGCCGGGGTATTGGACCGTGCTATCAGGACAAGGTCGGCCGGGTCTGCGGCGTGCGCCTGGGAGAACTGCTCTACCCCGATCACTTGCGCGAGCGGCTGCACGGGATTGTCGCACGCAAGAACCGCATTCTGAAAGCCCTTTCGCCGGACGCGAAAAGCTTTGACGCCGATACCCTGTGCGAGCAGTATCTCGGCTACGCGGAGCAGATGCGCCCGTTCATCGTTGACACGAGCAGGCTGCTTCAGTCGGCCGTCAAGGACGGCAAGCGGCTCCTGTTCGAAGCGGCTCAAGGGAGTTTGCTCGACGTCGATCACGGCACCTATCCGTTTGTGACCAGCTCGAATAGCTCGCCCGCGGGAGTGTGGAGCGGCTCGGGCGTGCCGTCGCGCTGTCTGGATCGCGTGGTCGGCGTGATAAAAGCCTACACGACCCGCGTCGGCAAAGGGCCTTTCCCCACGGAACTGAACGACGGCAGCGATGGCATCGGCGAGCGCATTCGCCGCACCGGCAAGGAGTACGGCACCGTCACCGGCCGGCCGCGGCGCTGCGGTTGGTTTGATGCCGTGGCCGCCCGCTACTCCGCCGTGCTCGGCGGCGCGGACGAGCTGGCGGTCATGCTGCTGGACGTGCTCAGCGAAATAGACGAGATTTCCATTTGCACCGGCTATGAGATGGACGGCAGGCGGCTCGATTACTTCCCGAGCGATGCTTTTCTGCTGCAGCGCTGCCAGCCCGTTTACGAGACTCTCCCCGGCTGGCGCACGGATATTTCCAGGGCACGGCGCCTTACGGAGTTGCCGCAGGCCGCCCAGCGTTACGTCGAACGTTTGAGCCAATTGCTGGCTTTACCGGTCACGATCATTTCGGTCGGTCCGGATCGGGAACAGACGATCTTTTGTAAATAGTCATTCGTCATTGGTCATTCGTCATTCGCTCTGCGAATGACCAATGACGAATGACCTGGAATTATGGCAACGAGCACCTTCGACCAAGAAACCCTGGAACGCCTGGCAGCCGCCGGGCTGAATGCGGCGCGATTGCCGCGGCACGTGGCCATCATCATGGACGGCAACGGGCGGTGGGCCAGGCAGCGCGATTTGCCGCGAATTGAAGGGCATAGCCGGGGCGTCAAGAGCGTACGCGCGACCGTGGAGGAATGCTGCCGGCTCGGCATCGGCCAGCTCACGCTTTATTGCCTGAGCGTGGAGAACTGGAAACGGCCGAAACCGGAGCTCGATTTCCTGATGGCCCTCCTGCAGAAATACCTCGTGGAAGAGCGCGCGGAGATCATGGAGCAGAACATTCGCTTCACCACGATCGGCCGCCGCGAAGGGCTCCCCGCACGCGTCCTGCGCGAGATCGACGAGAGCATCCGCCTGAGCCAGCACAATTCGGGGATGATCCTCTGCCTGGCGATTAACTACGGCGGCCGGGCCGAGATGGTCGATGCCGTCCGCAATATCGCCGATGCCGTTCGCAAGGGCGCGCTCGACCCCGAGGAGATCAGCGAAACTACCATCGGCGACGCTCTCTATACCGCCGGCATGCCCGAGCCGGACCTGCTGATTCGCACGGCCGGCGAAATGCGTGTCAGCAATTTCCTGCTCTGGCAAATCTCCTATGCGGAGTTGTGGGTCACGGAACAATGTTGGCCGGAGTTCGATAGCGAATCTCTGCATGCAGCCTTGCGTGATTATGCGAGCCGGGAACGGCGTTTCGGCGGCTTAAAGGATTGAGCGCATGCTGCGAACGCGGCTCTGGATGGGCGCGGCCCTGATTGCCCTGACGGTCGGCGTGCTGGCGGTCGATCACCGTTTCGCACCCTGGTACCCGTTCCTGTTCGCGCTGGTTCTGAGTCTGACCATCGTAGCCTGCCGCGAGTTGCTCAATTTATTGGCGGCGAGCGGTAAGGCGGTGAGAGCGCTCTGTTACGCGGCCGTGGTGGCCATGACCGCTGCCAATTGGTGGCCGCACGTGGCCTCGCAAATTCTGGGCAAAGGCGTAAGCGCCTGGGAGCGGCATCCATGGCAATGGATTGTCAGCGCCTTCGGGGCCGTTGTGTTGGCCGCTTTCCTGGTGGAGATGGCAACATTTCAGGCGCCGGGGGAATCGGTGAAGCGGATCGCCCTGGCGATCTTTGTCGTCGCGTACCTGGGATTGCTGCCGAGCTTTCTGGCGCAATTACGCTGGCTGCCGGACCCGGCGAACGTGAACGAAGGACAAAGCGCCACACGCGCTACCATTGCTTTGGCGATGGCCGTCTTTGTGCCCAAATGCTGCGACATCGGCGCCTATTTCACCGGCCGCTGGTTGGGCAGGCATCCGATGGCGCCGGTGCTGAGCCCGAAAAAGACCTGGGAAGGGGCGGCCGGCGGTTTGGCCGCAGCCGTCGCCACCGCCCTGGCGTTCGATCTGCTCAGTGGTCTACCGCTGTTTCGGGGCGGTCTTGTCGCGGCCGCGGCCTTCGGACTGACGGTCGGGACAGCCGGCATGCTCGGGGATCTGGCTGAGTCGTTGATTAAGCGCGATTGCCAGCGAAAGGACGCTTCACAGGTGGTCCCTGGATTTGGCGGAGTGCTCGATGTCGTCGATTCCATCGTGTTTGCGGCGCCCGTGACCTACTGGTGGTTCCGTTTTTAAAGAGCCCTCATGAGTACTGAAGCAACTTTGACTTTGACCCTGGACAGCCGTGATGAAGCGGTTCTCCTGTTTGGGAATCGCGATCAGTTTCTGCGCCTGATCCGCGATGCGCTGGAAGTGCGCCTGATCGCGCGCGGCAACACCATTCAGATTGAAGGCCCCGATGAACGCGTCGTGGAAGCCGAACGCGTCTTTGCCCAGCTTCGCCAGATGCTGCGGCATCAGGGAAAGCTGTCTCCGGAAGATGTTCGCACCGTCCTGGAAATCGTTCGCCAGGGCAACGATGTATCGACTGGGCCCAGCGTAACTTTTGTGGAAGGCGCCCGCCATGTTCGCCCGCGCACCGACGGCCAGGCTCGCTACGTCCGCGCCATGCGCGACAGCGATATGACGCTCTGCATTGGCCCGGGAGGAACCGGCAAGACCTTCCTCGCCGTTGCCGTCGCCGTGAGCATGCTCCGCGGTGGGCAAGTGAAGAAGATCGCCCTGGTCCGCCCGGCCGTCGAAGCCGGCGAGCGCCATGGTTTTCTCCCTGGCGATATCACGGCCAAGATGAATCCATACCTGCGGCCGCTCTTCGATGCGCTGAACGACATGATGGAGGCGGATCAGGTGAAGCGCTACATGGAGAACGACATCATCGAAATCGTGCCGCTCGCCTACATGCGCGGCCGCACCCTGAACCAGGCGGTGATTATTCTCGATGAAGGCCAGAACACCACCGTCGCCCAGATGAAGATGTTCCTGACGCGCATGGGCAACGGCTCCAAGATCATCGTCACCGGCGACGTCACACAGACTGATTTGCCGAAGAAAACCCGCAGCGGCCTTGTCGACGCCGTGGAGCGTCTCTCCGACATTGACCATATTGCCGTCGTTTACCTGGATGAGAGCGACATCGTTCGCCATCCGCTCGTACAACAAGTGGTCCGGGCTTATGAGGAAGAGAAGCCACGCAGAAAAAAGGAGTAGTGCTTAGTGCTTGGAACTTAGCCCTTAGCTCTGCTAAGGGCTAAGTTCCAAGCACTAAGGTCCGCTTACCATGTTCAATCTGGCACGGAAGCAATCGCGTCTGAGTCAATGGAATGGCCGGCGGCGCTCTTCGCGGAGCGACGAGTTGCTGGTTCCGCCTTTATGGAATCCGCCGGCGCTGCTGCGCGTGGCGACGGTCTTGATGACCATGTTCGCCGCGACAGTTCTCGCCTACCGCTGGGGCCCGCCCATGCCTTATCGCGTGGGCGAGGTTTATTCGAACGACCTGCGCGTCCGCGCCTACTTTGAAGTCATCAACCAGCCTGAAACCGAGTTGGCCCGAGAACAAGCCTTACAGCACCTGCCCGCCGGCAAGAGTGCCGACGCGAAGACGCGGGAAACCATTCGGCAATCCATACCGCCCGTGGTCGAGCAGTATTCCGTGGACACGCCCCTCGTCCGTCGCGGCCAGCCGGTCACGCTGGAACAGGTCACCCTCCTGCGCGAGGAACATCGTGCCTACTTGCATAGCCTGACGCGCGGGGATCATGTTCGCCGAGGCGCGGCTCTGCTACTGATCATCGGCTTGCTGACTGGGGTCGTGGTCCTCTACGTCACACGCTTCCAGCAGGCGCTGGTGCAAAGCCTTACCATGGTGGCCGGTGTGTGTTTGCTCGTCCTGCTGATCTTCACGCTGGGCCTGGTGCTCAGCGCGCCGCCCTGGCATGCGGTCCTTGTGCCGCTCACGCTGGCGGCCATGATGCTGACCATCGCTTATAACGCGCAATTTGCGCTGCTCATGTCGTTCTGCCTTTCCCTGGCGAGCACCGTGACGCTGGGCGTCAGCCTTGAGCAACTGCTGATTCAGATGGCCGGGCTGGCCAGCTCCATCCTGTTGCTGCGCAACGTGCGCACGCGAACCCGGCTCGTCCAGGTGGGTGTGGGAGCAGGTCTCGCCTACTTCGCCATGACGGTAGCGGTCGGGTTGCTCAGCGGTCAGACCTGGCGCTTTACCATGTCCGAAGCCGTCCGGCACCTCATCTGGGGGAGCCTGGCCGGCTTTGTCCTGACGGGCATCCTGCCGCTCGTCGAGCGCTGTTTCGGCGTCATTACGGACGTGAGTCTTCTGGAGTTGGGAGACGGCTCGCATCCGTTGTTACAGGAGCTGATACGCCGGGCGCCGGGGACCTACACCCACAGCATGACCGTTGCCACGCTCGCGGAGACCGCAGCCGAGGCCATCGGGGCCAATCCCCTGCTGGCGCGCGTTGGCAGCTACTTCCACGACGTGGGCAAGATGCTCAAGCCGCAGTATTTCATCGAAAATCAGGCGGGCGAAAATCGCCATGATACGCTCGAGCCGGCATTGAGCACGCTGGTCATCATCGGCCACATCAAGGACGGCCTGGCTCTGGCCAAGCAATATCGCTTGCCCCGTCCGGTGGTGGATTTCATCGAACAACACCACGGCACGACGCTGGTGGAATACTTCTATCGCGAAGCCATGCGCCTGCAGGAAGAGAACGGCCAAACAGGCCCGGAGCTGGAGGAATCGTTCCGCTATCCCGGGCCGAAGCCGCAGAGCCGGGAAACCGGCATCGTCATGCTGGCCGATGCGGCCGAAAGCTCCAGCCGGGCCATGAAAGAGCCTGCGCCCAACAGCCTCAGCAAGCTGGTCCACGACCTGCTCATGAAACGCCTCCTTGACGGCCAGTTCGAGGAGAGCGGCCTGACGCTGACGGAATTGCACCTCATCGAAGAAAGCCTGTCCAAGAGCTTGATTGCGCTCTGCCACGCGCGCATCCGCTACCCGGATGACGAGGAACTGGTCGTCGCAGGGGACTCCCGGCAGGTTTTGTAGGACGGATTGGCAATCCGTCCTACAGGATCGTCTCCCCTTCTCCTACAGACGCAAACAGAAATTCCTTGACCCGGCCGCCGCAGTATAGAATCATGCGCCTGCCAGGCTATGCGCGCTCGAGGATTGTACAGCGCCCGCTAAAGGGAAATTCCCCTGTGTTTCGCTACCTTTTGCTGGTTTTTGCAGTGCTCTCGAACTCCTCGCCTCTCGCATTGGCTGATGCGAAGAGACAGCCGAACATCGTCATTCTCTATGCCGACGACATCGGCTATGGCGATCTCGGCTGTTATGGCCATCCCACCATTCACACGCCCGAGCTGGATCGCATGGCCGCCGAGGGAATGAAGTTCACGCAGTTCTATTCGGCCTCGCCCGTTTGCTCCCCGAGCCGGGCCGCTCTACTGACCGGCCGGCTGCCCATCCGCACGGGGATCAACCGTGTGCTCAATCCGAAGTCCAAAGGCGGCATTCAAGCCAATGAAGTGACCATCGCCGATGCCTTGCGGAAAAAAGGCTATGCGACCACCTGCATCGGCAAGTGGCACCTGGGGCATCTGCAACCCTATCGCCCGCTCCGGCATGGCTTCGATCATTACTACGGCCTCTTCTATTCAAACGACATGACTCCGGTAGGGCTCTATCGCGATGACATGGAAATCGAAAACCCCATCCAGCAAGAGACGCTCACCGAGCGCTATACCGAGGAGGCCCTGCGCTTCATCAGGGAGCATGGCGACAAGCCGTTCTTTCTTTATCTGCCCTACACGATGCCGCATGTGCCCCTGGCCGCCAGTCCAAAGTTTGCCGGCCGCAGCAAACGCGGCCTCTACGGCGATGCGGTGGAAACGATCGACTGGAGCGCCGGCCGAATTCTGAAGGCACTTCGTGACGGTAAGTTGGCAGACCACACGTTTGTCTTCTTCAGCAGCGATAACGGCCCGTGGCTGAGCCGGGGCTTGGATGGCGGTTCGGCCGGCCTGTTACGGCAGGGAAAAGGGAGCACCTGGGAGGGCGGTGTGCGCGAGCCCGGCATTGCCTGGTGGCCCGGCAAGATCAAGGCCGGTGTCGTCTCCTCCGAGTTGGCCGCCACCATGGATCTGTTTACGACTTCCCTGCAATTGGCCGACGTCGAGGTTCCTGCCGATCGTCCCATTGATGGGAAAAGCATGCTGCCGATTCTATTCAACACTGGGCCGGGCGAGCGGCGGTTCATTCATTACTACATTGACGGCAAGTTGACCGCCATCCGCAAAGGCCCGTGGAAAGCTCATTTCCTGACGCAGACCGAGTTCGGCGGCAAGATCCGCGAGTTGCATGATCCGCCGCTGCTCTTCAACCTCGAAGAGGATCCATCCGAGCGACATGAGGTGGCAAGGGAGCATCCCGAGATCGTGAACGATTTGGTTCTCGAAGCCGAGAAACACAAACGTGAAGTGAAACCCGGCAAGCCGCAGACCTAACCGTACATGAAAGGCACGGTATGAATCCGGTAGGCGTGGGCATCATTGGCTCCCAATTTATCGCGGAGCTTCATGCGGAGGCATTCAAGCGTGTCCCGGATGCCAAAGTCGTCGCCGTCGCCTCGCCGACGCAGGCGCACGCAAAAGCCTTCGCGGCGAAACACCAGGTCGCCAGGTGGTTCACGGATTATCATGAGCTTCTCAACCTTAAGGAAGTTGAAGTCGTGTCGCTGTGCTTGCCCAACCACTTGCATTGCCAGGCCACGGTAGACGCTGCCACGGCAGGCAAGCACGTTATCTGCGAGAAGCCATTGTGCCTGAATTTACAAGAGGCCGATCGCATGATCGCCGCCTGCAAGGAGGCGGGCGTCAAGCTCATGTACGCCGAGGAGCTTTGTTTCACGCCCAAATATGTCCGCGCCAAGCAGCTTGTGGACGAAGGCGCGCTGGGCAAGGTCTACCTCGTCAAGCAGAGCGAAAAACATTTTGGTCCGCACAGCGACTGGTTCTGGAATGTGGAACGCAGCGGCGGCGGCGTGCTCCTCGACATGGGCTGCCACGGCATTGAGTTCGCCCGCTGGATCCTCGGCCGTCCCAGGGCGACCAGCGTCTACGCTCACTGCGCCACCTACGTGCATAAGGACAGGACGCGCGGCGATGATAATGCGATTCTCCTGGTCGAATTTGCCAACGACGCCGTCGCCCTCATCGAGGAAAGCTGGGCGCGCGTAGGCGGCATGGACGACCGCGCCGAAATCTACGGCAGCAAGGGCGTGACCTACGCCGATCTGCTGCACGGCAGTTCGCTCGAGACCTTCAGCGAAGTCGGCTATGGCTATGCCGTGGAAAAAGCTCCCACCACGACTGGCTGGACCTTTACCATGTACGAAGAACTTTGGAACTACGGCTTCCCTCAGGAAATGCAGCACTTTATCGACTGCGTGCGCCTGGATCAAAAACCCTCAGTTACGGGCGAGGACGGCAAGGCTGTCCTGGAAATCATGATGGCGGCGTATGCCTCGGCAGGCGCCGGCAAGAGGATCGCCTTGCCGTTCGCTACAGACGCGAAACGGCCGATCGATTTATGGCTTAACCGATGTTAGCTGTCTGTATCTGCGAGCGCTAAATGACGAAACTGACAATTGTATGTCGAAATCGTTGCAGAACCTCCTCGCTAAGCTGCGAGGTCCGGCTGACCAGACATGAGCTTTTCACCCGAAACGGTTACAATAGCGCAAATCACAGTTAAGGTGTAACTCATGCCACGCGACTTGATTCTCGGCACCGCCGGGCATATTGACCACGGCAAGACTTCACTGGTGAAGGCACTCACCGGCATTGACTGCGATCGGCTGCCTGAAGAAAAAGCCCGTGGAATCACCATCGACATTGGTTTTGCCATTCTCGACTTGGGCGAGTTCCGGCTCGGCATCGTCGATGTGCCGGGGCACGAGCGCTTTGTCAAGAACATGCTCGCCGGCGCCACGGGAATTGACCTGGCCGTTCTGGTCGTTGCCGCGGATGATTCCGTGATGCCGCAGACGCGCGAGCATTTGGAAATTCTCGGGCTGCTCGGACTGCGGCATGGACTCATCGCCCTTACCAAATCGGACCTCGTCGATGAAACGACCCGTGAAGTGGTTGAGTTGGAAATCCGCGAGCTGGTGCAGGGCAGCTTTTTCGAGCATGCGCCAATCATCCGAACCTCGGCTCAGACCGGGGAAGGCATTGACGAGCTCAAGAACGCCATCGCTGAGATCTGCCGGCATGTGGAGGCGCGCACCGGCAAGGAATGGTTTCGCATGGCGATTGATCGTTCCTTCATCGTTCAGGGACACGGCACCGTGGTCACCGGCTCGGTGACGGCCGGCAACCTGCGCGTAGGCGATGAGGTGGAATGGCTGCCGAAGCGCGAGCGCGTGCGCGTGCGCTCCTTGCAGAACCATGATCAAGCAGTTGAGGAAGTGCATCGCGGGATGCGCGCGGCCATTAACCTGGCAGGCGTGCATCACGAGGACGTTATTCGAGGTCAGGAGCTGGCGACGCCGGGCTATCTGCAGCCGTCGCGAGTCCTCACGGTCCGCTTGCACTGCCTGGCTGACATGAAGCGGCCGATCAAGCATCGCATGCCCCTGCGCTTCCACCTTGGCACGGCGGAAATCATGGGGAACGTGTCGCTGCTCGACTGCGATCGGATTGAGCCTGGGCAATGGGGACTGGCGCAACTGTTTCTCGAAGAGCCGGCCACGGCGACGTGGGGCCAGCCTTTTGTTATTCGCGAATCGTCGGCGACCCAGACGCTGGGCGGTGGGCAGGTTCTCCAGCCGGTTGCCAAGAAGATTCGCCGCCGGCATCTGGAGATCCTCGAACGTATCGAGCGGCTGTGGAGCGGCAATGCCGAGGAACGCGCCTTGACAGTCGCCTGGTTTGGGAGCTTCACGGGGTTTGTTTTGGGCGACCTGGTTCGAGATGCGAATATTTCCCCCGAGGAATCGCAGGCGCTGGTGGACAAACTCAAGGCGCGCGGCGAGCTGGTTGAAGTCGCGACCAGCCGCGCCCGCAGCACGCTCTTGCACGCCGACATGGTGCGCGAACTGGAAGAGCGAATTTTACAGGCGCTGGCGAGACTGCACGAAGAGTTTCCGCTCATGTCCGCGCACGATCGGCAAAAGGTGCAGTCGCAGCTTGACTACGTCGGCGACGATGCGCTCGTCCATGCGACCGTGGAGCGCCTGCTTCAGCATAAGAAGCTGATCGGCGATCTACGCCGCATTGCGCGGGCGGATTTCAAGCCGAAGCTGAGCGGCAACCAGCGCAAGCTCAAGGACAAGCTGGTGGCTGCGTACCAGGAGGCGCGATTTCAGCCGCCCGAACCGGCCAGCTTTGCGAACCAGGCGGGCGGCAACGCGGCCAGCTTGAAGGATTTGCTGGATGTCTGTGTGGCTGAGGGATTGTTGATTCAGATTGCCGACGATGTTTATCTGCACGCTGACGCCGAGGCGGACATGCGCCGGACGATTCAAGATAAGTTGACGGCTGGCTCCAGCCTGACGGTGGCCGAGATTCGCGATCTGCTCGGCACCACGCGCAAGTATGCGATTCCGCTTTGCGAATACCTGGATCGCACCGGCGTGACCCGGCGTGAAGGAGATTTGCGCTTCCTGGCCAGGCAAGGTGCCGATGCCTCTGTTTAACCGCGATCACTCGCAGAGTGACAGGCGACCATGGCTGACAATCCTTTTCGCAGTTTACCGTCTGTGCATGACATCCTTCAGGCGGCCGCCGTGCAGGCGCTGGCGGGCAAACACGCGCATGAAGTGGTGGTGGAGGCGATCCGCCAGGAGATTACCGAGCTGCGCCGGCGCTTGAGCGCGGGGGAGAATTTAGATGGCGAAGCGGCCGCGAACATCATTGCGGAGCGCGTCAGGGACCGCCTCGGCCGCAACTTCCGGCCCAAGCTTCGTCCCGTCATCAATGCGACCGGCATTGTCCTGCACACCAATCTCGGACGGGCCCCCGTCGCAGAGGAGGCAGCCAGGGCAGCCTACGACGCCGCCCGCGGCTACCTGAACCTGGAACTGGACCTGGAGACGGGCATTCGCTCTTCGCGCCAGCTTGCCCTCCGCGAATGGGTCTGCCGGCTGACGGGCGCCGAATCGGCAACGGCCGTCAACAACAACGCCGCCGCCACGGTCATCGCCCTGCGGGCGCTTTGCCAGGGCAAAGAAGTCATCATTTCGCGCGGCCAGCTCATCGAAATCGGCGGCAGCTTCCGCATTCCGGAGATCATGAGTGTGAGTGGCGCGATCCTGCGCGAAGTCGGCACAACCAACATTACGAGGCTGAGCGATTATGAATCGGCCATCGGACCAAACACCGCCGCGCTGATGCAGGTGCACACCAGCAACTACCGCATCTCCGGATTTACCGAATCCGTTCCGTTGGCCGACCTGGTCATTTTGGGCAAGAAGCGCTGCCTTCCCGTCTTCGATGATATCGGCAGCGGCGCCCTGATTGATTTCGCGCGGTTCGGCTTTCAGGACGAGCCGGTAGCTCGCGACAGCATTACAGCCGGCGCCGATCTGGTGATGTTTAGCGGCGACAAGCTCCTCGGTGGGCCCCAGGCGGGCATCCTGGCCGGCCGCAAGGAACTGATTCAAAAGGTCGAAAAAGATCCGCTCATGCGCGCTTTCCGCCTGGACAAGATGACGCTGGCGGCTCTCGAAACCACCTTGCGCCTGTATCTCAACCAAGAGCAGGCGTTGCAGCAAGTGCCGGTCCTGCGCCTGTTAGCCATGCCGTTGTCGGAACTTCGCCGCCGCGCGGAAGCACTCGCCACACGGCTCCGCCAGGTTGACGGCCTGGCCGAGGTGAGCGTGTGCGAGGACGTTGCCTACGTCGGCGGCGGCTCCTTGCCCGACCAGGCGCTGAAAACCTGCGTAATTGAAATCGCGGCCCGGGGCGTGAGTGAAACGGAGATGGCCTATCTCCTGCGCACGGGGGAGCCCGCCGTGATTGGCCGCCTTCGCGAGAACAAGCTCGTGCTCGATGTCCGGACGATCTTCCCAGAGCAGGAAGAGCTGGTCGCGCGAGCCGTTCGACAAGCGCTCGACCACGCAACTGCCCCTTAAATGCAAATCAAATTCGGCTCCTTGCCTGTCCACCAAAGAAAATGTGCCGTATGATGCCAGAGCCCCCCGCCTTCCAATCCCTCTTCCCGCCATGATCCGGAGCCAGAAATGCGGTTTGTTCGTTGCTACAGTATTATGCTAGTTCTGTCCGTTGTCTTCCTTGGCATTTCTCACGGTGCGCCGGAACCTCCTGTTGTTGCCGTCACTGGACCGCGCACTCCGGCGGAAGAACAGAAATGTTTTCACCTGCCGCCCGGATTTGACATCGAGCTGGTCGCTTCCGAACCGGCGATCATCAAGCCGATTCAGATGAACTTCGACGACCGCAACCGCCTTTGGGTTACGCAATCCGTTGAATACCCGTTCGCCGCACCAAGGAACCGTCAAGCGCGCGACACCGTAAAAATCTTCGCGTCGACAAACGGCCACGGTGTCGCCGACAAGGTCAGCACTTTTGCCGACGGCCTCAACATTCCAATCGGCGTGCTCCCCGTGCCGGGCGGCTGTATCGCTTACAGCATTCCGAATATCTACCGCTTTCTCGACACCGACGGCGACGGCCGCGCGGACAAGCGCGAGATGCTTTACGGCAGCATCGGCGTCCGTGATACGCACGGCATGACCGGCTCCTTCACGTGGGGCTTCGACGGTTGGATTTACGCCTGCCACGGTTTTGCCAACGATTCGGTGCTGAAAGGCTCGGACGGCCAGGCGATCAAGCTGAACTCGGGAAACACCTATCGCATGAAGCCGGATGGCTCGCACGTTGAATATTACACGCACGGGCAGGTCAACCCGTTTGGGTTGTGCTTCGACCCTCTCGGTAATCTCTACTCGGCGGATTGCCACACGCAGCCGGTCATGGCGCTGTTGCGCGGCGGCTATTACCAGAGCTTCGGCAAGCCGCACGACGGCCTCGGCTATGCCCCGGAAATGGTGAGCGGTTACGATCGCTCGACCGCCATTGCTGGAATCGTCTACTATGCGGCCGACCATTTCCCGCCCGCGTATCGCGCGTGCCTGTATTTCGGCGATGTCGTGGTCAATCAGGTCAATATGTATCGGTTGGAGCCGCATGGCTCCAGCTTCGTGGCCAAATTGGAGCCAAAGTTCCTCACCTGCGACGACCCCTGGTTTCGGCCCGTGGACGTGAAGTTGGGGCCGGACGGCGCCCTGTACATCGCCGACTTCTACAACCGCATCATTGGCCACTATGAAGTGCCCCTGACCCATCCCGGCCGGGACCATACGCGAGGGCGCATCTGGCGCATTGTCTACCGCGGTCCGGACGGCAAGGGTAAGCCGGTTGCTCCGCGAGCCGATTGGACCACGGCTGCCATTGCCGACTTGGTCAACGATCTCAAGCATCCCAACCTGGTTGTGCGCATGAAGGCGACGAATCAGCTGGTCGAGCGTGGCTCCGAGGCGGTGCCTGCGGTGCGCGCGGTCATGCAGTCGGCCACGCCGGCTTTTCAGCGCATGCATGGACTATGGATTCTGGCCCGGTTGCATGCTCTGGACGATGGGCTGCTCGAGGCTGCTGCGCGCGACAGCGACCGAGGCGTGCGCGTGCATGCGATGAAAGTTCTGGGCGAGCGGCCGCAACTTCCTGAGCACCTACGAAGCCTGGCCGTGGCAGGACTGCGCGACACAGACCCGTTCGTGGGGCGAGCGGCGGCCGACGCTCTCGGGCGCCATCCGCAGGCCGAGAACGTTGGGCCGCTGCTGGCCCTCCGCCACACGGTCGCCGCCGACGATACGCATCTGCTGCACGTGGTCCGCATGGCGCTGCGCGATCAGCTCGAGCCGGCGGAGGTCTGGCGGCAATTGCCGATGTCCTCCTGGACGGAGAAGGATAAACGCGCCATTGCCGATGTCGCCGCGGGCGCCGCGACACCGGAGGCGGCCGGCTATCTTCTGGTTCATGTGCAGCATTATCCGGAAAGCAATGAGAATTTGCTGCGCTATGTCCACCACGTCGCCCGTTACGGCAAGGAGGACATGCTTGACGGCTTGCTCACGTTCGCGCGCGAACAGCAGCCCGACAACCTTCGCCACCAGGCCGCTCTCTTCAAGGCGCTGCAACAGGGAATGCAGGAACGCGGCACAAGGCTTAGCAAGGCAGGCAAGGAATGGGCGCAGCAATTGATCCAGCATCTTCTTGTATCCACCTCAAATGAGGAGCTGTTGGCCGGCGCTGAGATGGCAGGCTCTCTCCAGCTGAAATCTGCGGCACCAAACCTGGCGCGCCTGTCCGCGAATAAAAAGCTGCCGGAACCCCAGCGGCGCGCTGCCCTTGACGCGCTGCGGGCGATTGACGCCAGGCGGCATATCGGGCTCTTTGGCGATCTTCTCGAAGACGCCGCGGAGCCCATGCCGATCCGCGAGCATGCGGCGTTTGTGCTGGCAGGCATTAATTCGCCGGAGGCCAACGCCGAACTGGTGAAGAGTCTTGCCGTGGCGCCGGCGCGGCTCCAGAACACCATCGCCACCGGCCTGGCCGCCAGCCTGGGGGGAGCGGAAAAACTGCTGGATGCAGTCGCCGCGGGAAAGGCCTCGGCGCGTCTGCTGCAGGAAGGGGCAGTCCCCCGAAGGCTGGAGCAACATGCCAAGCTGAAGCAGCGCATTGCCGTGCTAACCAAAGGATTGCCCTCGGTGGATCAGCGCATGCAGGAGCTGATCACTCGGCGGCGCGAAGGCTTCGGCAAGGCGAGCGGCGATATGGCGGCAGGCATACGCGTGTTCGAGAAGAGCTGTGCCATTTGCCATCAAGTCGCCGGCAAGGGCGCCAAGGTCGGGCCGAACCTGGACGGCGTCGGCAATCGCGGCCTCGACCGCTTGCTGGAGGACATCATCGACCCGAATCGCAACGTCGACCAGGCCTTCCGCTCGACGACGCTGGCGCTCAAGAACGGCCAGATCGTGAGCGGCCTGGTGCTCCGCGAAGAGGGCGAAGTCGTAATCGTGGCGGATGCTCAGGGGAAGGAAGTGCGCATCACGAAGGGTTCCATCGATGAGCGAAATGTCTCGCAACTCTCGCCCATGCCGGCGAACCTGGTGGAACAGATCCCCGAGCCGGACTTCTACAATCTGCTAAGCTATCTCCTGTCGTTACGGCCGATCAAGGAGACGAAGCCTGGGCCATGATTGCGCTTGAGGAAAGCGTGAACGCGGCAGCCGCGGCGATCACCAGGGCCGAGGCCTTGCTGATCGGCGCCGGGGCCGGCATGGGCGTCGATTCCGGCTTGCCGGACTTTCGCGGCACGCAAGGCTTCTGGCGCGCATATCCTCCGTATCAGAAATTGGGGCTCGACTTCGTCTCCCTGGCGAACCCGCGCTGGTTCGCTTCCGATCCCGCCCTGGCCTGGGGATTCTACGGCCATCGCTTGAACCTCTATCGGGCGACAACGCCGCACGCTGGCTTTGAGACTTTGCTGTCGTGGGCCAGACGCATGCCGCACGGCGCGTTCGTTTTCACTTCGAACGTCGATGGCCATTTCCAACGTGCCGGTTTTGATTCCGAATGCGTGGCGGAAGTGCACGGCTCGGTGCACTGGATGCAGTGTGTCGGCCACTGCGGTGCGGGCCTTTTTTCTGCGGACAAATATCAAGTCACGGTCGATGAACCCACCATGCGCGCCAACGAGCCTCTGCCGGCTTGCCCGTTCTGCGGCCATCTGGCCAGGCCGAACATTCTCATGTTCGGTGACTGGGACTGGGACAGCTCGCGAAGCGCCGAGCAGCAGGAGCGCCTGGAGAAGTGGCTTCAGTCGGTATTGGGCAGACGGCTGGCGGTCGTGGAATGCGGCGCGGGCACAGCGATTCCCACGGTACGCTGCTTCTGCAAAGAAATGACAACGCGGGCCCATGGCACGCTTATCCGCATCAACCCGCGCGAGCCTGCCGTTCCGAATGGACAGATCAGCCTGGCCACGGGCGCTCTCGAGGGATTGCAAGCGATCAACCAGCGATTGATTGATCCCTGAGGAGACATCCGGTCGAACCGCATATGGCGAGGTTAGCGGACGGCTAGTACAATCGCACCAAGCCACCGATTGGCAACTCTGGTGTACCTCGGAGAAACAGTCATGACCACCGTCGCAAAAATTCCGACGCTTTTCGAGGAAGTTGGCGATTTCTTGGCTTCAGCCCCTTCCCAGCAACAGCTCTTGACCTTTCGGCCCTCGGAAGCCGTCCAGGAACGCTATCGCGAACTTCTTCACCGATCCAGCCAAGGCGGCTTGACGCGAGAAGAACAGTACGAATTCAGTCAATTTGAGCTGATCGAATGCTGCTGCAATTCGTTAAGGCGCAGCCTGCAACGGCCAAAAAGGAACTGACTAGCGCACACGCGCCTGGAACACCACTTCACCGCTTTGGCCGGGCAGCAAGGCGCCGCCGATTTGCCATTGCAGGACCAGGGAACCGGCCTCGTTTTCCTGCATCGTGAAGATGGCCTGGCGATCCGTCCTGGCGCTGCCGGGCACATATTCGAGCCTGCCCGTGAGGCTGTCCGAAACCGTGATGCCCGTGATCGGCTGGCCGCCCTGGTTGGTGTACTTGAGATGGAAGGTTACCACTTCGCCGATCAGCGCCGCTTGCTTGTCGGCCCATTTGCGCAGCAGCAACGGCCGATCCGGCGGCACGGGCGTCTTTTGCACCACGACGCCCGTGACTGCCTTTTCCCCATACCGACCGAAAAGAAATGCCAGGCCCTCCAGACGTTCGATGGGAATGGTGCCGACGCTGTTCTCAATGCCGCTCAGGCGCTGGGGCGCGACCATGGCCAGCAGTTGCTCGTTTTGCCGGGTCTCGATCGGCGGGACCTTCGTGCGCATCACGAACTGCCCTTGTATCTTCATCGTGTCGCCTAGCGCTTGCAGGACGTTGTAGTCGAGCGGCAGCATCAGGGAGCGGATGACGGCGAAGCGCGGCACGCAAATGCACACCGGGTTGGACACCGCGACATGCTTGCCGCCTTTGCTGTCCGCATACACGGCCACGGTATCGGCGGGATCCAGACCGTGCAGGCGTCCCTCCGCATCCAGTCCCGCCGACAGGCCGGCATCGCCGCCGTCGCGCAGGCATTCCTCGGTGGCGGGTTTCGGGCCGGCGATCGGATCGTAAACCGGCCAGCAGGCCCAGGGAACGTAGGGCGGCTGCGCCGGCGGACCGAGCATCTTGTCGCCCGGCAGCAATACGGTGCCCGGCACCGCCTGCCCGGCCACTTCCTGGTCGCTCAAGGTCCTGCCGCCGATGCGAAGGATCAGCACCGGCCGGCCCATGAGCCGCGCTTCCTCCAGCGGATCGACCGTGGCCCGCACTTCTGTTTCAATGGGCAGGTCCGGCCTGGCAGCGACGCCGAAGGCATGTTCCGGATTCTCGAGATAAATCACCTTGGTCACGAGCCCGCCGGCCAGGGCCCGTTGGATGTCCTCCTCCGAGAGCACCACCGGCGCGGGGTAATTGGCGGCGCGCAGGTTCGGCGGCAACTGCAGCGTGCCGCGCACTTCCAGGGATGGAAAGAGTGCCGCGTAGGGGTGATCGACGAGATTGGCAAGTTTGACGCGATAGATATAGCCCGGTCGAAAGCCGACGACCACCGGCCCGGTATATTTCCTGCCGCCCGGCCCCCCCGGATAGACGGTGACCTGAGTGGCAGCCGGAACGGCAAAGCGCACGTAAAGGAGAGGAGACGGAGCAGGCGCGTGGTGTGGCGTTTGCGCCATGCCGGCCAGAGGCAAACTAACCAGCGCGCCAAGAGCCAGGAAAATTGCAGATCGAGGATTGAAGAATGCAGATTGAAAACGGAAAAGAGGTTCCGGCATTTCCAATCTGCAATCTGCAATTCGCAATCTGCAATTCCTCATGACTGCCCCCATCTCTCAATTGAAAATTGCAGATTGCAGATTGCAGATTGAAGACGGAAGAGAAGTTCCGGCATTTCCAATCTGCAATCTTCAATCTGCAATCTGCAATTCCTCATGAACATGAAGCCGGCTATTTCTTGTCCGAATCGCCGCCGCCCCACCACCAGCTGCGGTTGGAGGTCTTCTTGTCGGATTTCTTTTCGGCCGGACTGGCATCGGACGGTTGCCCGGCCATCTGGCCGGTTGTGGCGACACCGCTGAATTGCGTGGCTTGCAACGTCGCCGGTTCGGGCAATCTCGAAGATTGGCCCGGCATGGGAGCGGGAAGGCTCGGCATGCTCATTACCGGCATGCCCGACGGAGCGTAAGGCGTCAGCGGCGCCGTTTGCATGCTCGGGACGCCCATCATGGGACCGTTCGGCGACATCATGCCGTGCGGGACTCCAGGCATTCCGGGCATCCCGGGCATTCCAGGCATCGGCATCCCGTGCGTTGGCATACCGGACGCCGGTGCATGCTGCTGATGCTGGCCGGGAGCATCCATGGCCGGGCTGTTCGCCAGTTCGAGATCGATATTGCCCAGCCGGACTACCAGCAGAATGCTGCCGCGGCGATAGGCCTCGGCAATGGGATCGACGCCCGGCTCCAGACGTGACGAGACGATTTCCTCCGGACCGGCGACGGCCAGGTCCTGGAACTGCGGATCGGGCAGGTAGATCACCTTCACCAGGAAATTGCCGGCGGCGACCTGATCCAGATCTTCATTCGTAAAGCTGACAGGCACGGCGCTATGCGCCAGGAAGGCATCCGTCTTCAGGTTCGACGGGACGACCTCCAGCGTGGGATAAAGCTCCATGCCGGGGCGGTTCGGAATATCGCTGAGCTTGAGCCGGTAGACGGCGCCCTGAATGAAGTTGTAGCGGCCCGGCGTGACCACATTATTCGAGGCGAAGCCGGCCTGGCCGTTGGCTGTGGGAGCAAACCAGGAAACTTTCATGCCGTAGGGGGCCGTGAAGCTGACTTCGGTGCGCCGGCTCGGGAAGCGGTTCGGCTGAGGCTGCGAAATCGCCCCGACCGCGGCGACTGCTCCCGGAGGATAGCCCCCGCCCCCTGGCGCGCCGGCCACGAAGGGTTGGAAAGGCATGCCGGGAGTAGGCGTGGCGCCCGGAGCAGACATGGCGCCCGGCGGCGGCGGCATCGCCTGACCGCCGGCGAGCATGAGGCCCGACGACGCGCCCGGCTTGGTAAAGGCGCCGGTTTGCATTAGCTCCAGAGGCACACTACGAGCCATCATCTGGCGTGCCGCCTCTTCGCCGTTAGGCGCGACGGCTGTGTACGGCGCGGCCATGGCAACCGGTTGCCCCCACGGACCCTGGACGCCGGGAATCGAAGGCGGCCCACCGCCCATGCTTCCCCAGCCGCCGCCCATGCCGGGTCCGCTGCCGGTGGAAACGCAGCCGCCCAGCGCGGCCAGTATCATCAATGCACTTGCGGTCCGTTTCATAGATTGCCTCCGCCCCTCTTTCCCTCTTTCAGCTTTGGTCGTCCGCGGATATACTCGACAGAATAAGGGTGCGAACTTTCATCAAATCCGTAAGAGCTTGCCTATGTCGCGTTTTCGGTCTTTTGTGCTTCTTCAACTTCCCTTGTTGACCATTTCCGCGCTTTTGATCAGCGGCGCCCTCGGCCAGCAAAACCCGCCGGCCAGCCAGGTTCCGTCTCCAGCCGCAAGCGCGCCGAAGACGCCTGTCCCCCCGCCGGCAGCAGCCAAGCCCGACGCCAACGCCATCGCTGCCCTGAACAAGGCCATCGACGCCCTCGATCCCAAGAAACTAGGTTATGTCGACACCAAGTTATGGGAACAGGTGGACACCATCGGCCTTTCTTTCCAGGCCACCGGAAAGTATTTGTCCGGGCCGAAAGACCGTATGCGCCTGGAGATGAACGTTCGCGTCGGCAATACCGACAGCAAGCTGCTGGTTGTCAGTGACGGCACGTGGGTCTGGACGGAAATGAAGCTTGGCAAGGATGAACCGCTTCGCTCCAAGTACGATCTGCGCGAGGTGCAGAAGAACCTCAATGTCCCGGGGACAATGCCCTCGGTTTCGGAAGGCTTTTACCGCAGCCAATCATTTCGCGGCGTCGTCCCGTTGCTGCAAACGCTTGCCCAGCAGATGGTGTTCACCAAATTCGAAAGCACCGCCTGGAACGGCAAGGACGTCTACAAGCTGACCGGAACGTGGTCCGCGGATATGAGCAAGAGAATGAGCCGGCCGGGTCAGCCTTGGCCGCTTTTCACGCCAAGAACCTGTTACGCTTACCTGGCCCGGGAGAACAGCAAACCCGCCTACTGGCCGTACCGGCTGGAATGGTGGGGGCCCGGCCTGAAGCAATCTGAGGATGCGTTACTTATGCAGATGGAGTTCCGCGAGCCCAGATTGGCGTCTGCGGATAAGGACGTGCCCAGGGAATATGCCGGCCTCTTTGTCTTCAATCCGGGCCAGGGGGAGGTCGCCGATCTCACCAAGACAATGGTGAACGGCATCATTCAAGCGCGGAATCAGCCGGCGCCCATCCAGCCTGCCGGCGCCGCGCCCGCCAAGTAAGCCGGACAAGCCTTGAAATTACCACCAAGCCTCTTTAGAGTTAAAGAACTCCGGCTCTCCGCCCGGCAATTCATAAGGTAAACCCTGCGAACGCTCTGGCCAGCGCCTGCGTAGAGGGGTTAGTGCATTGCCCTGTCCTGGCAGCAACTTATTCCGAGATTGAGGTGGCCCGACATGGCCCAGGAAGCGATTGTTGAAACCCGCCGGCTCACCAAGACCTATCGCGACTTCTGGGGCCGCCAGAAGAAACGCGCCCTGAACGCGCTGGACTTGCAAATCTACCGCGGCGAGATTTTTGGTCTGCTCGGGCCCAATGGCTCCGGCAAGACCACGACCATCAAACTGCTGCTGGGGCTTCTCTTTCCGAGCGAAGGCGATGCCCTGGTATTCGGCGAACCCGCGGCCCAGGTCACCAAGAATGAGCGCATCGGCTATCTGCCCGAAGAATCGTATCTCTACAAGTTCCTCAATGCCGAGGAGACGCTCGATTTCTACGGCCGGCTCTTCAACATGCCCGCTGGTCTGCGCCGTGAGCGCTCGCAGAAGCTGATTGAGATGGTCGGGTTGGCCGCCGACAAGAAACGCATTCTGAAAGAGTATTCCAAGGGCATGCGGCAACGCATCGGCCTGGCCCAGGCGCTCATCAACGAGCCCGAGCTGGTCATCCTGGACGAGCCGACCTCCGGCCTCGATCCACTCGGCACGCGCTGGATGAAGGACCTGATCAAGGGCCTACGCGACCAGGGCACCACGATTCTCATGTGCAGCCATCGGCTCGACGATGTACAGGATGTCTGCGACCGCATCGCCATCCTGTACGACGGCGAGCTTCAGGAACTGGGCGAGGTTGATCGCCTGGTGCAGATCGCCAATCGCGTGGAAGTTCAGGCCAGCGGCTTGCCGATGACCGACGAGCTGCGCCGCGATCTCCAGGCGGTTCTGGAACGGCACGGCGGGCATCTGGAAAGCTACGGTCATCCGACCACGACCCTGGAAGACCTGTTCCTGCACATTGTCAAGGAAAGCAAGGCACACCCGGGCCGGCGTTTCCGTCCGGGCGACGATGCCGCCGCGGCCGCTTTCGCGCCCGAACCCCCCGACGGCGCGCCGTCCACGCGCATCAAGGAAGGCAAACCGGGCCGGTAGTTTTCATCCCCTTTCCCTCATCTTGAATTGAGCTATGCTGGCTTCTCTGGTCATCGAACAAGAACCGCTGCACTGGCAAAACTTTCCCGCGGCCCTGGAGAGGTGGACGCTCATTGTGGGCGCCTTCTCCGCCGTCTTTATCGTTGTACGGCAGATAGCGCACTGGTTGCGGGGAACGGGGGGCAATCGTGGTCCCGGTTTCCTGGGATTTCTCTTCGGTTCCAGGACGGCCCTGGCCGCCTATGACGCCCAGGTGAATTATGCCGAGGTCAAGCCGCCGGCGTGGCAAGCGATTCTCTTTCGCTGGCTGGCCCTGGGCATGCTGGCCGGCTACATCGCGTGGGCCGTGTTGATGGCGCCTTTGGGCTTGAGCTTGCTGATCGGCGCCATGGAAGGCGAGGCGCGCTTGAGCCCGGCTCTGGGCAGCGAAGCGCTGCGTCGCTACGTTCTGGTTTTCGGCAGCGCTTGTGCCGTGCTCGCGGCTGCGCTGCCTTTTCTTGCCGACTTTTTCCGTCTGCGCTGGAGTGGGCGGCGCATCTGGGCGTTGACGCGCTTGAGCTTCAAAGAAGCGGTGCGCCGCAAGGTTCTCTGGGTCTTCTCGGCATTCGTGCTGATCATCCTCTTTGCCAGCTGGTTCATGCCGTATAAATCCGAGTACCAGCTCCGCAATTACGTAACCCTGGTCTATCTGGCCACGGCCATCCTCTTCCTCTTTGCCGCCAGCCTTCTCGCGGCGTTCAGTCTGCCGGCGGACATGAAGAATCAGACGATCCACACCATCGTCACCAAGCCCGTCGAGCGTTTCGAGATCGTGCTGGGCCGCTTCTTCGGCTACATGCTGCTGCTGAGCTTGGTGCTCGCGGTCATCACCGGCGCCGGCCTCATTTACCTGTCCCGCGAAATCGATCCGGAGGCAAGAGCCGAAAGCATGCGCGCCCGCGTGCCCGTTTTCGGCGAACTGCTCTACCGCGGCAAGGATGGCACCTCGCCGGAAGGCATCAATGTCGGCCGGGAGTGGGGCTACCGCAGCTATATCATGGGCGGTCCGAACAGCTCGCAACGCGCGGTCTGGAACTTCTTTGAATTACCTGCCGAACTGGGCAGGCGCCCGTCCGGCAGCGAGATCCCTTGCGAGTTCTCGCTGGACATCTTCCGTACCGTCAAGGGCGAGGAAGGCAAAGGCGTGTTTTGCTCCTTCTTCTTCCAAACGCATAACTGGGACCAGCAAAAAGAAGCGGAGTATCGCCAGGCACGCGAGCAAGTCGACAAGCTCGTGCAAATCCCCGACCGCCGCCAGCTCATCGAGGAAGCCAGCAAGCAGATTCGCGGCGCCAGCCCTAGCGACCTGGAAATCAAGGCCTTTGTCGAAGATACCCGTGCGAACAGCGTGAAACTCCTCGTCGATGAATTGCTCGCGGAGAAATACGGCTACTACGAAGTGCTCCACCAGGAAATCGTCGACTATCACATGCAGTCCATCGACGTGCCCGCGAGCTTTTTCAAGAACGCGCTTTCCGCCCCGCCCCAGCACAAGTTCGCGGGTTTTCTGCGCCCGGGAGAAGAACGCGCTCCCTACATGACGATCGCCGTCAAGTGCGAGAGCGGCGGCCAGTACGTTGGGGCCGCGCGCTACGATCTGTACATCCTCGCGGCGGATGGCCTGTTTGCCTGGAACTTCTTCAAGGGCGCCATCGGCCTGTGGATGCGTTTGTGCATTGTCGTCGGCCTGGCCGTGATGTTCAGCACCTATCTGAGCGGCGTCATCTCCTGGCTGGCCACGATGTTCCTTTATGTGGCCGGCGTCTGCCAGGACTATGTCCGCAAGTTAGCCGAGGGGCTGAACCCGGAAGGCGGCCCGCTCATTTCAATCATCAAGCTGATCAACAAGGAGTCGATTGCCGCCCAGGTCGAGCCGACGCCTGGCGCTCACATTGCCCAGGGCGCCGATTTGATGTTCCGCGGAGTTTTCCGAGTCGTCCTGTATCTTTTCCCGGATGTGAACCGGCTCGACTGGACCGAGTACGTCGCCGAAGGCTTTAATATCGGCGGATTCAGTATGATTCTTATTCACCTGTTGATCGTCGCAGGCTACCTGGCGCCTTGTGCCCTGGTCGCCTATTACTGGATGAAATCGCGTGAAGTGGCAGCTTAGTAGAACGGAATTCATTCCGTTCACCTCCAGGTGCGAACGGAATGAATTCCGTTCTACGGGACACGCAAGCAGGAGACGCAACCATGGCCAGTACTTTTCAACAGCAATCGCTGCGGCGAAAAGTAATTTACAGCGTGCTTATCCTGACCATTTTGACCGGGATGCTGGCGTTGCGCTATGTGAACACCCCGTACATCCACGGCATTGACGCTCAGGCGCGTGACCTCGAAATCCACGAGGAAAGTCTCGGTGAGGTCGAGTTGACCGGCTCGGCCTTGCGCCTCGGTCTCACGGGCATGCGCGGCGTGGCCGTGTGCGGCCTGTGGTGGGCCGCCACCGACAAGCAGATGAAGCAGCAGTGGAATGAGCTGGAGATCCTGGTCCGTTCCTTGACCAAGCTGCAGCCGCATTTCATCACGCCCTGGCTTTTCCAGAGCTGGAACCTCGCCTACAACGTTTCCGTCGAATCCGACCGCATCAAGGACAAGTATTTCTACATGGCCCAGGGGATTGAGCTCCTTGCCGAGGGCGAGCGGCAGAATCGGCGCAATCCCGATCTGCGCTTCAATGTCGGCTTTTACAACCAGCATAAGATCGGTCTCAGCGATGAATCCAACACACTCCGCTGCCTGTATCAAATGAGCTGCATCGACCCCGTCGAGCGTGATCCAGCGCGGATGCGGACGCAGGACGCCTCCGGCGCTTCGGTGATCGATATGGAGAAATTCGGGGACTTCTGCCGCCGGCACCCGCTGCTGGTGCGCCGCCTGCGCGAGACGCTCAAGAAGAATTCCCCGGCCGATGTGCTCGATTTCCTGGCTGAAAACCAGAAGATTCCGTCAATCTATGACGACAAGCGCGATCCGGCTCTGAGACCGGATGAGCGCCTCAAGCCTGCGGACCAACAGTTCCCCATCCTGCCGCCGAAAGATCCGCAACGCGGCATCGAGGCGGCCGTCGTCACCCAGGTCGATTTCGACAATTTCATGGCGGCGCGTGACTGGTACCTCTATGCCGTCGAGCCGATGCCGCCCCCTTCCAAGAGCCTGGAGCCCACGCCCGTCGCTTACGATCCCAGGCAGTACCGCATGCCCCGCTACATGGCTTCGCCCATCTTCCGTGGTTATCCCGCGCGCGGGCAAACCTACGTCGCGGAATACCTGGAGCGCGACGGCTGGTTCGACGAAACGGGCTGGAAGCTTACGGACGGCTGGTTTACCGATGACAAATTCTCCGGCGGCAATGAGGCGGTCGTGGGTCAGGGTACCGCCTGGGCCAGGAATGCCTGGGAATTAGCGCACAGGATGTGGCGGGAAGACGGCAAGTCGAACGGCCTCTACCTGGAGCCCGAAGAGATGAAGGACTTCAACGATCGCGCCCGCAAATTCCGCGAGGCCTTCGGCGTCAGGCCGGGAGACCGCTCGGTCAGCCTGCCCGTGGGAGACTACGACAAGGAAATGCGCGACAGCTACAAGGCGCACGTGCAACTCTCCTGGTACGACTACATGCGTGAGTTGACGAACTTCCCCTACTTCTTCGCGCGCTCGCTGGTCGAGTCGGACACCGAGGCGGTGAAAGTGCGCAAGATCTTCTTTGAGGCCGAACAGCTCCGCAAGGCCGGCGACCGTCCGCTTGCCATGGCCCGCTATGTCGAGGCTTTCCCGAGGTGGCGCGACCTCATGTTGGCTCACCCCGACTACAGCAGGAATGAAACGCAACAAGAAGATCTTTACGAATTCGTGCTCCGCTATCTCGACCTCGTGCAAGAGACCTACGGTAAGCGCCTGAAGACCATGGTAATCGTCCAGGACTTCCTCCTGCAGGGCGCTAGCCGCCCGCCGATTCCTGTCGGCTGGCTGCCGCCCGTTTATCTGGTGCCGCAGATCAAGCCGAACATTGTCACGCCGCTCGACGGCGTCGACAATGATAAGCAACCCTTCGTCAACGCTGCCGCCAAGGATACGGTGCGCAGTCGCTTGCACCTGCCGGTGTTGACTGCCCCGCCACCGGAAGCTCTGACGCCGGCCACACCCCTCAATCCCGGCGTCCCCCCGGAGCCCCCAGCAGGTCCGGAGACCAAGGGCAAGCAAGGCGGCCCGAGCAAATAGACGCACCGCCATGGCCAATGTCGTGCTGTCGCTCCTGGCTCACCCGGACGATGCGGAGTTCCTTTGTGCCGGCACCCTCAGCCGCCTGACGCGCGAGCATGGCTGGCAAGCGCACATTGCCAGCATGACCCCCGGCGACTGCGGCTCGCCGAATCTGCCACCGGAGGAGATCGGCCGCCTGCGCCGCGACGAAGGCAGCAGGGCTGCCGCGCTGATTGGCGGCCGCTATCATTGTCTCGAGGAACACGACCTGCTCATCTTCTACTGCGAACGTACTCTCGAGCGTGTCGTCAGCTTGTTGCGCGAAGTGCGGCCGTCGATTGTCCTGACGCACAGTCCGGCGGATTACATGCTCGATCATGAGGTGACCAGCGCGCTGGCCCGCGCCGCCGCCTTCGGCGCGCCGATTCCGAACTTTTTTTGCGACCGCGGCCAGGGGCCTGCGCTGGCTCATATCCCGCACCTTTACTACTGCGATCCGATTGAAGGCAAGGACTTGTTCGGCCGGCCGGTCCCGGCGGGTTTTGCCATCGACATCACCAGCGTCATGGATACGAAGGCGGCGATGCTGAATGCTCACGCCAGCCAGCGCGACTGGTTGTTCAAGCATCACGGCATGGATCAATACGTGGAATCCATGAAGCGCTGGGGCGCGGAGCAGGGCGGGGCGCACGGCGTTGCCTTTGCCGAAGGCTTTCGCCAGCACCTGGGGCATAGTTATCCCCAGGACAACTTGCTCGGCCGGCTTCTCGGCGCCCTGCCTGGAACGCGGGGGACGGATTGAAATCCGTCCTACGAAGTGCGAGGCTCCATCTTCATGCGAAGCGAGGCGAGTGTGTCAACGCCCGCCGCAACCGCTCCAGGTAATCCTGGCGCGGAATTTCAACGGCGCCCAGGCTGGCCGTGTGCGCGCTGAGCAGCTGAATGTCGAAGAGTTGAAAGCCGCGTTGCCGCAGCCGTTCGACGACGTGCACCAGGGCGACCTTGGAACCGTCGCGCCGGCGCGTGAACATGGACTCGCCGGCGAACAGGCCGCCGATGACGACTCCATAAAGACCGCCGGCTAACTCGCCGGCTTCCCACACCTCCACGCTGTGCGCATGCCCGCGGCGATGCAGCGTCTCATAGGCCTCGATCATTTCCGGTGTGATCCAGGTGCCTTCCGCTCTGGCCTCGGCGCAGCCGCGAATCACGCCGCCGAAATCCTGGTTGATCGTCACCTGAAAGCGGCCGGAACGCAGGGTGCGCGCTAGCCGCCGGGATATGTAGAGGCCGTCCAGTTCAAAGATGGCCCGCGGATCGGGCGACCACCAGCAGATGGGTTCGCCGGCGGCGTACCAGGGGAAAATCCCCGAGCGATACGCCTGGATGAGACGCTGCGGCCGCAGGTCGCCGCCGACCGCAACCAGGCCCGTCTCGTCCGCCAGTTCCGGAAGTAAGAACGGAAGGGCGAGCATGCCCATGCCCTCTTCACTTGTCCAGCTTCTTCAAAAGTTCCTTGGCTTCCTCGGCCGCCTTGGTCTTGGCATACTTGGCGACGATTTCCTCGAGCCGCGCCTTCGCTCGATCGGTCTTGCCGTCATCGAGCAGCGTTTTCGCGAAGCTTAGCTTACGGCCGGCGTCCTGTTCCTGCTTGTCGGGATCGTCGTCGGTGGTCTCGGCCTTGTCCTTGCCTGCCTTCTTTTCCTTGGCTTCGGCCTTGTCCTTGGCGTTGCCCTTGCCCTTGTTCTTATCCTTGCCGGCAGCTTTATCGTCCGATTTCTGCTTGGTCTTGCTCGAAGCCGGTTCCTCTTCCGCGCGGAAACCGCGCTCATTTGGCCGGTTCGTGATCCAGATCGTGCCGTCTTCGGCGCTCTTGGCGTCAGATACGATGTAATAACCCAGGCCACCCTTCTTTTTGCACAAGCCATTCAGTACTTCTTCGAGAGTCTTTTTGTCGGCCTTGTAAGAGACGGTAAGGTTTCCGGAAACGCCCCCCTTGAAATCAACGCGCAACGGCAGGCCCTCGACCTGGCTCTTCAGATCGGCCTCGACTTCTCGAATAGCAGTGTTCTCGTAATCGACCGAGACAATTTCCTTCAACTTCTTGCGGCTCTTGGCTGCCTTCGGCGTGTCGCTAGCTGCCTTATCCTGAGCCTCAACGGCGGCACCCACGAGCGTGAGAGCTATTCCAAGTATGATGAAGCGGCGCACGAAGATCCCTCCTAAGCGGGCCGGCGCGGCTGTCCGGCGGCCTAACTCTTCCTCCGCTGATTCTACCATGCTCGCCATCTGAGGGAAACATAATGGGGGCACGAGGCCGAATTCCGAGACGACACAGGTCTAGGATTCGCATCCTGGCGGTAGCTTATTTGCGGCTCGCCGAGCGTTTTATCGACATGGTGAAGAACCCGGTTTTTTGCTAGAATAACCTTTCTCGGCGGCATGGTTGGCCGCCCTCATTTGGCTCATTTTTCGCTTATTTTTGGGGACTTGCCTTGCCCGACGACGTCATTCCGCCAGGCTCGCCGCCGCCCGTCACGCCGTTGTCGCCGGACGGCAACGGCGACCGCTACGAGCCGCTTAATATTGAAGATGAACTCAAGGACAGCTACCTGACCTACGCGATGAGCGTCCTCATCAGCCGCGCCCTGCCTGACGTGCGCGACGGGCTGAAACCCTCGCAACGGCGCATTCTGGTGGCGATGCAGGACATGGGACTGGGTCCGACTGCAGCCACGAGCAAATGTGCGGGCATCATCGGCGAGACGATGAAGCGCTACCACCCGCACGGCGACCTGTCCATTTACGCGACGCTGGTGCGCATGGCCCAGGATTGGAGCATGCGCTACCGCCTGATTCACCCGCAGGGCAATTTCGGCTCGATCGCCGGCCTGCCGCCTGCAGCGCATCGCTACACCGAGGCGCGCCTGTCCCCGGTGGCCGCGGAGATGATCGCCGACCTGGAGCGCGACACCGTCGATTACATCGATAATTACGACGGCAAATACCGTGAACCGCTGGTGCTGCCGAGCAAGTTTCCCAACCTGCTGGTGAACGGCTCCGACGGCATTGCCGTGGGCATGGCCACGGAAATCCCGCCGCATAACCTCCGCGAGGTCTGCGACGGCCTCGTCCGCCTTATCGATGACCCGAACGTGACCATCGAACAGCTCATGGAGACGATTCCGGGGCCCGACTTTCCCACGGGCGGCGTGATTTGCGGCCGGCAGGGGATCATCGACGGCTACACAACGGGACGCGGCAAGATCTCTCTCCGCGCCCGCGCGACGATCAACGAGGACGGCAATAAGACGCAGATCATCGTTAACGAGGTGCCCTACCAGCAAACGCGCAATCGTCTGGCCGAAGCCATCGGCGAGCTCATCAAGGACGAACGCATCAAGGGCGTTAGCGGCATGCGCGACGAAAGCAGCGCCCGCGGCGGCGAGCCGGTCCGTCTCGTGCTGGATTTGAAACGCGACGCGGATCCGCAACTGGTGCTCAATCAGCTTTACCAGTTCTCGCCGCTGCAGAAAACCGCCAGCATTATTCTGTTGGCTCTGGTGGACGGCCGGCCGCGCACGCTGACGCTCAAGCAGATGCTGGAGGAGTTCCTGCGCCACCGCGTCCGCGTCATTCGCCGGCGCACGGAGTTTTTGCTGCGCGAAGCCAAGCGCCGCAGTCATATTCTGGAGGGACAGCTGATCGCTATCTCCTCCCTGGACGAGGTCATCGCCACCTGCCGCCAGTCGCCCAGCCGATCCGTTGCCAAGGAGCGTCTGACGCAAATGGCTGTGGCCGCGGCGGTGCTGGAACGCGCGCTCGGCCACGAGCATTTCCTGGGGCTGCAGAAGGAAATCGGCACCCAGGACGTTTACTTCATGACCGAAGCCCAGGCCGAAGCGGTCGTCCGCCTGCAGCTTGGTCAGCTGGCTGCCCTGGAGCGCGACGAGATCCTCAAGGAGTACCATGGTCTACGGGGGGAGATTCGCATACACGAGCAGTTATTAAGCACCGAGCGCAACATCCTGGAGGTTATCCGCAAGGACCTCGTGGAAATGCGCGATAAGTACGGCGACGAACGGCGCACGCAAATCATCGAAGCCGTGGGCCGCGTCAGCTATGAAGACCTGATCGCCGAGGAAGTCAATGCCCTCACCATCAGTCACAACGGCTACATCAAGCGCCTGCCGCTTAACACTTATCGCAGCCAGCATCGCGGTGGCAAGGGAGTTTCCGGTGGCGATACCCACGAGGATGACTTCATCGAACATTTCTTCGTGGCCTCGACACATGCTTATTTGCTTTGCTTCACCACCCGCGGCCAGCTTTACTGGTTGAAAGTTTATGACGTGCCGCAAATGAGCCGGACCAGCGCAGGCCGGGCCATCGCCAATCTGCTGGCGCTCAAGTCGGAAGAGAAGATCACCAGCGTCGTGCCGGTGCGCCGTTTCGATGCCCAGCACCATCTGCTCATGGCCACGCGCCGCGGCACCGTCAAGAAGACCGCCCTGGAAGAATACGACCGGCCGCGTTCGGGCGGCATCATCGGCATTAGTCTTGATGAAGGCGATACCCTGATCGACGTCGTGCTGACCAGCGCCGGTGACGAGGTGGTGTTGAGCACGCGCAAGGGCATGGCCATCCGCTTCAGCGAAGCCCAGGCCCGCGCCATGGGCCGCAACACCCGGGGCGTGCGCGGCATCAAGCTCCAGGAAGGCGACGAGGTTGTCGGCATGGTCGTCGCGGATCCCGATGGCTACCTGCTCACGGTTTGCGAGAACGGCTACGGCAAGCGCACGCCCTTTGGCGCCAACGTAGCCGGCGAAGAGGCGCCCGAAGCCGAGGGCGAGGAAGGCGCCGAAGAACCGGCCGAAGAGATTCCTGAAGAACCCGCCGAAGGAGCCGCAGAAGACACGAGCGAGGAAGGCGAAGTCAATCCCGAGCGCTCCGGCATGCGCTATCGCAAGCAACGCCGTGGCGGCAAGGGCGTGCGCGACATCCGCACCAGCGAGCGCAACGGCCTGGTAGTTGGCGTCGTGCCGGTGCGTGACGACGATGAAATCATGCTCATCACCACGCAGGGGATGGTCAATCGCACGCGCGTGTCGGAGATTCGTGTGGTGGGCAGAAATACCCAGGGCGTTCGCATCATGAACCTGAACGAAGGCGACAAGATCGCCTCCATCGCCAAGATCGCCAAGGAGGACGCCGACACCGAATCGGCTGAGGAGACGCCGGGTCCTGAAACCCCGCCTCAGGCCAGCGAAGGCGAACCCGACCAGGGTCCTAGATCTGAACCGCCCGTAGACTAATATCGCATTCGCTTAGCCGAGGTTTAGCCGCGACCCGCGAGGGGAGCGCGGACGCCAGCGCTTGCCATGCGTGCCACGCGCTCCCCTTGCGGGTCGCGGCTAAACTCAAAGTGACGCGGGTCTTTGAACTTCAGGTAACAGCCGTGCGCGTGTTGTTGACTGGCGGTTATGGTTGTATCGGTAGCTGGATCATTCGTGATCTAGTGGACCGGCGCGATGAGGTTTGGGTTTATGATCTCAAGAAGGATCTGCATCGCCTCCGCCTGCTTCTCGATGATTCAGAACTGGACCAGATTTCATTTGTCCAGGGCGATGTGACGGACAGCGCGAGGCTTCTGGAAACCATTCGCACTCACGCAATCAGCCACGTCGTTCATCTGGCCGGCCTGCAAGTGCCCGTCTGCCGTGCCGATCCGGTATTAGGCGCGAAGGTCAATGTCCTGGGCACGCTGTCCGTTTTTGAAGCGGTGCGCCAGGCCGGCAACCAGGTGAAGCGGCTGGTCTACGCCAGCTCCGCGGCAGTTTTTGGTCCTCCCGAGTCCTATGGTTGCCGACCTGTGCCGGACGACGTACCTCTTCGGCCAACGACGCAGTATGGCGTTTTCAAATGCTGTAACGAAGCGAATGCGCGCATCTACTTTCAGGACCACAGTCTCTCCAGCATTGGCCTGCGTCCCTGGACCGTCTATGGCGTCGGCCGGGATTTCGGCATGACTAGCGAGCCGACGAAAGCCATCTTGGCGCTCGCCCTGGGCCGGCCTTATCACATCAGCTATGGCGGGATGCAAGATCTGCAGTATGTGGACGACGTGGCGAAAACGTTTGTGCGGTGCCTGGAAGCGCCCTACCACGGTGCAAAGGCTTACAACCTGCGCGGCACGGTTGTCGATTTACCAGCCTTCCACCACGCCCTTTGCTGCGTTGACCATTCGGCACAAGAGCTCATCACTTACGGCGAGAACCAGATCGCCATAGCCTATGATCTTGATGACGCCGCCTTGCAAACGGATTTGGGTCCAATGCCGCGCACGCCCTTGGTCCAAGGCGTCCAGCAAACATTCGATCTATTCCGAAAGCTGCACGCACAGGGGCGGCTGAATACGTAGGGCAGGTTTTGAACCCGCCGATTGGGTAAGGCAGGTTGAAAATCTACCTCACACGTCCAGCTCTTCCGCAACTGCCAGCGCCGCTGAGTCCATGATGAAGCGATAACGATGTCCGGGTTCCTTGCCCAGGAGTTCCACGAACGCCTTATCCGCTTCGAGATTGGAATCAATGCTTACCTGGAGCAACGTACGTACGCGGGCGTCGAGCGCTGTGTCCGCGAGCTCTTTCGCGTTCATCTCCCCCAGGCCTTTGAAGCGCGAGATCTCGGGCTTCAGGTTCCCTCTCACGCCGGCAAGAATCTCCTCCTTATGGGCATCGTCGCGCGCCCACTGAGTCTCCTTGCCGATGGCAAGCCGATAGAGCGGCGGCTGGGCAATGTAGACATGTCCCTTGCGGATCAACTCCGTCATGTGACGAAAGAAAAACGCCAGGAGCAGCGTCGTGATGTGATGACCGTCCGCGTCGGCGTCCATGAGGAGGATGATCTTGCCGTAGCGCAGACCGTTGATATTGAACTTCTCACCCGCCCCCGTGCCGATGGCGGAAACCAGATCAGCAAGCTCGGCGTTGGTTAGCACCTTATTGAGGGCCAGACCCTCGGCGTTCAGGATTTTGCCGCGCAGCGGCAGCACGGCCTGCGTTTTATTATTTCGTCCCTGCTTCGCGGAACCGCCGGCTGAATCGCCTTCGACGATGAACAGTTCCGATTCATCCAGGTCGGTTGACTTGCAATCGGCCAGCTTGCCAGGCAGGTTCAGCCGGCGCTGCGTCGGCGATTTGCGCTTGACCTCGTTGGCCGCCTCGCGCGACGCCAGTCGAGCCTTGGCCGCCAGAACGATACGGCCAACGATCTGGTCGGCGGCGGACATGTTCGCATTGAGCCAGGCTTCCAGTCCAGGGCGCACAAAGCTGTCGACCGTGGCGTTCATCTCCGGGTTGTTGAGCTTTTCCTTGGTCTGTCCCTGGAACATCGGCTCGCGCACGAAGACCGACAGGATGCCGACAATGCCCTCGCGAATATCCTCGGCACTTATCTGCAAGCCCTTGGTCTTGACCTCGTGTGTCTCCATGTAGTTGCGAATGGCCTTGACGATGCCGCCTCTGAAGCCGTTTTCGTGCGTGCCGCCGGCGGTGGTGCGGATGCCGTTGACATAGGAACGGACCACTTCATCGGTCGATTCGGTCCATTGCAGGGCGACTTCCATCTTCTCGCCGTTTTGCCGGGTCAGCAGGAAAGGCGCTTCGGTTACCGGCGGCTTTTGCCCATCCTGAACGAGCCGGCCAAGAAACTCCGGAATGCCGCCCGGATGAGCGAGGTCGAAGGATTCCTTGGTGATCTCGTTCTTGAAGGTGATCTTCAAGCCGTTATGGATATAAGACATATCATCGAGATGCGACCTGATCAGGTTGGCATCGAACTGAGTGGTCTTGAAGACGGTCTCATCGGGCTCGAAGTAGATAACGGTGCCGTGGCCGCGGAAGGAGCCGACCTTTTCCAGCTTGGCGGCCGGTTTGCCGCGTTTGAAAGTCTGCTTCCACTCATAGCCGTCGCGGCGAATGGTGGCGACCAGCTTGCGCGACAGGGCATTCACCACGGAGGAGCCGACCCCGTGCAGCCCGCCGGAATGAATGTAGTTGCCGCCTTCGCCGAATTTCGCTCCGGAATGCAGCGTCGTCAAGATCAATTCGAGGGCCGGCCGCTTGTGCTTGGGATGCATATCCACGGGGATGCCGCGGCCATTATCCATAACCGTGACGGCATCGCCGTCCTTGTGCAGTGTGACCGTGATGGCATCGGCATAGCCGTTCAAATACTCATCGACTGCGTTATCGACGATCTCCCACACCAGGTGGTGCAACCCTTTGCCGTCCACACCGCCGATGTACATCGACGGCCGCTTGCGGACAGGTTCGAGACCTTCCAGAACCGTTATATCTTTTGCCGTGTAGGTTGCTGAACTCATTGCTCATACCTCTTCGACAGGATCGTCCCTTTCGCAGCGTCGATTACATAATGTGGTCCTCCACCCGCTGTCAGTGGCTCTGTCGGCTCGTAGTCAATGTGCCAGCCATCTGCTTCCAAAATCACGGTAATGCGATAGCCGATCAATTCTCCATAAGCCCTTTCCGCATCGGCCTGGGCAATCCTTAGCGCCTGATCGCATGTGATAGGCGGGCTACTTGGTTGTTTGGATGGTGCAACTGCTGCCATAGTTGGTCTCCGCAAAAGTATCAGATTCAAGCTGGATAGCCTGGTTTCCCGGCAAGGCCGCCTCTTCTGCAGTTGGGTCCCGTGGATATGGCAGCCATCGTCCGCCTTGATTAACCAAGGCACTCCCGATCGATTAGCGGACTGATCGTCCGTTGGGCTCGGTGCAGGTTGCCAACCTTCTGCCGTCGGATTCGGATGCGTATGAAACGTCCCAACAACCACTGACCCTATCACCAAAGGTGGATTGCCAAGACTCAGGCGGGCCCTTGAACCTGCTGGCGCCCGCTGTATGCTGATTATCCCGGTGGTCAAATTGAGGTAAATCCATCCCCTTCTTCATGCCTGCCGAAAGGATCGTGGGGAAGAGAATCCATCCACGCTTGATTCATTGCCGCCTGGACGACGGGGTGGCTTAACAGTTCAGATGCGGTGGGCGGGCTCGTTGGTGGACTGCTCATGTCGGAACCGCTCTGTATTCTACTCGAACAAACGCCGCTGCTCCCCGCCAGCCTTACCGTTCGCTTCTCTCCCTTCAGCCTTTCCTTCTATCTGCTCCCAATCTACTAACTCAATTGCCGGCGGTACCACGCGCACCAGTGTCGTCCGTTTCACCGCTTCAAAGCCCTTGCCGCCGCGCGACGTGATGTTGTACTTGCCCCGGCGGAACTCCAGCGTCTTGCCGCCAGAGGTTTCTACTTGCAGCATATCGTGACTGTCGGAAATCAGCGCGGCTCCCAGGCAGTTGTCGTCGTCGCTGAGCTTGATCCCCATCACCCCCTTGCCCACGCCGGCCAGAATGTTGATCTGCTCAATGGGGAAATGAATCACGTGGCCAGAAGCCGAGGCCAGGAAAATGCTTTCCTCTTCGCGCAAGATCGTGGCAAAGACAATCCGGTCGCCGTCGTTGAGTCTGGCATAGCGCCGGCCGGCCTTGGTGGATTCGGTGCGGAACGGCGACAGAGGGGTGCGCAGCACCTGGCCCTGCGCCGTGACGGCCAGGATATAGGGTGGCGGTGGATCGCCGTTCTTTGGCCTGCCGTCCGGCCGTGTGAAGCGCGGGTCCGTGGAAACCGCGCCGACCATGCGCACCTGATCGCCCAGCCGCACAAACTTCGAGATCGGCTCGCCATAACCCGAACTGGCCGGGATCTCGTTCATGCGCATCGTATAGGCCGTGCCGTCGTCGGCAAAGAAGACGACATGATCGAGCGTGTTGCCCGGCACGACGGCGGTGACGGCGTCCCCCTCGCGGACGCGCGTGCCTTCCACCGAAGCCAAGCGGCCGACGCGCTTGATCCAGCCGTCGCGCGACAGCACGACGTTGGTATTCTCGCGCACGATGTAGGCCTCGGGATCGAAGTCGGGCGTCTCCTCGCCCAGCGCCATGCGCGTGCGGCGGCGGTCGCCGAACTTTTCACCGAGCTGGCCTAGCTCATTCTTGACCACGCCCCACAGCTTCTTGTTGGACTGCAGAATGCCTTCAATCTCAGCCGCCTGGGCTTTCTTCTCCCTTAGCTCGGTCAGGATCTTCTTGATTTCGAGCTGGGCAATCCGGTAAAGCTGGGCATCCAGGATAGCGTCCGCCTGGAGCTGGTCCAGCTTGAAAGCTTTCATGAGTTTCTCGGCCGCGTCCGCCTTGCCTTCGCTCTCGCGGATGAGCTTGATCGCCTTATCCAGCGCATTGAAGATGATGCGGAAGCCTTCAAGAATATGGATGCGCTGGCGAAGTTGTTCCAGCTCATACTCGAAACGCCGCTTCACGGTGGCGAAGCGGAAATCGAGGAAGTAGCGCAGCATGTCCTGGAGGCCCAGCCGTTCCGGCCGCAGCTTGCCGTCTGCGCCGGGCACGAGGCAGGTCATGTTGAACGGAAAGGTCTCCTGCAGAGCGGTGTGCTTGTAGAGGTAAGACATCACCAGTTCCGGATCGGTGTCCGGCTTGATCTCCAGGACGATGCGCAGCCCTTCCTTTTCATTCGATTCATTGACCAGGTTGAGAAGCTGCGGCAGCTTGCGGGCGGCGATGATCTCGCCGATGGCCGACTCCAGGTTCCCCTTGTTCACGCCATAAGGAATCGACGTGACGACAATCTGCTCGCCCTTCTTGGTGTGTTCGAGTTTCCATTCTCCCTGGACCTTGATGCTTCCCGTGCCCTCCTCATAAATCTTGCGCAGGGTCCTGCGGTCAGTGATGATCTTGCCGCCCAGCGGAAAGTCGGGCCCCTTGAGCCGGTCGAGGAGATGGGCCACGCTGGCGTCGCGGTGCTCGATCAGATAGATACAGGCGCTGATCACATCGCCGAGGTTGTGTGGCGGGATGTTGGTCGCCATGCCGACGGCAATGCCGGAGGCGCCGTTGACAAGCAGGTTCGGAAACTGGGCCGGCAACACGGTCGGTTCTTCGCGCGTGCCGTCGTAGTTGGGCCGCATGTCCACCGTGCGCTGGCGGAGTTCGCTCATCAGGTGGTCGGACAGGGCAGTGAGCTTGGCCTCGGTGTAGCGCTCGGCGGCCGGCGGATCGCCGTCCACGGAGCCAAAGTTCCCTTGGCCCTTGACCAGCGGCATGCGCATGACAAAGTCCTGGGCCATGCGCACCAGGGCGTCATAAGCCGGTACGTTTCCATGCGGATGGTATTTGCCCGTGACATCGCCGCTGATGCGCGCACATTTCACCGGCCGGCCGTCGGTATGCAGGTGCAACTCGTGGTACATCGTGTAGAGAATGCGCCGCTGCACCGGCTTCAGACCGTCGCGCACATCCGGCAACGCCCGCGAAGTGATCACCGACAGGGCGTAGTTCAGGTAGCGCCGCCGGGTCTCTTCAGCGATGGAAACGGGGTGAATAGTCTCCGGCATGAACAAGCTTCTCCGGTCGAAGGGCGAGAATGGCAAACCCTAATTTTACCAGGATAGATTCTAATCACCTAGAGTGCTTCCGGCACACGCTCGAATCCATAAGTCATTTTTCTAATTCAACTTACGTATCAAAGCACCCCACTCCCTGACTTCGGCATAGGCTGCGGTCAAGACTGCCAAGACTGCCAAGTTTTTAAGGTGCTTTGGCAGTCTACTCTTCACTCATAAAGGCTTTAAGCCAAATAGTTTATGACGTCCACAAATGGTGTACTGCCAACTGCCAAGAGGTCAACGGCCTCTCCTGGCCAAGAAAAGGCATAATTGACTCAAAAAAGGCAACTTATGTAACCATGCCTCGTTAGTCGACTGCCAGCGGAAGCCAGCCAAGCGCGCTTCTGAAACCGACGCGATAAACGATTTTGTATACATACGTTCATATCAGTCAATCTCAAGGCGGCAACAAAAAAGCCCAGCGGTCTTTCTTGACAGTGGCAGACGGCCGGAATAAGGTGAGAAAGTCCGCCCCCATCGTCTAGTGGCCTAGGACATAGCCCTCTCAAGGCTAAGACAGGGGTTCGAGTCCCCTTGGGGGTAGTTTCACCCGATCGACCAACTCAGCGAGCCAACTCCTATTTCTGCCAGGTTTGCGCTGGCAAGCCATTCCAGCGAATCCGAGTTGAGGTGCCGCTTTGAAGAGTGCGGCCACAACAGCTTTTCCAGCGATAGCCGGCCATCGGTCGAGTGAATGCCAAACCGCTGGAAATTGTCGGGCTCCAGGCGGGCGAATAGTCTTAATAATCTCGCAGCTGTCTTGCCAGGAGTGTTTCAAGGGAGCGGGCCTAGGTCTTCTGGCGCCGGGTGCTCAGACTTGCCACCACCGAACCCAAAGTTACGGAGTTGGCTGCGCCTGCCAGGTCAGAAAGTTTCCGCCATTTACGGGCAATCCCGCGACGTGAAACCGGTTGACGCTGACCGACCTGTTCGTTGCAAGCTGCAAAGCGGAAGGTAAACCACGGGTCTGGTAAAGTGGCGTCATCCTATTCCCCATCTGCCCATACCCGCACGTCGCCGTCTTCTTCGATCTCTACGTGAATGACGTTTGGGCGGCAGCAAACCGGGCAATCCTCGACATATTCCTGGCTCGACCCTGCCGACGGGTCAATGGGCACGACGATTTCTTCGCCGCAGGAATCACAAATGTAGCTGGCCTCGTCCTTCATCGTCTCCCCCGCCGGCGCATCTTAGCCTCCGACGCGCTTCACTCGGTAGCCCATGCCCTCAAGCACCGTAGCCAGCCGGTTACGCTGATCGCCCTGAATCTCGATCCGTCCATCCTTAACCGTCCCACCTGTACCACAGCGCTGCTTGAGAGTTGCGGCGAGTTCCAATAGTCCAGCTTCATCGAGCGGAACGTCGGATACGGTTGTCACGCCCTTGCCTCGTCTGCCTTTCGTTTCCCGGCCTAAGCAAACGACCGGGGAACTGATCTTGCTGACTTCCTTCTTCGCAACGAGAGCCGCCGTTTCCGTGGCGATTTCCTGAGCTTCCTTCCGCTTCCGTCCCGCAATCAGCCGTGCCGCCAGGTCCATTACCTCCCGCTCGATTAGGCTCAGCACTTCGGGAGTATCGTCCACCTGCCAGTATTCGACCTTGTCGGCCCATGCCGGAAATCGCTCTTGAAGCAGGGGTAGGTGTTCAGCATGCTTGAGAGCAACGATCCAATCCGCGATTTCAAGATCGTTCGCCGTTACCTGGATCGGGAAACGAGCAAAATCAGGGAGTGCACGAAGCCCACGAGCTTCGAGGGCTTCGATGGCAGTCACCTCCATCGGCCCTATGTTGTTAACACCCCGCTCCAAGGCAAGGCCCCTTGATGACGCCCGCCAGAGCAGGCTCATTTTCCCGGCCACGGAGTTGAACAGGATTTCGGCAAACCGGCTGCGGTAGTAATTCCCGGTGCAGAGGAACAGGACGCTCTTTTCTTTTCGCTGCCTCATCGCTCAATTAGTCCCCCGGCCTGTTCTTTCTTCTGGTACGGCAGCAGCCAATTCATCGGCAGTCATGCGGTTACCCCTGTATTGATCCTTCTCACGCCACCAGCCTGATCAACGACAACTTCTGTCGCCGTGGCAGAGCCTTGATCGCCGCTTCTCGCCTCAGTGCCGACCCTTGGCTGGCATGGGCCTCTTCGTAAACCAGTTCGACAGGCAGGCGGCAGCGGGTATAGCGTGAGGCGGTCCCGGCATTGTGCTGCTGGCAGCGCCGGCTCACGTCCTTCGCGATGCCGGTGTAAAGCGTGCCATCAGCGCACCGCAGCAGGTAAACGAACCACGCTTTGGCAAGCGGCTTCTTCCCTGTTCTGCGGTCCTTTCTTTTCATCCAGATAAAATACTCGTTGCTTAACCAACAGGCTGCCCCGATTGTTGCCGTGGCCAACGAAAAAGGCTGGACGAGAAGAACCGAATCCAAGACAAGCGAGCATTTATGAGTGAACCCGAGCACGTCGATCCGAAGGACAGTGTACTCCGTACAAGTATCTACCGGTGCAAATACGACATCATCCGAGGACGGATGGATCACGAGGATGGGCTGATCCGTTGCGCCTGCTGGGCTGGAGAAGATGTTCTTTGAGGTCGGCGTGCCGGTCGCCCAAGGAGCCACGACCGCCGCACTGCCGACGAAGGAAGAGATCGAAAGGCTACTTGCGGTCGCTCCGCGATACGGGATCGAGGTCAGGTTGGCGGGGAATTGACGACGGGGAGGCGGCGGGAGGTTCGATGCGAACCGAAAAAGAGAAGATGCTGGCCGGGGAACTCTACGACCCGCTCGACCCGGAACTCGTCCGGGCCAGGGAACGGGCCAGGGACTTGTGCCAGGACTTGAACGCCACCCGTGGGCGGGACCAGGAGGCCCGCTGCCGCATCCTGATGGAGTTGTTCGGCCAGGGCGGGGAGTCGGTCTGGATGCAGCCGCCGTTCTTTTGTGACTACGGCTCCAACATCCTGTTGGGCGAGCGGGTCTTCTTCAACTTCAACTGTGTGGTCCTCGACGTGTGCCAGGTGAAGATAGGTGACTTCACGCTGTTCGGCCCTGCGGTGCAAATCTACACCGCCAGCCACCCGATGAACGCCGAACTGCGCCGGAAGCAGGAATTCGCCAAACCCATCGAAATCGGTTCGGATGTGTGGGTCGGCGGCGGGGCGATCATCTGCCCCGGCGTGAAGATCGGCTCGAAAACCGTTATTGGAGCGGGCAGCGTGGTCACGAGGGACATCCCGGACGGCGTGTTCGCCGCTGGGAATCCGTGCCGGGTGATCCGAGAGATCACGGAGTAGGACGAAACTCCCAGGACATTCCTTGGAAAAGTATGGCAAAGCCGCAAAAGCCGAAAGACATCGACGGTTACATCGCTCAGTTCCCCGCCGACGTGCAGACGATCCTTGAGAAAGTGCGGGCGACGATCCGCTGCGCCCGAAGCGAAGGAGACGATCAGCTACCTGATGCCCGCATTCAAGCTGCACGGGATGCTAGCCCCGCCTGATTTTTCTCAAGGAAAGGCAGCCACCGAGGACCCGAAGAGGCTCCAGCCCTAAATGCACCAAAACGCAATGGGCTAACCATTCCTTGAGACGGGGGCCATGCTGCATGCACTCGGAGAAAGTGGAGTGTTCGAGCACCGCCAGAAAAAGCCGGCTAACTGCTTGCTTTCTTGCCGGCTTAGGGTAGGATCTCGCGTTACCGCCCAGGGAAGGTGCTGCCAGGCAAGGATGCTCTGGTCTTTTCAGCTTTTTGGCCCCGCCGTCAGGCAAGGGATGACAGCGGGGTTTTCTTTTCGGCTGACCTGCCTGAAGGGCCGCGCGGACACTTAGTTATTTCAAATTGCTTTCGACCAGAGCGAGGATGGCCGTCCGACGTCGTTTGTTTCGAGTCCCCTTTGGGGGGTAGTTTCACCCGATCGACCAACTCAGCGAGCCAACTACCGCACAATCACCACACTCATGAGCCCGAAACAAAAAAGGGGACAGGCACGGCGTCCTGCCGAGCCAGTCCCCTTTTTTGTTTCAGGTTCTTAACCGCGCCGGCCAACGGTCAGCGTGACCGGTTTGCCGTCCTGGAGCTTCAGCTTGGAGCTCAGCTCAAATCCGCCCTCAAAGGGTGCGTATTCAAACGGAGTGCCGCCGACCGGGTCGGGGTGATCCTTCAGAGCGTCCTGGCCGTGCAGCCGGACGGCGATCGCCGCCGACAACAGGGCGCGGCGGACGTCGACGCGCGTGGCGGACTGACGAAGTTTGCCGAGAGCCGGAAAGAACACCTTGTAAACCGGGTTGCCGGCTTGCTTCATCGACTCGCGCTCGAATTCCTTCTCAAACTGATCCAGCGGCAGGTCCAGCATCTTGGCCACCCGGTCGTAGCTCGGCCGGGTCTCCTCTGCGAATTTGATCACGCCCTCGGCCGTGCCGCCACAATCCTGGAGGAAGGCGCGGGCCTTCTCGCCCATGTCGCGGTCTTTCCCTTCGGAAATGCCGATCCAGCTCAGGAAGGCCAGCAGGCTTTCCTTGTCTTTGGGTTCCTTGACTTTGCGAGTGAACCAGTCCAGAGTTTCCCTCTCGCACGTGAGCAGCGCTTTGGCCTGGCTCCCGAAGGGCGGCAGGGCTTCCAGACGCGTCTGGAGATTTTTCAGCGCCCCGGCATCCAACTTGGGTAGATAGAGCGCGAGCGTCTCGGTCAGGCGATGGTCAATTTGGTAGCCGATCAACATCGTGATGAAGCCGCCCTCCAGGGATATGTGCCGGCCCAGGGTCATGCCTGCGACGATGTCGTCGATGGCCTCCGCGCTGTGGCCCGCCTCGAAGCGCATGCGGGCGCGCAACTGGACAAAGGTGGCCAGGAGCCGTGCCGCCCGCCCCTGGGGAACGCGAACAAAAACTCCGTCTTCATAGCTGATGCCCCAATCACAGCGCCGCATTGCCGCGCCGCGCTGCATCATGGTCAAGGCGTACTCGGCCTGGCTTACCGACTCCCGGGCCTGGGCGTCGAGTGGTTTGTTCGCGTACTCCGCGAGTCCGTTCCGTTCGGCGTCCGTAAGCGTCGGCAGCGTGGCGAACGCCTGCCAGTATTTGAGGGCGGCGTTGCCATCGGGACCGGGTCCCGCGGCCGCAAATGCAGACCCCAGGGGGAGCACAAAAATGGCCATGGCCAGACTCAACGCGCGCAACATCAGCAGTACCTCACTTTGGAAAGGTAAACGGTCAAAAGAAGTCGGCTCGCTTTTTCAGTCGAGCAGGTCGGGAGATATCGAGCTCGAAACCATTAACGGCGGTTTTTCCTGAATCGGCCAGGTGAAGGTCTCCCTTTCCTCGCCATCCAGGCCTCTCCGCACCTGCAGCCAGGGGACCATGGCGGGGGAGCCGGCCTTTGGTGCAGAGGCGAGGGTTGAGGGCTGAGGGACGACAGGGACAGTCTGCTGCTCCGAGCCTGAACCCTCGTGCTTGGCCCAGAGAGCGACCAGCAAACAGGCGGCCGCCAGGACAACGGCGGCACCAGCCCAAACGGCCCAGCGCCGGGGTCGGGAGACCCGCGCCCCGCGTGGCATTTCAGCTGGGATGGCGGCCAGCAGCCGGGCCTCCAGGTCACCCGGTATGGGAGGCGCAGGCAAGGCACGCAGCCGCGCTGCCAGCGCTTCAGGAGAGCGGTCCGAGTTCGGCCGTTTTTGGGGTTGCATGATCGGAAACCTCGTGGTCGAGCAAAATCCGCACGCGCTTCAAAGCCTCACTGGTGCGCCACTTCACGGTGCCGCTCGGCTCGTCCAGCACCGCAGCCATCTCGCGGTAGCTCAGGCCCTGCAAGTAGTGCAGCACCAGCAGCGTGCGATCCGCAGCATCGAGCTCCTCCAGGACGGCGTACAGCCGCCGGGCCTCGTCGCCCGCCATGACAATTTCAAACGGATCGGCCGGCGCGAACGCGGTCGTCGGGAGGCGCTCGCGCAAGGCCACGGCGCGCCGCTCCGCCCGTTGGCCGTCGATGAATTTCGTATAGGCAATCCGGTGCAGCCAGGTGGCCAGGCTCGATCGGCCCTGGAACGTGGCCAGGCGCTCCCAGGCGGCGGCAAAAGTCTCCTGCGTGAGGTCCTCGGCCCGGTGCACATCGCGCGTCAGGTGGACCAGGAAGCGATAGACCTTCTGGTAGTGCCCGCGGATTAGCTCGGCGCACGCCTCGGCACGACCCGCCCGCAAGCTGTTCAACAGGCGCTGGTCGTCAGGCTCGGTCACTAGTTCTCCGCCTGCAAGTTCAAGGTCTTGGCGACGCCTCGAAGGGAGCTCTGTGGACGCCTTCTCCATCTTAGACGAACCAGGCCGCGAAGGTGTTGGCGCATGAAGAATAAAAGGACAGGGCTTACGTCCAGCACAAACATCAGGTCGGCGGATTGGCGCGGCGTACAGCGTTTACCAGGTCATCGAGTTTGGACAGAAATCGGGACCGATCCTTCGGCGCCATCGGGGCTGGGCCTCCGGTCATGACGCCGCCCTGGCGAAGCTCATCCATGAGACCGCGCATGGCGAGCGCCGAGCCGATGTCATTCTCCGTAAACTCATTTCCCTTTGCGCTCAGAACACGCGCCCCCTTCTGCAAACAGCGTGCGGCCAGCGGAATATCGGCGGTCACCACGATGTCCCCCGCGCCGGCTTGCTCGGCGATCCAGTCGTCGGCCGCTCCGAATCCAGAACGCACCACCATCTGCACCAGGTTATCGGCCGGCACGCGGAGCGGGGCGTTGGCAACGACGATGATGCGCATGGCGTAGCGGCGGCCAACGCGGTAGACCTCGTCTTTGACCGGACAGGCGTCCGCATCGACGTAAATGGTTAGCATGGCTCCTGATCCTCGGCACCACTTACGCTACCACGGACGCCCACGAAGTCATCGGGATGTGTCTGCGCACGCATGCCCACTTGTCCGTGCGTTATGGTCAGGTCGATTTTTCTCCGGATGGTGGCGTGTTGGCAGCCTGCGCCTATAAGCTTTCGAAGAAGCTCGATCTCTGGGATGCGGCAACTGGTCGTCCGCTGGACGGACGCAGATACCGCAAAGGCCCTGCAAATCTGGGCCGATTACCAGCGCCAACATGATGTTTCCGGTCTGGTCGGACAAACGGCCGGCATCGACCCGTTGAGCGGGCGAATCTGGTTCGGTGAATCTGCCACGGACATCTGGGAACAGATGGAAGTCGAAGGAATTGATACGCCTCTCTATTACACCCGGGTCGGCTCCGATCATTACGTGCGCAAGGGAGGGCATCGAGGATCTCCACGAATCTGTTGTGCGCAGGCGACCGCCCGCGCGGTATAGTAAGGGCCGAACGTCGCGGAAGGCGAAAGACCGGCGACCTGCTTCCGGGAGGAAAGCGCGGATGAAAAATCACGGCCCGCTGAAGAAAGAGCGTAATGCCGGCGCGATGACGCCCGTCGAGCGGCAAATGCACAAGGATTTGCGCTGGGCCATGGCTCACCATGAGAAACTGGAGCGGCAATATCCCGGACACCCAAGCGTCACGCTTTCACGGACCGTGGCTGTTCATCGCTAAATTTGCCTTGGCCACTCCAGCGCCAAACTTACCGGTTTTGTTAGGTCTTAATTTCCTTGCCGACCATCATGCCGACACGCGTTTTCGATGTCACGCAACGGGCAAAACTGGTTCAATCCAAATTCCGTAGAAGTGGGCAAGTGGAAGCGCAAGTGACGCCGTCTGTGGCATAACGATAGAGATAACTTATCGCGCCGGCAGCCACAGTGCGGCGATGCGAGGTTTCCGGTTAATGGTTGAATCATCAGACCCGATCTTGTTCAAAGAGCACACTGCGGACGAGTTACATCATCGCTTGGCCGGGGAAGGCGTCAGTCCGCGGCTGGCGCGACGTTTGCAAGCCGCGGTGCTGCAGCGAAGAGTTGCCGCCATTCCTGCCGAGATGCCCGAGGTAGCGCGGCATCTTCTGGAGCGCGTTCGCCAGGTTACGACCATACCGCGACTCACATTGATCGACAGGATTGTGTCACCGCGCGACGGCTTCGCGAAGTATCTTTTTCGAGGTCAAGGGGCAGAGCCGTTCGAAGCGGTCCGCATCCCATTGCTTCACCGCTCTGAGGGAAAGTACGTCGTCTGCGTCAGCTCTCAGGTTGGTTGCGCGTTGGGCTGTGCCTTTTGCGCCACCGCGCGGCTGGGCTTCAAGCGCAATCTAGCGACCTGGGAGATTGTCGATCAGGTACTGCAGGTGCAGGCCGACGCGCTGCATCCCGTGCGCGGCGTCGTCTTCATGGGCATGGGCGAGCCGATGTTGAATTATGAACGGGTCATGCGTGCGGCCCGGATTCTTTCCGAACCGTGCGCCACGGCCATCAGCGCCAAGGCCATCACGATCTCGACCGTGGGCGTCGTGCCGATGATCCGGCGTTTCACAGCCGAGCGCAGGCCGTACCGGCTCGTCGTCTCGCTGGCCTCCGCGGACCCGGAGAGGCGCCGTGAACTTTTGCCTATCGAAGCCGTTCATCCCATGTCGGAGCTCATCGAAGCGCTCTGGGAATACCATCAGGCCAGCGGCAGGCGCGTGACCCTGGCCTGGACCATGCTTTCGGGAGTGAATACCAGTCCGGAAGATGCGCGCCGCCTGGCAAAGCTGACGGCCGGCTTGCCTGTCCTCATCGACCTGATCGACGTGAACGACCCGACGGGCCGGTTCCAGCCGCCGACGGCGCAGGAGCTCAACGTCTTTCGTAATGCGCTGACCGCGGAGTTAGGCATGCCGGTAAACCGTCGCTACAGCGGAGGACAGGATATTGACGGCGGTTGCGGGATGTTAGCCGGAAACAGCCGAGATGTTTTCAATGGAGATAATCAGGCAGCGCGGATTTGTCCTGCTGGCTTTATCTGTCCTTCTCCTCAGCCGTCATATCCTCGGCTGCGCACGGCGCTTGTTGCTGCGTGTCATTGTCAAGGAGGACTCCGCTGCCTACCATGTGGTCACTGCCTACAAGACCAGTAAGGTCGCCAAGTACTGGAGAACGTCATGAGAGTTATCTTTGACCAGGAAACAGACACGCTGTCGATCATCTTACGCCCCGGCAAGGTCGCCGAAAGTGACGAACTCCGGCCTGGCCTTATCCTCGACTACGACAAGGCCGGTCGACTGCTGTCCATTGAGCTTCTCGACGCCTCAGAACAGGTCAAGGCTCCTAAATCCGTCGAGTTCGCACTGGCCGGCGAGCAATGAGCCGCTGAGCGAATGGCTGAACCACCAGACCCGATCTTGTTCAAAGAGCACACGGCGGACCAGTTACATCATCGCCTGGCCGGGGCGGGCGTCATATTGCTCCGTTCAGCGTCGGCATGCACGATTGGAAAGAGGCGATCCGGCAATGACGGTCCTTTTGAGTGCACAGGCTCTGAGTAAGGCATATGGCCCGCGACCTCTGTTCGTCGACATTTCCTTGGATCTGCGTGTCGGCGAGCGTGTTGGCTTGATTGGACCCAACGGGTCCGGCAAGTCAACGCTCCTCAAAATCCTCGCCGGCCTGGAGACTCCTGACCACGGCACGGTGGCGCTGCGGCGCACGGCTCGTCTGGGCTATCTGGCACAGGAGCCTGCATTCGACCTCGACCATTCCGTTTTTGAAGTTTTGACCGATGCTCTCAAGGACGACTCCACCGAACAGCATGAACAATCGACCCGGATCGGCACCACGCTGAGCAAGGTTGGTTTCTCGGACGGCGATCAGAAAGTAAGCACCCTCTCCGGCGGCTGGCGCAAGCGGCTGGCGTTCGCGCGCGAACTCGTCAAGGAGCCCGAACTGCTGCTGCTCGACGAGCCGACGAATCATCTTGACCTGGAAAGCATCCTGTGGCTGGAAGATCTGCTCCAAGATGCTCCCTTCGCCTACGTTGTGGTCAGCCATGATCGGTATTTCCTGGAGAATGTCACGAACCAGATTGTCGAGCTCGACCGGATTTATCCCGAAGGCTACTTTCGGGTGGACGGCAGCTACAGCGAGTTCCTTGACAAACGGGAGAGCTTCCTGGCCGGGCAGGCGCGGCAGCAGTTGTCCCTGGCAAGCAAGGTGCGCCGGGAAGTCGAGTGGCTCAAACGGGGCGCCCGGGCGCGCACCGGCAAGTCAAGCGCCCGCATCCAGGAGGCGGACAAGCTCATCAGCGATTTGCAGGCACTCAAGGCGCGCAACGCGCCCGCGAACACGGTGGGAATTGATTTTGTCGCCACCGGCCGAAAAAGCGCCAAACTTCTGGTCGCCGAGGACTTGAGCAAAACCGTTGGCGGCCGCTCTCTTTTCGCCGGCCTGTCCCTCACCCTGGCGCCCGGAACAAAGCTAGGGCTCCTTGGCCCCAATGGCAGCGGCAAGACAACGCTGCTGCGGATACTGGCTGGGGAACTGGCGCCGGACGCTGGCACCATCGAGCGGGCCGAGGGCTTAAGCATGGCCACGTTCGACCAGGACCGCCGGCGCCTGAAGCCGCGTGTTCCGCTGGGTAGGGCTCTGTCGCCCAATGCCGAGATGGTGCTCTATCGCGGCCGGTCGTATCACATCACGGCCTGGGCCAGGCGCTTCCTCTTTCGCCAGGAACAACTGGAATTGCCCGTCGGCGATCTGTCCGGCGGCGAGCAGGCGCGCATTCTTCTCGCCCGGCTCATGCTCCAATCGGCCGACGTCTTGCTGCTGGACGAGCCGACCAATGATCTGGACATCGGCTCACTGGAGGTTCTCGAAGAAAGTCTTGCTGACTTTCCCGGCGCTCTGGTACTGGTGACCCATGACCGCTCTTTGCTGGACCGCCTTTGCACCGACATCCTCGGCCTGGACGGCCTGGGCGGCGCTCGGGTCTTCGCCGACTACGCCCAGTGGGTGGCTGCCCAGCGTGAAGTCAAAGAGCCCCCGTCGAAGACGGCCACGCCGCCAGTGAAGCCGGCCAAGGCAGCGCCCGAGAAGGCGCGCCGGCTTTCTTACCAGGAGCAGCGCGAATGGAATGAGATAGAAGAGCGTATCCTGGCAGCCGAAGCAGCCGTAATCGCCAGGCAGCAGGAGGTGGAAGCCGCGGGGCGCGGCAGCGATCACGTGCGTCTTCAGGAGTGTTGCCTGGCCTTGCAGGCTGCGCAAAAGGCCGTCGAAACCCTGTATGCGCGCTGGCAGGAATTGGAGGCGAAGCAGACGCAGGTTACATGAACGGTTTCAAGGAGCCTCCGGTTCCTCCCACACCGTATGGTACGCTTCAGCTGACTCGAAATAACGGATCAGCCTCTGGTAAAATGGCTCGTTAGAGAGCGTGGCGCTGTCGCCGACGACGATCAACTTCCGTCGCGCCCGGGTCAGGGCAACGTTCATCCGGCGAACGTCAGCCAGGAAGCCGATCTTGCCCTCCGAATTCGAACGGACGAGCGAAATGAGAACGGCTTCCTTCTCCCTACCCTGGAAGCCGTCTACACTGTCGATCTCCAGGCCGGCGACATTCAATTGCTGGCGGAGCAGGCGCACCTGGGCAGAGTAGGGAGCAATGACCGCCATATCACCGGGCTTTATTCCTGTGTCCAACAGCTGGGTTACTTGCCGGCAGACCAGGCGGGCCTCATCGGGATTCAGCAGACTTTCACCGTCCGGCTCACGCTGCTCTTCGAACCCGGCGCCTGCCGTATCAAGAAAGTACAAAGGCTGCTCCGTGAGCGCGTTCACCTTGATACCAGGCAGGTCACACAGGCGGTGGTTACGAACCGATGGATCAGCCGCGAGATCGCCGTCGTAAAACTCGAGCGACGAGAAAGCCATGATGGCCTCGTGCATCCGGTATTGCACCGTCAGGCGGCGCGTGACATCCGTGCCGTGGCGGGCAACCAGGCGCTCCTGCAGGCTTAGGCCAAAATCCGCGGCGGCCGCTTCCGGTGACAACACCGTCGGCGGTAGCTGGCAGTGGTCTCCCGCAAGAATCAGCCGATCGCAGCGCGTCAGCAGAATCCAGCAACCTGGCTCGGTGCTCTGGGCTGCTTCGTCGATCACCGCCAGACCGAAGCGGCGCTGACCGAGGATTTCGCTGTCCAGAGCGGTGGTCGTCGCGCAGACGACGGTCGCCGCATCCAGAATCCGTTCAACTGCCTGCGCCTCGAGGCGACGCGCTTCGGCAAGCAGGTCGCGCGCTTCCCGGCGCATGTCCTGACGCGCTCCAGGCTCTGGACGTGCCCGGGTCCACTTGCCGGCCTTGCGGAAGAGCGCGAAGGCCTCCTTGCTGAACTTGCGCGCCAGACGCAGGTCGCTGTGCTCTTCCACCATCAGATCAAGGGTATGTTCCCGAAGCGCCGGCAGGACGCGCGCGGGATGGCCAAGCCGCACCGCCTGCTCGCCCGCTGCGACCAGGCGCTCGAGCAAGTTATCCACCGCCAGATTGCTGGGAGCGCAGGCGAGCACCCTGTCGCCACGACGGACCGCCTGACGAATAAGCTCGACAACCGTGGTCGTCTTGCCGGTGCCCGGCGGACCGTGGATGATGGCCAGGTCGCGCGCGGACAGAGCAAAGCCGACCGCTTCCTGCTGGGAAGCGTTGAGCGACGGATCGAGAGGGCTGTACGGGACCGGCACGTCAAAGGCGGGGGCCGCGTCGCCCAGCAGAACGGCGCGAAGGTCCGCCAGTCGCTCGCGGGTAGCCGTGCGCGCACGCTCGAGAGCGGCACGCTGACGCTGGCGGGCCACCTCGTCGCTCGACAAGGTGACCCGATAGGTGGTCGCCTCGGCGTCGTCCGGAGGTTCGGCAACCGCAACGCGCAGGACCTTATCGGTGCGCTCGCAAACCACACCCCGGCAGCCTGGGCCCGGCTGAGCGCTTTCCGCAGTGACCAGCACCGGCGCTCCTACCTGCAGCCGAGTCCACGGTAAAGATGCGGCGCGGTTGCGCTTGACCAGGGTCAGCAGGCAACGTCCGCCGAGACCTGAAGACTCATCCGCAATGACCAGGTCAATCAAGCAATCCCCCATGCGTTCGGCTTCCGAAGGGGTAAGCCGTTCCAGTCGCGCGCGGGCTTGTTTCTCCTCCGCCTGTGCTTCGAGATCCAGGAGCCGCGCCAGCCGCTGGAAGTGATCGCCTTCGATGGCCGCGCCACCGGCACTCCACGCGCGCAGGCGGCGCTGCTGCAACGATGCACCGTCGAGTGCCTTGACCATTGTTGCTTCGCAGCCGTCCGGAATCTCCACGACGGCGGTCGTGCCGCGGATTTCTATCCGGCCTATCTTCTTGCCGTCGATGCTGCCAGCCGCGCAGAGAAATGCCAGCAGTTCGCCTTTCGTGAGTCGGGCGGGCAGTGGTTCGAGGTAGAGCAATGCCATGATGGGCGCGCTCCGAGTGGCAAGGCCACTTCAATGGACAGACCTTGCTACGCTAATACGGACTATGTTGCGCCGCCGCCACATTTTGCGGAATTCAGGCAGACAAACCGCTCCCCGCAAATCTTTGTCACTTTTAGCTTATGACCACAAAATGCCTACTTGCCAGAAATTCGCGCTGGTTGAGGATTTCTGGCGTTGCGGTTGGACTGTATGCGCCCTCAATGAATCTGTTCTGCTCAGGCAACCGCCCGCGCGGTATAGTAAGGGTCGAACGTCACTGATGGCGAAGGCCGGCGAGCAGCTTGTGGCATTTTGCCCGGATGAGGAGTTTCTCATTAATCCGTCCGCCAAATCGCTAATCGCTTGGCGGCCTATGGCGGTCTTGGGGAATTTCCGAAAAAATCCGGCTGAGCCGGCAGATTGCTCTTGAACGAAGCAGCACCGGTTGATCCTCGCGGGCTGCGAAGAAGAACGCGAACAAAAACTGAAGTTTTAGGGGTCCAGGAAACCACTTTGCCACGGGTCACGGGGCCAGGGCCCTTCCTCGTTGTTCGCCCGCCTTGGCCGTGTCTGTCCGCCAGCCAATCGCATTTGGCGGACCGGCGGCGGACCCACGAAAGAGAGCGGCTGGCCACCTGGGCCGCCTTGGGATTTTTCTGGTTTTTTTGTGTTTTCCTGGTGGCCATGTTGGTGGCCATGTTGCCAATCCGTTGACCATCTTGGCAAGCAGCTAGGTGACGAGGCAAAGAAAAAAGCCGAGGCCATCCGATGCCGTATGCTCCATGAGGACGTTCGGCTGGTGGAGTTGCCCGACCGAAGCCCTTACGGAAGCGTACAAAGCCGGCCAGCTGCCTAGCGGCACAGGGTGCGCAGGGCGGAGAGCTTCTACCGCTTCAATAGCGACCTGCTCAATGTAGGCCTCCCAGGCGGAGACAAGCATCACCACCGCTGCCCGGTTAAGGGCGCCGATTCCCCATGGCGCTCCCGCTGCCGGGGCGGGCACGATTGCGGCATTAAGCTGAACTTGCGCGTCGAGCAGTTCGTCCGCATCCTGCAATACCGGAAGTAGGTAGTTGGTGAAAGCTTTGGACGACATGGCAGGGTGTCCAGCTTGGTTTGCGCAGTTTCAGCGGCGCCGCATCCGGAGTTCTGTTTATGCACTGGGCACGCTAACCGTTGCGTCCAGATCCAGGTTTGCCTGACTTGCTTTTCTGAGACCTTCTTCAAGGTATTGCGGCAAAGCGATCTTGTCCGCCATCTGTCTGGCAGCCGATCTCTGGTCGCCGAACCTCTGGGCCATGAGCCCGTAATTGTCGGCTAGTCTGCCCGCGTCGAAATCGCCTCTGCCGAGATACATAAGGGCGGTGAGGAGGTAAATGGTCTCAGGTGGCTGTGATTCGATGAACTGGAAGAGTGCTCTTTCCTCCGGCAGGCTTGATGGAACAGCAACACCTGGCTGGCCCAGAACTTGAATGCCCTGGCCTTGAACACCCGAAGTGACAGCGGGGAAGGCGTTGGACGCACGAGCTCTTTGCGCCCGTGCGCTATTTGCCTTCTTCGCCAAATCAATTACCTGGGACAGGATCTTAGCGAACTTCATGGCACCGCCCAACCAGCCACGTTTATACCTCATTGTAGCCGCCAGCCTCTGGTCCTTCTACCACACCTGCAGCAGCTCAGGTATGCCGATCTGGTGCGCAACCCTGCGGAAAATGTAAATCGCAAGCGTGAAGAATTCGAAAAACCGCCATCCCGGTCTACCTATCTCTCGGCTAAAGGCGGGCCGACCGATCCCACCGCCGGCGGCCGATAATGCTCACCTTAGGCGGGAGGGATCTGCCACGTTGCCCCGGGGGACTGTGACCGCGGTCCGGCTTCTCGACAGCCGCTTGCGATCATGGTATGGATAGAGATCAAGCCCCGGCGACCCGGCAGCGTCGGGCGATGGGCCACGCGGCGAACCAGGAGGTTACGTACATCATGAACCCAAGCGAACGCGCAGCGAACGATCACGCATCATCGAGGCGTCGCTTTCTTCAGTGGACCGGGGCCGCGGCCGCCGGGCTCGGCTGGACGGGCAGCGGTTTCGCTGCCGCGGGCGCGGCACGAGCCGACGAGCCCGCCGCTAAAGCCGGCAGCGGCAAGGCCATCAAGCTGGGGCTGGCCTCGTACACGACGCGCAAGCTCAGTCTCGATAAAACCCTGGAGTTGGCCAAACGGGTAAATTTGAAGTCCATCTGTCTCAAATCGTTCCATCTGCCCCTGGATGCCACGCCCCAGACCATTGCGGCCACGGCGGAGCGCGTGCGCCAGGCCGGGCTCGTGCTCTACGGCGGCGGCGTGATCACCATGGTCAAGGAAGCCCAGGTCGCCCAGGGCTTCGACTACGCCAAGGCCGCGGGCCTGAAAATGATTGTCGCCGCTCCGAGCGCGGCGCTGCTCCCCTTGATCGAAACGAAGGTCAAGGAGACCAACCTTGCCGTGGCCATCCACAACCACGGCCCCGGCGACAAGCATTTCCCAACCCCCGAGAGCGTCTACGACAAGGTGAAAGATCTCGACAAGCGCGTCGGCCTGTGCATCGACATCGGCCACACCGTCCGCAGCGGCGTCGATCTGATCGCCTCGACCCGCCTCTGTGCCGACCGCCTCCTGGACCTGCACATGAAGGACATCACGGCGGCGGCCGCGCAGAGCAAGGACGTTCCCGTCGGCCGCGGCATCATCCCCATTCCCCAGTTCCTGCGCACCCTGGTGCAGATCAACTACGCGGGCCGGGTGTCGTTCGAGTATGAAGCCGAGCCGGACGATCCCCTGCCCGGCCTGGCGGAGTCGGTCGGCTTCACGCGCGGCGTGCTGGCGACGTTGTGAACGAGCCGTTGCAAAAAGCCTTGGCGTGGAGTTCCCTTGCGAAGGGTTGCTTCCTGGAAATGATTACAGTACCGCTTGAACAAGCCAGAATTGAAACGCTGCGGGCCGAGGCGCAACGACTTGGGGTTGATCGACGGCGGCTACTCGATCGACCAAGCGGCCAACGAACCGGGGGCCTGCTGCGCGCACAGGCCCGGCGCTGAACGAAGGCCGTGGCACGCGTGGATAGCAAACCGGGAGGTTCGAGACCGGGCCATTGCGTCCTGAGCTGAACGTATCTCTGCCCCACCTGACGAGGCAAAGAAAAAAGCCGAGGCCATCCGATGCAGTAATGCTCCATGAGGGCGGCCAGGGGTGCACACGCCCCATACATTCTATTCCGCACCTATTTTGTCCGTAGAACGTGATCAGGCAAGCGGTTCCGAAGACTGTCCCTTCCGTTTCTGCGGGAAGTGTAGCCGTGACCATTCGCCTGCAAGTCCGCGATGAACACCGAGCCGGCAATCTCAAGGACGCCGCGGCTATTTTTTCCATAACGGATTCCCGCGGTAGGATTTGTATAGAGTGTCATTTTCGGCACTCTTCTTGACCATGGCACACCTGAACGTCACCGCCGTCTTCGAGAGAAACGCCATGCCCGCGATTATCACCGCCGATGTTACCGCCGATGTTCTTGAGGCCCACCTGCAATGCCGCTACAAAGCCCACCTGAAGTTGACCGGGCAGACCGGCGACCGGTCCGACCACGAGGACCTCATGATCGAGACGCGAGAGCAAGTTTACAAGTCCGCCACCGACACGCTCCTGGCTCGGCACTCCGGGGACGAGGTACTCTGCGGCGCCACGCTCACACCGGAGTTGCTTCGCCGGCAGGTCCCGCTCCTGATGAATGCCATTGTCGAAGGCAAAGGGCTTGCCGTCCGGTTCGATGCTCTGCAGCTCCAGGCGAGCCCACCGAAGTCGCGCGAACGACACTACGTCCCGGTGCTGTTTCACGAGCGTGTGAAGCCTGGGCGGGAGCAGAGGGCATACCTTGAAATCCTCGGCGTTATCGTCGGCGCGGCTCAAGGGAGGGAGCCGGACTGGGGTATCCTGATCCATGGGCCGGCCTGCGAGAGCCACCGCGTCAGGCTTGGTGGCGGACGGGCCGAAGCGCGCCGGGTCATCGCCGCCATCCAGGAATCCCAGCAGGCGGGCGGTGCGCCGCGGCTTGTGCTGAACCCCCACTGCCAGGTCTGCGAGTTCCGAAAACGCTGCCATGCTGAGGCGGTCACCAAGGACGACCTGAGCCTGCTCCGCGGCATCAACGAGAAGGAGATCGCCAAGTTCGCCCGCCGTGGCATCTTCACCGTGACACAACTTGCCTACCTGTTCCGACCCAGGAAGCAGAGCAAGCGGCCCACCCGGCAGGGCCAGCCGCACTACCACACTCTACAGGCGCTGGCCATCCGCGAAAAGAAGATCTTCGTGCTCGGCACGCCGGAGCTGCCCGATAGTCCGGTCCACGTATACCTCGACATCGAAGGCGACCCCGAGCGCGGCTTCGACTATCTCCTCGGCATGATCGTCGAGGCCGGGGGGATCGAGGAACGATACTCATTTTGGGCCGACAAGCCGGCCGACGAACCCCACCTGTTCCGTCAATTTCTTGACGTGCTGAGCAAGTACGGGGACTTCCGCCTCTACTGTTACGGCAGGTACGAGGGGGACTTCTTGCGGCGGATGATCCGGGTGTCAGGGCAAGCTGACCTGGCCAACCAGCTCCTGGCCCGGCTCTTGAACGTGCTCTCCGTCGTCCGCCAGCACATCTACTTCCCGACCTACTCCAATGCCCTAAAGGAAATCGGCGGCTACCTGGGCGTTCATTGGACGCACCCCGGCGCCTCAGGGCTCCAAAGCATTGTCTGGCGCCGGCGGTGGGAACAGACCGGCTCGGCCGACCTGAAGGAGCAGCTGACCGCCTACAACATGGAAGACTGCGCCGCGTTACGAAAGGTGACCGAGTGCCTCTTTGCGGTCTGCCAGTCGCGGCCGACGGCGGCCGAACCGTCCACCTACGACGGCCGGCCGATCTCTGGGATTCAGGATAGCGTCCCGCGGTTCCGGCGGCCCGACTTCTCCAAGGTGGACTTCGCCATCGCCGACTTCGCGTTCGTCAACGATCGGGCCTACTTCGACTACCAGCGGGATCGGGTCTACCTGCGGACCTACCCTGCCTTGCGCCGGAGCCTCACCAAGCGGCACCGCAAGCGGGGAAAGAAAAGCCTTCGGCCCAACCGCAACGTGCTCATCACGCTGCAGGAGTGCCCACGATGCGCCGGGCGGAACTTTACGCTGACCGCAGATGGCCGGCTGGCCCGCTTGGCCTATAACCTTCGGGTCGGCCGGGGCGGTCTGCGGCGTTGGATCACCCGCTACTCTACCCACCGGCACGACTGCGCGAGTTGCGGGTTGCGCTTCATTCCCGATGAGTACGTGCGGCTCTGCGAGCACGGCCACGCACTGATGGCGTGGGCAATGTACAAGCACGTAGTCCATCGGGCAAGCTTTGTTGCCATCACCGAGGAGGTCCAGGATTGCTTCGGCATGCCCGTCCACAACTCCGACATCCACGCGTTCAAGGGCCTGCTGGCCTGCTACTACGAGCAAACCTACCACGGGCTGTTGGCGAAGATCGTGGCCGGCCCGCTCGTGCATGCGGACGAAACTGAGGTGGTACTACGGGACCGTGGGAAGGGCTACGTCTGGGTCTTCACCAACATGGAGGAGGTCGTCTTCATGTACAAGTCGTCGCGCGACGGTGCCTTCCTACACGACGTGCTTCGGGACTTCGGCGGTGTGCTCATCTCAGACTTTTACGCTGTTTACGATTCGCTGAGCTGCCCGCAGCAGAAGTGCCTGGTGCATCTCATCCGGGACTTCAACCAGGACCTGAAGGCCAACGCTTGGGACCAGGAACTCAAGGCGCTTGCCTCGGACTTCGGAAAGCTACTCCGGGCGATCGTGGCGACCATCGACCAATGCGGGCTAAAGGCCCGTCACCTGGGCAAGCACTCGAAGGCTGTCAGGGCATTCTACGACGGGCTGGGCGGCCGGGAGTTCCGTTCGGAGGTGGCCGAAGGGTATCGCAAGAGACTGCTGAAGAACCGCGACAAGTTGTTCACGTTTATGCGCTACGACGGGGTGCCCTGGAACAACAACAACGCGGAGCACGCCATTAAGAAGTTCGCGGCCTATCGCGAGGCGGCGGATAACCTCTACACCGAGTCCGGGCTGAACAATTACCTGGTGCTCCTGAGCCTATCGATGAGCTGCAAGTATAAGGGGGTGAACTTCCTCAGGTTCCTGCTCTCGGGCCAGACGAACATCGATGCCTTCCGCGAGCGGAGCGGCAAGCGAGTCTTGCCACCCGTCGAGTTGTACCCGGACGGAGCAGTGCCGACCCATCCCAGTCGAAGAAGGCTGATAACCAAGGCGCGCGCCCAGCAACCGGCAACCATGAAGATCGAAACGCCCGAAATCACCGGCATCCAGGAATGCGAGTGACGCCAAAGGCCGTGCACACTGCATCAATCCAAGGAGATACTTGGGCCCTGCTTGATAACCCGGCCCCCGGAAAGGCAGGACCATTTTCGATGAGATTTCGTGGCAAACTTATGCCCACCCCGCACCGGCGTCAGGCGAACCGGCCGACGAATAGAACCGCAGATGGAAGAGACTTTTCTAGGCCCACGCGGCCGGAATCATTTCTGAACTTTAGCGGCGGCTTGACTTCAATTGCTGAAAAAAGTCAAAGAGCTACTGCGTGGGCTGTACCACGGCGACCGGCCAGCTACGGCAAGTGACGATCTGACGGTGTGGTTCTGGACCGTGCGTACCAGTCAGACGGGACGCCCAGGTTTTATCCAGGCGCCTGAAGTGCTCTTCGGATAATTGATGTCCGAAAACATATTTTTTCCACAAGCCATTGGAATAAAGGAAAGTGCGAAGACTGTCCCCTCGACCGTCCCCTCGACCCGCGCAGGGCCACCCGGCCCTTGAGTCCCTGTCGCGCGGGGTGAGCTTATCAACAGAACGACTGTTCCGACATTTTAATGATCCAGCAACCGGAGCGTGCGTACCGCCTGATCGCGCACCCGTGTGTCAACGTCCACCAAAGCATCTCGTGCCAATCGTTTGGCCTCGCCCAGATCGAGCCAACCGTGGGCGAGAGCCGCAACCACGTGCAAACGGGCTACAAAGTCCGGAGACTTCAAAAGGCCAATTAAGGAGGCGCGCACTGCAATCGCGATGTTGCCCGGCAAAGTTGCTATCCGCGTAATCAGCCATGCGGGAGCTTTCGTTTCGGCAATAAGAGCAACCAACAATGTTAATGAATCGGGAGCCTCGACTCGCGCCATGAGCAATTCAGTGGCCGCATCGCGCACGTCAGTCCGCGAATCTGAACAGAATGAAGCCAACTCCTCAATTGTGGGTGTTGTTACTTTGCACAACGCACGGAGGAGATCTTCGCGGGGGCTGGGTGGAACAATACCCCCGTGCTGCGGATAAGGTTCCTCATGCGTCTGCCAAAACGACAACGCTTCACCAATGGCGTCCCGGATGGTTCTGTTGCCCTCAAAATCTAAGTTAGCAACGGCTTCGGCGGCCCCTGTCGCAATATACGGATCTTCTGAGCGGATTCCGCGCATAAGGCAGGCACTGAGGCGTCCTCGGTCCATGTACCCAGGCAAGCTTGGCAGGCAAGCGAACAGCCAACCACAACCTGGCGTCAACTCTTTTTCAAGTCGCCCAACTACTACGTCGATCGCTTCATCGCCCCAGACTGGTTTTGCGATGTACTTGATCAGGTGCAAAGTGTATTCAGGAGCGCGGTCTATCGCCGCTTTAAGAAGCGCACCAGCCTCATTCCCTCCGGCGCCGACCGCTAACAGTTCAGCAGCCGTGCGCACAATCGCGTCACATGGATGAAAGAGCGCACGAACCAATCTGCGCGGATCGAGTCCCGCATGTCTTGCTGCTGCCCAATCCGTGTCGAGCGCGAGGTCTGGAAGAAAGTAGAGCAGTTGAGCTCTGGAATCTTGAGTAAGTCTTTCCATCGCGGCTCTCGCTTCAATGGCGAGGCTAGCCGGACTTTGCCTTGAGGCGACTATGGCGCCGCGGAACACCTCAACTACTGCTTCTTCGTCGGCGCGGTTAGCCATCGCACCCCACGATCCCGGGGTACATGACTTGAAGTCCATCGCCTCAAGCAGCACTGCTAAATGGATCGTGGACTCAGTATCCGCCGCGGCCGAGTCCATCGTTGGAGGTTCACCGGCAGCTTTAGCGACGTAGCCAAGAATGGCCTCATCGGCCGGTCGATCAGGCTCCAGAAACGTGGCCATGCGTTTCGGAAGATCATTCATGATCGATTTGTACCAATCCGCGACTAATGATCGATACCTGTCGTCGTCCTTCAGCGTCTCGGCTATCGAATGCTTCGCGTTTCCGTCAGCGTCTTCCGACATCAGGATCCTTCGAAACTGTTCCCTAGCCTTAACCGCGTCGCTACGTTCGATAAGCAATTTGGTAGCCTCGCTCAAAGCAATACTTTGCACGGACTTAGCTGGATTTTCCCCATAGAGCCACTGGCGCAGCCCCACGTCATGTGCCAAGCGTGGAGAGTAATCTCGTGTGAAAGTTCCGCTTAAGAGATCTTCGTACAATGAACTTAACCGGCCGGTATCGACGAATGAGCTGCCACATTTAAGTCGCAAGCACCATGCGGCAAGCTTTGTCCAAGGCTGGGAACTTTCCAATAGACGTTCCGTCAATGAAGCAATCTCCCCAGGGAAAAGCTCGGCGAGATTTCCCACGCCTCTCGCTGTCTCGTAAGCGATGAGAGGAACCGAAGAACCCAATCGGTCTGGGAGGTGGTCGGTTATTCGCGCACAGGCCTCGCGATCCCAGCTCGCGCTTTCCAGAAGGCAAGCGGCCGCGAGAATGGCCTCGGTGGAAGTCGGTTCATACGGATCATCAAGTGCCAGGAGGACTGCCACGACACGATCCGCGGCGCCCAGGCCGGCACAAAGCAGTATGGTCTCTCGCCAGCGGGGCTGTTTACGCACCGACGTCAGCCAGTCATACAATTCGTTATCAGGTAGCTTTGAAGCGAAGCGAGCGGCGGAGTATTCGCCTAGAGCAAGATGAATGAATGTTACAATCTCGTGATGTTCGATGGTCAGGCGTTCAAGCAATCGGCGATCTTCCCAGAATTGGAGCGATTGCTCGGCAAGAGTTGCCGCCTGAAGTTCCGTTACCCCCATGTCACGAGCCAGGAAACGACCGCACTCGCTAATGAAATCGTTTTTATCTAGTACGGGACGATGTTGCAATATCCAGCCGGCCACTTCAATAAACCGGAAAACCATAGGTGCGGACATCTCCGGAGCATTTCGATCCGCGGGTGAATTTCGTTGAACTAGATTAAGCACCTGGCCGAATAGCTCGGCCCTATCGTGGCCGAGTGAGACGCCGCCCATGAAGAGTTGAATGATGAACCCTAGAAGCAATGGATTTCGTGCGCCCAAGTTTGCTGCGGGGCTTTTCCCTAGCTCAGCTTCAAATCCTAGAACTCGGCCGGCAGCCTCAGCAGACTGCGACTCGTAGAGCACTATGAAAAGCTGTCTTGCGTATTCACGGATAGCCGATTTCGTCAGCGGAAGAATTTCTACGTGTCGCCAGCCTGGCACCAAGGCCGGATCGTGACCGACCGGTCTCGTGGTGACGATAACGCGGCAATCCGGATGCCCCTGGGCCCATGCCGTAAGGCGCTCCGCGACAAGCGAACGACTCGGGTCGCATTCGTCCAGACCGTCCGCTAACAGATATTCCACGCTGTTTGCGATTGGTGAGAGGGCAGCGGGCAAAATACCGGATCCATCGGCAGCGACTGCGAGCAGTGCGTCTTCGAATCGTTCGTTGTTACGCAACCGCTGGGCAAGGACCCGAAGGCGTACCTTTAAAACCACGCGCCCATTTCCGGAAAGCCGGTGAGCCAGGCGCTTAAGTAGCGTGGTTTTTCCTGCCCCTGGGCCTCCGACCACAACTATGCATCCCGCAAAATCGGCAAGTTGCTCCACCGACGGACCACGAGAGTATTCGTATCGATCTGCGAGTCGCGCCCACTCGTGGTAACCTGTCAGCCACTGCTCAATTGTGTTGGGACAGGCAGGGACAACTTTATCCTGATCATCGACCACGCGAAGCTGCACCCAGGCGCGGGAGACGGGCAAGGCAACGTTTAGCCCGGGGACCGCGAATGTCTTGCTAGTCTCGTGAGTCCAGATACGAAACCGCTCGGCAGTGACGACCGCATCTCCGCTTCTCGCCGAGAGCTGTAGTTCCCGACCAAGGAGCCTGGCGATGGATGTCGCATCCCGTCTACCGCCCTTCGCGATGAGATTTTCAAGAGCATCTTGGTGTAGGATCGACCAGGCCAAATGCGCCTGCGCAGGGTTTTCGAGGGCTGTTGCGAGGAGCGCCTCCACGGATGAACGGCTACCGCTTTCGGCGAGATCGAAAACGATCACCCGCAATCTGCGAAAAACGTCGCGTTCCGCGATTACACCCTGACCAAGCTTTTCAAGTAGTTCCGCAGTAATTGATCTGAGGTTATCCTGTCGCCCCATGGCGAGACGTTGAAGGTCCTCTCGAAGGTCATTGCGGATGGTACCACTCGCCGTCGTGTCCACCGTCAATATGCCATGCAGCGACGGATCCGCCTCAAGGCCTCTCACCAGCGGTAGAATGGCGTCCCAAAGTTTGGTCTTGTCCAGACCGTGTTTTGCCTGTCCCTCGACCGCCGTGCCGTCCGAAATGGTGAATTGGAAATCGTCGCCCGGACCACCGGTCTCGACCGCCACAGCTACTGGCACGTCAGGCTCAGAGTGATCGATCCAGTGAAGTCTTCGATGGGTAAGGATGTGGGCTTCTACGAAAGCGATCGCGTCTGCCTGGTAGCTGTAGCCGCGACCTCCTGCAATTCCGCCCGCTCGCCGCGGGCGACCTTCGCTGCGTTCTACCGGTTCCATCGCGTTACCAACTCACAACGACGTTGGCGATGTAACACCGCCGACTTTGAAAAGATCGCGAACACCGCGGCGTCGAGCATCCTTTCGAGAAGCTCGGCATCCGCTCCCTGCCAGGCCGAAGGGAGCGGCTGATACGTCACCGGCTCGCCATTCCCGTGGGAAGAGAGTGCCCTGATAGTCCATGGGTCGGTTCTCCAGACGTGGGCTTCTTCCGTCTTCGATACTATACTCGATTTCTCGGTGCCGGCGTGTGCCGGCTTTCCGCGGCGGTGACAGCCGCACTTGATTCTTCCGGGGGGCAATCGCTCCTCAACGTGGCCACATGCCAAGGCGGCGGAGCGCCTCCGCTTCGTCAGGCGGCGGTTCTACCGGCGCGGCCGGGGGCATAGCTGCAGCCGGCGGCGCCGGTTTGGAAGGATTCTGGGCTGACCCGGTAAGCAGCGACGCGGGTGTTGCCGGCAGGACCGTAGCAGGCGCCTGCTCGGCCAGGGGCGGCGGGGAAGTTGCAGGTGGAACCGGCGCCGAAGCGGCGGGCGCCATGGGCTAGCCGCTGCCGCGGTTCGGTGTAGCGTGTAGGTCGGCGGCCTGCCCCCAGAGGCGGGGAACCAGCCGACCAGTCCGCCGAACGTAGCAATTATGGTCCTGGCCGAACCTTGCCCCGAGGAGTTGCTCCTCCGAGGCCGCCTGGATGAGTATCCCCATGAGCGAGACGGGGCCAGAGGAGCCAAAGGCAGATATTCAGCGAGGCAACACCGCTGCCGAGTAACAGGGCGAGATACCCGGCGTACACGGGGTGGCGGATGAATCGGTAAGGGCCGTTGCGGATGAGGGCGTGGTCCGCGCGGACGGCCGCCTCATGCATCATGAACCGGCCCAGCACAACGGCAGACCAGGTGAGCAGCACGGCCCCCGCCAGACCTACTGCCAACCCGACAACGCGCACCGGCAGCCAACCCACCTCGATCGCGCCGACGCGCAGGGCAATCAGCATCGGGGGCAGCAGCCATTCGGCCGGCAGCAAGACCGCCGGGACGTACCAGCGCCAACTCCTGATCCGAGACCGCAACGGCGACGGCTCAATCCCGCGGCGTAGCAGCGCCAGCGCCGCGACGGCCATACAGCGCCGCCGCCTCGCGGCGCATGATTTCGAAGAGCGCCCACAGGTGCCAGCGGATGCCTGTCGCTTCACTCTCTCGGATGCTCACGTGGCCATCGATGCGTTGCACGGCTTTGTTGAACCAGGATCGGCCTTCTTCCACCTGGCCGAGCTGGTGGTGGGCCATGGACAACTGCAACCAGGCGATCACCGGTCCTCCCCAATCCAGGTTCATTTTCCAGCGTTTGCCCAGGGCCTTGTGAAGTTCCGGGATGGCCTTTTCCGGTTCGCCGCCGCGGAGATAGGCGGCGGCCGAACCGAGCAACAGCATGGCATCGTCGGGATCGGCCGCCAGGGCTGTCCTGGCCAAGCGCGTTGCCAGTTGCAGATTCGCGTCAGCATTTGGTCGAAGGAAGCAGATGGACGCGACCTGGTTGAGTTCCACGACCTCGAGCGCGCTCTTCGGCGGCGGCCGGCCACCGAAGCGGCGTACCACTTCCCGGCAGATGCGCCGGTAGCCTTCATGGTCCTCCATGCGCAGGCGGCAGAGCGCGTAACAGTACCAGTCGAACACGCGGTCGCGAGCGCCGAGACGGTAGGCGTCATCGAAGTCGGCGACCGCCAACTGCCATTGGTTTCGCCGGGCGAAGAAATGCGCCCGATCGAGCCGAAAACGCCCCTGGCTCGGCCGTAGTTCGATCACCTTGGTGAAGGCGGCCTGGGCCTCGTCCCAGCGCCCCAGCTTGGCGAGACCGCGGCTTTGCACCAACCAGTGGAGCACGTGGTCGGCCGTCGTTGGACCGTCGAACCATGCCTGGGCCTCGCGGCGCAGGAGACAGTCAGCCAGCCACTCGCAGTTCGGAGGCAGATCCAAATCGTCCTCGAGCGGCTCGACGGGAAAGTTGCTGGTCAGTTGTTCGACGCGCTGGTTGATCTTCTCCAACCAGCGCCGCGCTTCTTCGGCCCGGCCCGCTTGCCGGCAGGCCATGGCCAGCACCGGCCAGCCCTGGAGGTTGAACGAGTAGAAGTTATCCTCGACTGAGTTCTGCAGAAGCGGGATGGCTCGATCGAGCTGGCCGGCGCGATAGTACAACGTACCCAAAACGAGTTGCCGGAACCTGTCATTCGGACGAAGCCCCAGGCCTTGTTCGGCCAGGTGCAGCAGGCGCGCTCGGTCCACGAGACCCCCCGGGCCGAGGCCGCAGACCTGCCCCAGCCGCGCTTGATCCTCCGCATCCGGCGAAGCCCCGAATTGCTCCAGCATGCGTCTGCACGTCTGTCGATAGGCGCTCTGGTCCCCCTGGTACAGGGCCAGGGCCGCATTGAGCCGCCAGAGATGTGGATCGCCGGATGGTTGCAGGGCGAAGGCGGCGCGGGAGTCCGGGGCGGCCAAATCCCACAGATAGAACCGCGCATAAAATTGGCCGCGGCGCGTAAAAGCCAGCGAACTATCCGGCCGCGTTTCGACTGCCTGGTTGAGATAGCCCAAGGACAGGTTCCACCCCCGGTAGGCGGCGTAGGAGGCGGCACGGTCGAGGAGCGTGTCGAGTTCTCTTTTCCGCTCCGCTTCTTCAAGGCGAACGCGCTCCGCCTGGTCGTCTGCCTCCTGGGCGAGTTGGTGCAGGCGATACGCCGACAGCCGATTGCCGATGACGAGAACGAAGAGGAGGGTTGCCACGGCCCCCAGCAAGCCGGCCACGAGCGGATTGCGCCGGCACCAGCGCCAGAGCTTTTCCGGCCGGCCGACAGGCCGGCCACGGATCGGCTGGTATTCCAGAAACCGGCGTAAGTCGTCCGCCAGAGCGCCGGCCGTCGCGTAGCGCTTCTGGGGTTCCTTGTGCAAACACTTCAGGCAGATCGTTTCCAGGTCGCGCGGCGTGCCGGCGGCGAGCTTCCCGGGGGGCACCGGCTCGCGGGTCCGCACCTGGTTGAGGGTCTCCAGCACGGTCGCCGCCAGGAAGGGCGGCCGGCCGGTTAGCAACTCGTAGAGGATCGCCCCCAAGGCGTAGATGTCGGCCGCCGGGCCAAGCCGCTGTGACCCTCCTTGCGTTTGTTCCGGCGCCATGTAGGAGGGCGTTCCCAGAACTTCCCCCGTGGCGGTGAGCTCCGGCCGCTCTTGCTTGGCCAGGCCGAAGTCGGAAATCTTGGGCAGGCCGTCCGCGCCAAGCAGGACGTTGGCAGGCTTGAGATCCCGATGAATGACGCCGTGGGCGTGCGCGTGGTCAACGGCGCGGGCCAGCGTTTCCACCAGTTCAGCGGCCTGGCGGCCGGGGAGCGGCCTGGCCGCGAGCTTTTGGGACAGGCTGCCCCCGCCCATCAGCTCGAGCACCAGGAACGGCACGCCTTCCTGTTCACCGACTTCGTAGACCTGGACGATGCCGGGATGCTGCAAGCGGGCGATCGCGTCCGCCTCGGCGAGAAAGCGCAGCCGCCGCTCGGCTGGGGCATGGGCTGCCGCCAGGAGCATTTTCAGAGCGACCAGGCGCTGCGGCTGGCTCTGGCGCGCCCGGTAAACGATGCTCATGCCGCCGCGGCCCAATTCCTCCAGAATCTCATAACCGGCCGGCGCTTGCGGAAAACCGTCGCCTTTCGGCAAAGGGGACAGGACATCTGCAGTGAGTTCGGGCTGGCACTGCTGTTGCACCGGCGTCGTCTGGGGATCGATTGTCGGCCCCGCAGGGCTCGGATGGAGTCGTCCGCGCAAGGAGCGGACGAAAGGATCGGTCAGACCGTCGAGGCGCTGAGCGACCGCCTCGCAGGCCGGGCAGCTTTCCAGATGAAGCGTAATGGCGCGGACGATGGGCTCGGACAATTCGCCCGCCAGCAGCGCGCGCAAGTCCGCTTCGCTGACACAGCCCAGTCCCACCATGGATTAGCCTCCGCCGCCAGGGTCTTCAAGGCGCCATCACCAGCGGTTCAAGCCACGAATTGCCTGCCTGGCAGCGGTCCAAAGCGCTAGCGCGGGGCATGGACAGCTGGTGAACATGAGCCCGAAGCGCTGGCGCGAGTCATGGACGGCAAGTTTCAAATTTCGTCCAGTATGGTAACATATCGAGAGCGTGCTACCACATAAATAATCTCGTTAATGCAGAATGGCTGCGCAACCGACCCCGTTAAGCTTGCTCCAGCGTGCCCGCGCTCATGACCCAGACGCCTGGCGGCGGCTGGTGGAGCTTTATCAGCCCCTGGTGCGGTTCTGGTGCCGGCGGGGAGGCCTCGATGGCGCCAACCTTGAGGACGTGGTGCAGGAGACCTTTGCCAGCGCCGCCGCCAAACTGGAGCAATTTCACCACGACCAGCCCGGCGACACTTTTCGTGGCTGGTTGCGCAAGATCGCGCACAATCACGTGCTTGGGCATTTCCGTCGCGGCCGGAGGCGGCCACAGGCGCAAGGCGGCTCGGAAGCTTGGCGGCTTCTCGAGAACGTCGCCGACCCCCTCGGCGAAGTAGGCGCCGAGGAGGCCGTCGAAATGAGCCAGCTCTACCGCCGGGCCCTGGAGCAAGTTCGTTCGGAGTTCGAAGAGCCTACCTGGCGGGCTTTCTGGCTCACCACCGTGGAGGACCGGGCTCCGGTAGCCCTGGCCGACGAGCTGGGCATGACGCCGGCCGCCATTCGCCAGGCCAAATCCCGCGTGCTTCGCCGGCTCAAGCGCGAAATGGGCGAGCTTCTCGCCTGATCATCCCGTCGTTGTGCTGCCATTTTCCTTTTTGCTGTCACACGGCGCGCATTTCCTTCCTTAGCGGGAAGGAGTGGCTAAGAGCCAACCTCCTCCGTCGCAGCCTCCGAGGGAGGGTCTCCTGCAGTCCGCGCCCGGAGCGCGGTTACGGAGCAGTTCAGAGGTATCAGGCCGCGCGGCTCCAGTTGCAGGGCTTGTTGTTCGCAGGGGGACTGGAGGACTGGGGCCGCGTGAGAAGCCCAGCCGCCGCGCGGCCTGATTTTTCTGTCAATATCATCAGCAACTGCAAAAATGCGGCAGTGAGGTCTCACCGCCAAGCAGATCCCTCACCGACCGGCCCAGGCCACGCCCCGACGCTCGGTCTGCGCGCCGGCAGCGATGGCGTTTTCATTCTGGCGCAGACCATCTCTCGAAAGGAGAAGCATCATGTGGTTCTCTTCCTGGTTGGGAAAGCGGCACCAGTCCGCTCGGAGCGGTCGCATGCACGGATCGCCTCGTAAACGGCCCACCTGCCGGCCGCGGCTGGAAGCCCTCGAAGATCGCTGGCTGCCCAGCACGCTGACCGTCCTGAACAACCTGGACAGCGGTCCCGGCTCGCTGCGGGCCGACATCGCCGCTGCCAACCCCGGCGATGAAATCGTCTTCGCCAAATCCGTCCATGCCATTACGCTGACCAGCGGCGAACTGGCTATTAGCAAGAGCCTGGACATCGAGGGGCCGGGTGCCAGCCGGCTGACCGTCAGCGGCCACAACGCCAGCCGCGTCTTCGACATCCAGGGTGGAGCGACGGTGACCATCGCCGGCCTGACGATTGCCAACGGCCGGGTGGTCGATGACGGCGGCGGCGGCATCGCGAACGAGGCCGGGTCCACCCTCGACCTCAGCCGGGATGTGGTCACCAACAACACGGCCTACGGGATCGGCGGAGGACTGTGGAACCACATCGGCGCGACGGTCACCATCAGCGGCTCGACGTTTGTCGGCAACAAAGCCCTCGGCTCCCTGAACTTTAACTATCCCGCTGAGGACTTCTTCCCCGGAGACGGCACCGCGGAGGGGGGCGCTATCGACACGGACGGCACCGCCACCGTTCGCGACAGCACGTTCGCCGGCAACCTGGTCGAAGGCGCGACGGGCGGCACGCTCGACGGCGCTCACGGCGGGGCCATCGGCAGCGACGGCACCCTGAGCGTTAGCGACTGCGTCTTTGCCGGCAACGTGGCCCGTGGCGGCGACGGCGCCCCGGGCGGGCCGGGCGCCGACGGCGGCAGCGGCGGCCAGGCGGAGGCCGGCGCGCTCCTCATTGACGGCGCGACCAATGTCGCTCACGTCAAAGACTGTCTGTTCACGGACAACCAGTCCATCGGTGGCAACGGCGGCAGCGGCGCCAACGGTGGTCGGGGCGGCGTCGGGGACGCAGGCGCTGTCTCGATGGCCGATGCGACGCTCACTCTCACGGACAGCCTGTTCATCGGCAACCACGCCACGGGCGGGGTCGGCGGCACCGGCGCTATCGGCGGAAACGGCGGCAATGGTGGCACGGGCCGGGGCGGGGCCTTCGTGCACACTGTTACCTTCGGCACCTCCACTCCGCTCTCGAATCTGGACCATGTTACGTTCTGGGACAACCAGGCCACCGGTGGCGCCGGGGGCGTCGGCGGCGCCGGGGGCAACGGCGGCAGTGGCGGCAGCGGCGGAGGCGGCGCCATCCGCGCGCTGCTCGGCACGATCAACGTCAGCGACAGCCTGCTGTTTGACAACCAGGCCACGGGAGGGGTAGGCGGCGCGGCCGGCGCTGGTGGCTCCTTCGGTGGCAACGGCGGCACTGGCCAAGGCGGCGGATTCCTCACCTCTTTCGGGGTGACGGCCGTCCTGTCGGACACCGCGCTCCTGGGCAACCAAGCCCAGGGCGGCGCCGGTGCGGCGGGCGGCAACGGCGGCAACGGCCAGGGCGGCGGCATCTTCAACGGCGGCCCCTCGCCCTTCGGCCAGCCGAACCTCACCCTCGTCGAATGTCTGGTCGCACTCAACCAAGCCGACGGCGGTGCCGCAGGTATGGGCGGCACCGATGGCCTCGGGGAAGGCGGCGGCGTCTACAACTTGGGAACGTTCGCCTTCGATACGGCGACCGTCATTGCCCTGAATCACGCCTCCACCAGTAACGACAACGTCTTCCCATAATGGGCACGCTCTTGTCCATCGGGGACGAACACCACGGCGCCTGCCGAAGCAGCGTGAGGTAGCGAGGCAAATGGAATGGAAAGGGCAAGGGCAAAGGCCGGCTGGTGAGGGCACTCAGATTCCCCACCAGCCCGGCCAAGCTCCGGGCTCGCGACATTCCGGGTGCTGTGGCGCGATTGGTTGAACTCCTCAAGGGCGGTCATGCGTTATGGAAAAATATGCTTTTCGACGAATCAGCAATCATCTCAGCTAGCCGGACATAATACTTCACGGTATTTGATTAGCGTCTCCAGCCTATCCCGCTCGGATCGTCTTGCTGTTCCTCGCCACGGCCGCCGGAGAGCTGGAAGCGTAAGATCTCTAGCCGCCGCCGCGGTTCGGTGTAGCGCGTAGATCGGCGGCCTGCCCCCAGAGGCGGGGAAGCAGCCGACCAGTCCGCCGAACGTGCGGCCGCGGTTCTTTGTCTTCCCCCTTTGTCTTCCCTTCGACGATGAACGCCTGGATGCAATGCGCGATGGTGGGCGGGCCTCGCTACGTTCGGAAGATTTGCTGAATACTTCCTGCGCTGATTGACGCCGTCCGGCTTTGCGGAAATAATACCTATGCGAACCCATTTTTAACCGTAAAGCGAATTGCTACAAGCAGCTAAACACACCGGCCCATTGGCCCGGCATCAAAAGGGGAAAAGTGCTTTTCGGGCGCGCTTATCCTTTCGCGCGCGGACGCCTTTTTGATCATCCTGGCCGTCGCCGACAGTGGCCATTCATCATGAAGGAGTTGCATCATGCCGCAAGCTTTTCAACGCCAACGGTGGCAAAAGCTACTCCCGCATTCTTCGCGTCGCCTTTCGCGGCAGGAAGCACACAGAAGCCCAGGCTATCGCTTGCGTGCCAGGCCCTTTCTCGAATGCCTGGAAGAACGCTGCCTGCTCACTCTGTTCGAGCCGGCGATCGTGATCACCGGCGGTCACCAACTCGCTGCCGGCCACTTCACCAGTGACGGCAAGCTCGACCTGGCCGGGATCACCCGCCTGCCCGGCGCCAGTCAGAATACGTTGCAGATCATGCAATTTGTCGGCACCACCTTGCAAGTATTGACCACCACACCCACCGACCTGGGCCAGCCCCTGGTCGCTGCCGACGTCAACGGCGACGGCAAGCTCGACCTGATCGGTCTTACGAGCGGCGGCGTGGAGGTGCTCCTGGGCAACGGCGACGGCACCTTTCAGACGCCGAAAACCGCCTCTTCTCCCCCGCTCTCCTTGAACTCTTTGGCGGTCGGCGACTTCAACGGCGATGGCAAGCTCGACGTCGTCGCGCTCGGGCAAGACAGCAAGGCGTACGTGTTCCTGGGCAACGGCGACGGCACTTTTCAGACGCCGCGGGGGTTTACCTTCAGCACCGGGGGGTTCGATGGCCGAATCCCAGCCTTTGTGGCCGTGGGCGATTTTAACGGCGATCACAAGCTCGATGTCGCCGTCACGAGATTCGACGGCGGCATGGCGTTGCTCCTGGGCAACGGCGACGGCACCCTGGCCGCCCCGACCGTCTTCAACGTCGGCCCCGAGCCGGGCCAGCTTGTCGTCGCGGATTTCCGCAATGACGGCAAGCTCGACGTGGCCGTCTCGAACGGCTTTGGCAACGCGGTGACCCTCCTGCTCGGCAACGGCGACGGCACCTTTGCGGCGCCGCAAGGGCTGACCGTCGGCCCGTCCAACTCGGCCGCCTCTGACCTGGCCGTGGGGGACTTCAACGGCGACGGCAAGCTCGACCTGGCCGTCATCACGCGTCAAGGTCCGCCGCCGAATAAAGTCAGCGTCCTGCTCGGCAACGGCGACGGCTCCTTTGCCCCGTTCCAGGCTTACCCGATTGGCGGAATTGCTGACCACATTCTCGCAGGTGACTTTAACGGCGACGGCCGGCTTGACCTGGTAACGAATGATGTGAGTGTGCTCCTCAACGGCAGCGGCATAACCAGCGGCACTGCCAACCAGCGCTTTGTCGATCAGCTCTACCACGACCTCCTGCATCGCCCGGCCGATCCCGGCGGGCTGGCCTTCTTCACCGGCCTCCTCGATCAGGGCATGGCCCGCTCTCAGGTGGCGCTCGCCATCGAGGGAGCGCCGGAATATCACGGCGTGCTCGTGGAGAGTCTCTATGGCCAGTATCTGGGACGGGCGGCCGATCCGGGCGGGCTCACGGACGGCGTCAACTTCCTCGCCCAGGGCGGCACCACGCCAGAGCTGACGGCTTTCCTGCTCGGCTCCGACGAGTACTTTGCCAACCACGGCAGATCGAACATCAATTTCGTGCACGGGCTGTACCTCGATGTGATCCCGCAGCATTTCGCCGAGGACGGCGGTCCGCAAAGCTGGGCCCGGCTTCTGGACGCCGGTACGTCCAGGACCCTGGTCGCCCTGGCTATCCTTCAGTCCTCGGAAGGCATCCAGGAACAGGTCGAACTCCTGTACCTGCGCCTGTTGCGTCGTGAAGCCGACCCGGGCGGTCTCAACACGTTCACCGCCGCCCTGGAAGCCGGCTTGCCAGGCCCGCTGGCACTCGCTCTCATTGTGGGGTCGGACGAATATCTTTCCGAAGTGTGAAGCAAGCGCTGTCAGTACGCTAAGGAGCATTTGGGATACAATCTGCAATGCTGCCCAGTCGAATGGCGCAGAACTCCTACGGTCATACGGCCTTGTTATGGAATCTGTCCAACCCAGAACCCTCTATCTTCTGAGTTCGCAGTTGCTGGCCATTGGTTGCTTCTTATTGGTCATTGCCGGGCTCCTGGCGGGAAGCGAGGCGCCGCCTCGGACGGATCGGCCAGACCCGGCCGGCGAAGTCAACGGGGGCCTGCCGGGAGCATTACCGGCGCACGCCGTATCTCGGATTCGAACAGGACGGCCGGGACATGAGGCCGCCGTCACTTCGATAGCGTTCGCACCAGACGGCAAGGTGCTTGCATCGGCCAGCTTTGACGAGTCGCTGAGCCTGTGGGACGCGGCCAGCGGCAAGGAACTGCGGCGCATCAGCGGCCATCCCAAGCTGTCCGACTTCGGCTTTTCTCCCGACGGCCGCATGCTGGCCACGGCCGGCTGGGACGGGACCATCCGCTTGTGGGAAGCGGCCACCGGCCGGCCCATCCGTCAGATCTGGGCGCATGCGGAGCGCATCCTTGCCCTGCGCTTTTCACCCGACGGAAAGCTTGTCGCGTCAGGAACTCCCGATGGAACCATTACGTTCTGGGAGGTGGACACGGGCAAGAGGATCCGCCAGTGGACGGATGATGGAGTCCCATCTGCCCTCGCTTTTGCTCCGGACGGGAGATTGCTGGCCTCTTGCACACACAGCGACAACTCCGTTCGCGTCTGGGATGCGCTGACCAACAAGCTGATCCAGCGGCTGAGGTGCCCTGTGGGTTCGGCGCCCTGTTTGGCGTTCATGCCGGACGCCAGAAGCCTGTTTGCCGCCGACGACGGCGGACAGGTCCTTCTCTGCGAGGTGGCGACGGCGAAGGAGAGACTGCGTTTCGATCGGTACCGTAGCCCGATTTCAAGCCTGGCTTTTTCCCCGGATGGCCAAACCATTTTGACGGGGCACGAGGATGGCGTCTTGTGCCGCTGGGATAGCGCCACGGGCAAGTGTTGCGGGCGATTTCCAGGACATCGGGGCAGCGTGCGTAACCTCGCGTTTGCATGCAGCGGCGAGCTGCTGGCATCCAGCAGTGAAGACATGATTATTATCTGGGACGTCAGGTCAGGTGCGGCAACAGGGCGTGTTCAGGTGACACCGGTCCCGCCTGCGGAGCTGGCGAGTTTGTGGGATGACCTTGCTAGTGAGGATGCCGGCGACGCTTACCGGGCGGTGCTGTCTCTCGCCGCCGTGCCGGGGCAGAGCATTCCGCTTCTTCTCCGCCGGGCGCAGACGATCGGCAACATTCAGGAGCGCATCAGCCGACTGGTCAAGGATCTCGATGACGACCACTTCCCCGTACGCGAAAAGGCTTCGCACGAGCTGGAAAAACTCGGCCGTCAGGCCGAGGCGGCCTTGCGCGTCGCGCTGCGGACAAGATCGGCCGAGGTGCGTCATCGAGCCAAGCTGCTCTTGGAGTGCCTGCCGCCTCTGGACGAGCCGGGGCTGACCGGCGCGCAGGCACGACTGCTGCGAACGGCAGAGATTCTGGAGCGCATCGGCTCGCCTGCAGCGAAGCAGGCCCTTGAAACCTTGGCCGAGTCAGCCACAGAAACGGCGCTCCGGCAGGAAGCCAGGGCATCTCTGCAGCGCCTGGGCAAGCGCCCGGTCTCGAAATGGACGCAGGTCCGCCCTGGGAGTTGAACGATGGACAGGCCCACTTTTTGGAAGATCATCGATGACTCTCGCAAGCAGGCCGGCGGCGACCTCGACAAACAGGTCAGCATGCTTCGCGCCCGGCTTGAGCAGTCGGAGCCGGAGGAGATTGTCCAGTTTGGCAAGTTATTCCAGGAGTATTGGATCAGGGCTTACACCTGGGATTTGTGGGCCGCAGCCTACATCATCGGCGGCGGATGTTCCGACGATGGCTTCCTGGACTTTCGCGGCTGGCTCATTTCCAAGGGCGAGAAGGTATTCGAGAATGCGCTCAAAGATCCGGAATCCCTCGTCGCCGTTGTGAATGACGACACAGAGGACTGTCAGTACGAAGGTTTCCAGTATGTCGCTTCGCAAGCATGGGAGAACAAGACTGGGAAGGGCATGGATGATTTCCCGCCTCATGGGTTGAAACATCCCGCCAAACCAGCAGGCGAGCGCTGGTCCGAAGAGGGAGAAGACCTGGAACGGCGCTTCCCCAGACTGTGGAAGAAATTTTCCCCGCCGCGCCGGATGATCCGCATTGTCGCCGTCCCACCTGGGGAAGCCCCGCCGAGCATCCGTGAAGCTTGGGTCGGCTGTATCCTGCCGCTGCTCGCGGGGGCAGACAGTCCCCAGTTCGGCAGCAAGGGCCGTGGGGTCCTTTCCGGCCGTCCACAGAATCACGGCGCCGGGTACGGGGTCCTGGCACTCGAAGCGATTTTGGCGCTGGAGCAACACGACGCGGCGGCAGCCAGGTGGTGGCGGGATCATGCCCCGCGGCTGCTACAGCCAGGGAAGCTGCTCGTCTTCCCGGCCACCGTGTGCGAACTCTTGGCTGAGGAGTGAGGCCAGCGGCCAAGGATTTTACCAAGGTCGATCAGGTCGATCAAGTCGATCAAACTCAGGGTAGTGGTACAGTTTGAAAAAAGTCGCCTTGGCATAAGCCGGCGCTTATGTAAAAGCATCTAATAAACGGCGGCTTATGGTTTTAGACCAGCCTGAAACTCAAACCATCCGCGGTGGAAGCCGATTGCAACGAAGATTCCGACCGCAAGCAGCAAGAGAAAGGCGAAAAACAAGAAGACGCGGAGCAGTAAGCCGGCACAGCCGACAGGGACGTATTGGCCGCAATTGGGGCATCGGGGCATAAGGCACCAGGATTCCTGAGAAAGCTAGAGGCTTTGGCTGAAATTCCCTGCCGGGTTTGCTTGGTCTTTAAGGACAAACTGAATCTGTACTTGGCCCGTGTAGCCAGCCAGGGTATTGATTGCGTGGACAAGTTCATGCAATGGCCCGCATTTGAGATCCACCCGATAGAAATCATGACCGCAAAACGGGCAAAGGCAATTTTGGTTGGCTTCTTCCTTGATAGCCTTTGTTAGCCCGCTCAGCGCTACTTCTGCCACGCCTTTGCACTTCTGGCATTCAACCCGAATGATACTTAGTTCGGACAGCAGGAACTTGAAAAGCTTCTCGCTCAAAATACACCTCGCTTGTCGTGTGCGCGAACCGACCAGATGTTAAGCCTGTCCAAGACCGTATGAACGCGGCGAACTATTCCCGTTCAGCGCCAGCTCTGCTTAGCGCTTTCTCCGCAGCTTCTAGCAAGATCGGCCGCGCCCAAGCCGCCATGTCTGCCCCCGCCACCTTGACCGCGTGAGCAATCAATTCCTTTTGTTCCTTCGTTACCGGAATGCGTAAGTCAACGTCCTTACGCTCAGCCTTCGTTTTGGGCGGTCTGCCCATGCGTTTTTTGCTCATGGACTAATTGTAGGAAAATCTTTCCGATTCTGTCAAGAGCGCTTGACTTGTGGACTTATTTTTCCTACAATTAGTCTAGATGAATAAACCTTGATGGCTGCTGAAACAGCCATCAAGGCAATCACAATCAGGCGGGTTGCCCGAAAGCGATTCGGCAAAGTCATTTTAGGCACCCGCCGCAACGAAGAAAGGCGAGTGCCGTGAACCAGCTCTCTTTTGATGAACAGCTCAACGTCCTGAACATGCTTGTGGAAGGCTGCTCCCTGCGGTCTGTCAGCCGGCTGACGGGCATTCACCGGACAACGATCATGAAACTCATGGTCCAGGTCGGCCAAAAGTGCCGTAACTTCCTGGATCGATGGATGCGCAATCTCACGCTAAACCACATCGAGGCGGACGAGATTTGGACGTTCTGCAAAAAGAAGCAGCGTAAGCTGACGGGCGCGGAGAAGGACAACCCGAAGCTCGGGGACCAGTACCTTTACATCGCGCTGGACCTGGAAACGAAACTCATTCCGTCGTTCGTGATCGGCAAGCGCACGAGTGAAGTTACGGAAGTGTTCATGCAAGACCTCGCTGGCCGGCTCGTTATCGCGCCGCCTTGGCATCCGCGCCCATCGCCGCAAATTTCTACGGACGGCTGGCAAGGTTATCCGAATGCGATTGATGACGCCTTCGGCGGCAGCGTGAGCTACGGACAGATTATCAAGGACTTCGCTAACGCGGAGCAGCCGGGCCGCTACGCTCCCCCGGAGTTGGTAACCACCGTGCGGCGAGTGGTTCAAGGAAACATCACTAAGAACTCAATCTGCACGTCCCATGTCGAGCGCCACAATCTGAGCATTCGGACTTTCTTGCGCAGGTTCACGCGCCTTGCTCTTGGCTTCAGCAAGAAGTTTGAGAACCTGGCGGCCTGCACGGCGCTCTATCTCGCCTATTACAATTTCTGCTGGCTACACGGCAGCTTGCCGGGGACCCCGGCAATGGCCGCACGGATCGCCGGCCATCCCTGGACCTTGCGGGAACTTCTGGAACGGATCGAAGAGTAGAAAAAACAAGAAAACGCCAGCTCACACGGGCTGGCGTTTCTGCTATGTTCAGCTCGCTTACAGCTTTCCCACGCCAGCCGAAAAAGAGGCCGTTTGTGCCAAACCCAGGTCCAGGTCTCGTGGAGCTAGCCGAGTTTAACGATTCTTACTCACGAATTTTTATTGGACTCGCAAATAAAGGTTTGGTTCCGGCTACGCACGCATTTGCGAACAACGTTCATCGCGCTTACTCGTTATTTTCCTTCCCAGCTCTGCTTATGGACCTTGCTCCGCGGGTTCTAGATGTGTGGAGAGAGCAAAGAGACAAGCTTCTCCCAGGCATCGTGGCCTATCCGCAGACAGTGACGGCTGAAGAGTTCAAGCGTGCTCTAGCGGAACCAACCCTAACGTTGGTCATGGGCACACCGAAAGAGATCTTGCAGCGATGGAAGAATGGAGCCGCCCTGCTTGACGGTCTAGTCGAGTTTGCTGGCGACACGTTTGCTTTGCCTACTGAATCCATGCTGGCAAGCATGATAACTGGAATGTGGACAGCGTTTGAAGTTCTTGCTGGGGATCTCTGGGAAGCCGCACTCAACTGTCACGCGCGCGTCCTGAGCGACTTAAAAGGACCCAAAAAACGCAAGCAGGAAAAGAAACGCAGCGATGATGATGAGCCACCGAAACGCAGACCTGGTGATGACGAAGCGACAATTCCGATAAAACTTATCCAGAAACACGGATATGACCTCAGTAGCAAGATGGGATCACTTCTCCGCAACAAATTCAACTTCGGCCTGCTTGAGTCAATTCGTTCGGCTTATCTCCGAGCGTTCAGCGAGCATTCCGAAAATATTGAAAAAGCAATCTTTGACCCAAGCCTGGATCAACTGGCAATGCTTCGCAACGTCCTTGTTCATCGTGGCGGCATAGCCGACGAAGATTTCTGCAAAACGGTCAAGAGGTTTAAGTTTCCGCACTTCATTGGCATCCCGGAGCAGACTGCAATAAGCCTGACTGGCCAAATCGTTCTTGATGTTATTGACCCAGCGATAAAGACATCGGTACAATTAGCCCAGACGGTTGACAGCTGGCTGACGAAACATTGAAATGGCTGAACCGACCATTCTTAACCTTGAAGAGAAGTGCCCGCATTGCGAAGGCGAAGGCAGGTTCCACGACCAGCATCAGTGGGTAGACTGCTCCTATTGCGAGGGAGCCGGTTATTTGCCGACTGAGCTAGGTCAACAGATACTCAACCTTGTGAGCCACAACCTAGGCGTCTTGCAAGGCGGAAATTCTTAGCACTTCTTGTGCCAAAACCAATTACCTACCCCGTATGTCCGCTGTCAAACTGTACCACTATCAAACTCAGCAAGACAACTCGCATTCAGCACCTCAGCGCCTGGCAAGCCATTCAATGCGCAGCAAGGTTCCGGTGCCGGCCTTGAAGAGCGGATCAATGACCCAGGCATCACGCAGCAGGACATAGAGACAGCCGTCGCAGCCGAAGCGCAGGTCCACCGGGCGGCGCAGGCCGGTCGCAAAGGGCCTGGCCAGCGCCGGTTGGGCTGGGTCAATGATTTTGATCCAGCCGTGATTGAAATCACCGAAAAAGTATTGGCTGCGATACTCCTCCGGCCAGTGGAGGTTCGCGGGCGCAAAGGACCCGCCGGCAATGCAGGCCGTCGGATAGTGGTGGATCGGCCCGCGGAAGCGTGGGTCTTTCGTCGGGCCGTGTTCCACGACCGGCCAGCCGTAATTGGCGCCCGCGCTGCCCTCGTTGATTTCTTCTGCGATTCCCCCCACATCATTGATAAACAGACGGCCCGACTCGGGCTGCACGGCAAAAGTGAAAGGATTGCGCAAGCCCAGTGCCCAGATGGCGCGATACCTGCCGGAGGTTCGGGAGAGGAATGGGTTATCGTCCGGGATCGAACCGTCGGGGTTGATACGGAGCAATTTCCCCAGAAGAGAATGGAAACTCTGTGAGGGATTGCCGGCGGTTTGTTCGCCGATTGCGATGTAGAGTTTGCCGTCCCGGCCGAAGTGAATGGCCCCGCCCTGGTGGCCCGCCGGCACGTCGCCGCCAAGCTTCGCCTGATTGTCGCCTTCGAGCAGGATTTTTTCGCTGCCTGGCTCTGCCGTGTCTCCCGCCGCCGTGAACCGGCTGATGATATGATGCGGATATGGCAGCCGTGCAACATAGCAAACGTAGACATACGGTGTTTTCGGAAAGCCCGGGGCGACCGTCACGCCGATCAAGCCGCGCTCCCAGGTGGCGTCCACCGGCAGCTTCACAAATGGTTCCGGGAGTAGCCTGCCCTGCTTGACGACGCGAAGCGCTCCCGTTTGTTCGCAGATGAAGATGCGGCCATCGGCGGCGACTTCCATGGCCGTCGCGCCGGTCAACCCGGTCGCCATGACCTTGGCCTGGAAGCCGGGCGGCAGCAGCAAGGCGCCGGTAACGCCTTCGCCGGGCGTGGGCTGGCGGCCCGTGCGCAGGGATTCGAGGTAGGCAATCAGATCGCTGAACTGGGCCGGCGTCAGCGTCTCGGCGAGGCCGGTTGGCATCAGGGACACCTTGCTCAGCGCGCGTGCTTCGATGTCCCGAAGCGGAATCGTGATACGCTTTCCCGCCGCGTCCGCGAGGACGACCGTCTCGGCCGATTCCGACTTGACGATGCCGGTGAACACGCGACCGGACTTTGTCTCGATCAGCGTGGACTGATAACCTTGCAAGATCTCCGCCGATGGGTTGAGGATTGATTCGATGAGATGGGTGCGATCGAACTTGCCGCCAATCTGAGATAGGTCCGGGCCCACGTCGCCGCCCTGCCCGTGCACCTTATGGCAGAGGGCACATTGTGCCGTGGCCGCGGCGAAGACGGCCTTGCCGCGTTTGGCATTGCCGCCGCTGTTCATGGCGACACGCCGCAGCACTTGTGGGTCTGTGTTTGGTGTCCTGCCAGCGGGACCATCGCCGGCGTTTATTCCCGTGAATGACACGAGGAGCATAACGCCTTCCAGACAGAAGGCCCAGCGCTGGTAAACGGCCGGCGCCTTGTTACAATCCAAGACCATTGTGGTTCCCCGCGCAAGTACGGAATGTTTTACTTTTGGAGAGTAGACGCCATGTTCGACCGCATCTCGAACAGCTTTGCCATGGCCCGGAGTAGCTGGCAGGTGCTGCGCACGGATAAGCAATTGATTTTCTTTCCCATCGTCAGCGGCATCGGCTGTTTTCTGGTCTTGCTGAGCTTTGCCCTGCCGTTCATCGCCCATCCCCAGTGGCTGGATTTCATCAACAACCACGCGCAACGCCGGCAACCGCCACCCTGGGTGTACATCGTGGCCTTTGCCTACTATTTCTGCAACTATTTTGTAATCGTCTTCTGCAACGCGGCGCTGATTAGCTGTGCCATCGTTCGCTTCAACGGCGGCACGCCGACCCTGGCCGACGGCTTCCACGCTGCCGTCAGCCGGCTGCCGCAGATCGTGGCCTGGGCTCTGGTGTCCGCGACCGTGGGCGTCATCTTGAAGGCCATTGAGAACGCGAACGAGAGAGCAGGGCAATTCATCAGCGCCCTTCTCGGCACGGCCTGGACGGTCCTCACTTACTTCGTGGTGCCGGTGCTGGTGGTCGAGAAGACGGGGCCGCTGGACGCCATCAAGCGATCCATGTCGATCTTGCGCAAGGCCTGGGGGGAAGCGCTGGTCGGGAACATGGGCATCGGCTTCTTCATTTTCCTTCTCACCTTGCCGGGAATTCTTTTGTTCGTGCTGGCGGCCGCCCTGTTTACGGTGAGCCAGATTGCCGGTGTAGCCATGATCGTGCTGGGTGTCCTGTACATCGCCCTGGCTTCAGCGGCAGGCTCGGCACTGCACGGCATTTATCTCGGCGCCCTCTATCAATATGCCGCCTTCCACCAGGTGCCCGACGGATTTGATTCCTCTACGCTGGAAGGGGCCTTCCGGCGAAAGTAAGATGACCGCGTGAAGCGCGTTGCCGAATGCGGGCGAGCTTCTTGTCTAGTGGTGACGGAAACCTCGTATGCCGATCCTCGATCATTTTCATCCTCCCCTGAGCATTCGGCGGAACGGGGATTCGTTTCATACGACCTGGACTGTACGCCGTGGCCTATCGTCCAGTACGCCGCGAGCAAAAGGAAGAAATCGACGTGTGGCACGCACGCTTCGAGGTCGGCGATAGACTTCCCACCTTGCCGCTGATTTTGAATTGGGAGAACTCAATTCAAGTAGACCTGGAGGCAGCCTATCTCGACGCCTGCAAGCGCCGCCGATTGCTGTAACACGCTCGCCACAAGGATCATCGATGGACCAACCGTTGCACCGCACTGTTCTCTTTGGCATCTGCCTTCTTCCAGTAAGTTCCACAACATTTGCCGCGGAACCTGCCAGGGTCACTTTTCCCAGCGGCCGTGAATGTGCCGCGCGCATGACCGTGCCGCCCGGCTTTGAGGTCAAATGCTTCGCCAGCGAGCCGGACGTGGTCAATCCGATCGCCATCGACTTCGACCATCGCGGCCGCGCGTATGTGCTCGAATGTCTGCAGTATCCCACCAAGGCGCCCATCGGCAGCAAAGGCGCGGACCGCATTCGCATTTACGAAGATACTAAAGGCGACGGCATTGCCGACAAGGTCACGACTTTTGCTGAGGGCTTGAACCTGGCCACCGGCATCGCGGTCGGCCACGGCGGCGTCTTTGTCGGCGAGGCGCCGTATCTTCTTTTCCTCCAATCCACCAAGGGCGATGACAAGGCCGACAAGCGCACCGTTTTGCTCGACGGCTTCGGTTATCAGGATACGCATGAAACGCTGAACAGCTTTCTATGGGGGCCGGACGGTTGGCTCTACGGTTGCCACGGCGTCTTCACGCATTCGCTGGTAGGCAAGCCGGGCACGCCCAAGGACAAGCGCGTGCCGCTGAACGCCGGCATCTGGCGCTATCACCCCATCACGCAGAAGTTCGAGGTCTTCGCAGAGGGCACCAGCAACCCCTGGGGCTTCGATTACGATGAGAACGGCTCCGGCTTCCTGACCGCGTGCGTCATTCCGCATCTCTTTCACATCGTCCCCACGGGCCTCTACATTCGCCAGGCCGGCCAGAATTTCAACCCATTCGCTTACGGCCAGATTCGCGAAATCTGCGACCATGTGCATTACTTTGGGGCGTCTTCGCATGAAGGCAACATCGACCCGCGCCGCTTGACGGTCGGCGGCGGGCACGCCCATGCCGGTTGCCTGATTTATCAAGGCGGCGCTTATCCCGAGAAATGGCAGGGCCGCGTGTTCATGAACAATATCCACGGCAGCCGCATCAACACGGACATTCTGAAACGCAACGGTTCGACATACATCGGCAGCCACGGCGAAGACTTCCTGGTCGCGAACGATCCCAACTTCCGCGTCATCCAGCTCCGCACCGGACCGGACGGCTCCGTCTACATGACGGACTTTTACGATCCGCAGATCTGTCACAATACCGATGCATCGATCTGGGACCGCACGCACGGCCGCATTTACAAGGTGGTGTACAAAGGCACGCAAGAACCACTGCTTGGCGATCTGAGCAAGCTCTCGACCGCGGAGTTGATCGGCCTTCTCAAATCGGACAACTCCTGGTGGTGGCGGCAGGCGTTGCTGATTCTGCAGGAGCGCGGCGACGGCTCCAAGTGGAACCTGCTCAAGGACATGATCGAGAAGTCGCACGATTATCGCATCAGCCTACGCGCTTTATGGGCCCTCTACGGCACAGAGGAGTTCGATGAAGAGTACGGCGCTGAACTCCTGCGCCACAAAGATCCCTGGGTTCGTGCCTGGGCGGTACGGCTGCTCGGCGAGCTTGACCGCAAGCTTAGCTCCCACACAATGGAAGCACTGCGACTGTGCATGACCCGTGAGGACGTTCGCCTGCAAATAGCGATCTTGTGTAGACGTTTGCGCGCCTACAACGACACCTGGCCGATCCTGAGAGAGTTGTTCGGGCGTGACGACGTCAAGGATCCGGTCATCCCGCTGCTGGCGTGGCTGGCGTTGGAGAGCGGCGACCAAAGCGGCAAGGAGGCCGAGCATCTGTCGGAACTCATCCAAATGAGTGAGGACAGGTATCTCGTCCGCGACTATCTTCTGCCGCGTGTTTTTCGCAAGCTTGTGTCATTGCCGGCTCAAGCCGTCGCGGCGAACATTTACAAGGAATTGGAACGATTCACGACTGCGGATGCTTGCGTGAACAGCCTCGATGGCATTCTTGAAGGCTTGCGCGGGCGCCGCGTCGCCCAGCCTCCTTCCTGGCAGATGGTGTCCGCGACGCTCCGGACCCGGTTTCCCGATCGCGCGCTTGCCGACCGGCTCCAGGAGATCAGTATCCATTTCGGCGAGCGCGAGGCCATCGCTGCCATGGAGGGCAAGGTGTTGGACGTGAAGCGCAGCCCCGCGGAACGGATCAAGGCGATTCAGAATCTGGAGCTGGCCGCTTCGCCTTCTTCCGTGCAGCCGCTTGTCTCAGCGAGCCAGCAGGATGCCCAGCCCCGCGTGCGCCACGAGGCCATTCGCGCTTTGGCCCGTTTCGATAGTGACGCGATTCCTTCTGCCATGCTCGCCCAGTGGCCGAAGTTGTCGCCCGAGTTCCGCCCGGAGGCGGTACTGTTGCTCTCGGGCCGCAAAGCGTGGGCGGAGCGTCTGCTCGACGCAGTCGGCAACGGCGCGCTCAAGCGCGACGACCTCAATGAAAATGACGTGCGCCGCTTGCTCGCCTTCAAGGATGCGGCGCTCACGGCAAAGTTGGAAAAAGTCTGGGGTAAGATTCGGCCGCAGACGCCCGAGAAAATGGACCAGCAGCTGCGTAAGTTCCGCGCCCAGCTTGCGGACATCCCCGCCGATCGCGTTGCCGGCCGGGCGGTCTTCGAGAAAAACTGCATGATCTGCCACCGGCTCTTCGGCAAGGGCAACGACGTTGGCCCCGATCTCACCGGCGCCAACCGCCGCGATCCGGAGTATCTGCTCATCAACATCATTGATCCGAACCGCGTGGTCGGCAAGGACTACTACCGGGCGGTCGTATTTGACAAATCGGGCCGTTTGCATACCGGCCTGCTGGCCGAGAACACGCCGCAGCGCCTCGTGCTCAAGAGCGAGAACAGCAAGTTGACGGTGATTCCTCGCTCAGAGATCGACGACTTCAAGATCGAAGAGAAATCGCTGATGCCCGAGGGTCTGCCGGACACGATGACGGAAGCGCAGTTCCGCGACTTGATCGCTTATCTCATGGAAGAGCCGTTCCTGACGCGCGGCCTGATTGCCGGTCCCTTTAAGATGGCGCTGGAAAGTCGCGGTCCGATCGAGAACACCGCCGATCCGCTGCATACCGAAGGCGTCACGTGGAAGCCCTTCGAGGTAGGCCCAGCCGGCGCCATCGACATGGAGAAGCTAAAGGTGCTGGCCCCGCCCACCGACAGCACGGCCTACGTCTACTTCGAGATAAACTCGCCCCGCGATACGAAAACCTCGCTGGAGATAGCTGCCGACGAAGACGTGAAAGCCTGGCTCAACGGCAAGGAAGTGCATCGCCGCATGCGCTCGTTCGAGCCACAGCGGATCACCCTGGATTTGAAGCAAGGCGCCAACAAACTGCTTTTCAAGGTTCACAATATTTATGGACCTTCCTGGCTGCGCGCTCGGATCGCTGATCCGGAACGAGCCCTGGAGTTCTCCCGCTTGAAGGCTCCGTAAAGCGAGGGTCATCATGAGAACTACTGCACCCCAAGGGGCGGAGTCTATGGGCAAGTCCAGTGTCGAATTTCAGGTTGTCAACAACGGCGACCTGGAAATGGTGCACCGTGGCCTCATGCCGCCCCATAAGGTTCGCCGTCAGACCATCGCCGGTGTCGTGGACCCTGGCGCCGCGATGCTGGTCAAGGTTCACAATATTTATGGGCCGTCCTGGCGACGCGCTCGGATCGCGGATCCGGAACGGGTCCTCGATTGCTCCCGCTTGAAGACTTCCTAGCGTCTTTTTTTCGCTCTTGGTCCTTGGTTTTTTTGGCGCGGCGCGCGGGATTTGACCTTCAGGCCAAGTTCTTGACAAACTTGGGACAGGCTAAGCGCGCCTTCAATGCGGTACGCGCGGCGAGACTCCTCGATGAGGGCCTGGAAGCGAGGGTTGTCGGCTAGCGCGAGCGACTCCCAATCCAGGCCGGTCAAATGTTTGATGGCCGCTAACGGCTTGCCGTTTTTCGTCAGAATGACCGTGCCGCTTTTTGCCAGATCAGCTGCACCGGGCAGGGTCAGCTTTGTTTTCTCTAAAGGGACCACATTCATAATTCGATTTCCTCGCCGCCAATGCGTAGCGTGTCGTGGCTCTTTTGTCCAACGGCAACAACGATCACTGTCTGATTGCCCGTGTCTACATCATAGAATACACGAAAATCGCCTACGCGCAATTCCCAGGGTGCCAGTGGATTCTCTTTGAGCTGCTTGCGATGCTTGGTCGGCCGCGTTGGCTGATAAGAAAGCTGCACGGCAATCGCATCCAGAATGATCTGCTGATCCCGCTTGCGCAGCGCTTTCAAATGATCTCGCGCACGCGGAGAGAACGTAAGATGGAAAGTCATACTTCGTAGCCGGCACTGGCGTCGGATTAGTTCAAGCCTAGCGAGCACTGCCGAGCGTTAGGTATGGTAACATGCGTGCCGGCCGTCCTCAAGAATGCAGAACCGACATCTCTTGGGCACGCTCTGCCGCCCGAATAGAATTGTCTCTATCCGCGACAGTGGCATCCATCGAGTCCTCATCGGCATCACCTTCATGCTGCTCACTCCCGTCAAAAAATTCGTCCATCCGCAAAAGGTCTATGAGCTGGAGTACCCGTCCCACTGGGACCAGCTCGAGCAGGATAACGCCCGCTCGTGCGGCTTCGGCCCGCATGAGCGCGACGATGTCGGGTTGTGGATCAGCATTCAGCCGATGAGCGTGGACACGGACCGGCTCATCGAGGAGCTGCCCAAGCTCTTTCAAAAGACCCTGGACAAGTCCGATGCGGAAAACCTGCGCAAGGACGAAACGCTCCGCCACTTCGGACTGAAGGCCGACATCAAGAAAGAAGGCGAAGCAGGCCATTACTGGCTGCTGGCGGGCGGCGATGTCATCCTGTTTGCCAGCACCCAGGTTCCGGCGGCCGAGCGCGGCGAATGGAATCCGCTCTTTGAAAAAGTAATGGCCAGTCTGTCCATCCGGCGCGACGATGACTTGATCAAGATCAAGGTGGCGGGCGAGGTGCTCAAGCAGTTGCGCGAACGCCATCCGGATCAGGAGTTCGAGTTCGATGAAGAGGGCATCCGCGGCAAGAACCAGAAGGTATTCCTGAGCAATCTCTATCGGGAAGTTTTCGCGGCGCCCGACCGGCGTGCCGAGATCATCAAGGACTTCGTCGAAAACCTGAGTCAATCCGCGCGCGCGGACATGGGCCACGAAGTCTGGGAAGAATGTCGCGCGCAGATCTTGCCCGTGCTCAAGCCGCGTGCCTATGTGCATAAGGAAGGTCCCACGCAGCACCTGCTGATCAGCGAATGGCTGGCGGATGTGGTGATCTGTTACGTGATCAGGGGGAAGAAATTCTTTCGCTTTGTGACCGGCTGGGACGTAAACCGCTGGGGGACCACCGCGCAGGACTTGCACCAGTTGTCCATTGAAAACCTTCGGCAACTGTCCTGGCCGAGCCGGCTGGAAGGCTCCCGCCAGCCGGACGGCGGCCGGATCATCCTGGTGGACACGAAAGACGGCTTAGCGTCCAGCCGCATTCTGCATCCGGACTTCCATAAGCTTTTCTCCGGCCCGCTGGGCAGTCCGTTCTGGGCCGGCATTCCCGACCGCGAAACTCTGGTAACCTACTCCAACCGCCGCTCGCTCAAGCAGCGCATTCCGCGGCGCTTGAAGAAGGATCATGATTCCTCCGCCTATCCGATCACGCCGCGGCCGTTTCTGGTGACGCGCGACGGCATCGCGCTGCCTGGCGAATAACCAGGCGAGAGCTGTTTCAGCAGATTGCAGCGGCAATTCTCTTAATTAATTAGCGAACTTCGCGATCCGGCCGCGCGGTCCCACGGCCCAGCCTTCCCCCGTCGCGGTGAATGCCACACTGTTGTAGTTCATGTGGTCAAGCGGTCTCCAGGTCGCACCGTTGTCCTGGGAAAAGTTGGAACCCGACGTCCCTACCGCAACCCAGCGATCTCTCGCCCATGCGACGCCGGAGCGAAAGGGAAACGGTCTGTCGGTGAGCATCCATGTTTTGCCGCCGTCCGCGGTGACAGCCGCGCTCGCGCCCGGGTCGTTGGGTTTGCGATAGTCGCCGCCGACGATCATGCCATGATTCCGATCGCGAAAGGCGATCGAGAAAATGCCGGCCGAGTCGGCGCCGGCAGCAATCGGCGTCTGGCTAACCGTCCAGTTGTGGCCTCGATCAGGAGAATGAAAGACCCGCGCCGTTTTGGCGCCTCCCGTGCAGAACCAAACGTCGTTCTTGCCGCGCGTGACCAGGCAGGTGCCGCTGGCAGCGAAGGCGCCCTCGTTCGGAAGAGCCGGCGGCAGGTTTGTCCGCGAAAGCCGCTGCCAATGCGTTCCGCCGTCATCGGTGGCGATCAGTTGAAATTGCCCCTTGATCGGGTCGCCCAGAGCAACGCCATTCCTGTCGGCCCAGAAGGCCATGGCATCAAAAAAGCCATCGGGGTCGGGGTTTTTGAATTGCAGGCTCCAGGTTGTGCCGCCATCAGCCGTTTTGTAAATTCGGGAAGCCGCGCCGGGCCCGGCGCTCAACAGGTAAGCGGTGGTTTCTCCGAAGGCTTCGACATCGCGGAAGTCGAGGTTTGCCGCACCGGGCACGGTTCCGACGGACCAGGTCTTGCCGCCGTCCGTGGTTCGTGCGTACGTCCCTTTGGTGCCGCTTACCCAGGCAACATTTGCAGATACGGCACAAAGGCCGCGAAAGTCCGCATCAGAACGGATGGTCTGCTGTTGCCATTGGGCGTGAGCGATTGAAGCGCAGAACCCGAGAAGCACCGCGGCGCGGTAGAAAAGTTTCATGGCATTATGTTCCTCACAAAGCACGCGCGGGCATCCACAGAGCGCATATTGTAAGGAACCAGGCCGGCTTCGCCTCAAAGAGTTGGGAGCGCACGCTCGACCGTCGTCTTGCCGTCGATGCGCTGCAGGGCGAGGGCGATGCCTTTGCGGATGAGGCCAATCTTGAAGGGCCTTGCGAGCGCTTGCCGGAGTGCCGGCACAGCCTCCCGGGCGTCGGAGCCTATCTGTCCCAGGTAGTCCGCCGCTATCCAGCAGATCAGCTCGTTGTCGTTTGCCAGGGCCTTGATCAGGGCGGGGATAACCAGCGGGCCCTTGTTGCGGTCGATCTTCCACAAGGCCACGGCCGCTTCCATGCGGACGGCAGGATCCTCATCCCACAGGGCAGTATGGATCAAAGGCGGCACGGCGGCTTGGGCCTCCCGACCGAGATCCCCCAGAGCGACCGCCGCGTGGAAGCGCAGGACTTCCAATTCATTCTGGAGGGAGTCGGTGAGCGCGGCGACCTCCGAGTCCGGTTCGGGGCCGACTTGCAGCAGCGCATGGGCCGCCTGGGTGCGGACTGACTCATCGTCGTCCTTGAGGGCAGTTTCCTTCAAAGCGGCACGGAGCACGGGCATGACCCGATGCATCTGTCCGCCAAGGTTACCCAGGGCGGTGAGCACACGGACACGCACGTTCCGGTCGGGATCCTTCAAGAGGGAGATGAGGATCGGGGCCAGGGCCAGCCGCGGCGCCGTCTGATCCCCGATCGATGGGTCCTGGCCGCGTTCATACGGACTATCATGGCTGAGGGCTTCCAGCCAGTCGACAAGCGGCCGGTGCTGAGGAAGTAGTTCAGAAACTGCCGTCATAGGCCATTCCCTTTCGCGAAGTGCTCAGACACGCCATGTCGTTCTGGAGCGGCAACGGGTTGTTCTCACCCCCGAACTAAAGCAGGGGCCGTGCCAAACCTCGGCACGTCGTCGGTAAGTTTGCCGCGCTGCCTAGGTACGCTGCGCCCCGGCTTCGAGCGCTCGCCTCCGCGCTTTGATCGTGGCACGTTTTTAGCCGGCCGGATAACTTTTCTTCCAGGCTCCACCGGTCAGCCGGATCGGCACACCAGTTGAGAGCCCATCCCGCTGGGCCTACTTCTTGGGCTCCAGCACATCCACGATCTGGTTCTTGGCCAGCGTGCGTTTGCCGGCGCTGGTTTGCAAGACGAGCCATTCGCCCGTGTCGCGCACGACGGTACCTTCAATCTTTTCAGTCGTGTTATCGAACTTGCGGGTGACCACAACCTGGGTGCCGGGCGCGGCCAGCCGGGCCTCTTCAGGGCCGCCCTGCTCCGGCGGAACCGCGGCCGGGCGAATGCCGCCTCGGTCGGAGATGCCGACGGCGGCGCGGATCGACGGTGAGGCGCTGCCCAGGCGAGCAAGGGCGGCATCATACTGGTGGGCCACGCGCGCCGCGTATTCCGGAGTTGCCTGCATCGCCAGAGTTTGGGCCATGTCGGTCTTGATGGCGCCCTCATAGCCGGTTCCCGCGGCCAGATTCCAGGAGGTACCCCCGAGGCCGCCGTAGTAGCCGGAGCCATACGGATAGCCGAAATAACCCGCCCCATAATACCCCGGATAGCCGTAGCCGGTATCGGACGAGTTTCCATAAAACTGCAATTGCACGTTGGTGCGGCGCTTTTCCAGGAGTCGCTCGTCGTCCACGTACTCGCGCCGCAAGGCCGCCAGTTGACCGGCCAGACCCGCCTCATTTTCCACGCGCTCCAGGTCGCGCAGTGCCGCCTGGTCGTTGGCCAGGCTATCGCCGCTCGTCACGTAATGAACGGAGCGCCTGGCGCCGTTGTAAATAACCAGGCGATGGACGCCCGGATCGCTTTGCTGCGCAGGTTGGACCTGTGCGAGGCCGGTGCTGGCGACCATCAAACCGGCACACAAAGCGCTCGCGACTCGGAAGTAAAAGTGGCGCATGGGAACACCTCGCTGGGGGACGCATCCGATGGGTGGTAGGAGAATGCGCCGGCCGCGGGAGGGCGGATGCAAAGACCCAAAACGGCCGGCTAGGGCGGGCAGGCTGCCAAAAGAGAACCCGCGCCTGGTCTAGAATCTTTGCAAAATTTGCGCCGCCGCTTCCAAGCAGACACGTCCCGCGGCAGAATGGTCGTTTTTGCCCGTGCAAGCGGGCGACTTGAAGCGAGCCGCAACTGTCAAAATCCTTATCCGTCTTCCGGATGGCGCGGCTGCCAGGCGCCTGTTTGCTTGAGCCGCAGCAAGCGCTCCAGAGCTTTTTCGTGGCGTGGCGGCCGCCTCTCCACGTGCGCGCTGAGGTCTGGAGTGTAATGACTTGTTTTTGCAGCCAGCTTGCGTGCCAGCCACGACCGGCGCAGCAGCGAGCCGCGGCGTTTCAGCTTCAATAACAGCCCCAATTCGCCCCCCGAGGGGGCGCCCCCTGAGGGGGCAGGCTGTGGGGAATCTTCTTCCCCCCAAAACAAGAGTTCCAGAAACAGGCGAATCGCCAGCACGCCAAACAAAATCAGGACGGTTAAAACCAGAGGATAGACCGAAAGCAAGAGTTCTATTGTTGTAGCAGACCGTGCATCAGGCATCGTGGACGTATCGACAAACTGACTGATCGCTCCCGGAACCGCCAGGGCCAGAAGCACGGCTCCCAGCAGTACGAGCCGCCAGGTTAACCAGGCTGGCTTTCGAAAGGTCATGCCATCATGATACCGCCGGCCGTGCGGTGAAGCGAGAAGAACGCTCAGAGTTTCGGCTAAGATAGATCGCAGACGAAAGCGGTGGAGGAGCAGAATGGCCAGCCTGTATTTTGAGGAAGCGCTCCTGAAGTCGGGCTGGGCTACCGGCGTGCGCATCGAGATTGCCGAGGGCCTGATCGCGGGAGTCGAGACGGGCACGCGGCCCAGCTCCGGGGACGAACGGCATGCCATCGGCTTGCCCGGCATGCCGAATCTGCACAGCCATGCGTTCCAGCGCGCCATGGCGGGGCTCGCAGAGATCCGCGGCCCGGATCAGGACACCTTCTGGACCTGGCGCGAGACGATGTACCGCCTGGCCCTGGCGATGAGCCCGGACGACGTGCAGGCCGTGGCGGGTCTGGCTTATGTCGAGATGCTCGAAGCCGGCTTCACCCGCGTCGGCGAGTTCCACTACCTGCACCACGATCGCGACGGCCTGCCCTTTCGCGACCCGGCCGAGATGGCCGGGCGGATCATCGCCGCGGCATGCGAAACAGGGATTGGACTCACGTTGCTTCCCGTGTTCTACGCCCACGGCGGCTTCGGCGGCCAATCCCCGGCGCCGAGCCAACGGCGGTTCCTCTGCGATCCCAATGCCTTCGGCCGTCTCCTCGAAGCCTCCCGCCGTAGGGCGCTGGCCCATCCCGGCTCCGTCATCGGCGTTGCTGCGCATAGCCTGCGGGCCGTCACACCCCAGGAACTGACGGCGATCCTCCCCCTGGCGGGCGACGGCCCCATCCATATCCACGCGGCCGAGCAGCTGCGTGAGGTCGATGACTGCCTCGCCTGGTCGGGACGGCGTCCGGTAGAATGGCTCCTCGAGCAGGCGGCCGCGGACAGCCGCTGGTGCTTCATCCATGCAACCCACATGACGCCGGAAGAGACCCAGCGCATGGCCGCGGCGGGTGTGGTGGCGGGGCTCTGTCCGGTAACGGAGGCGAACCTGGGGGACGGAATCTTCAACGGCCCCCATTTCCTGTCCTGCGGAGGCCGGCTCGGCATCGGCTCGGATTCAAACGTGCTGATGGGCGTCGCGGACGAGCTGCGCCAACTCGAGTACGCGCAGCGGCTCTCTGGCCGCCAGCGTAACGTGATGAGCCGGGGCGAAGGTACATCCACCGGACGCACCCTCTATGAGGCTGCGGCTCAGGGGGGAGCGGCCGCTCTCGGGGCTCCGGGGGTACTTCTGGCGCCGGGTGCGCCGGCCGATATCATTTCCCTCGATGCGGCCAATCCGGCGCTTCTGGAGGGGCACGGCGACCGGGTTCTCGATGCCTGGATCTTTGCCGCGCGCACCAGCCCGGTAGATTGCGTCTGGGTCGGCGGCCGAAAGCGCGTCGAGGCAGGGCGGCACCCGGCGCGCGAACTCATCGTCGCCCGCTACCGGCAGACCATCGCCCGGTTGTTGGCGGCAGAGCTGTAGAATATCCGCGGGAGTATTTGGAACTTGAGTAGAATAATCATTAGGCCAATAACGGACATTGCAGGCTGCATCACTCAGGAGGAGGTCGAAATGTCCTGTCCTTGCCAGGCCCAGGCCCGATCAAATCTTGAAGCCGATTCAAACGCCCGGCCCTCCAAGGTCCGTCAGCCGGACGACATTGCCCCCCTCGATCGGCCGGTGACGGATGAAGAAACTAGCGTGGAAGAGGCATCCGAAGAATCGTTCCCGGCGAGCGATGCGCCAGCCTGGACGCACATGACCATCGGGCCGCCAGCGCATTGGCCGTAAGAAGTCGAGGGAAGCAGCTCTTTGGTATTTGCTCCCATTTCATACTGGAGGTTTACGCATGCGCTCTTATCTTTGCCTGCTGACACTGGCTGTGCTGGCGGCGAACTATAGCGGGGCGGCCGCCGCGGACCTTGACAAGATCGAGCGCCGCATTGTCAGGGAGCCGGCTTACAAAACCAAGCCGAAGTACTGCTTGCTCGTCTTTGGAGCGCAGGCGAAGTCGCGCGTCTGGCTCGTCCAGGACGGCGACACCCTCTACGTGGACCGGAACGGCGACGGCGACCTCACCGAGAAAGACAAACGGGTCACGGCCAAGGCCTGGGGCGACAACTACCGCGTGTTCGAGGCCGGTGACATCCACGACGGCGCGCTGACCCACTCGGGCCTGTCGGTTTCACAGATGAAGGTCACGCCGGAAATCGTCGGCAACAAGCAGGAATTCCAGCGCATCGCCAAGAGCAGCCCCGAATTGTGGACCTGGTGGGTGGGCGTGACAGCCGAGCGCGCAGTTGCAGCCGGGGAGAAGACGGCGCTGCCGAAGAAGATTGGCTACGTTATTAACGGCGACGGCCTGGGCTATCTCCTGTTTGCTGACCGGCCGGGCGATGCTCCCATTATCCATCTCAACGGCCCGTGGTCGATCGGCCTGCAAGATGTCAAGCAACAATTAATTGCCGGCCAAAAGACAATGCTGCAAATCGGTATCGGCACGCAGGGCATCGGCCCGGGGACGTTTGCCTTCGTGCTCTACCCCAACACCATCCCGAACGATGCCTACCCCCGCGCCGACATTACTTTCCCGGCCGGGCCTTCGGGGGACAAGCCTGTCCAGCTCAATCTCGAGTTGAAGCAGCGCTGCTGAGGCAACTGCCTGGAGGGCCTGGTCGAGGTCCCCGAGACGGTTGGCAGAGGCCTGGCGCGCATCAACCTGTCGTACGACGCCTGGAAACCAGGCCGCGTCATCCCCGCCACCGTGGAAGTTCCCACGATCGTCCATGAGATTGTGGACTCGCCTCAGCTCAAGGCCACGCTGCGCGGGCATAAAGAAGGCGTCTATAATCTCGCCATGGCGCCTGACGGCCGGACACTGGCCACGGCCTGCATTCAAGGCGGCGAGATCAAACTGTGGGACATTGCCGAGCAAAAAGAACGAGCTACATGGAAGTGCGATCCCGGCAATATCTACAGCATGGCGTTCGCACCGGACGGCGCGACACTGGCGGTGGCCTATTACTCCGACAATCGTCAGGCCGTCGTTGCTGGCGTCGGCCTGTGGGATGTCGCCAGCGGCCGGCAAGGGAGCGTTCTTCGCCACACTCCAGCGCGCGGCTTCAGCCGGCTGGCCTTCGCGCCGGACGGCAAGACAATCGTTGCTCTGGAAAGCCGATTGGAAGGCAAAGAACACAAGATCGAGCTGACCCTCTGGGACCTGGTGAGCGGCAAGATGCGGTCCACATTGCCGGTTCAACACTGCAATGCGCTGGCGGTCTCTGCGGATGGCACGCTGTGCGCAGCGGTCTTCGCCATCAAGGAAAATAGTCTGACAGGGGTCGAAGTCAAGCGTTGGGACGTGACGACCGGCAAGGAATTGCCGCCGCTTGTCAACACCGTGAGCCAAAACAGGATTAATTACATGGCCATCTCCCCTGACGGAAAGACGCTCGCGGGGGCCGACGACATGGGCACGATCGTCATTTGGGACATGGACACGGCAAAGGTGCGGGCCACGATGCGTCCGGAAGAGAAGCGCCAGACCGGTTCGCTTGCCTTCGCGGCCGACAACAAAACGTTGGCCGCGGCCCTGGGCGACCGCATCGGCCACCACAACGATCCGGGTCTCATCGCGCTCTGGGACACGACCTTGGGCAAGCAACTGCTGACGCTCAGCGGTCACAAGAGCGCTGTCCTGTCGGTTGCCTTTAATCGCGACGGCCACACCCTGGTTTCGGGCGGCGCCGACAAGACGGTGCGGCTGTGGGACGTCGGCGGCCTTATGGCGAAAGCGGCTGCAGGACAACGATAGCAGGTCGTTTGGATTGCTTACGGGCGTTGACGCGCCGGCAGTTGGTCATAGGATTCCCTGGTGTCTCAGCGATGGAACCCGCTCTCCTCAGGAGGACTGCCACCATGTTGCTCCGTTCAGCCGGTTGGCCCATGTTGTCGTTCTGCCTCTTCGTAGTTCTGCCCTGCCTCGTCATGTTTGCGATGACCACCGCGGCGGCGGCTGATGATTACAAGCCCCACTACGCGGTGGACCCCAAGAATCCGAAAGTGTTTTTCGACATCAGCATCGGCGGCACGGCGGCCGGACGGATCGAAATGGAACTGTTCGCCGACACCTGCCCCAAGACTGCGGAGAACTTTCTGCAACTGTGCGTCGGCACGAAAAGCAAATCGGGGAAGATGCTCCACTACAAGGGCTCGCCGTTTCATCGCGTGATCCCGGATTTCATGTGCCAGGGCGGCGATTTCACCGCGGGCAACGGCACCGGCGGCGAATCGATTTACGGCGGCAAGTTCGACGACGAAACCTTCGAAGGCAAGGCCGGCAAGCACTTCGGCCCCGGGACCCTTTCGATGGCGAATGCCGGCAAGAACACCAACGGCTCCCAGTTCTTCATCTGCACCGCCGCGACGCCGCATCTCGACGGCAAGCACGTCGTGTTCGGGCAGGTCGTGAAGGGCTACGACGTAATCAAAAAGATTGAAGCCGTCGGCTCCCGTTCCGGGAGGACTTCCAGTAAGGTCATCGTCAGCGATTGCGGCAAGGTCGAGTGAGTTGGCCTGCCCGGCTTTCCGATGAGCCGGGTGCATGCGAACTTCGCTGGCACTTCGGAAGCAAGAAAAGGGCCGGGTGACCCTGAGGGTGCCGCGGCCCTTTTCCTGCGGGAGCAGCCACCCTACAAGGATTCACCGGGTCTATTTCACTCAACCGCTCCGCGTCAATTGGGCTGATAGGTTCGGTAGGCTTGATAAGCATTCCTGTCTGGGTGGATTTTTTCCGTTGAAATCGGCCGTCGCACCCCATAGCTTTCTGATGGCGGAATAGGGAGATTCCGAATCCTAACAGAAAAAGGACCAACAAAGCTCCCATTGGATGTTCGTGGCCGGCAGAAATCTCTTCCGGGCTTCCCCCCTGTTGTTCCTCACGAATCAGCAGTGGCTTCGCTCGTCCGCTCGGCGTGCTCGTTAGGCGGGCGCCCCCAGGGGCGAGATGTCGTCGGATCTACGCAATCGTTCAGCCCCTTCGTAACCCAGGAGTCGGCACGATGTTCTTGAATCTCTGGCGACGGTGGTTGAACCCGCGAGCGTCCACGCTCCTAAAGGAGGAACGGCGTAACCGGCAGCGTCTGGGGCGGGGCAAATTCCGGCCGAACCTGGAGGGACTGGAATGCCGCGTCGTGCCCACGATTACTTTTACCAAGACCGCCAATGCGGCCAGTTTCGCTGCCGGGCAGAACATTACCTACACGCTTCAGGTTCACCTGACCCAGGATCCCAGCCAGGATCCAATCGACGACAACTTCGTCCAGATCAGCGATGTTTTACCGGCCAACACCACCTTCGTATCGGCGGCTCAGGATCCCGCCGATCCGACGCAATTCACTCCGTCCACGCCGCCCGCTGGCACGAACGGCACCGTCCAGTGGACCACGCCCACCCTGCCGCTGGGTGAAACCGACACGTTTACGCTCGTCGTCAACATTAATCCCGCGGCCGGCACCGGGACGATCACCAATGGCGCACGCTATTCATCGCTCAACCACGCCGCGCCCGGCGTGCCCGCGACCGCAACCGTAAGCGTGTCCGCCCAGGCCGATCTGTCCATCATCAAAGAGGATCATTTGGGCGCGCAGCAAACTCCCACTGCCGTGGAAGAGACGCCGTTCACCTACTTCCTCACCGTGACGAACCATGGCCCGAGCGATGCCCAGGGCGTCGTGGTCACGGACAGCGTCCCCGCCGGAGTAACGCTTGACTCGATAAGCTTCCCGCAAGGCAGCCAGGGAAGCGGTGCCGTGTTCAATACCTTCAATCTGGGCACGCTGGCCGCAGGCGCAACCGTGAACGGAACGGTCGTGGTCACGTTCTCCGAGGACGGCAGCGTTACCGACACGGCCTCGGTAAGCAGCATCATCATGGATCCGAATCTGGCCAATAATAGTTCGAGCGTTACCGACCCGGTGACCGAGGGGACGTTTACCGGAACCGGGTTGACGCTTAGCAACTTTGAATTCACCCCTCTGGTCAATCAGCCCCTGGCCACCTTCACCCATGTCAACGGCGCGGAAGGTGCCGGTGCCATGACCGCGACGATTAGCTGGGGCGACGGAACTTCCTCGGCCGGCGGCGTGGCGTTGCTCAATGGCAGCTATACCGTCACCGGCTCACACACCTATAGCGATGAGAAAACCTATTCGATCACCGTGACCGTGACGGATGACAGCGGCTCGGTCACGCTTAACGGGACCGCAAACATACAGGAGGAACTGTTGCCCGGCGGCACGCGCGGCACGGCCGACCAGCGTTTCCTCTCCGAGGTCTATCGCGACATGCTCGGCCGGCCTATCGATCCCCAGGGATTGGCGACGTGGACGGCAGCACTCAACTCCGGCGCCAGCCGCAACCAGGTGGTACGCAATATCCAGAATGCGCCGACGCTGGAGTACCGGGACGATCAGGTGCAAGCGATCTACCACCAGTACCTGCACCGGGCGGCCGAGGCGACCGCTTTACAGAATGATGCCGCCTTTTTGCAAAACGGCGGCACACCGGAGCAGCTCATCGACATCGTCGTCAGTTCGCCGGAATACAATCAGCGCACCAACGGCAGCAACGACGGCTGGCTCGATGTCTTCTACCAGGATGCGCTCGGCCGGGCTGTGGACCCGGCCGGCAGAACCGGTTGGGACATGGCCTTTGCCGGCGGCGCTAGCCGCGCTCAGGTGGCGGCCCAGATCATGATGGACGACGAGTACCGCCAGGACCTGATCCAGAGCTACTACCACCAGTACCTGGATCGGGCGGCCGAATCGGCCGGGCTGGCCGCCTGGCTCAGCGCCTTCAAGGATTTCGGCGCCACCGACGATATGGTCATCGCGGGCATCATCAGCGCGCCGGAATTCTACAGCAAGACCGCTCCGTGACGGATAGTGCGGGGCGCCGAAAATTTCCGTGATCGGCAGCACGGTCGTGTGGACCTCTGAGCAGGATGTTCCGCGCACACTTTCCCATTTTTGGCCCCTTTTTGCCGCGATCAATAAGTGCGATGTCCCATTTTCTTGCCATTTTCTTGCCCATTCGTCATTCGCGAATGACCAATGGCCGCGGACGGCATGCGAAAGGCAGGATCATGGCGGTTTTTGCTTGTCGTCTTTTGGCCGGGGCCGCATACTGGGTTTGTCTTCGTGCGCGGATTCCATGTGAGGGGCGGGATGGCTGCGTGGCACAGTGCATGCCGATGGCTGCGGCGATGGTGGAACAAGCCCGGCCATGACACCCCGGCCGCGGCGCCCCCCCGACCGCGCGTGCCGCGGAAAATCATCCACAACTTGTGCCAACGCCTGCACGAAGGCGATCTTCAGACACAGGCGCAGGTTGCGCAGGAACTGGGACGGCTCGGTGAGGAAACGGCCGTTGCGCCGTTGCTCAGTCTCCTGCCGGAACCGGCCCCCGTGGGACCTGCGGCCGCCGCGGCACTCCTGCAGATGGCGCCGAAGTCCTTGCCTGGGCTATTGGCCGCACTCGATGGCGGCAGTCCGCTGGTTAGCCTGGCGGCGGCAGACGTGCTGGCGCAGCTAGGGGCGCCGGCCGTGCCGGGCCTGGTGCGGCTGCTCACGGATCCGCACCGCTCCGATCGCAGCAGCGTCGCCGAGGTTCTTGGCCGGATCGGCCCGCCGGCACAGCCCGCGGTCACGGCTTTGCTGCAGACGTTGCTCGATCGGCACGCGCGCGTCCGGGAAGCGGCCGCCGCAGCCTTGCCGAAAATCAATCCGCAATGGCCGCGCAGCCGAGAGGCCGAGGACGCCGTGCCGCAGTTAGTGCGTGGGCTGGCGCCCCTGGCGCATCAACCTGCGGCGCTGGCGCGGAATGCCTCCGATGCGCTGAGCCGCATCGGCCCGGCCGCCGTCTCGGCCTTGCTGGAGGCCCTGGAAGATGACGAGCATGAGCTGCGTCAGATCGCGGCGGCCAGGATCCTGGGTCAAATCAGGCCGGTTACCCACGCCGTGGTACCGGCGCTCGTGGACATCCTGAACCACAAGGCTGGACCGATTCGCCAGGCCGCGGCCCTGGCGCTTGGCGAAATCGGCCTCGAGGCCCACGCCGCGACGCCGGCGCTCTGCCAGGCGCTGGCGCATTGGTCGGCCGACGTGCGCAAGGCAGCGGCGCTGGCGCTCGCTCAGATCAACGCCGCGGCGGAGGCGGCGCTCCCCACTCTCCTGGCCGCGCTGGCGGACGCGACGGCCTCTGTGCGCCAGGCCGCGGCGGACAGCCTGGAGCAATTCGGCGCCGCGGCGGTTCCCGGTTTGCTCCCTTGCTTGAAGCACCGCGAAGGCGACGTGCGCCGGGCCGCCGCCAGGATCCTGGGCAAAGCCGGCCCGAACGCCGCCCCTGCCGTTGCGCTTCTGGTCGAAACCCTGGTGGATGGACATGAACCGGCGCGCCGGGCTGCCCAGGAGGCGCTGGCGCGCATTGACCCTGACTGGCCTAAAGGAGCTGCGGCTCGGGCTGCCTTGCCGGTCCTTCTTGAAGCCCTGAAATACCATCGGGAGGCAGTGCCTCACGTTTTGCCGGCCACCGCAGCCGTCGGCTTTGCGGCCGTTCGCCGCGTGGCCCTTTCCGCCCGCGACGACTGGCACATTCGCCGCGCCGCCGCCGAGACGCTAGGCACAATCGGCACGGCGGAAGGGGAGATTATCGCCGCCCTGCGCGTCGCCCAAGAGGATGAGCACTTCCAGGTGTGCCAGGCGGCCGGGGAAGCGCTGCGACGGATTGTCGGGACCTAGCAGCCTGTTGGAAAAGGTGTCTGGAACGTGTCTGGAACCTTGTGGGTAGAATAAATCTCCGGGTTTTCGCACGGCTTGAGGGTTTGTTCGTGGAAGGAGGGCTTCGGGATGTGTCGCTAGACGAGCCTGTGCTTTCGTCCCCAGGATAGCCAGGCCAGCACTTGGGCCATTGCTGGATACAAATCACCTTCCTCGATGTTAGGAATCGGCGTGTGCAGGCAGCATCGCCAGCAGACGGGTGAGCAGGATCAGGCACGCGATCAGCGCGACCGCCAGGCGCGCCAGCAGCACGCCGCCCAAAGCGATAGCGAGGGCGGGTTGTGCCCGCTGGGCGAGGCGGTCGTCGCCATGGCACAGGGCTTTCAGCGCGCTATGGAAAAGCTCGACGATCAAAACGGCAGCGATGCCGCCCAGCAGAATGCACCATTCCAGCAGATGGCAATGGCCAACAATGCCGGCCGCCACGATCATGGCGGCGCAGAAGAAATGCACGAAGAAGCGGGATGTGCCGCGCACGCCGAGCTTGATGCCCCGAAGGGCGTGCCGCAGCCGCTCCGCCGCGCGCGCCTTTGCCTGCACAGGTATTTCTTCAGCAAACGCACTTTGCTGAAGGGGTGGAAGAAGGTCTGTTTTCATTCTTGCGGCTCTTCAACAAAGAACGAAATCTATTTTCCGATCCTGAGACGGCCGATAATGGCATGGCGGGGAACCCGAAAGGCTTTGCCTGGACTTCTTCTCCTACCCTGCTGTTGGAGGTTCCTTAGCCCCTATGGATGTCAATGTCGTTTCCTTGCCGACTTTCGACAAACTTTGCCTGCATGTCCATGAGACTTTATGTGCCCGCGATCGACTCGATCCGCTTCAGGCGCCGATGGAGCAAGCGCTCATCGTTCGCTCGGGCAAGCCATGCGGCCTGTTCTTTCAAGTGAAAGGGCCGCGGCTGCAAAATACCTACGCCCTCTGGGCGGGCGACGAGAACCGGATTCTCTTCTACGATTCCACCGGCCTTCGCTTCGCGGAGACGCGCCTGAGCGAAAGCCCCGATCCAGAAGACGTGAGCAGCATCACCAGCCTCGCCCACGTTTAGGTCAGCATTCCGATCCTGAGCGGATCAGGATCGTAATGCCACGCTAAACAGCCTTGAGCACCAAACAGGTATTACTGCCGCCAAAGCCAAACGAGTTGGAAACGGCAACGCGCACGCGATGCGGGCGGGCAACATTGCGCACATGGCACAGGTTGCACTCTGGATCGGGATCGTCCAGGTTGATGGTGGGCGGCAGGCTTTGCCGCTCCATCGCCACCACACAGGCCAGGGCCTCGACGGCGGCGGCGGCGGTCAGGCAGTGGCCGGTCATACTCTTGGTAGAGCTCACGGGAACCGTGCGCACCGCAGCGCCAAGCACCGCTTCGATCACGCGCGTCTCCGCGATGTCTCCCACGGGAGTGCTGGTGGCATGAGCGTTGATGTAGTCCACGGCGCTCGGCTCTACTTCCGCATCCGCCAGCGCCTGGCGCATCGCCGTCATGGCCGGTTCCGGATCCGGGCTGGGAATGACCATGTTATGGGCGTCGCTGCTGGCGCCACAGCCGGCCACGTGGGCATAGACGCGCGCCGATCGCTGCCGGGCCGTCGCCGCCGGCTCCAGCACGAACATGGCGCCGCCTTCTCCCAAAACGAAACCGTCCCGGCCCCGATCGAATGGGCGTGAGGCGGCTTTTGGTTCGGCGTTGCGGCGCGACAAGGCGCGCAGATTGCCGAACCCCGCCAGTCCCAACGGGGTCACGCCCGCGTCGCAGGCGCCCGCCAGGCAAGCATCGACCCAGCCAAGCTCCAGCCAGCGCCGGGCCTGGGCAATCGCATAGTTGCCGCTGGCGCAGGCCGCGGACACCGTCATGGCCGGCCCGCTTATGTTCAAGCGGCGGACCGTCCCCTGCACAACCGGCTCTGAGGAGGCATCGGCGCTGTGCAGACGCTTGCCGCCTCTGTGTTTGTCCGCATCCCAGATCGCCAGCCACTCCGCCCCCAGGCCAAGCACGATGCCGATGCGGGCCCGATCCCGGCGCTCCCACCAGCCCGAATCTTGCAGTGCGGTGCAACACGACCAAAGCACCACGCGCTCCACGGGGTGCAAGCGGCTATATTCGCCGGCGTCCCATCCCGGCGGACAGGGCGGTCCATCGACCTCCGCGCCGATTTGACTGGCATGCTGGGCCACGTCGAAGCGCGTCACGCGCCGCACGCCCGAGCGTCCCGCCAGCAGATTGTCGGCAATGGTGTCGTGGGCATGTCCCAGGGGGGTGGCCGCACCGACGCCGGTAATCCACACCGCGGTCTGTCGACTCACTGGTGGTTCTCCATGCTGGCTCCCGCTTGTGTCCGATTCCCAACGCGGCCGGCCGGCCCGTGTCCAACGAATGGCCCGGCGGCTGGGGAATCCTTCGCACAAATGTCTAGTTCCACGGCCACGGCCGAGTTCAGCATCCAGCGCAAGCTTGCCGTGCAGGATGGAAACCCTGTCAGGGCTTGCTGCAGGACAGCAAAGGATGGCGCCGGCGCATGGCAGCAGCCGTTCGCACTGCCGTTGGCGACGGCTCGTGCCACCGGCGCAAGGCGCAGTTCGGTCTCCTGCATGCCCTGAGCCCCGCGGACCAATGCCAGAGCGACGGCCTGGCAAAGGCACGCGCTAATTGGCTTGCCGTGTTCATCCGGAACAAACTCCGGCTCCCAGCCCGAGACGACCACCCAGACGCCGGGGAGCCGGTCCCCTTCCAATAAGACGGCGCCGGCGAGGAGCGCTTCCGGGACGCCGGCTGGACTGCCGCCGGTGCCGAAGTTCGGACCATGAATCTTCAAGGCCTGACTGATCGTGCCTGCCACGGCATGCTGGGAAGAATGCGGGATGAAATGGGGGGAAAGGCCCCAGGCGCCTTCATCGGCATAGCGTTGCAGCGCGTTGACCAACGTGGTCCGCCCGAGAAACGCCGGCGCCGCCACCACTCCCCAATTCTGGAAATCGGTCTGGCTCAAGCCGAACCGCTCGATGGCTTGCAGAATTGCCGCCAGACTGGCGACCGTCTGCTCATCGGCATGCTTGAGAAAGTTATTCGGGAAGGGTCTGCCCAGATCCGAACCTGGCTGGCGACGTAATGCGGGAAACATTTCCGGCGGGAATTGCACGCTGCCAAAGGCCGCCACAGGACAGCGAATGACGCTGCCTGAATTGGCTACAGCGGGATTCTCCGATGGCTTCACGCGACACGAATCCTTTCACGTCGGTAGCCCGATCGGCTAGAGCCTTGTCAAGTTTTCCGGTAGCTGAACTCGTTAGAGTTCAGGCTTCCGAAGTCTCACGACTTCGGCTACCCGAAAAAGAAGGTCAGCGGCTCAGCGTGCCGCGGCCGTGCTTGCCCATAAAGCCGGACTTGCCCCTCTTCTCAACAGCAGGCAGCGGCGACCAACAAATTCTGCGGTGCCGATTGGTATTATAAATAACCCATCCTGTCAACGGCGCTTCCCGCACTGCCGCAGCGCAGGTGATTTGCGGTTGCCCACTTGACCTGTTTTTGTTTTATATCGTGCTTGCCGGGCACAAAGGCCCGACGGTGCGTAGTTTGCGCGGCAAACATGCCGATACATTAAGGAACGCGCCGTAGGGGTAAGGGCTGGGCGCCGGGAAAGCGGTACCGGCAGCCTGGGCCTGCACGGCCGATCCTGGTCCTACTGGACAAAGAGGAAGGGCATGTCACATCCCCCGATGCAGAAGCTTGCCAAGGCCTTGCGTCAGAACGGGCTCATTCGCTTCATCGAGCACTTCAGCGCCCTGTTTCCGAACAACCATCTCAAGGACCTGGTGGTCGACGAAAGCGGTCCCGGCCGCATGATGCGCGTGTGCGGACAGCAGGTGGTCAATTTCGGCTCCGACAGCTTTCTGGGGCTCGATCAGCATCCGCGCGTGCAGACCGCCATTGCCGAAGGGCTCAAGAAATGGGGCACTCATAACGGGGCGTCGCGCGCCTTCGCCAGCGTTCGCGCCAACACCGACGCCGAGGACAGAATCGCCCGCTGGCTGGGAACGGAAGCATCCTTGATCTATCCGTCCGTGACCCTGGCCAACATGGGCGCCGTGCCCGGCCTGGTCGGCCGCCAGGACTTGCTCGTGGTCGACGAACATGCCCACAACTCGATTCAGGAAGGCGCCAAGATCGCCAAGGCCAACGGCGTCCGCGTCGTCAATTTCTCGCACTGCGACCCCGCCGACCTCGAGCGCGTCTTGCGCGAGGCCAGACCTTATCGCATTGCCGTCGTGGCCATCGACGGCGTCTACAGCATGAGCGGCGCGCTGCCGCCGCTCGCCGCGCTGAACGAAGTCGCGAAACGGCAAGACGCCGTCCTTTATGTGGACGATGCCCATGCCACGGCCGTCCTGGGCACGCGCGGACGCGGCACCGTCCTGGACGCGCTGGGGAGTTATGACAACACCTTCGTGATCGGTTCGCTCTCGAAGGGCTTCTCCTGTGCCGGCGCCTTCATTGGCTGCACGGAGGAGTTCAAGATGCTCCTGAAGATGCGCTCCAACACCTACATCTTCGGCGGGCCGGTTGTCCCTCCCTACCTGGAGGCGGTGTGCGTCGTTTGCGACATCCTCATGTCGGCCGAATACGATCAGCTTATCGGCCAACTGCGCAAGAATTGCCGTCATTTTACCGAGGGCGCCCTGGCGCTGCATTTGGCGGTGCTCGGCGGCGAGACGCCGATTGTTTCCATCCTCGTCGGGGACGAGGCCGACACGTTAAACGCCGGCAGTTTTCTCTTCGACCGCGGCTTCTACGTGCAATCGGTGTGCTTCCCGGCCGTCCCCTATCACGCCGGCGTGCTGCGCGTTCAGGTGAACGCGAACCACACGTCGGAATCCATCAACGGCTTGCTGAATGCCCTCGCGGATCTGAAGCGCAAAACTCCCCTGCCGGGTCCCCAGGAACTGCCGCGGCAGGCGGCGTAGTCTTTTGACTTACTCTGCGTTCTCTGCCTTCTCCGCGTGCTCTGCGAGAAACATCACCTCAACATCGCCCGGAAATACCCCAGCCCCGCGCCCGCGCGGCGGCCGATCTCGACCTGGTGCGTGGCCGTGAGGAGGCAAACACCTGTCTTAAAGACCTCCTGCAAATGGCTATTTGCTATTCCTGAACGATTGATATCTTGTATGAGACGGCCTGGCATGCATGGTCTTGACGCGCTGGCCCAGCCCGGCCACCAATTTCGCAGCGGGCAATTCATTTTCCGTTGACGGACTTCTTCTCCGTTTCCCCCAGCAGTTCATCCACAGCCTTGTCCAGTTCTTTTTCGGGGAGACCCTTGTAGCGGATGACGCCTCGTTTGTCGAGCACGTAAACCGTCGGCCAGGCGTGAACGTTCCAGGCACTGGAGATCGGTCCCGCGGGGCCTTTCGGCCCATTCCAGAAGGAACGCCAGGTGATTTGCTCTTTCGCCAGCCGCTCCTTCAGGGGCTGCTTTTCCCCATCGGAGTTGACGCCGATCAGGGCGAACGGCCTGTCCTTGAGACGTGCCACGAGCGACCGCTCGTGCGGGTACATGGCCCGGCAGGGGCCTCACCAGTCGCCCCAAAAATCAAGGACGACTACCTTGCCCCGGTAATCGCTGAGCTTGAATTGGACTCCGTCCAGGTCCTCCCCTTCGATATCGGGGGCCGTCTTGCCAATGCGCAGATGGCGCAGCTCAAACAGCTCGGCACGACAGATTTCTCCGAGGGTTCCGGCCTTCTCGCGAGTCAGGCGCGGGCAATCGGCGTAGTCCTTGAGCACCGCCTCGTACGCCTGCTCCGCGGCCACGGCCAACTGGTCCACGTCCGGTTTGCGCTCGTATTCAGCGACGGCAAACCTGGAGCTTGCCATCCCGGCCAGCGCCAGCACCGCCTGACCGCGGGCGCTGCGATCGGGATTCTTTTCCGCCACGGCCTTGATCAACGTCATGGCCGCCGCTTCATTGTCGCCGAGGCCCGGCGCCAGGCGGCCGACCCAGGCCACGATCTTGCCGATCTTGGGGTTCGTGGCATGATGCTGCGTGGCCAGCTCCATCCCGGTCTTCCCAGCCGGCAGATAGATTGCCCGCGGGATCGTCAACAGCCACTCCAGGGCCGCGAGTGCAGAATCCGACTTCGGATCGGCCTGAGCCAACTCGACGGCCTTCTTGAATCGATCCTGCTGGCCCTTGTCGAATGCCTTCCAGAGCTCTTCGTACTTTTGGCTCGGGGGGCCTTCGCGCGTGTCCGGAAGCGCCTGAGCATCTTTACGGAACGCGGCCTCCGCGGCTTTTTGCTCCCTTTCCAGAGTTGCCAACCGCTCGCGCGGCGAAGCAGCGGGCTTCGCCTTGTCGTCAGCCAGTGCGCTGCCGGATATGCAGAGACCGAGAACAGCCAGGCAGATGCGAATCATCGGAATCCCCTGAAGGAATCGCGCCCCGGCGCCTTTTAGAAGATGGAAGATCCGTGCTGAGCATCGATGGACCCGCCATGGTTCCCATGCTAACAAGGGACTTGCCGAGCGGCAACCGGCTTCTCGAATCAATATGAAGAAGAGAAAGAACCGGAAGATACTTCGATGGAGAGCAAAAACCCGTCGCTACGAACAAGAAGCCTCAGCTCTCCACCGGACAAGTTCTCGGCTCTCCACCGGACAAGCGTCGGCTCTCCACCGGACAAGCCTAGGCTCTCCACCGGACTTGTTCCGGTGGAAGCTCGAGTGGCGGCCAGAAGACCGAGGCCAGAACTTTTCCCCTCCGCCGGGCTTGTCCCGGTGGAGGGGCGATTGACGTGCCGGCAAAGTAGGTGAGACATGCCCGCGTTGGAGCCGATTTATACGGCAGAGAATTGTAAACCCGCCTACCAGCTGTTCTGGTCCCTGGCACTGTTTTGGCATGCGCCGGCGCCCGATCCCGCGGCGTGGCTCGCTACGTTAATACAAGCCGTCGAACCGGACGGCGTCCGCATCCTGGAACACCATCAGCGCAGCCCCAAGGTCAGTCAATTTTTGCTGAGCACCACATGCGCCGTGACGCCGGCGCAAATGATGCGCTCGGTCAAGGGAAGACTTCAACATCTCGTCCGTCAGGAGCAGCCGAAAGCATTCCAACGAAATTATTCGCTCAAGAGTGTAGGCGAGGTGCGACGCCAGGCCATTGAAACGTATGTTCGCTCTCAGTTGAACCACCATGCCATGGCCGATGAAAAAGTGCAGCAGGCGCTGACCGCTTTCCAGGTGCCCGGGACCGGTGTGGACCTTGGGCAAGTCCGCCGCAGCAGCCACGGCGAATTCATTTACAACTTGCACGCGGTCCTGGTTCATGACGGGCGCTGGCACGAGATTCGGCCTGAAGTTCTTGAGAGCATTCGCGGCATGATCCTGCGCGCTGCCGTGAAGAAAGGCCATTTGCTTTCCGCGACAGGCTTGCTCAGCGACCACATCCACATGACGCTTGGCTGTTCGCTTACGGAGTCGCCGCTCGAGGTGGCGCTGGGCTATATGAACAACCTGGCGTACGCGCAGGGAATGAAGCGCGTTTATCAATATGGCTTTTATGTCGGCACGTTCGGCGAATACGATTTAGGCGCGATTAGAAAATATATTGACGCGTGAAGCGGCTGTCTGGCCGTCAATCGCCCCTCCACCAGGACAAGCCCGGCGGAGGGGAATTGTATGATCTCGGTTTCTGGCCGGCCACTCGAGCTCCCACCGGAACAAGTCCGGTGGAGAGCCGCGTCCCTCAACCTCCGCCGGGCTTGTCCCGGGGGAGGCACGACTGCCGGTCGCCAGCTCTCCACCGGACCTGTTCCGGTGGAAGCTCGAGTGGCGGCCAGAAAACTCGACGCCAGAATAATTTCCCCTCCGCCGGGCTCGTCCCGGTGGAGGGGCGATTTGACGAAGCAAGCCAGGTGGCGGTTTGCAGATCAGCGAACCCGAATGTCCGTTTTTGCTGAGAAACCAAATGCGATGGCGCCCGTACTTCTTAGTTGGGCAAGTACGGATCTGTGGGAGCCCTGGGGAGCAATCCCCAGGGCCACCCGGCCCTCCGCTCCCGTTCTTTGTCCCCTCCCCTTTGTCCCTCCTTTGTCCCCTTTGTCCCTTTCGCACGGAACGTAAGCCTGGCGCGCGGTGACCCTAGCTCTATTTGGTCTTCATTGTGGAATAAAACCACTTGGCTTCAAGATGGCAGACGTCTTCATAGCCATAGTGTACCTGAGCTGAGATGTTCCAACCAAGCCGCTCCCCGTCGCTGACAAAGTCTAAGAACTCTTTCCGGCCCTTTCGCTCGACCAAGAATCGGGTGAGAGAACAGCTTTCCGCCTCGAAGGTTAGAATATCCTTTGGATAATCCTTAAAGACTAGATCCCGCAACGGTATGAGTCGCTCGTCGGCATCGACGATCTTTTGCAGTCTAATTTGCTTTGCCTGCTTGGACCTCTCGCTTTCCGCAAGCAACGTAGCTCCGTCCACGGCCCAACGCGGCAGCTTTCCGCCGAAACGATTCTCAAGGACACTGCGGGTGATCTCGCGAGGGAGTAAGTCATTCAAGACAGCGTCAAGAGTTCCCTCGAGACGAATACTCTTGATGGCCAGTTTGCCTCTCGTAAGGCCAAACTCTCTGCTACTGACGTTCTTGTCACTAAGCACCACTTTAATGGAACATGGCCTCGGCCAATCCGGCAGCTCGTTTCCAAGCCACGAAATCGCGGCCTCTTTTCGAATGCGCTCGGCGGCTTGGGCAATGAGCTCCGCAATTGCGGGTGTTGGCGCGTTCACAACAAAATTGCGCGCAGGAGGACGTGGCTCCTCAACGCCTTCGCGTGGTGGAAGGTGGCCAAGGTTCACGTTTGCTAATCCCGAATGAAACGCCGTCGCAGTCTCAATTGGGACAGTTTTCTTTTGGTCGGCATGTGCTCGATAAACCGCCATATGAGCCCCGACACCTAACGCGCATAGAGTCAGTATTACCAGCGTTGCAGCTTGGAGTTTCTTGACCATCATGGCTTGTAGAACTCCTTTTACTAAAGTTGTAACTTGTGCTGAGACCATTCCGGATCCCGCCTGACTCCCCGCTGCCCGCGGGATCCCAGCGTTCACGCTGCGTCGAATTAGGGCAGTAAGGGGCATGCCCCCTAGCCATTTGTCCTGCAAGTGCGCCCCAACTAAAAGCGCCCACGCAGCCCCGATACCGCGTTGCTTGAGACGTCGCCGGAGGCGCTCGCGGGCCCGTGCAAGCCGGGATAACACTGTCCCGTGCGGACAATTCAAGACGAAGGCAGCTTCCTGATTAGTCTTGCCCCGAAGATGGCAAAGCACGAAGGGAGCCCGGTATTTGTCAGGCAGATACGTTACTTCTTCGAGGAGCACGGGCCAAAGGTCGCCCAAAACAACGTTCGGCGTTATCGGCACGTCGGCTACGTCAACAAGAGCGGTCTCGCGCGAACGCCGACGGCTCAAACTTTTTCTGGCATTTGCGGCAACACGGTAGGCCACTCCGAACAACCAGCTATTCAAAGAAGAGCGCTTGCGAATCGAATGCGCGCGCCGCGCGAGAACCAAGAATGTGGCTTGAAAAGCGTCTTCGGCGTCGTGATGGTGAGCCAGAACCCGCCGACAAACGTTGTAAACCAGCGGTCCGTGTCGCTCGACTAGCAGGGCAAAAGCAGTCCCATCTCGATAAAGGGTGAATTGCTCCTCTGCCAGCAGACTGGCCGAAAACCGCAACGTACCGAGCCTACTCGTACCAGAAAACTCGACATCAGTCCGTGCTCGTGCTTTTCGATTCCTTCAGCAACGCGATTATGGCGTCCTCGAGATCTTTGTTCGGCATGCCGTGGTACTTGTAGCGAATAATCCCCTTTCCATCAAGAAGGTATACGACCGGCCAGCGATGTACGTTCCAATTGTTTGCAATTGGGCCATGGGTCCCTCCTCCATCCCACCATGACCGCCAAGTGATGTTCTCCTTACGCATCATTTGCTTTAATTGGTTTTTATCCTTATCACTATTGACACCGAGAATCGCGAAAGATTTGCCCTGGAACCGTTTCAGGAGCGACAGCTCGTCTGCGTACCTGGCCCTGCACACGCTGCACCAGTCCCCCCAGAAGTCGAGGACGACGACCTCGCGCCGATAATCAGACAGTCTGAACTTAGTGCCGTCAATGTCCTCGCCTTCGATCTCTGGTGCGGGCTTACCTGGCGCGAGATGGCGCAATTCGTAGAGATCTGCCCCAGCCCTTTTTCCGAGGCTGCCAGAGCCATACTGGATGTTTGCGTATTCCTTGACGACCTTTTCCAGCATCTCTTCCCTCTCCTGGTTCAATCTGTTAAGGTCAGTACAACGCAGGTTAACGTACGCCACGCCCCAATACGCCTCCTCCCTTTTGAGAACGTCAGCACTGGCCCTCCGCAACCGCTCCACCGTCTCCGTATGGGCTTCGAGACAAAGCGCCGCAAGATATGCCGCCTTGCCTTGCGTGGCGCGGTCGGCACTCTTGCTCATGATTCCGCGATACAGCTTTTCAAAATGAGGAACGTCGCCGATTACACCGCGGTTTATCCACTGCCGGCTGAATTTCAGAAAAGACTCGCTCCCGAAGTGATCACGGAGGAGAAGATCCAAGGCTGTGTCGGTCGTCTCGGGCGCGATAAATCCCACGAACTTGATGATCCAGATCAGAGCATCACTCGCTGCAGGTTCTTGAGGATATTTCGAGGCGAATTGGTAGAAGCGGTCGGCATACTCTTGCAGATGTTTATTGGATTTGTGAAGCAGGCTTCGCTTTTCGCCTTCAGATTTCGCTTTCCGGTAGTTCCCGATCCTTAACTGTTCTGCGCTCTCTTCGTCCACAAGCGCTTGATACAGCTTCGCCGGCGTTTTTTCCTGCTGCTTACTAAGTCCGTGTCCGAACTGCACGCTTAGCAGCAAGGCGACCAGCGTCACATAGGGGGCTCCGGCCATGCCAAACATCTTCCACCTCCCCCGATTGCCAAGGATTAGGCTTTTCATAATGACGGAGCATAACTGAACCGGTGTAATTTAACAAGAGTTCAAGCAAGATTTGCCGGGTCAGAGATCAGGCCACCCACGCTGGGGCTCGTCCCCAGACCGCGGTCTCTGCGGAAAATGCCGGTGGCTCGCGGTTCGTAATGTTGCCTTGGCTACCCCGTCAAGACACGCTGATCGCCCGGTGGCTCTCCTTGCGATCCAGTTGCCATTAGAATTCTTGAATTGATTCGCCTCCAGTCGGGGTGAGAAGAGCCGATACAATCATCGGAGCTGTACCATATTTCAATAAATGTACCGAGCCGTCTGCAAACGCAAAGTGTGCTCCGGCCGCGTGGCTGGCGCCCCAGTTGTTGCGCGCATCCTTGAAAATGCCCCGACCATCTCGAATGAGATTCACGCCGGAGCGCGCCGTGCTGCCTGAGCCGCCCAGAAAGAACGGCTCATCCCAATACCAAGTGCCGCTAACGTAAAGATCTGTATCCATGCACTTCTCGCCCACGAGTATTGTCTGACTCGTGCCGTCCAACAGATCTGCAATCCGCAAACAGCGAACCCTGACATCACTGTCTGGTACGGAGCTGTTACGAGAGAGAAAGATCAGCCCGTTCCCGGCATAGTCTGCCTTACCCCAAGTCCACCCGGCCCCATTGTAGAATCCGTGACTATCTGAAACCACTGCTTGTGCCGTCGGGAGGCGCCGACTCGGACAGGCGTACAGCTCCAGCCCGACCGGCCACACCGGCTCATCGTGCATCGCCTGTTGCTCTACAAACGGCAAGATCGCATAGCACCAGCTGCCCAGCTGGTATTGTGGTGAAATACTCGGACTTCCGAAGCCCCAGTAAAACGTGATCCCAGACGCGTAGTCCCGCGTGTACAAGGTGGTCATTGTCCCATCCACCGAAGGGATTTGCTGCTTGCCGTCCCAGCCTCCATTGCTTGGAAAAACGCCACACGCGTCATGGTGCTGGTGAAGACCGAGGCCAATCTGGCGAAGGCGGCTCGCGCACCGTGCGCGATTTGCCGCCTCCCTGGCATGTTGGACAGCCGGCAAGAGCAGCCCGATAAGAACAGCCAGAATGGCGATCACAACCAAGAGCTCAATCAGCGTGACACCGGGCCTTTGTAACCTGTGACGGTGCTGACATCGTTTCATCTGCGTTCCTCCGTGCCACTAGGGAACATGAGCAATTGGCTGGTGAGCGAGAATTGGAAGGCCTAATTCCGCTCGGACCCTATTGGCTTCTACAAGGTCAATATGGTAAATGTAAATCGAAAAGCCTGCCCGATCAACGGGTTGGAACCGGGCAAAATACTCATAATAAACTGGTCCGCCGTCCTCAGGGGCAGCGAAGGTGCGTTGGCCGTCGCTGTGCAGGAAAGTAACACCGACCGCGAACCATCCAGGTTGAGGACCGAGCTCATCCGCGTTTAATGACCCTTTCGGCATATGCGGATTGTGGCTTGGTGGAGGCCTGCCGCCTGCTTCGATACCGATCCACCGCGGATCGTAGTTGGCAAACACAACCGTGTGTAAGGGGCTTGACTCAGGGTGCGCTTGTTGCCAGCGTTTGAGGAAGAGCAAGTCTTGCGCCCACTCGATGTTACTGTTCAAAAGCTGCTTATGACCCTCAAGGGGGCCACCAACTAACTCATTGAAGTATGAAAGAGAGTGTGGAAAGACGGCCAGGCTGCTCCCAGCCGCCCACAGCACTAACACCGCTCCAACGATCCCGAAGGCATATTGTCCGGATTGCCGACAAGCTACAGCCTGGCTGGCCCAAATCATTGCGAACGGCAATGCCGGCAGCGCATATCGAATATGATGGTTCATGCTGGTCTGAGAGCTGACTAAAACAAACACGACGAGAGATGGAATCAGCAGTGCCATTTCATCTCGCCATCGGGCAACCAACCCACGAAATAGAGCCATGCGGACAAGTGCGACGGCAAGCAAAAGTAGCGAGCCTAACGGCTCCTTAATCGCCAAGCCGTACAGGTAATAATACCACCAGCCTTCCTGCGACCATTCGCCGCCAAGATAAGAGAAAGGAGCACGCTCGAAATCCCTTTTCTGGGTGTCGATGCCCAGCACGTAGTCGGCTGGAAGCGGAATCGGTAGCCCCTCGAGATACGTTCCACGAAATCGATTTCCCCCGGAGTTTCGAGGCTCCAAACCGCTCAGAGTCCCGCTTACAAAGTCAAAGTCACCGAGTCGTTGAATAGGATGTTGCAATCCATATCCAAGATGAATAATCAATATGCTCAGGAAAAATAAGGCCACCAGCGTGAGGCCACTTCTTAGCCTCCGAAGGCGCGGCCAAGACGCACTGCCGTGGTCCGACCATAGCGCCCAGATGATAATGAACGCCGGATAAAGTACTATCCAGGTAAATTTAGTTAGTTCTGCCAACCCCAGCGTTATGCCGGCAAGCACTGCACGCGACCATACCGGCTGTCGCAGCCAACACCAGAACGTATAGACTGCCAAGAGCCCTAAGGCCGTCGCCCCCAAATCTGGGGTGATTAACTGTCCATGCGCAAGGATGTTCGGATCGAAGCACCAGAAAATAAGTGCAGCGAGTCCGGCCGACGTGCCGTATAAGGTCCGCGCCCACGAGAACATAACGAAGGCGCCAACGAGACTAAAGGGGATGCAGCACCAGCGTCCCAGCATGCACCAGAAGCAAGTCTGCGCGCCGTTTGCACGCATGAATGAGCGACCTAGAGCAGCCTCGTCTCGGTGTCCCGGGCTGTTATAAAGCAGTCTAGCGTCAACGCCTTGGCCCATCAACCATGCGGGCAATGCAGCGACCAGGCGGACAAGTGGTGGATTAACTCGATATGGCTCGAAGCGCCATAATTGTAGATGGCAAATTCCTGATGGCAGATGGGACACCTCATCGATAGTCGGCGAGTGCACCGAAGCCGCTATTGCTAGAAGGCCCGCATGAACTGCCAACAGCGCCAAGACGACCACGAGCAGCCTTCGATGCACGGACTTGGCGAAACGACCCCCATTCGCTGAGAAGGCCGGCTGCTCGACGGGGCTCAAGGCCACACTGGTCTCGGTTTCGTGCATGCCGTGATATCCGATTTTCCTTACGCGCGTCTTCCGTGCGTCACCCGGACCGCAAGGGCAAGATTACGTCCCTCGCGTGCGCCGTTTGGACAACAAATGTAGAACCGACGCGAGAACGAAGCCGATGACGGCGAGCAGGATCAGCCAGTAGTAAACGTGGGGCTTGGAAGGCGGTTGTAAGTTCCCCACGTAAACTCCAAATGCGCCGGCGGTAAAGTCCTCGTCCGGGGCATCGCCTGGGATAAGTTCGGTGATGAGAATGTCCGTCATATCGCTTGGCTTGCCATTGAATGAGCTGTGGCTTTCCAAGCGTTTCAGTAAAGGAAAGCTGCTGGAGCTACCCTCGTAGTGAAGAACTCCGGAATCCGTCGTTGTATATTCCGAGGTCTTCTTGTCGGGCCTGGCATGATAACTGATTTCATAACGGTCAACGGACCAAGCCATTTCCGGCAACACCACGAACCAGCCGGATAAAGAACCGTTGCCAATCAGCCGGTCCGCAGGATCGTGCGGATCGACCTGGAAAGAGACGCGCAACCCGGGCGAATTCTGCTTGACTGCGCTTACATCGTCTATGGTGAAAGCCGAATGAGAAAGAAGAGTACTAATCGCAAACGTCTCCAGCGAGCATGGCGCCGCGAAGGGTTGAAGCTTGTGCCGCATTAATGTTTTTGTTGCTTTGAAATAGTCGGCGCTGGCGTCGTTGCCGATCCACTGGACGACACAATCCTTACGTTGTGGATCACGCCGAAGACGAAAAGCCAGGCTCGGCGTGCAAACGAACGCCTTTAGTTGCCCTTTGGTCTTGTCCTTTTTGGCAGTTTCCTTGCGGATGGTTTGCACCAAACGCCACCGGTCACCAGCTACTGCAAATTCGCTGTCCAGAACCTCTTCGTATCCCTGTGCCAAGGACTTGTATGTGTAGGTGCCCTTGCCATGAACGTGTTTGTAAAACTCTTCTAATTTCCTCAGCGCAGGGCTGTACTTTGCTAGGAACTCCTTCCTCGTCGGCGCGGTATCATCGCCTGCGCTCGAAGCAGGCATCACGGGAAGAGTTAGGACAGCGACAAGGCTGCAGGCAGAAATACATCGAACGCGAGGGATCATTTCCGGCTCCCCGAGTCACACATTGCGCTGCACATGAAAAGAGTAGGCAGACGGCAGCCCCGAGCCTGGAGAGACCCAGTGCTGCCGCCATCGGTTACATTCCAAAGACATGCAGACCGTAGAGGTTAGACTAGAGGACCTAACTGGGCCTCATGGCTCGCACTCAAGCGGCGTACCTTTGCAGGAGCACGTGGCGTCACATTCAGTTGTGCCGCTCTGGCCATTCTCCGTGCACTTGGCGCCCTTACCTGCAGTGGAGCAATTTGTGTCGCAGCCTCAACAATCTACCAAATCGTCGGCACACGCGACCACCCCTGACCCTGCCGAGACCGAGCCAGCCGTGGCCACTAGCAGCAAGGCTAATGACACCGACGCCAGGAGTCTGCTACCAAAGTGGCAGAATCCAGTCATGTCGCACCTCCTATCGTGAAATCCCCAAGCGTCTCTGGAGACCAAAGGATACACCCCCTGGTTGACTGAACTCCAGTAGCCCTCCTGGGAAACCCGGGATGCAGAGCGTTACCAAGCCGACAAATAAACGACTGGTCCAGCCGGGAAGCCTTTAGGAAGTAAGGCCCAACAAGAACCACGACTGGCTCCTTCGATTCAACCGGGAGAACAGTGGCTTTTAGCAAAATAATTAGTCGAGGACTCGGCGTATCAAGATAAAGCTCAATAGATTCGTTCAAGGCAGCTTCGGCATTCTTTTTGAGCTTAAGAGATAGTTTGAATTCGCAAGTTGCGGCAGGCGGCACCTCTAGGGGTAAATCCTCAGCACACTGGCAGCACGAGCATGACGATTTCATTCCCAGCACGCGAACCTGCTTTGCGCTGAGGTTCGTAAGCACAATAGAACGGGTCACCCTTTGACCTCTCGGTATCGTTCCAAGGTCACTTATCGTAGAAGTGGGAACTAGAACATAGCCTTGGGCGTACGCTATTGCATGGCTTGCAGATCCAAATTTCCAAACAGTCCCTATCACAGCCAGTGCCAAGAGGAAACCAGTTGGAAGCAGTATCTTTGCCAGGTGTATTACTAGCGAGCGGTAAGAACGAGACATCATTAATTCCTTTTAGCCCAAGAAGCCAATGTCCGTCGTTAGTCCGCGAGTTTGCTGTCAGTCAACCCTTGTCCTACCTCGACAGTAATATGGACAAAAAAGGCCTTTTTCTCGTTCGAAGTCGTCAACCCCTCTGCACTAAGTTCCAAACGGCCTGCAAATCTCGGATCGTCGCTGAAGTCGACTGTTGCTTCGGCTATGGCGGCCTCTCCTGGTGGAATAGCCATCGTGTTCATCTTCAAAGTGAAGCATTCACAACTGGTCCTGACCTGCTTCACTTCGACCAAAGAAGAACTCGGGTTGCGAAGCCCAAATGTGATGGTCTTGGTCGCCCCCTGGGGCACCTGGCCGAAGTCGAAGTTTGCAATCGGCGGAAAGAGAAGGGCTTTACGAGATGTTGACCCCGAAGCAACCCTGTCGATGCCCGCCTGGACGTGGGCGTCAGGGATCAAGCGCGAATGGGATGCAACCAGAAAAAAAAGTGCCAGCCCGGCCACGGTCGGGACAAGGCCGAAGAGGATTCAGCGCATGAAAATTAACTCCGCAATAAAGGGCGCATCGTCTTTGCCAAGAGCCGGCTCTAACTGTGTCTGTCGTGGGGAGAGTATCTTTCTTCTGGATAGGATTGTCAAGCGGCGAACTGGGGCTTCTCTGGGGCCACGCTTGCCAATGGCTTCTAACGCAGCTCCCAGCCCACACCGATTCCCGAACCGTCGCCCTTGAAGTGAATTAGAGGCTTAGATTGATTGCGATTCAGCCTTTTAATCGCATCGTGCGTGCGTGCCTTTGGATTTGTACCCGTGACTCTTGGCAAAGGATTGTGCAGCCACGCAGCCCAATGTGATCGCTGAAACTCGATAAGCAGATGTTCCTGGACGTCGGCTGGCTGGAGAAAATGCTTGAGCACATGATAGCCCCATCGGAAAACACGATTATCTTGGTCGTAAGTTGGCACCAGCCGCCCGGTAGTCAACGTCTTCCGCGCGGCTGCGCGCGCCTTCCCATTTGCGGAGGCGATCATTCGCAGAAAATTCTCCGCGAACGCCTCGCCTTTCCCCGTGAGCACAATCGCGCTGCTCGCATTGAAGAGCGCGCTGTCAATAGGCTGCCAGCGGTTGTTGCCCGCGCGCCCTCTGGGCAGCTGGCGACAATGCTCCACGTGCCCCTGATACAACATCCACTGAATCAGAGGGCCAATCGCGGCAAGGTTGCCAAGAGCCGACACAGATACCGGGCATGCCTCGGTCTCCTTCTGCTTCTCTTTGACGCGCCGGCACTTGGCCAGGACGACACGGTAGCAGTCCTCCAACATGGCGCACTCCTCCTTCGTCATCGGACGTGGTTCGTCGGGTTCGAGCAGTTTAAGCATGAACGACCTCCTCCTTTTCTCGCGGTTAATTCGCCGACTTATGGACACCTCACATGCACCTTGGCCGCCAGCTGTCTCCAAAGTTACCAGGCATAAACCATCGTTACCGTCAAGATGATTTCGATAGTGTCGGCAAAAACTTCGCCGACTTTTTCAACTTCGCCATACTCCGCCAAGTGCAGTGGCGGGCGGACGATGGCCAACGGCGGACAGAGTTGCCGCCCCCACCTCCAAAAAGGTGGCAAACAGGTTTCCTGGACCCCTAAAATTCCAGTTTTTGTTCGCGTTTTTCTTCGGAGCCCGCGAGGATCAACTGGTGCTGCTTCGTTCAAGAGCAATCTGCCGGCTCAGCCGGATTTTTTCAGAAATTCTCCAAGACCGCCACAGACCGCCAGGTGATTCAGGGATTTTTTACCTGAGTTGATTCGACCGTATTGGGAGATCTCTTGGATTCGCTGAGCCGCGCACGTCTGTTCTAGTCTAATCAATTATGGCATAAGCGCCGGCCGAAATGCTCTTCAAATCCGCAGGTTGTCAAAGTAGATCCCCATTTTCCCCTGGACTTTCTGCCATAATTTATTAGACTATTTCTGCCCTGGTTGCG